>SXGQ01102827.1_pt1 | contig 14010 bp, 15 predicted proteins | sample 3178371 | NCBI WGS metagenome assembly SXGQ01 (sample SAMN11356859, study PRJNA531348) | freshwater metagenome | isolation source: freshwater sample F1-20 | place: China: Fuxian Lake, Yuxi | collected 2017-12-25
GTCGACTTCCCGGTGTTCGGGTTGCCGACCAAGGCAACCGTCCGGCCTGGCTCGGCAGCGCTCATGCTTGGGGGCGGGGGCGCTGGATGGGACAATCCGCGGCCACGTCGATGAGGATGTTCTGGGCCTCGGTCAGGCGGAGGCTCACGACCTGCCCCGCGAATTCGATGGCCAAGGGGTCGCCCAAGGGAGCCTTCCGGACCAACTTCAGCACCATCCCCGGGAGCAGCCCGAGCGCCATGAGACGCTGATCCACCGACCGCTCAGGATTGAGGGACGCCAATTTGCCGTATTGGCCGGGCAGCAATTGAGACAGCGGAGTCACGCTTATTGAGAATGATTCTCAAGAAGTTAGCGGGCAGGGGGGCTTTGTCAACGCCTGCCTAGGGGCTTCGGGCAAATGCGTTGCCTGCTTTGGCGGGGTTTGCCTGTCTCTTATCAACCCTGCCCCATGAAAACTCCCCTTCCCGTCCCGGATTCGACTCCCCACGTCCCGGAGGAGATGCACACCGGCGGGATTGGCGGGCACCCCAAGGGCTTGAGCAACCTCTTCTTCGCCGAACTCTGGGAGCGCTTCTCCTACTACGGGATGCGCGCGCTCTTGATGCTGTTCATGATCGCCCCGATGGCCGCCGGTGGCCTGGGCTTCACGCAGCAGCAAGCGTCCTCGGTCTACGGCAACTACGTCATGGCGAGCTACATGCTCTGCATCCTGGGCGGCTTCATCGCGGACAACTTCATCGGCGCCCGCCGCGCGGTCCTCATCGGGGGCTTCGTCATCACCGCCGGGCACTACACCCTCGTCCTCGATTCCGTAGCGGCCTTTTACGTCGGCCTCATCCTCATCGCCGTGGGGACGGGCTTGCTCAAACCGAGCATCAGCACGCTCGTCGGCGGACTCTACGCCCGCGGCGACGCGCGGCGCGATGCGGGTTTCTCGCTCTTCTACATGGGCATCAACATCGGGGCGTTCGCCGCGCCCTTGGTGACCGGCTACTTGGCCCAAGACGCGGGCTTCAAGGAAGTCCTCACGGGCTGGGGCTTTGATCCAGCCCACTCCTGGCACTGGGGCTTTGGCGCGGCCGGCATCGGCATGACGCTGGGCATGTGGGTCTATGTTCGCCGTCTCAGCTGGGTCAGCCATGTCGGCGACGCTCCCGCCGCGCACCATCCGCGCCCGTGGGAACGTTTGGCGCTCGTCACGCTCGGCACCATCGCCCTGCTTTACCTCATGATGAAGTCCGACGAATACGTCTGGCTGGCCTACACCATCTACTCGTTGCCGATCCTCGTGGTACTCTATTTCGGCGTCTTCCGCAAGGACGACGACAGCAAGCGCATCGCCGCCATCGGCGTCTTCTTCCTCGCCGCGGTCCTGTTCTGGGCGGTCTTCGAACAGGCGGGCACGACCCTGACGCTGTTCGCGGATGAACTCACGCGCACCGAACTCCTCGGCCGACCCTTCCCCTCGTCCTGGTTCCAGTCCGTCAACGCGCTGTTCGTGATCGTGCTCGCGCCGATCTTCGCGTGGCTGTGGGTGGCGCTGGGGACCCGCCAGCCTTCGGTCGCGCTGAAGTTCGTCTTCGGGCTGATCTTCCTGGGCCTCTCCTTCGCGCTCATGGTGCCGGCCGCCCAAGGCATCGTCGCGGGCAAGGTCAGCCCCTGGTGGCTGATCGGCGTCTACTTCCTGCAGACGCTGGGGGAAATGTGCCTCAGCCCGGTCGGTCTAAGCACGATGAGCAAGCTGGCGCCGGCGCGCCTGACCGGCCTCGTCCTCGGCGTCTGGTTCCTCGCAACGGCCTTGGGCAACAAGCTCTCCGGCACCTTGGCCGCGGATTTCTCGTCGAAGGATCCCGCCGCCCTGGCGAGCTTCTTCAGCAACCAAGCCATCGTCGTCGGCCTCATGGCCGTCGTCCTGCTCGCGCTCGTGCCGTGGGTGCGTCACTTGATGGGCAAGGAGCACCATTAAGCCGTGGCGACGGAACCATTCATCGAGGAACCACCGAGCCCCGCCCGGCTCTGGGCCTCGGTGGCGATGCTCGCCGTCGGCGTCGCCGTGCTCATCGCGGTCGCGGCCTACGTCTGGCCGATGCTGGGCGAAGGCTTCTTCGTCCACGCCCCCGCCAAGGCCACCGTGCAAGGCCGCGACGTGCGCATCGTCCGCAACGAAGACGGCACGCGCCGGGAAACCATCTACCTCGTCACCTGGACCGACGATCGCGGTCGGGCGCAGAAGGGCGAGCTCCAGACCTTCTGGCGGACCTTCGCGCCGGGCGCGGAGCTGCCGGTGCGCTATGCGCTGCAGCCGGACGGAGAGGCGGCGGAAGTTTGGCCCGCCGATCCCGACCTCATCTGGATCGGCCCGCTCGTGTTCTTCCTCTCGGCCGCGGTGACGACCATCCTCTTGTTCGCGCAGACCCTCGCCGCGGCGCTCAGAGCGATGCGTCCACCCGCACCGACACCGGGCAGTGATCCGAGCCGGTGACCTGATCGTGGATCTCGGGGTGCGAGAACTTGAGGCCATCGGAAGTCAGGCAGTAATCCAAGCGCCACCCGATGTTGCGGGCCCGGATGCCGGGGCGATAGCTCCACCAACTGTAGCGCTGGCCGAGCTTCGGGAACTGGGCGCGGAAGGTATCGGTGAAGCCGTGCTCGCCGAGCAAGGTTCCGAATGATTCGCGCTCCTCGTCGGTGAAGCCCGCGTTGCGGCGGTTGGTCGCGGGATTGGCCAAGTCGATCTCCGCGTGGGCGACGTTGAGGTCGCCGCAGACGACCACGGGCTTCTTCTTCGCCAGCTTGGCGAGGTGTTTACGGAAGTCGGCATCCCACTGCAGACGATAGTCGAGGCGCTCCAATTCACGCTGGGAGTTGGGAACGTAGGCGCTGAGGACGTAGCAGCCGGCGAACTCCGCGGTCACGACGCGGCCTTCGCGCGGATGCTCGCCGGGGAAATCGGTCGCGACCGACAAGGGAGCGGTCTTCGACAGGATGGCCGTACCCGAGTAGCCCTTCTTTTCGGCCTCGTGCCAAAACTGGTGCGGGAACGCCAGGCCGAGCGTGCTCGCCGTCGCCGTCTCACACTTTGTTTCCTGCAGGCAAAGGACGTCGGGGCCGCTTTGCGCGATGAAATCCGCCAAGCCCTTCCCTAGGGCCGAACGGACCCCATTGACGTTCCACGAGAAAATCTTGGCGGAACTCACTTGGCAGGCTTCTTCTTGGCGTCCGCAGCTTCCTCCGGGGTCGCCTTGCGACCGAAGAGCGAATTCATCTTCTCATCCAAAGTATCCTTGGGGCGCGGGGTCGGCTTGGTCGTGGGCGCCGGCGTGGGTTTCTCGGTCGCGACCGGGGTGGGTTTCTCGACCGGCACCGGAGCGGTAGGCAGCGGAGCGATCGGCGGGACATACGGGCGATCGGTCTTGTAGGGCGCGGGAATCGTGCTGCCCCTGTCGGCGAGTTCGGCGATCTTGCGGCGGACCCCGGCTTCGAAGTCCGTGAGCTTCTGGTCGATTTCGAACTTCAAGCCTTGGGCGCGCACTTCGAGCGTGCCGTCACCCAGCACCTTGGAGACCTGGAGCACATCGCCGTCGGCCAAGGGGATATCGGCGACCTTCTTGCCGTTCTCCATCAGCGCGGTGCTCGTCGCGGTCGTGACGAGGACGGACGGCGGCCAGAAAATGGGACGGGCGTTGAGCGCCGTATAATCCAGCTTTTGGTTGGCATCGGTCTTGGGCTTGGGCTCGACCTTCGCGACGGCATCCGTCGGCTTGGCCGGCTCCTCGGTCATGGGCTTGGTGGGCTCGGCTGGCTTGGCGGGTTCCTCGACCTTGGCCACGGGCTCCGCGGGCTTGGCGGGCTCTTCCACCTTGGCCGGCTCTTCGACCTTGGCCACGGGCTCCGCCGGTTTGGCGGGCTCCTCGACCTTGGCCACGGGCTCCGCCGGCTTTGTGGGCTCTTCCACCTTGGCCACGGCGCCAACCGGGATATTGGCGAAGGTCGCGGTGAAGGTCGGGAGGAAGAACAAGATGGCCACGGCCCCGACGAGCGCGCCGAGCAGGAAGACCATCAGGTGACGAAAGAAGGCGAGCATGAGGAAAAGTGTATTAGGAACCGGCCTTGATTTCAATCACGTCGTGCGGGGCCGCCTCACGTTGGCCGGCGGGCGTCACCCGAATGTAACGGGCATTGGCCCGATGTTCCTTCAAATTGCGGGCGCCGAGATAACCCAAGCCGCTTTGGACGCCGCCCGCGAGGGTACCGAGCACCTGGTCGACGGTGCCGGAGACCTCCTTGAGGGCTTCGATGCCTTCAGCCGCCACCTTGTTGAATTTGCCGGCGGCGGAGTGGCCGTAGCGCGAAGCGGAGCCCTTGCGCATGGCTTCATGCGAACCCATGCCGCGGTATTCCTTATAGGTCTTGCCGTTGATCTCCATCAACTTGCCCGGCGCCTCGCGGCTACCGGCGAGGAGGCCGCCGAGGATGACGACATCCGCCAGCGTGAGGGCCTTGACGATGTCGCCGCTCTTCGTGATGCCGCCGTCGGCGATGATGCGGACGCCCTTGCGCTTGGCCGCCTGCGAAGCGACGTACAAAGCGGTGAGCTGCGGGATGCCCACCCCCGCCACGATGCGGGTCGTGCAAATGGAACCCGGGCCTTGGCCGATCTTGACGGCATCGACGCCCGCATCGGCGAGGAAAGCCACGCCGTCGCCGCTGGTGACGTTACCGGCGATGAGGGTGAGGTCCTTGTGCTGCTTGCGGAGCAGGCGGATGGCGTCACCGACTCCCTTCGTGTGACCATGCGCCGTGGAGACGGCCAGGGCATCGGCGCCTTCGGCGACGAGGGCCGCGGCGTGGGCGAGGAAACGTTCGCGGTCGATTTCACCTTCGGGGGTGCGCGGGACCGAGACCGCCACGCCGACGCGGAGCCGGAAATCGGCGTCGCGGGTCGGGCGGACGTGCGCGCGAGATTCCTCGGAGATGCGTTCGATGTCGCTCAGCGTGAACAAGCCGCGCAGGCGGTTCTTGGCGTCGACGACGAGGAGCTTGTTCTGGCCAACGTGTTCGGAGAACAGACGGTCGGCCTTGGCGATGGGATCCTTCCCGAGGTCCTTCTCGAAAACCGAGAAGACCTTATCCCGGGGAATCATGACCTCGGCGACCTTCCGCTGGCCGTGGCGCTCCTTGACGGCGCTGCCGGGCAAGAGACCCATGAGGGTGTTGTCGCGACCGACGACCGGGAAAGTGCTGAAGGCCAGCCCATCGGCCTCGATGCGGAGCAGGACCTCGGCGATGGTATGTTCGGGGGCGACGACCGCCGGATCTCCGATCATCCCGTGGATGTGGTTCTTCACGCGCCGGACCTCCGCGACCTGCTCTTCCTGCTTCATGTTGTAGTGCAGGAGACCGAGGCCGCCGTTCAAGGCCATCGCGATGGCCATGCGGTGTTCGGTGACCGTGTCCATATCCGAGGAGAGGATCGGCAAGGACAGCGCCAGCACGTCAGACAAGGAGGAGTCCAGGCGGGTCATCCGCGGCAAGACCTCGGAGTAACGCGTCGCCAAGGAGACGTCGTCGTAGGTCAGGCCCAGCCCCGCGTTGGCCAAGAAGAACTTGTCCGCGGAGAGGTAAAAGCGTTCGTCGAGGGAAACGCGGCCCTTGTTTTTAGAGGAGGCCATGGCAGGTCGGTTTCCCCAAAGGGTGTTAGGCAGGCTTCGACAGGCTGGCAATTTGTTTTTGCGGCCAAGGGTTATTTAAGGAACGATCGACCTATGATTGACGGTAAATTCGAATTCAAGCGGGTGCGGCGACGCTTTCGGCACCCCTTGCGGACGGGCATGGGCTCGGTCGAAGCCGTCGAACGCATCCTCCTCCGGTCTCACACCCAGCGCGGCGTCGGTTACGGCGAAGTCGCCCCCTGGCCGGGCTTTCCCACCGAAACCACCGAGATGGCACTCGAGGTCCTCCGCTCGGCCCAAGGAAGCCTGTCCCACCTCGCGGCCGTGGTCGACGCCTCGCCCCAGCTCCCTTGCCTGGCGGCGGCTCTCAGTTCCTGCCGCCATTGGGAGGCCATCGCCGCCTTCGGGGGTAGCCTCCCTTGCGCCGGGCTGACCTCGCATGACGGTTCGGACGTCGGGCAAAAAAAAGCCGAAGGCTTCCGCACGCTGAAGGTCAAAATCCTGCCCACCACCGCCCTCGCCGATATCCGCAACCTCCTGGTGGGTTTCGACGGAACCTTGCGCTTGGATGCGAATGCCTCGCTCGATTTGGCGGCAGCGCGGGCTTGGCTCGAATTCGTGCGCAGCGAACCGCGGATTGAATTCCTGGAACAGCCCCTGTCGGTCGGCCACGCTGGTTACGCCTCCTTGGGCACCGCGAAGGTGGCGCTTGACGAATCCTTCCTGACGCCGGCCGGGCTGTCGTGGGATGGGCCGGTGGTGGTGAAGCCGCTCTTGGTCGGCGACTGGGATCGGTTCCGCGCTTGGCGCCAAGCCGAACCGAACCGCCGCGTGGTTTACTCTTCCTGCTTCGAAACCGCCATCGGCCGACAAGGCGCGCTGTGGCTGGCGGCCCAAGACCGCGCCCCCACCGCCGTGGGCTTCGACACGCTGGGCCGCTTCGAAAGGGATGGCCGTGACCGCCATCTTAGCGGACCCTCGGCCCACGGGGTGCCCGACCTCAATTGGGAACACTTCTGGCAAGAACTCACATGAACGCCGTCGCCATTTTTTCTCCCGATCACGCCACCTACCTGGCGGAAATCGCCGCGGCCTGGGGCGCCGAACGTCCGGTGTTCCTCGGCAACCCGCAATGGGGCCCCGCGGAGATGGCGGCCGCCGCCAGCCTGATCCCCGCGGGCACGGAGGTCGTGGGCGCGGCGCTCACGCCGATAGGCCCGTCCCCGGCGGATTGGCCCGCGAGCGGCCGCGGCCACACGATGATTCCCACCGGCGGCACGGGCGGGGTCGTGAAGTTCGCGGTGCATGACCCGGCCTCGCTGGCGGCAGCGGTGCGCTCCTTGTGCGACTATCTGGTGACGCGCGGACTATCACCCACCCTCCACACGGTGACCTTGACGCCCCCGTGGCACGTGAGTGGTTTGATGCCGTTCGTGCGCGCCGCCTTGACCGGCGGACGGCACCTCGTCCTCGACGGACGCTTCCCCGCCGGCGCACCGCTGCCGACGGTCAAACTCCCGACCGATGGCACCCGCATCGCGTCCATGGTGCCGGCCCAGCTCCTCCGCGTTCTCGCGCACCCCGGCGGCGAGGCTTGGCTCAAGCGCTTCCACGTCGTGCTGCTCGGCGGCTCCGCCGTCCCGCCAGCCTGCCTCCGCGAAATCCGCGACCGCCGGCTTCCGGTCTTCCTGACGTATGGCATGACCGAAACGGCCGCGGCCTGCGCCGTATGCCCGCCGGAAACGATCTGGAAAAACCAGCCGCCCCGCGGGGTGCCGTTGCCGAGCGTCCACTTCGGACTCACAGGTGATATCCTGACCGTCGCGACGCCCGCCCTCGCCCAAGCCATGTGGCCGAACGTTGCGCTCTCGCACAATGGCCATCCTACGCAGGACCGCGCGGAGCTCGGCGCCGACGGCACCATCCGCATCCTCGGACGCGCCGATCGGGTCATCGTATCCGGCGGCGAAAAGATTGACCCCAGCCGCGTCGAAGGCGTCTTCGCCTCCTGCGCGGACACCCATGTACTGGGCGTGCCCGACCCGCAGTGGGGAGAACGCGTGGTCGCGTTGGTCACCGGCGCCGCGGAACTGGAGCCCGCGCTGCGGCGCTTGGCCGAACGCCTGGAGCCGGCCGCGCGCCCGAAGCACTATGTGTTCGTTGCGGAGGTTCCCACGGATGCCCGCGGTAAATTAGACCGCACCGCGGCGCGCCGGCTGTTCGACGCTTAAGCGCGGACGGCCTTCCAGACCCGCAGACACGACTCCACGAGCGCGGGGAAGTCGGCCAACGGGACCTGCGAAGGGCCATCGGAGATCGCCTTCGCCGGGTTCGGGTGCGTCTCCATGAAGAGGCCGTCCGCTCCGGCGGCGAGGGCCGCCTTGGCGAGGACCGGGACGTATTCGCGTTGACCACCCGAAGAACCACCGGCGGCGCCGGGGAGCTGCACGGCATGCGTGGCATCCATGATCGTCGGATGGCCAAAGCCGGCCATGATCGGGAAGGAGCGCATGTCGACGACGAGGTTCTGGTAACCGAAGGTCGTGCCGCGGTCCGTCTGCCAGATTTCGGCGGCGTGGGCACCTTCGAGTTTATCGACGACGAAGCGCATCTCAAACGGCGAAAGGAACTGGCCCTTCTTCACATTGACGCCCGTGCCGGTCTTGGCGGCGGCGACGAGGAGGTCGGTCTGGCGGCACATGAACGCCGGCACCTGCAGGACATCGACGACCTGACCGACGGCTTCGCACTGCTCGGGGCCATGGATGTCGGTGAGGACGTTGAAACCGAAATCCTTCTTCACCATCGCGAGGAGTTCGAGGCCCGCCTGCATCCCCGGACCACGATCGCCGGAGAGCGAGGTGCGATTGGCCTTATCGTAAGAGCCCTTGAAGATGATGTTCAGCTCCGGATGCTTGGCCGCCAAGGCCTTCAGCTCCGTGGCGACGGTCCGGCAATTGGACTCGGATTCCAGGGAGCAAGGGCCGGCGATGAGGAGGAGGCGGCGTTTGTCGTGCAGCATGCCTCTCTAATAGGAGGGCAAACCCCGGCAGGGCGAGCCGTAACCCGCCGTCAGCGCCCCAGCCACTTCAGGACCTCGGCCAAAGAACGGGTGTTCAGCACCTGCTCCTTGGTCAGCCAACCCTTGCGGGCGATGCGCACGCCATGGGCGGCGAAAGCCAGTTGCTCGGTGTCATGGGCGTCGGGATTGATGGACGTCCGCACGCCCTTCTCCGCCGCGCGGCGCCACCAGCGCCAATCCATGTCGAGGCGCCAAGGGTTCGCATTCAGTTCGATGATCGTATCGTTGGCCGCCGCCGCGTCGATGACCTTGGCGATGTCGAGGTCGTAAGGCTCGCGTTTATTGAGCAAGCGGCCCGTGAGGTGGCCGACCATGTCCACATGCTCGTTCTCGATGGCCTTGATGATGCGCGCCGTCTGGGTGTCGCGGTCGAGGCCGAAGCGGTTGTGCACCGAGGCCACCACGAAATCGAGCTGGCCGAGGACTTCGTCCGCAAAATCGAGTTCCCCTTCACCGAGGATGTCCACCTCGCTGCCGGTCAGCACACGGACCTTAAAGCGCCCCGACGCATTGAGCTTCGCCACCGCTTCGAGCTGGCGGAACAGGCGTTCTTCATCGAGACCGCGGGCCTGGAAGCTGGACTTCGAGTGATCGGAGATGCCGAGGTATTCCCAGCCGAGCGCTTCCGCGGCGGCGGCCATCTGCTCCAACGTGTGGTCGCCGTCGGATTCGGTGGTATGATTATGGAAGACGCCGCGGAGGTCGGTGAACTCGACGAGCCGGGGCAACTGGCCCTTCTCGCCCGCTTCGATCTCGCCGTTGCCTTCGCGGAGTTCCGGTGGGATCCACGGCAAGCCGAGCGCGGCAAAGACTTCGGCTTCATCCTTGGCGCCAGGCGCGACGGCCGGGCCGCCTTCGAGGGACTTGAAGCCCCACTCGCTCATGCTGAGGCCACGCGAGAGCGCGCGGTGCCGCATGGCGACGTTATGCTCCTTGGAGCCCGTGAAGTGATGCAGCGCGAAATAGAACTGCTCGAGCGGGACGACGCGGAGGTCGGCCTGCAGGCCGCTCTCGAAGCGGACGCTCGACTTGGTTTCCCCGTGGGCGGTGACCTCCTTCACGCCCGGATAGCCCACGAACCACGCCATGATCGGCGCGGGGTCGGAAGACGCGACGAGGAAGTCCAAGTCACCCACGGTCTCACGCGAGCGCCGCAGCGAGCCCGCGGATTCGGCGCGCTGCGTCTGCGGGAGGGCGCGCAAACCGGCCAGGATGGGTTCGGCGACTTCGGCCGCTTCGTACCAACGGTGGCGCTTCCCGTAAGCGACGCGATTCTTGATGCCTTCGAGGATCTTGACCTGCGTCTTTTCGCCAAAGCCCTTGAGGTCGGCGACGGCGCCGCTGGTGCAGGCCGCCTCGAGCTTGGCCAGGTCGTCGATGTTCAGCTGCGTCCAAAGCGCGCGGACTTTCTTCGGTCCGAGCCCGGGAATCTGGATGACCTCGAGCAGACCGGGCGGAATGCTCGCCTTGAGCTTCTGGTGGAACGGCAGGACACCATCGCGGTGGAGCGTGGTGATCTTGTCGACCAACGCCTCGCCCATGCCGGGGATTTCCTCCAACCTGTTCGTGGCGATCAGTTCGCCCAAATCCTCGGTGAGCGCTTCCAACGTGCGGGCGCCGGCGGAATACGCGCGGATCTTGAACGGGTTCTCGCCCGTCAACTCCAGCAGCGTCGCGATCTCGTCGAGGACCGCGGCGATCTGGGGTTTGGCCATCATGGGTGGCGGACCTTTTCTCCCCGGTAGATACCTTCGAGCGCGGCGAAGTCCGCTTCGCGGGTGCCGCTCTCGATGATGTGCTGATAGTCGCCGGCGTGGCTGAGTTCCCATTCGGCGGCCTTGACGCGGCGGTCGATCTCGTCGACCGGGTCGGTGCCGCGGCCGGTGAGGCGCCGGCGCAGTTCGACCGGATCGAGGACGCGGACGAAGACCGTCACCAAAGCGGCGGCGAGGCGCGGGTCGGACGCCGCTTGGGCGCGGATGGTCGCGGCGCCTTGGACGTCGACGTTGAGGAGCGCGTCGAAGCCGGCATCCAGATGCGCGGCGACATCCTTGGCGCGCGGACCGTAGAGATTGCCATGGACGGTGGCGTGCTCGAGGAAGACGCCTGCGGTGATTTGCTTCTCAAATTCGGCCCGAGCCAAGAAATGGTAATCCACGCCAGCAACCTCACCGGGGCGCGGGGCGCGCGTGGTGCAGGTGATGACGCGGCGGATGGCCTGCGGGTGGGCGTCCGTCAGGCGGCTGCACAAGGTCGTCTTCCCGCTCCCGGCGGGACCCGAAACCACGATGAGCAAAGGTCGGCTCACGCGAGGCAGGTCGAATTGTAGAGACAAGCCAGACCCAGGACGAAGGCGAGGCCCCCGATGAGCTGGCGGCGCGTCGGCGAGGCGAGGACCCAGTCGCAGTGTTGGTTGAAGGCCACCGGCGAGGAGGCCCACCAGAGACCGAAGAGCACCAGGATGCCGTAGGAGACCGAGGCATCGAGGAGGCTGTAGGGCAGCTGCCGATAGCCCGCGTCAAGCGTCAGGCGGGCCAAAAACAACATGAGCACCGCGAGGCAGCGGACGGACAAGAAGTCCGGCATGTAGATGTAGGTCAACAAACTGGCCCCGACGAAGACGATCATCACCAAGTTGCGCGGGAGACCGGCGAGGTCGGGGTCGGGCATCGTGTAGAGCTGCCAGGCGAACCAACCCACCGCGAGGGCCAGCAGGAGGAGCGTCGCGGTGCGGTCGCGACGGAACGACACCAGCAACGAGGAGCCGCTCAAGAGCAGCCAGCCCCCTAGGCAAAGAAAGGCGGCGAGGGCGTAATAGGCTTGGGCGAGCGTCACGCCGTCAAATTAGGACAAGCCGACCGCCTGAAGCAACAAGGGAGGTTCAGCTCCGTGCGACCAATTCACGCTCCGCCCACTGGGCATGCTGTGCGACCATCGGGTCCTCGTGGCCCAACAAGGCGCGGATCGCGGGCAAGTCCGCCGCCGTCCCCGTGTTCCCAAGGACCGTGAGGGCGTTGCGTTGCCAGCGACGGAGCCCCAAGCGCTTCACCGGGGTCCCGCGAAAATGTTCGACGAATTGCTCATCCGTCCAGGCCAGGGTCTCGCGGAGGGCGGGCAAGGCCCGCGGGGCGAAGCGCGCTTCCTGCGTGGCTTTCGCCCAACGATTCCATGGGCAGACATCCAGGCACTCATCGCACCCGAAGACCCGGTCGCCGAGCGGGCGGCGAAACTCCTCCGGGATAGGACCGTCGTGCTCGATGGTCAGATAAGCCAAGCAGCGGCGCGCATCGAGTTGATACGGCGCGACGATGGCAGCGGTCGGACAAGCGTCGATGCAGCGGGTGCAGGTGCCGCAGCGGTGCGCCTCTTTCGGGGAAGGTTCGAGCTCGAGGGTCGTCAGGATGACCCCCAGGAACAACCATGTCCCGAAGCCGCGCTGCAGCAGGATGGTACTCTTCCCTTGCCAACCCAAGCCCGCCTCGGCGGCGAGGGGCTTTTCCAGGACGGGGCCCGTATCCACGTAAGGCTTCTGGTCGCCGCCGTGCGTACGCATCACGCCGCAGAGCTTCTTCAGCCGACGCAACATCACATCGTGGTAATCGGCCCCGAGCGCATATTTCGCGATGCGGTAGGCCGCGGGCGGATGGGGCTGATAATAATTCAGACCGACCACGATGATGCTGCGGGCCTCGGGCAAGACGCGGGTGGCGTCGGTCCGGCGCTCGGGGTTCTTCGCGAGCCAGTCCATGTCGCCATGCATCCCGTCGGCGATCCACTTACGGAAATAATCGGCCCGGACATCCGCGTGGACGGGGGCGACGCCGAACACGTCGAACCCCATCGCCATAGCTTCGGCCCGCAGGCGTTCCCGCAGCGCGACCGGCTCCATGGCTTAGCCAAGGATGAGCAACACGCGGGCGACGATCTCGTCCACCGGCGCAAGCTTGCCGACCCCTTCGTAGCCACAAGCCAACATGCCTTCCGCGGGTTCAACGACGGCATGGCCACGCGAACGCAAGGTCTGGAGATTCGCTTGGGTGGCGGGGTGTTCGTACATCTTACCGTTCATCGCCGGACAGAGCAGTACTGGGCCGCGGGTCGCCAGGTAGATCGAGGTCAGGAGGTCGGGCGCCAAGCCATGGGCGAACTCGGCCATCGTGTTCGCCGTCAACGGGGCTACGAGGAGGAGGTCGGAGGAGTCCGCGATTTCGATGTGGCTCGGCTGGGAGTTGCGACCCTCTTCCCACATATCGATGGCCACCGGGCGGCGGGACATGATCTGGAGGGTCATCGGGGTGATGAACTCGGCGGCGCTCTTGGTCATGACGATCTGGACCTCGGCCCCGTACTTGATGAGTTGGGAGGCCAAATCGGCGGCCTTGTAGGCGGCGATGGAGCCGGTGACCCCGAGGGTGATGCGTTTGCCGACGAGCTGGGACATGACCTCTTCTATAGAAGGAAGCCTCGGAGGGGTGGCGAGGGGAAAGGGCTTCCCCATCCCCCACCCCCGAAAAAGCCGTCGAAACCCCCAAAAACGCTCTTTCTGGTTTGCCACCAAGGGCAGGGGGGGTTGCGATGCTTCCCACTTATGCAATCCGACATTGGTCTCATTGGTCTGGCCGTCATGGGTCAAAACCTAGCCCTCAACATCGCAGATCATGGCTTTGCGATCTCGGTCTACAACCGAACTGCGGCCAAAACCGACGAATTCATCAAGGAAAACCCCAAGACCCCGGGGAAACTCTCGGGTTACCCGACGATGAAGGAGTTCGCGGCTTCCCTCAAGAAGCCCCGCAAGGCCATCATCCTCGTCAAGGCCGGCGCTCCAACGGACGCGGTCATCAACGAACTCGCGGCCGTGTTCGAACCGGGCGACATCATCATCGACGGTGGTAACGCCCTTTGGACGGACACCATCCGCCGCGAAAAGGAGCTGAAGGCCAAGGGCCTCCGTTTCATCGGTTCCGGCGTGTCCGGCGGTGAAGCAGGCGCGCGCTTCGGGCCGTCCCTCATGCCAGGCGGCGACCCCGCCGCCTGGGCCGAACTGAAGCCCATCTGGGAAGCGGTTGCTTCCAAGGTCGACGCCGTCACCGGCGTGGAACTCACCGGCGCCAAGCCCGGCCAGCCCATCAAAGGGGGCGTACCTTGCGTGACGCACATCGGCCCCGACGGCGCTGGATCAACACCGCTCAAGTCGTATTGAGTAATTTGCGAATCGGCACACGAGTTGAACAACGACCAAGCAGTCGTATA
>SXGQ01073302.1_pt1 | contig 14006 bp, 25 predicted proteins | sample 3178371 | NCBI WGS metagenome assembly SXGQ01 (sample SAMN11356859, study PRJNA531348) | freshwater metagenome | isolation source: freshwater sample F1-20 | place: China: Fuxian Lake, Yuxi | collected 2017-12-25
TAGTAAGTTAGGTTTTTTGTGGCTTTCCACCTAGCATGTATTAACTACTAAATCTGCGCCCCCCTTGTAAAGCATACTTTACACCCTATTTATTCTAAGTCCTTGATTTTCAACATTTTTTATATAAATTTTTTTGCAAAGGCTTTATTTTTTGCATGGGGGGTGTTTTGTAAATTGAGTAGTCATTTGTGCAAATTATAGATAGATACGACAAGCATGTAACTAATTATGTTTTTGGGGGGTGGCCCGTGGGTGGGGTCGTAACTTTACATTAACCGATTGGTGCTTCAATATGTTCCTAACACAGCAATGTTTGTTGTGTATTAACTAGGAGATTGTTATGAGTACCTTTCAATTAGAAGTAGGTGGTAACTGTGCAAATGGTGCAAGAGTAGTATGTTTGTTTGTTGGTAGGTTTGAAGGTGTTGTACTAGCTCAATGGAGAAGTGAGTATGTAACGTGGGTATTCAACAAGGAGATACAGGATTGTACATCCCATGGTAACTACTTCCTTTATGGGACTAGAGAAAGCGATGATACAGAGGAAGAAGCATATCAAAAAGCTGCTAAAGACTTTGTAGTACGTGTAACTAAATACATATCACACTAACCAACCTGGGGGCGCGTAGCCCCCTTCTTTTTTGCGCTTAGTGAATTGAAACCAGTTATGTGTCATCGCGGACGTTTCGGGCGCGGTCGCGCGGTTGTTATTTAGTCATTCACGTGGCCCTGAAACTTTACATTAACCGATTGCTAATTCAATATTCACTTACGGCAATAACGCCGTTTAACTTATGGAGTATTATTATGAGTATCAACTTAAAACAAATCGCTTATCAACAAGCAACAAATAAAGATAATGAGCGTAGTCTAGCGCGTCAAGTGTATGAGGCTTATCCTAATTTAGATGATGAGGTTCAGGACGAAGTCAAGGCCGAGCTATTCGCGGGGTATCAATTAAGGGTTGCTGAAAATCAGCCTAAGATAGATCAACGCTTCATTATCGAATCAGGTAATTATATTCCTGTTGATGTTGCTAAGTTTGAGGCTTCCAAGGGCGAGAAGTATCACCGCACCGTTGCAAACATCATGGCCTATACACCTCAGGCCTTCGGCGCTCTACGTCAAAGCAATCCGCAATTACATTCTTTAATCAAGGCCGAGCGTGATCAGGTAAATAAATATTGTAGTAATCGTTTAGCTGATCTTAAAAAAGCAATTAAGGCTATTAAGAATGAGGGCGTTGCTAAGGTTCGAGGCGCAACAAAAACCTTTGCTGAAACCGTCAAGGATACAATGGACGGCCTTAAAAAGAAGTGCGCTAATGCAAAGGCGCGTGGTGATGACAGCGCTAACGAAAAGAAACTCATAACAGCGATTTCAGAATTTAATCGTAAATGGGTATCGTAATAACTAGGGAGGCCTTCGGGCCTCCTTTTTTTTGGCCTAAATTTTTGAAACCAGTTATATAGCGAGCGGGCGCTTGCGTAGCCTGCGGAGGTTGGACACCTTGTTTAATTATATCTCTAGCCATATTGAAACCAGTTCTGTGTCGTCGACGTCGCTTTTGCGTGGTTGTGGATTGGGCTATGACCAAGAAGTTTATTTAGTCATTCACGTTGTCGTGAATTTGTTTCTTGAGAGATGTATCGTGTATGAGTTTAATTAGAGATAGACCTTGTTCATAGTTGTTCATACTTTGTTCATAACTTTGTTCATAAAAACGAGGTAAAAAAGCCTTATAAAACAACGTGTTCATATTGTTCATGGTTTTTTTAAGTAGGGGGGTAAGTTTTGAACTTTGTAAAAGCAAGACCCTGTTTTTCGCAGTGCATTACCTAATTATTAAAAAATCGGCGAAACAGCATATACCCTTAAAAAAGTCATGAACAACGTGAACAAGCACTAACTATACATATAATATAATAATAAAATAAATAATAAAAACAAAGAGATATAAGGCAAAAAACACTTAAAAACCACCTCTAATTTGTTCATATATGTCAAGTTATTTTTATGAACAAGCATGAACAACGTGAACACGTAAAAGTAAAAAAGATATGTAAAGTTATATGTTTATAAGTCAAGTTGTAGTATAATAAGTATTATGTGGGGAGAGAATGTAATACGTCACACAAACCAAGCTCTGCATAATTAACACAATTCACGTTAACGTGAACGACAAACTAACAAAGGAGATAGCAACATGAACTACACAGACCACAGGGATAATAAGAATTTACACAAAGCAATTTATAACAGAGAGATAACCATGAGCCAATACGTAACCATACCAAAGAGCAGACTTCGTAGACTGATTATTACAGAGGTTATCGCATGGGGTATTGCAGGGTTCGTATTGTTAGTAACATTGATTCGCTAGGCGTCAAACAAAAGGAGGGTAGGCAAATGAGTGTAGAGTATAAGAACCTATGTGTGAAGTGTGGTGACCATGTATTACAGGCGAGGTGGCGACTAGGTTATATACATTGTTTAAGATGTGGCGAGGAAATAGCAAAACAAAAGAAGCACACGATAGCACCAATGCACAAAAGCAATTATGTAGTCATTACAAACAGACAAGACTTACAAGGTCTTAACAACAAGGGAGGGTTAGTCAGATGAGAGTTAGCAATAACAATGCAATAGACAAAATAGATAGTTTAGAGGAGTTTCAAGGTAGTAATATGTTTGGTAAATGGTTAAGGCGTGTAGTCGAAGTAAATAAGTTGTATGTAGTGTATAGTTATGGACACCATTTTCCTATGTATATCTATGATGATGAACAGAACAAGTGGATTGGTAATAAGGATAAGTATTCACGTAGCACATCAAGGCATCAATCATTAGCAAAACCAAGTGAAGTAGAGTTATGGTTAGATTCCGACGAGATGCAAAAGGTAATAGATAATGATGGGATAGTAGGATATTTAATTTACAAGGCACAACATTAAATAGGAGGTCACGTTATCATGAAGAACTATGTAGTGAAGTTGGAAGAAAGTATTGTGTATGAGGTTCACGTCTCAGCACACAGTAGTAAAGAAGCAGAGTTAGAGGCGATGCGACACCCTGAGTTATGGCAAGAACAGGCAGGCACTATTCACACAGCAGATATTAAACAAGGGGAATAACATGGAAATGGTGAAGTTTTTAAGCGTAGTAGAAGTAAGTATGCCAAGGAATAAACTCATCGAGATTGAATCATGGGGTGAGGATATAACAGGCGAAACATACGTTCAGTCAATCATCAAAGACCACGTGGAAAATAAAGGGTTACTATGCAAGGTAGATGTCATTGAGGGTGAGATATATTCAGAGGTTAAAGAGTATGCCTATGAAGTATTAAACAACAAGGCAGTAGAGGAGTTAGAAAAAGAAATTTTAGAAACTAAACAATGTATCAACGGCACGTGTGAGGATTAATAAAATGGGTAAGGTTAAAGAGTGGTTAATTAAACAACAGGAGAACAACATGAAACAAGATGAGATAGATGCAATGTGGCGTCAGAAACAATTAGAAGATGAGGAGTTGATTGAGATAGCTAAGACTAAGAATATGTTTGAGTGGCAAGCTATACAAGATGCTATTTATTATTCTAAACGCTTACGAAATGTGAAAGATAAATAACATGGGCTATCGAAGTGATGTCGCATATGGTGTCAGAGTAGATGAGGTTAATCTTGGTGCGAACGCAACAGAGGAAGAAAAGAATCTAAGTGCTGATGGCATATTTTTACTTATGCTCACCGAGATGCAACAAGACTCAATAGCAGGGAGATGTTTTGATAGCACCTATGATATAAACGTTCACTTAACTGTGAATAAAGAGAATAGGACTATAGCGTTTTATGAAGATGGTTTGAAGTGGTATGACAGCTATGCAGACGTTAAGGCTCATGAAAGGTTATATCAGATAGCTGAGGAGTATGCAGAGCAGTATGGTAGTGAAACCATGAATAATCCTGTGTCATGTGCGTTCGTTAGAGTCGGTGAAGAAATTGATGACGTTGAGGAACGTGGTGGAGGGTATGACCCATGGAGTATTATGTATGTAACTAGGAGTATAGAGATGAATATATAGTTTATTTTAAGTGCTATGTTTATATGTCAAGTTATGCTATACTGTATAGACATGGGGTAAGAAAGTTATAGGTGATGGTAATTAAACAATTCACGTTAACGTGAACAACAACATAAGGAGATAGACATGGAAGCAAACGTCTTGAAGTTTGAGATGCAACAACCGAACCATATCATATCGTTGGCAACGTCGGCAGTATTAGTATCAGTCGATGTCAATGTGTGGTCAGCAACAAAGCAAGACAGAGGGATAAGTGACGAGGTAACTCACGCTAAGAAAGCAGATTCAAGTGCAGGCAGGTTTGTTAAGAATCTCTTAGCTGATGACCAATTTCACAAGAGGGTTAGCAATTACAGACAAACGATATACAACTGGCTCAAGCGTTCAACATTCAGGTGGAATAACGCACAAGATATATTGCCTGTCATTAACCTAGAGAAGTTTAAAAAAGGATTCAATGAACACGAGGCAGAATTCAATCGGTTACTAGATAGTTTTATAAACAACTACCAAGCTATCGTCGGCAATATGGCTTTCAAGGCAGGCGATATGTTTAATCCGACAGACTACCCAAGTGCGAGTGAGGTAAGAAATAAATTTGGGATAAAGTTATACGTATCCGAAGTGCCTGCTCATGATTGGCGATGTCAGATTAGTAACGACATAGCAGAGGACTTGAAAGGTCAGTATGAGAAACAAGCTGAAGGCATCATAACTAATATCTTAAATGAGCAAGTAGAACGCTTAACAGAAGTGATGGAAAGTATTAGTCATTGTTGTGGTGTTGATGAAACTAAGGATTCACAGTCAGGTGAAACGAAAACTAAGCGTCGTAAAATTTATGAATCCACGTTGGAAAAAGCTAAAGACTTATGCAATACGTTCAAACAGTTTCGGCCTGTGGATAATGAAGTAAGTAGTAAGTTAAACGTTGCAGTATCAGGATTAGAACGAACACTCAATGGAGTAGATAGTGATTTAATCAGAGAAAATGATATGGTGCGTGACAGAGTAAAGAATGACGTTGATGACATCTTATCTAAATTTAAATTCTAAGGAGACGTAAATGGCTACAATCAACACAGTAAATAATGTAACGATTGATGAACTAAGAAAACTTATACCCACAATAGGCAAGGAACTAACACCTGTAATCCAATCTGAGCCTGGTTGTGGTAAGACATCATTACTCAAAATGCTTGAAGAAGATTTGGGCGATGCGTATGACTACATCTATGTAGATTGTCCTGTGAAAGATATGTCAGACATAGCTATGACTATACCTAATCATGAGACAAAGACATTAGATAGCTACGTAGGTAAGTTATTTAAACTAGATTCACCAAAGCCTAAGGTTATCTTACTCGATGAGTTTATGAAATCACCAAAGCTATTGCAAGTTATATTCACACGTCTTATGTTAGAGAGAACTGTGGGTGACGTTTCACTACCACGTGAATCGATAATTTTTGCAACAAGTAATAATGCAAGTGACGGAGTGGGTGACAGTATGTTGGCTCATGCAGGGAATCGTGTATGTATATTGAAAATGCAAAAGCCTGATGTTGATACGTGGTTGAAATGGGCAACGGACAATGCAATCAATCCGTTAATCAGAGCATGGGTGTATATGTTTCCTAGGTCATTGGCGAGTTATACAGAGGGTGACCAAGTTGATAACCCATACATCTTTCAACCAAGTAAAGCGAACTTATCGTTCTGTTCACCACGTTCATTGGCTAAGGCATCAGTCATTGTGGATAACAAAGAGGTGCTAGGCGACAATGCAGTCATGTGTGCGTTGGCAGGGACTATCGGTGCTAGTGCATCAGCAGATATGAGTGCGTTCCTATCGATAGAGAAATCATTACCTCGTTTCAAAGACATCATTGAGAAACCTACGGATATTGCTATGCCAACAGAGACCTCTGCATTATTGATGTTGATGTTCCAAGCGACAGATACTCTATCAACACAAGAGGACTTATCATCATTCATGAAGTTTGTGAATCGCATTGAGAGTAGTGAGATTCAAGCAGTATTCTTTACCATGATGGTGCGTAGTAAGAATGGCGTGAGACTAGCACGTAACAACTCTGAGATTGCTAAGTGGGCGACAGAGAATCATGAGTTATTTTAATAGGGGATAGATATGGCAATTACTCAAGAAACAAGGCTAAAGAAAGCTCATATTGCATTGATGAAACATCGTGAGACGGCATTGTATTCAGGTGTCATACTCATGGGTAAGAACTCAGTCATTGAAGATAATGTTACGGCATACACCAATGGTGTAGATAAAAAGTATGGTCGTGAATTTATATCTAAACTGACAGACCCTGAGTTGCGTGGTTTGATATTGCATGAGAACTTACACGTTGCACTAAAGCATATACCAAGATTCAAGAAAGAGTTTAAAGATAATGCACAAGCTATCAACGTAGCAACAGACTATGCAGTCAATGATGTAATTATGAATCTTAGGGATACGGATTTATGTAAGTTACCTGAGGGGGGTCTTTATGATGTTAAGTATCATAATTGGTCGGTGCGTGAGATATATGAGGACTTAAAGAAACAACAGAAACAAAACAAGGATTCAGGTAAAGGTGAATCACTAGGTAAGACACTAGATGAGCATGACTTTGAGAACGCACAGAGCATGACTGATGAAGAAGCTAAAGAGATGTCAAGTAAGATTGACAAGGCCTTACGTGAGGGTGGCATACTTGCAGGGCGTATGGGTGCTAAGATTCCTCGTGTGATTGGCGATATGCTAGAACCCAAGGTAGATTGGCGAGAGGTGCTACGTGAGTTTGTATCAAGTGCAACCAAAGGTAGTGATGAATACACATGGCGAAAGTTTAACAAGCGTCAGATAGCTAATGATATTTATTTACCAAGTATGGAGAACGAAAGTATTGGTGAACTTATTGTGGCAATAGATACATCAGGCTCGATTGGTGGTCAGGAACTAACTGAATTTGCGTCGGAACTGGCTTCTATTTGCTCTGTTTCAACGCCAAATAAAGTGCGTGTGTTGTGGTGGGATACTGAGGTGCATGGTGAACAAATCTTTTTACCTGAACACTATGACAACATCAAAGAATTACTTAAACCACAGGGTGGGGGTGGAACTATGGTTTCATGTGTGAGTGAACACCTAAACAAACAACGTGTGGAAGCAGAAGCAATCATTGTATTCACAGATGGATATTTGGAATCAGAAATAACCTGGAACGTTAAATGCCCTACGTTATGGCTTGTGACACAGAACAATAACTTTGTAGCCCCAAGTGGCAAGGTTGTTAAGAAAAATGACTAAGATGAGAACTAAAGACATGGTAACTTTTGATTATTCGATGGGTAAGATACATTCAACAAATAGAAGCGTGGAGGCATATGTGAATAGACCATTAGAACAAGCTATTGAGAGAAACAAAATCATGCAGGCTATACAAAAACTAGCATGGAAACTAAAGATTAGAAGTAAAGAATCGCAACGTATCAACTGGCACTATGCTAGACGCAACACAGAAACAACACCACAGTTAGAGAAATTATTAGCTGACATGAGGATAGAGTATGTATATCAACAAGCAGGAGGAATAGATAATGAATAACGAACTAAGATATGAACGACTAAAACGTATTACAAAAACACAGAAACCATATAGAGGGACAACAGATAAGTATCCCTTTAGCGACAGGAAACATAACTATAAATACTTTGTGCCTGTTGAAGTGAATGGTGATATAGAGTATCACGTAGGTTACTATCACAAGTGGTATACAGATGACATGACTGGCGATGAGTTTAATGCTAAAAAAGAGAGTATGGATAAAAAAGAACTCAAACAATGGCATGAAAAATCAGAGTGGGATAGTAATACAAGCGACTATCAGAAAACAGGAACATATGAAAGAAACTTTAAAAATCCTAAGGTAGATTTAATTGTAAGGTCAGACAACACAGTAGAGATTGTAACTGACAAATTTCATCAAGGTATGCGTATGATATTTTCTGCGTATCAATATTCTAATGGCGTGTTTCAATCAAGTGTAAATCATGGGGGTATTGTATATGGTCGTAGAGATAATGGAGTAGATATAAGACTACCTATATTTAAGGGCATGCGATTCAACATGGATACTATGGAGGTTCACCCATCAGCACACTACATGGCTAAGTATAGAACAGTTGATAGAAAATTATCCAAAGAAGCTATGAATCTATACCAAGATAAACTTAATGGTGCGTTTGCATTTATAACTTGTATGGATAGTGAATCTTTTAAAGAAGATATGGATAATGTAACAGGAGAACTTATACCCGATAATAGAACTTCATACTACTGGGGTTTAGAATCACAAAATAAAGCTGAGAAATTAGCTGATGAGATATTCTTTGAGAAGCCTGTGGAGGCTATTTACTTATATATAAAATTATTTCATGTTGGTTATTACATGAGTATTCAGGCTCAACCTAGTGACTGGATTAAAGCATTTAAGAAAAAGTTTGCTCAATATATCCACGCTAAACACGAGACTTTTAGTAAAAAATATCTTACACATCTAGAAAACTTTAAATCATCACAATGGAACATAGACGTTACAGTTAATGGTAAAATGGTAGAACGACTTAAATAATAGAAAGGAATACATGAAAGTATATTGCCCCATGCCACACCATATTCTCAAGAAACATTGGAGAGTGCCGATGTGGCATACAGATGGTAGCTACGTAGTTTGCGTAGATAAAAACTATACAAGGAAATTTACAGATGAGACATTACCAATATTTATTAGAATGAAATTACCTTTTGCTAAAGCTAAGTCTGAACACAATACACCCACAGTATATGAACCTGATTTGTATATATGCCCTGACAATATGAAAGACTTAGAAAACATAGCATGGCAAGTATCAACTGTTTTCATGGGACTTCATTCAAAGTCATTATATATTATAGTTTTACATGAGACAGATTTGGATTCACTACGAGGTGAACGACTAACTAAGGACACACATGACACCAGAAGCAAAGGTAAAAAACAAAGTAAAGAAAATCTTGGATTCATTAGGTTGCTATCATTTCTCCCCTCAAACTGGAGGCTATGGTAAAAGTGGTATTCCTGACATCATCGCCTGCTATAAAGGTAGGTTCATCGCTATAGAATGTAAAGCAGGAAAGGGTCAAGTCACTGCGTTGCAAAAATACAACATCGACCAAATAAAATTAAATCAAGGCTTGGCAATAGTAATAAATGAAGGTAACATAGAATCACTATTAACTCTAGTAAAGGAGATAGTATGACAGAAAGTGCCTTAAACAAACAAGTAGATGGTAGTCATTATAAAGATATGGCAATCCAACCTATCATCTATATCTACGCAAACAAAATCCCATTCATCGAGGGTAGTATCATTCAGTATGTATCTCGATGGAAAAATAAAAATGGCTTAAAGGATTTAGAAAAAGCCAAACATCTTATTGACGTGCTTATCGAACTCGAAACAAATCAATCCAAATAACTAGGTAACTGGTTTCTTATTTAAGGAGATTGCTATGCTAGAACAAGCATTGATGTGCCTTGCCACAACTATATTTATGGAAGCTAGGGGAGAACCGCTTGCAGGGCAACTTGCCGTAGGTTATGTATTATACCGACGAGCGGATTTTAAACCTGAAAACATTTGTAATGAAATGAAAAAACCATATCAGTTTTCTTGGTATGGTAAACTTAAACCACCCAACCCATTATTTTTATACAATACATCTTACTACAAGATTGCCCATCAGATATTAAACTTTGAAGCAAAAGATTATTCCAAAGGTGCTACCAACTTTCATAATGTTTATGTAAATCCTAAATGGAATATGAGAGAACGTGTTAGAATAAATAACCATATATTTTATTAGGAGATAAAAATGAAAGAACCAACCGCATGGCTACTAGAAGAATATAACCGCGAAGGCGGACTAATTTGGTATTCTCTTATGCTAACAAGACCCACAGATTTATCATGGTTTAAAGATTTGCCTTCAAAAAAACATAATATTGTATTAACTCCTTTATATAAATGTGAAGAGAAAGCGGAGAAACATGATGGTGTTAAAAGTTATAAAGAAGCTACAAAACGTCTTGTTGATGCTCATAACGGCCTCTAATTTAGGGTGTGCTACTGTTGCTACAAGTGTTGCTACTCAAGCGGGAGTGCAAGTAGTAGGGGAACAGTATTTAATATCACAGAATAAAGCCATGATTAAGTGCAACATCATTAATGTAGTTAAAGGTAATAAAGCATGTCGAGTCAGTAGAACATATTTAATAAGGAAAGTGTAATAAAAATGATTAACAAAAAAACAGATGAGCAACTCATCGAAGCAGTAAATCAATACATGGAAAAGTATCCAAATGCAACTCGTAATCAAGTTGTATTATATGCTACTGGAAGCGCTAAAAAAGTAAGAGAATTAGATAAAAAAGGGTTAATTAAATTACCTAAAGCATTACCCAAAGGGGCAAATACAAATTGGAATGGGTATTTTAATAAGGCTACAAAAGCATAAAGTATTTAGTATGAATGATGATGTTGATAACGCAAATGATTTCATGCAACACATGATAAATGTAGGAGTAAAAAATGCACACGATAAAATCAAAAAACCTTCTAATCAAACAGGGAAGTGTATATGGTGTGAAACTGCGGTCAAAGACGACCGTCGTTGGTGTTCTACCGAGTGCCGTAATGAATTTGAAAAATACGCAAAATAATAGGAGAAAAATTGTGCAAAACGCAAAATTAAATAACTTTGACCCAAGTGCAAGGCGAGCAATTCGAGAATTTGAAACATGGCAAATTAAAATATTTGCAAAGAACGCAAAAAAAGGCTGGAGATTTTTTCAGCCTGATACTCTTGAAAAGCCTACACCACGCAGTGCAAAAGAGGCGTGGGGTGCGCCATATACACAAGATGACTTTGAAAAAAAGGAGGACCGAAACAGCAAAATAATGTTTGCCATAGTGGTAGCTATTCTGTTACTATTATCAACCTTATGAATCTAATCACACTAGACTTTGAAACCTTTTATGAACAGGGTTTTAGTCTATCAAACCTAACCACAGAGGAATATATACGCCACGAGAAATTTCAAGCGATTGGTGTAGGTATTAAAATTGATGACCAAGAAACTCGTTGGGTTACAGGGTCACATAATTATATTAAAGCAGAGCTTGACAAGATTGATTGGTCATCTGCAATCTTACTATGTCACAACACTCAATTTGATGGAGCTATACTTTCTTTTATTTTTAACATTGTTCCATTTATCTATTTAGATACTCTTGGTATGGCTCGTGCTAAGCATGGCGTGGATGTTGGGGGCTCTCTTGCATTTCTTGTTGAATACTATAATTTAGGTAAAAAAGGAACAGAAATTGTTGATGCTAAAGGTAAACGTTTAGAAGATTTTACCGCAGGTGATTTAAAACAGTATGGTGAATATTGTAAAAACGACGTTGAACTTACCTATAAACTTTATAATGTTCTAGCTCAAGACTTTCCCGCTAACGAACTAAAGCTAATTGATATTACTATCCGTATGTATACTCAACCAAGATTGTGTTTAGATGATGCACTTTTGTCAAGTAGGTTAGAAGATATACAAAAAGAAAAAGATGAATTATTAAGTGCATTAATGGAAAGATTAAATTGTGATACAGCTGAATGTGTTCGTAAAAGATTAGCTTCTAATAAAAAATTTGCAGAACTGTTAAAGGAGTTTAGTGTAGAACCCCCACTAAAAATATCTATTACAACAGGCAAAGAAACATTTGCGTTAGCTAAAAATGATGAAGGTTTTATAGCATTAACAGAGCATGAAGACTCATTTATCCAAGAACTATGTGCTGTTCGTCTAGGTACTAAATCAACTATAGAAGAGTCACGTATAGAAAGATTCTTAGATATAGCTTCTCGTAATAGAGGCAAGCTTCCTATACCGCTAAAGTATTATGGTGCTCATACAGGGAGATGGGCAGGGTCAGAAAAAGTAAACTTTCAAAATTTACCTTCAAGGGACAAGAAAAAGAAAGCATTAAAGAACGCAGTAGAAGCACCGCTAGGTAGTGTAGTCATTAACTGTGACTCATCTCAAATTGAAGCTCGAATACTTGTATGGTTAGCAGGGCAAACCGATGTTGTTGATTGGTATAGAGAAGGGCGAGATGTTTATTGTGAGTTTGCATCAACCGTATATGATAGACCCATTACTAAAGCCGATGCTACAGAGCGATTTGTAGGAAAAACTTGTACACTAGGTTTAGGCTACGGGACTGGGTGGAATAAGCTACAACACACACTAAAAACTCAACCGCCTGGTGCTGTGTTAGATGACCAAGAATGTGAAAGAATTGTTAAAGTTTATAGAAAAGTTAATAACAAAGTAATTAAGTTATGGGAAGCATGTGACAAAGCTTTAAAAGATATAACGTGCTGGAATAATAAATCAAAACCTTATTATGTAGGTGAACATAAATGTTTAATTGTAACTCAAGAAGGCATTCAACTACCCAATGGATTATATATTAAATACCCAGAGCTAAAAATGGAAAAAGAAGATGGACAAACTAAGTATGTATATAAATCTCGTAAAGGTCAGGTGCACATATGGGGTGGTTCAGTTGTAGAAAACGTGGTACAAGCATTAGCAAGAATTATCATAGGTGAGCAGATGATAGCAATTAATGAAAAGTATAAGCCTGTGTTAACCGTGCATGATGCTATTGTATGCATTGCCGAAGAAGCAGATAAAGATAATGCACTAAAATATATTACTGATATAATGTCTACACCGCCATTATGGGGAAAAGATTTACCTATTACATGTGAAGCTAAATATGGACAAAGTTATGGAGACTGCTAAGAATGATGTAACTGGAGATTTTATTAGGTCAAAGCCTAGTAGCGATATGTTTGAAGAAAACTTTGATAAGATATATAGAAAGAAAAAGAAAAGCGACGATGTATCTCCTCACTTACATGAATACGAGCTTAATAAATCAACAGGCGAAATCCAAAAGAAAGAGGACTAATGGCTGATTTTACATGGTCGTTCTCGGCACTTAAAACATACCAAAATTGTCCTCGTAGATATTATGAGGAAATCGTCGCTAAAAACTTTAAACAAAAACCGTCGCAAGCTATGATTTATGGTAATGCCGTACATCATGCGTTAGAAAAATATGTTAAAGAAGGTACCTCACTTCCTAAATACTACGAACGATTTAAAAAAGATGTAGACACTCTATTAGAAATTCCAGGTGAGAAATTAACTGAGCATCGTATGGGTTTAACACGAGACTTATCTCCTTGTGGATACGGTGATGACACAAGATGGGTACGAGGTATTGCAGACTTAGTAATTGTGGATGGCGACTACGCATTTATTATTGACTACAAAACAGGTAGTGATAAATACCCAGACCTAAAACAATTAAGACTAATGTCGCATATGACGTTTGCTCACTTTCCTCAAGTTAAAAAAATTAAAGCCGCTTTGTTATTTTTAATGAATAGTAACTTTATGCCTGAAGAATACGTCAGAGACGAAATACCTAAATCATGGGATAACTTTAAAGTACCTTTGACTAGACTAGAAAATTCACTTGATACAAATACATGGACACCAAACCCCACTCCTTTATGTGGATACTGTCCAGTGACTACTTGTGAGTTTAATAAGACTTAAGATATAATAACGTCATGCCTTACGTAAATAAATCTAGACCTTATAAGAAAGAATATGAGCAACAAAAAGCTCGTGGTGAACACGAACGTCGTATGGAACGTCAGCGTGGTCGTCGTGGTATTGATAAAAAAAGCAAGGATTTAAATGGTAATGGCAAAGCTGATA
>SXGQ01277702.1_pt1 | contig 14006 bp, 11 predicted proteins | sample 3178371 | NCBI WGS metagenome assembly SXGQ01 (sample SAMN11356859, study PRJNA531348) | freshwater metagenome | isolation source: freshwater sample F1-20 | place: China: Fuxian Lake, Yuxi | collected 2017-12-25
GATTTACGACAATCAGAAGAAGAAGGAAAAGCAGATTTCAACTCTTATTTCTGAGTTACGTCCTTTAATTGAAGATACCGGAGATGCTACTCTGATTGTACCTTTGATTAAAGAGTATTTAGAGATCGGAGTTAAGAATGACGACCAACTAGTTAAGGTTGCTACTATCATCCAGCGTATCTTCCAGAATCAAGACTCTGCTACAGACTCGTTCGGAATCTCTGACGAAGAAAGGGAGCAGTTGTTAAATGAAATTAACAACATCAAACAAGACAAATAATGGCGTACGGGATAGACAAAGGCGGTAAGGGAAGTAATACCCTGAGAGGTAATTTTGATATAGCACTAATACCTGCAAGAGTATTATCTGTAGTATTAGATGCAAATACATACCCATCTACCTATTCCCAAAACGGACAGTATGCATCTTTAGGAGGTATAACTTTTAGACCTCTAGTAAAAACTAATACACCCACCGAACAAGAAGGAACTTCCTTCGCTCTACCTTATCTCCCTAATATCAACCATTATCCGATAGAAGGGGAATTAGTATTAATATTGACAGCCGGTACAAACCAAAACACCCAAGGAACAGATAAGACAGCTTATTACTACCTACCACCGACAAATACCTGGGCTACAAACCACTTAAACATTGCTGCAAGTAATACAAATCAGCAAAACAATACTCCTAATAACAAGAGTTACCGTCAAGTTGAAGCAGGTGCTCAAAATAAGGAAGTTCCCGATTACCAAAATACCTATACTTTTAAGTACGGTATTAAAGAACGAGTAAATATTCGACCTTTATTACCTCAACCCGGGGATGTAAGTTTTGAAGGAAGGTGGAGTAACACTATACGTTTAGGATCTACAAACCGATCTGCTCTCCCTAACACCTGGTCTAGTGTAGGAGATGAAGGTGATCCTATTATAATAATTCGAAATAACCAATACCAATCAACAACATCACCCTGGATCCCTTTATCTGAAGATATCAATGCAGACGGTGGGTCAATATACTTTACATCTACTCAAAAAATACCTGTAACAACAGTAAACTTTAAAGTAGGTAGTTTTAACAGCAGTCCCCCCACTGAACCGAAAGAATATACTAAAGATCAAATAATTTTAGATTCAGGAAGGCTTTTATTTGTTGCCAAAGAAGAAAGTATATTATTAACAGCAGCTAACAGTATACACGTAAGCGCTACCACATTTAATATAGATACTAACACAACTACTATTAATTCAAAGCAAGTACAGTTAGGAGGTAATAGCAACTTGCAACCTGTTCTAAAAGGGGATGATACAGTAGATTGTTTAGATAGGCTATTAACACAATTAACAAATTTTATGACAGTAGTAGCTGCAACCAGTCTCCCTGGTATCTCTGATAGTGCTAAAACTATAATACCAGAACTAACCGCAGTTAAAATAAAAGTTAACACTCAAATAAGGTCTAATATAACTACAACAAAATAATGGCGATACTAGATCCTAACCTTATTATTAATTCCCTACCTTCAGATACAAAACCTAAAGGATTAGAAAAATTGGGAAAGTTAACCCTAAGTAGAGCATTAACATTAAAAGAGACAGCTCAACCCACTATCGAGAAGCTACTCCTAGAGCTAGGTATTCAAAACGGACAAATACCGGATGTATGTGTGTCTACTGATATACTTGACAGAGTTCTTACAACTAGAAACAATATAGTAGATACACTAACAGTGTTTAGTAATAATTTAAATATACTATCAAAAACTGTCACAACCACCTCTAATTTTCTAAAAATTACATTAGACGTAATAACTGCTATCAAAGTCGCTAAGATAGCTTTAAACTTAGTTAATAAAGCAGCTCCAGTAGCCCCGGGAGCAACCACTGCAGCTATTCAAGACCTTAATGAAGGTCAAGCAACATTAACTTTTAACAACCTAGGAAACCCTAGATTACAAGCAATAAAGAAAGGAATAGATAGCACAGTTATCCCGATAGCTATAACCGCTGATATAATAACAGTAATTTTAAGTAATTTAAAATTAATAGATACTGTATTAACGAAATGTTTAACCAACCCGCCGTTAATTACCATACCTGCAGAACTAACCCAAATCGAAATAGCTCAAACTACACCAGATTCTTATATTGAAAACTACAGGGGTTACAGTATACAAATTATAGAATTACCATATTCTAATACAGTAAGTAGAAAAAAAGCAGTTGCATATAAAGACAGTATCCCAGTTTATGAGACTGAATACTCATTCACAACTCAACCACAACTCCTAATTGATCAGTTAAAATTAAAAATAGATTCTGAATTCTAAACGATAAAATATTTATAAAAAATGGATACCAAATTATTTAAAAAACTCATCAAAGAAGCCGTAAAGGAAGCTATTCAAGAAGAAATGAAAGATATCCTGTTAGAAGCAGTACGTGCTCCTAAGACAGTTATTCAGGAAAGCTACACTCAACCAGTACAAACTCTAGCAGGTAATTCTACCCCTGCTACTCCTTCTACTACTGCAAGAGAGAAATATAAAGAGATACTAGGTGGGATGATGGAATCAAGAAACGGAAACATCTCAATGGGTTCAAGCGATGCTTTAGGCTTCGGTGCACAACCCGGATACAGACCACCTATAAGTGCAAACACAACCGGTGAAGGATCTTCCCTACCTCCTGGAGAGGTTAACCTAAACCAGATTATGGGTTTGATGAATAAAAAGTAATGGCAACAAGGATACAAAATAGATTCCCCATTGATACAAAACCAAGAGTTGCTGTCGGGGTGAGTATCCCTTTCAACGGTCCCGCTGTCTTCAATTCAACCTATCAAACAAAAGATCAAATAAAATCGAATTTGATAAACTACTTCATGACTAATAGAGGAGAACGAATTTTTAATCCTGGTTTCGGAGCAAATTTAAGAACAACAATTTTTGAACAAATAACAGCAAATAATATAGACAGTATAAAGTTAATGGTATCTGCTGATTTGAAAAGGTTTTTCCCTTTAGTTACCGTAAACTCCTTAGATGTATATGGAACAGAGGATCTTCATGTAATACAAATTACGTTGAATTATAGTATAATCAATTACGGTATAAACGATACACTAGAACTTACATTAATATAATGGCAATAAAAAGAGATATAAAATACATAAACAGGGACTTCTCGGACTTTAGAACTCGACTAATTGAGTTTGCACAAACCTATTTCCCTACCACCTATAATGACTTCACCCCAGCATCACCTGGAATGATGTTTATGGAGATGTCTGCTTACGTAGGTGATGTATTATCTTTTTACTTAGATAACCAAATACAGGAAACATTTATACAATACGCACAGCAGTCTAGAAATCTATATGAACTTGCATACCTGCTTGGATATAAACCAAAAACAACCGCCGCTGCGACCACAGTTTTAGATATTTATCAACAAGTACCCGCAACCATCTCTGGAACACCAGACTGGGATTATTCTTTACAGATACCAGAAAACACAGTAGTATCCTCTCCTAATGCTAACTTCGCTTCGTTCTTAACCCAAAAGAAAGCGGACTTTAGTTTCTCTAGTAGTGTAGACCCTACTCAGGTTCAAATTTACCAAATAAATACCGGAACATCACTACCGACGAGCTTTTTACTTAAGAAGCAAGTTAACGCTATATCTGCAACCATAAAATCAACAACGTATAGCTTTGGGACACCTCAAGCTTTTAGTACTGTAGATTTGCTCGATTCAAACATAATAGGTATATTGGATATAGTCGACAGTGATGGTAATATTTGGTATGAAGTATCACATCTAGCTCAAGATAGCATTTATGACTCTATCCGAAATAGTAACCCTAATAACCCTAACTACCAAGCTGATGATAATATACCATATCTTCTACAAACCAAACAAGTTCAGAGAAGATTTGCAACCCGCTTCATAAATGAAACAACACTTCAACTACAGTTCGGATCCGGTACGTCTGCAGATACAGATGAAGATATTGTACCAAACCCGGAAAATGTAGGATTAGGATTACCTTTCGAACAAGATAAACTTACAGCAGCTTATTCACCTACTAATTTTATCTTTACAAGCACATACGGAATCGCTCCTTCAAATACTACTCTGACAGTTCGCTACTTAGTAGGAGGAGGAGTCTCTTCTAACGTACCCGAAAATACATTAACTCAAATAAATACCACTTTAGTAGCGTTTAATAATGCATCCATAGCCAATACTACTCTCGCAAACACAATCTTTAACTCTCTTGCCGTAAATAACCCGGTAGGTGCAACAGGTGGACAAGACGGAGATAGTATTGAAGAGATAAGACAGAATAGCCTATCTAATTTTCAAAACCAACTAAGAACGGTAACGGTTGATGATTATGTACTAAGAGCATTAAGTATCCCATCAATTTACGGAACTGTATCGAAAGCATATGCAACTCCACTTAAAGCAGAAGATATTACAGTAGGAACTTCTCCTGCCTCAGTCGCTCTGTATGTTGCTACATATGATAATAACAAGAAATTAATACCCGCTACAGACACCTTAAAGCAAAACTTACAAACTTATTTATCTCAATTTAGAATAATAAATGATTCTGTTGAAATAAAAGATGCTTTTGTTATTAATATAGGAGTAAATTTTGATATCATTACCTATCCTAACTACAATAGCAGTCAAGTATTAAACAACTGCATCACCCAACTTGCAGATTATTTTAATATAGATAAGTGGCAGATCAATGAACCAATAATACTTAAAGATCTATATATACTACTTGATAAAGTAGAAGGAGTTCAAACAGTTAAGAATATAGAAATCGTAAACCTAACTAGTGCTGACGGAAGCTACAGTGGTTATACTTACGATACTAAAGGAGCTACTGTGAATAATGTAGTATATCCCTCAATCGATCCTATGATCTTTGAAGTTAAGTATCCTACTGTAGATATTAAAGGTAGAGTAGTTTCTCTTTAATTCCTATTTATAACAAATGGCAGTATATAAAATCTTCCCGGAGAAAGACGCTACCCTGTATAGTGAATACCCAAATGCAAATACGGGTATCGATGAAATCATTGAAGCTACTACCTCAACCGAGAGAGACGGTGGTGAACCTGCCACAAGTAGATTTTTAGTTAAATTTAACCAATCCGAGATTTTAGATGTTATAAACAATAAAGCAACTGGTTCTATCGCAACCTACCTAAAAGTATTTGTAGCTAAGGTAGAAGGTTTAGGTCAAGAAACAACCCTATACTGTTATCCAGTATCTGGATCATGGCAAAACGGAACCGGTAAGTACTTAGACAGCCCAGAAGTAACTAACGGAGTAAGTTGGAATTTTAGAACCTCCTCAGGTTCAGGAGCATGGCAAACAGCTAGCTTCACTACCGGAGCAACAGCTTCTTTCACAGCATCAAATCCCGGAGGCGGTAACTGGTACACAAGTTCAGTATACGCTAAAAGTGCCTCTTATCAATATAGGAGTAACTTTGATATCAGTTTAGATACGACTAACACAGTACTAGCTTGGTATAGTGGATCTATTCAAAATGATGGATTTATCATCAAGCAAGCAGATACTGCTGAGTTCTCAACAGATACTACTAAAAAAGTACAGTTTAAATATTTTTCAGTAGATACTAATACAATCTACCCACCTCAATTAGAATTCAGATGGAATGATTATTATTACAATACAGGATCTTCTACTCAAACAGTTATTACAGATCCAGATGTAGTTGCAACTCTACCTAATAATTCAGGAATTTACTATCCGGAATCGATACAGAGGTTTAGAATTAATGCAAGACCTCAATTCCCACCTCGGGTATTTGCTACAAGTTCGTTCTATACTTTTAATTACTACTTACCAACTGCTTCATACTGGTCTATTGTAGATTTAGATACAAATGAAGTTGTAATTGACTTCGATAGTACTTATACTAAGATTAGTGCAGATTCTACAAGTAATTATTTTGATGTGTATATGAATGGTTTAGAACCTGAAAGATACTACAAAATACTGTTTAAAGTAGTTATAGGTGGTGCAACTAGGGTGTTAGATGAAAAGTATTACTTTAAGGTAATCAACGGATAATGAGTGAAAAAATTACACTTTCAAAAAATGTATACAGTAAAACTCAGTTTGAAAAAACTGTAGATACTTCTTTTTCACAACTAGCCCCACCAGCACCAGAAACCCCTACTTCAGACTTACCTTCCGTAGATCAGTTCTTTACATACTATAGAGAGTTATTCTTTAATATACCTAAAGAAGGAGAAACTAATAGTCATCAATACTTAGTCAATACAAGTGGAGAATACATTGGAGATACCGGTACTAGTATAGAAATACAAGTGTTATTAGAAGAAATAGATAACTTAAGATCTCAAGTATTAACACAGCAAGAACTGCTTCAAACCCTTAGATCTACTCAAGATACTTTAGCAAGAACAACCTCATGATAAAAACTAAAGTATTTCAGATTAATCCAACAACATTCGAAGATACTTCAATTTCTATTGAGGATGCTAGCTTGATCACCACGCAACAACTCGACGAACAGTTCGACACAAATAATAATCAGGTTGAATTATACCTATATCTACCCCCTACTACGTTAGTGGGAAGCTACTACAACTACTCAGGTTGGAAGAGTTATCAAGACCCAGCATTACCGAGTACTGGTAAACTGCAAGACTTATATATTAACCCTGAGATAGATAGTCAGTTAGCTGGAGTTTCTAACGGGGACGTATATGCAATTTATAATTTTGTAAATAATGAAATACAATCCTCAGTAGATCAACCTTTCTATATTAGTAGTATATCAAGCAATAGAACTGAGGTTTTAATTAAGACCAACAATCTACCAAACCAAGTTCTTGCACAGCTACTTAATGAATTTATAGTAAAAAGGAATGAACTGCCTTACTTCGGTGAATTTTATTTAAATTTTGGAAATAACCAAGAAGCGTTAGGTATTAACATACAGCTTGATACTACAGACCCAACAAGTTATGGAGTATTAATAAAACTGTACGAGCCTCTACCGAGCACATATACTTTAAAATCCCAATGTTGGATTCAAACAAGAATCGCTGATCCAGTTGGGTATAGAGTAAACTATAATACAATTGTAGAGATCCCGGATAGTAGAATACAGCTAAGACAGCCTAATTTTAATCTTCCGGTTTTTAATAGATTAGGAAACTCAACAAACTACGAAAACTTATCTACTCTAAAAGCAACATCGGTAACTGGATCAATAAATCAAGTTGATTCTTTACTAGTTGAAAAAGGAGTAGAATTAAATATAGATTATTCTGATTACGGCAATTTCGTACACTTCTCTTCTGCAACTACTAGACTATCCAACTTCTACTATAAAGCTAGCTTAATCGAGACTTATCAGAATGATATAAACAGCTTACTAACAACCCCAAGTACTATAGCTAGATCAGAAAGTATTGCATCCAAGGAAGCAGAAATCTCTAAACTTATTACTCAATTCGACGGATACGATTATTACCTGTATTATGAATCAAGCTCTGCAGCATGGCCGAAAACTAACAATACACCTCCATTCTCTCTAGCATCAACAGGTAGTGCAGCTGTATTAAGTTGGATAGGGTTAAATTATGACGGTAGCCTTTCCGGAACAGGTCAATTCGCAACAGCATCTAAGTATGACAGCGATAATCAAGACAACCTAGTAAATTCAATCCCAGAATATCTAATAGAAAACCCAGAAAATACACCTTACCAAGTCTTCTTAGAATTAGTAGGTCAACATTTTGATACTTTGTACCTATACACTGATGCAATCTCAGATAAGTATAATGCTGATAATAGATTAGAATATGGCATTTCTAAAGATTTAATAGCAGATGTATTAAAATCATTCGGTATTAAGATTTATGAAAATAACTTCTCAACAAGTGATTTATATACCGGACTTATAGGATTAACACCTTCCGGATCTACTCTACTACTACCAGACATATCAACTTTATTTCCAGTCACAGGGTCTGGTATAGAGTATATCACAACCATTGTTAGTGCATCAAATGATTTAGTTACCCTAGATGATTTGAATAAATCAATTTATAAGAGGTTATATCACAACCTACCTTTGCTTGTAAAAAAGAAAGGAACTCTTGTCGGCCTAGAATTACTAAGAACAATCTACGGTATACCAGATACTATCCTACGTATTCAAGAATTTGGAGGAAAAGATAAGGATGACAATACTTGGGATGAATGGGAAAATACTTATAACTACGCTTTCGATACTAAGGGTGGTAGTAGCATAAAAACTACATGGCAGATAAACTCTGCATGGAGTAGCAGTATACAGTACCCTGACGCTATAGCTTTACGAATTAGACCAGGAGAACTTCCTATAAATGCTTCTCAGATACCTTACTCACAGAGTATCTGGAAAGGAGAAACCTTATCAGAAAAAGCTCACGTATTACTAACCTATACCGGACAAGGTTATGTTTCAAGCTCTTACAGTGCATCAGTTATAAATCCTTACTACCAGTATGCAAGGTTAGACTTTATCCCTAATGACACTACCCCGACAGTTTCAGCATCAGTATACCTCCCGTTCTTTAATGGGGATTGGTGGAGTGTGATGTTTACAGGTAACAATCCAAATACCTTAGTAGTAAAAAATTCAAACGGAAATAAAATAGGGTTTGAAGCTTCTTCCTCAGTAACTACTATTAATGCTTGGGGAACCTACTACAGTTCAAGCTTTGCATCGGGAAGTACGTTTGCCGGATCTACTTACACTAACTTTACAGGGTCTATTCAAGAGATTAGATATTACACCCTAGCATTAAACAGTAATGCTTTTAATAACTTTGTAATGAATCCTAGTTCAATACAAGGGAATGCTTTTAATCAAAGCCCAGATCAGCTAGTATTTAGAGCTGCCTTAGGTGGCGAACTCTATACTGGGTCAACCTCAATTCATCCAAAAGTTTCCGGCCAGTGGCAAACTACTGCATCTTTTGCAAGTAACAGTAACTTTACGATATCCGGTTCAGGACAATTTATTCCCAACAGGGAGGTTTATTACTACAATCAAGTCCCAGCCGGTATCAAAAATGCTATTGCAAATAAAGTACGTATTGAAAATACAACACCATACCAAACCGTACTATCAAATCAGATAACAATACAGCAGAACACCCCCGCTAGTCAAAGCTACACTTCAAATGTAAACTACTTAGAGGTGGGCTTCTCTCCTAGTAATGAAATAAACGATGATATTAACTCTCAACTAGGTTATTTTAATATCGGAGACTATATAGGAGATCCTAGATTTATTTCAGAATCCAGTTATACTTACCCTGATCTTAATGCGATTAGTGTGGAGTATTTCAAAAAATACACACAATCTTATAATTTAGAAGATTATTTTAGGTTAATTAAATTCTTTGACAATTCATTATTTAAGTTAATAAAAGACTTTATTCCTGCAAGAACAGGAGCTGCAACTGGTGCAATTGTTAAACAGCATTTACTAGAAAGGAACAGACAGAGACCTGCTCAAGTGAGTTATACTCAACCTGAATATACAGCCTCAGTTACATCTGTAGCAAGAGACTATCAAACAGGGTCTATAGGGGTTTTCACAGGCGGACCTGGAGGATCAGTTAACGCATTAACAAGTACGTCACAATCGTGGTCTTCTTCTATATTAACCCCAGCCGGATTAGTAGATCAGATTAATTCCTCACAGTATGAATTCTTTAACGGAGAATATTCTGGATCTAGCATCCCCGCTCAACCCATCTATGAATTAAATCTACAGCCATTATTAAATAATGCAACTAGTAGTAGAGTATCAACCTACTACCAAGATGTAGATTACAATCAGAATGCGCTAAACCCAACAAATCTTTCAACTATATTGACAGATAGCGCTACTCGTGCGACAGTACAAGATTCAAACTACTCCTCAGGAAGTGTCTGGGTTAATGCAAGATACGGTGGATCTAGGTTGAGTAGTAAATTATATAACAGGTATACTGCCGGAGATATTTCCTATGGAAAAACTGCTGCTATCGATAACTACAGTAATTATATTGCACAATTTGACTGGATAGGAGGATCTAATCCCCAATACCCAGGAGGAGGTAATATACATATTATTGGTTTAATTCACATAGATGGAACAGTTATTGGACTAGACGGTAGTAATAATAACTTAAATTTAGTTGAACAAATTTTTAGACAGGGAGATTTAGCAACAGCTTATATTTCTTCTTACAGTTCAAACCAGTCAGTAGGAACATTAGAGATAGAGACCGGAGGAGCTTTGTATGATACTATAATGTTTAAATCCGGATCAGTGACTGGATTCGACGGAATAGTTATTAACTATAGCTCTTCTACGGCTGCATACGATAATGCTTACTTTGTAACTCAAAGTCTAAATATACTAACAGATAGCGGTTCAGCGAATGCCGGATGGTTATACGCTCTTATAACAGGGTCTTCCCCCACCTTCGGACCTGTAGTTAGTTATCAAGCAGGTATCGGCTCTAGTTTACAAATATTTAATAAGACTACCGGGCAGTACGCACAGGATAGTGCCTTCGTGCCAGCAGCAGATTCCTACTTCCCTTTACAGTATGGAGACTTTATAAGGTTCGGGTATGACTCCGGAGGAGTAAATGATGTAGATTATTCATTCAACGGAACAGCCCTATTTAGGTTGCAAACAGCACTCACAGGATCAGACTATAACGCAACCAGCTCTCTACTAGTACAGCCAAGCACAGTTACTTCCTTTCCATCAGTTCAAGCCGATCAAAACTTTAGAATATTCAGAAGAATACCAAACGAAACTTTCGTACTAGTTAAGAAGAAGCCAATTTATGCCGGTGGAGGATTACTAATCCCTGCAAACTTTAATCCAAACTACAATCCTATCGATGTAGCTCGTAAAGCTGGCATAACATTGTAAAAGTTCATTAAATCATATATTTATAATAAAAATACCAAATGGCATATTTAAGCAATACAGCAGTCACAGTTGATGCAATCTTAACAAAAAAAGGTAGAGAGCTTCTTGCAAGAGGAGATAGCTCTTTTAAAATTACCCAATTTGCATTATCAGATGATGAGATTGATTACACTCTCTACAATCCAAGTCAACCATCAGGTTCAGCCTTCTACGGAGAAGCCATTGAAAACATGCCTTTACTAGAAGCATTTCCTGATGAGACTCAAATCATGAAATACAAGCTTGTAACTCTTCCTAGAGGTACAGCTAGAATGCCTGTATTGGATATCGGATATTCTCAAATTACTATCAAGCAAGGTGCAGGATTAGCAATCACTCCTCAGACCCTAAACTACCTATCACAGACTGCATTATTTGAATCGTCCGGTTACACATTCACAATCTCGGATGTTAGGTTATTTACAACATTCAACGGAGTAGGAATTAATACTCCTGATGTTCAAGCAGCAAATCAGACTACTACAATCGGTACTAACGTATCTAAGACTGTAATTGGTACTACACTAAACCTAAGCGCAACCACAGTTAACACTTTATTTGGATCAAATACTTCACTATCTGCTACACTACAGGTAGTTGGAAGAGATTCAGGTGCTAGATTGCAGATCCCAGTAACTGTCCTTAAAACAAACTAAAAGATACAACATGTCATTTAAAAGATTAGATCCGGAAGATTTTCTCGTAAGTATAGATTCAGTAACAGCTACTGCTTGGTCTACAAACAGTCCAACACTAACTACATTCTTTACATCCTCTACAACCAGCACTAACGATAGCTACTACAAAAACGTATACCAAACTGCATCAACCGTATCAGGATCAACAGTACAGTTTGCTATTGCCTACGGAAACAAGATAGGTTCAGGAAGTGCTAACTTTAACGATTTAGTACCAGGAATAACTCCAACAAGAACTGTCTACGGTCAGTACCGTAACTTAGTTTATGGAAGCGAAACTGCAGAGTTTATTTTTGGAACAGTAACCGGTTCTGATTTCTGGGCAATCAACGTAGATAGAGCAAGGTATAAGGAGCATTTATTAAAAGGTACTTTTAATTTACAGTTAAAAAATGGAAGCTCAACTATCCTACTAACTGATAATTCTGGAATGGTATCAACCGATACTTACCTAGACTGCGGTAGAGTATACCAGATTATCTCAGGTTCAAACGGAACTGCTTATTCCGGAACAGGATATTCTCCTTCTTCAGGATCTTACGGATTATTCTTACCAGATATTGCAACTATCATCCTAAACCCATTAGCACTATCACAATCAATTAATTTAGAACCATCTAGATCAAACGATTCTGACGGATTAAATATTCAAAAATTATTTACAGCCGTGTCTGGAGCTGCTTCTTTTAAACTTAACAGTGAAGAAACAGTAACATCTGATTACGTATTCGTTAGAGCTAGAAATGCTGAATTTAACTACTCAGAGAATCCTTCATTTATCTCAGGGTCTACAGGAGATGTTATTTATAGTGTATTCATTAACTCACCACAGACCTATATGACTACTGTTGGATTCTATAACGACACCAACGATTTACTTGCTGTAGCTAAATTATCAAAACCATTAACGAAAGACTTCACAAAAGAAGCTTTAGTAAGAGTTAAGCTTGACTTCTAAAATGAATGACTGCGTTCAAACAACTATTAGCATCTGACATAATTGTTTCACCTTTCGAGGTGAATAAGGCTTTCCGGTTTACCGGTGCAGCAGCCTTAACTGGATCTAATGTTGGTATTGATAGATTCTTAGGACAAAACATCCAGGGGTTATTTGATCTAAGTGAGAGCACAACCGGAGAAATTACCTCTGAATATAAGAGGTTAATTTATAGTTCCATTAAGGAACTCTACTATTCAAACTACATAAGCTCAAGCTACGGCGATCCTGTTTCAGTTCCATACACTATACTAGGAAATACCCCAGCAGGAGATGTGTTAGTAGGGTCAACAAGTTCTGCTGGAAGATTTGAGAATTATCTAGAATCAACATTAGCTTTTGAAAGATACTTCCCAACCTCTTCTAGCGCAGTTATTGGAGTCGTATCAATCCCTACGAAACTTTTTGGAGATAAAATCAAGCCCGGATCCTTTATAATAACTTCCGATTCAGGCAGTATCTCTGATGATGGGAACGGAAATTTAATTTTCTCCTTAGATGGAGAATACTGCGGTAATATAATTTACCAACATGGACTAGTAGTACTAACAAAAGATAATGCTGGAGGTGGATCACTATACGGATCAGGAGTCTACGGTACAGCTTCATACGGAAGTAGCACTAACCCTTTTATAGAGAATATTATAGTATCCTCAAATGTAACATGCTCATTTAGTAGTTCATTTACAATCTTTGAAACTCAATATAAATGTACTTTTGATCCTTCAGAGTTTAACTTCTCATTAAACCCGTCTCTAATCTCAGGATCTACAGACGGAACTGTTTATGATTTTGCAACCGGATCTTACTTTAATCCATACGTTACAACTGTAGGATTATATAATGAAAATCAAGATTTGATTGCAGTTGGTAAATTAGCAAAGCCACTACCAAGTAATAATACAACAGACACAACAGTACTAATCAACATCGATAGATAAAATTTATGCCCAATTGGTTTTACGAAAATAAAGAAGTTACAGAAGAATATCAATTTGAAGACAGAGCAGTTGGATTTGTTTATATAATAACAAATATTGAGACTGGAAAGTTTTATATTGGTAGAAAAATCTTTACTAACACAGTAACTAAGAAACTTACAAAAAAAGAAATCTTAGAGCAATCCGGCCCAGGAAGAAAACCTACTAAGAAAAAAGTAAATAAGGAATCTAACTGGAGAGACTATTGGGGATCTTGTAAACCTTTACTTGCCGAAGTTAAAGAGATTGGTGAAAATAAATTTAAAAGAGA
>SXGQ01352601.1_pt1 | contig 14005 bp, 14 predicted proteins | sample 3178371 | NCBI WGS metagenome assembly SXGQ01 (sample SAMN11356859, study PRJNA531348) | freshwater metagenome | isolation source: freshwater sample F1-20 | place: China: Fuxian Lake, Yuxi | collected 2017-12-25
ACCATCGTCGATCGACGTGCGCAACAACCGGCCGACCGACCCCAGCTGGGCACAATCGCTACGCCCCGGCTGGCAGCAGGAGCGCATGGACAACTTCAACGCCTTGGTATCGGGAGGCTTCGCTGAAGAGGATCTCGTCAACGACGGCTGGACCGACATCATCGGGAATCTCCTCATCCGCCTGCGCCAGGAAGCGTCACCCGACCTCTCGCCGGAGGGGCTGGCCCGCAATCTCGAGTTGGCCGACTTCGAGAAGATGAACCAGATCCGGTCGCGGGTCGACGACGTCGTGTCGGATCCCAAGACCGCCGAGGCGTTGAAGCCGTGGTACCGCCAGTTCTGCAAGCGTCCGTGCTTCCACGACGACTATCTGGCCACGTTCAACCGCCCCAATGTCCACCTCGTCGACACCGAAGGGCGTGGTGTGGAGCGCATCACTCCGACGGGCATCGTGGCCAACGGTACGGAGTACGAGATCGATTGCCTGATCTACGCCACCGGATTCGAAGTCGGCACCGAATACACGCGGCGGGCCGGGTACGAGGTGTACGGACGCGATGGTGTGTCACTCACCGAGAAGTGGGCCGACGGCGCACGCACTCTTCACGGATTCCACACGACGGGTTTCCCGAACTGCTTCATCGTGAGCAACATCCAGTCGGGATTCACGGTGAACTTCCCCCACATGCTGAACGAGCAGAGCAAGCACATCGCCTACATCCTGAGCGAAGCGGCCAAGCGCGAGATCAAGACGATCGAGGCCACTCCGGACGCCGAGGAGAACTGGGTGCGCACGATCATCAACCTGTCGCAGTTCAATCAGCGCTTCCTCGAATCGTGCACCCCCGGCTACTACAACAACGAGGGCAAGCCGGCCGATCGCGCGGTGCAGAACGGGAGTTACGGCGCCGGTCCGGTGGCCTTCGTCGGTGTGCTCGAGAAATGGCGCGCCGAAGGTTCGCTCGCCGGACTCGCGCTCGACGCCTGAGAGTCGGATCGGCGAGGGGATAGTCGTGGACACCCGGCCTCGACACATCAATCACGACTCGGGTCCGATGAAGTGCCCGGTCGATCTGGATTCGGTCGACCTCTTCGCGCCGGGCGCGCAGGAGCACTGGTACGAGATGTACGAGATCCTTCACCGCGATGCGCCGGTCCTCCGCGTCGCCGGTGGGGGACTCAAGCCCGGAACCGACGCCTTCGTCCTGACCAAACACTCCGATATCGCGATGGTGGTGAAGGATCCCGAGCGCTTCACCGTCATGGGTCAGCGGAGGGTCAACGAGTGGGCCGACGAAGGGCTGACCGCCGAATCGGCGTACGAAGTGACGCGCAATCTGATGACGGCATCGATGGTCTCGTTGCGACCCACGCAGGAGATGTACATCCGCCATCGCAAGGAACTCACCGATCCCTGGGTCGGTACCGGTGCGTCCCGGCACCGTGAACTGATCGCCCGGCTGGCCAATGAGCTCGTGGACGAGTGGATCGACGATGGTTCGGTCGAGTTCGTCAGCCGATTCGCCCGCCCACTGCCCCAGCGCGTATTCGCCGCGATTCTCGGATTCCCGCGCGCAGACATCCCCATGCTCGCCGAATGGGGGACCGCCATCGTCATCCCCTTCGTTCACGGCACCGGGCTCAAGCACGAAATCACGCCCGATCAGGCCAAGGAGATGCACGCCCGACTCGCCGGGTTCCAGGAGTACGTGTACGAGCACGTGAGGACGAAGCGCGCCGATCCGCAGGACGACATGGTGAGTTTCCTGTGCAACGTGCACTACGAAGCACTCGACCGCAAACTCACCGATCTCGAGATCGCCGGCATCGTGCACGCGATGATCATCGGGGCACTCGAGACCACGCAGTACGCGCTCGAGGAGCAAGCCCAGCTCCTGTGCGAGCACCCGGATCTGTTCCACACACTTCGGAACGACCGCTCGAAGGTTCGGGCCTTCACCGAAGAGGCCATGCGTCTTCGGTCTCCGACGCACGGCCTGTCGACGCGCATGACCTCGCGCGACGAGATGTTCCACGGTGTACCGGTTCCGGCCGGTTCACTTCTCCACCTCCGTTTCGGTGCTGCCAACGTGGATCCCGAAGAGTTTGAATGCCCGTTCGACCTCGACCTCGAACGGGACGGCCTCACGCGTCATCTCGCTTTCTCGGCCGGACCGCGTGTGTGTCCGGGCGCGAATCTCTCACGTATCGAGCAACAGGTGGCCTGGGGAGTTCTGCTCGACCGACTGGAAGACATCCGGTACGGCGCCGACAACGACTGGCGCCACCAGCCGGGCATCATGCTCGGGACGACCAAGGTCAACCTCGAGTTTCGACGCGCTCAGTAAACGGATCGACCGGAAAGACGACAACCTCTGCGTCGACATCGACGTCACGTTGGCGTCATCCGGTCGAGAAGGTCGAAGGTCCCGGGGTAAATTCGGAAACAACGGGACAGATGTCCTTCGATTGCCTCCGTAGCTCAGTGGATAGAGCAACGGGTTCCTAAACCGCAGGTCGCAGGTTCGATCCCTGCCGGGGGCGCTGACTTGGAGTGTCTATGACTTCGGCAGAAGAACCGGTGGTTTCCACGCGCGCGTTGCCTGTTCAAATGCGAATGCGGTGGAGATGAGTGCGCCATCAGAGAGATGTGAACCGGAAAAAATCACTCCGCTTGGTCCATCTTCGTTGCTGTATCTGAAAGGCACGGTGATCGCTGGATATCCCGCTTGGTCATATGCGTTCGAGAGTGTTACGTAGACCTGAATGCCGTGTCGCTCAAGCATCGAGTCGATGGCCTTGCGGGAATCAGACTCCAGTTTCCGCGCCGCCGACTCGAGTTCGCGGGGTGATGCGGATGACGCGAGCGCACTGATCAGATTCCCTTGACCGTACGGCGCCCTAACGGTAGGGCTGGCGCGGTGTGCGCGCTGGTCGTGATGTTCGGTCGCTTCGGTCGGCGCAGTGATCTCATCCCGTACGGGCCGTTTCTGATGGTCGGCACGATGGTCGCCATGGCCGTGTCGGCTCACAACATCTGACTCCGATCACGTGAAACTCTTCGGGAAAACGAAGAACCGGTCGCCGATTGCTCGGTCGACCGGTTCTTTCGTTCGGTTCCGCCGATGATCGGCGGAAAGTTCGACTAGCGGCGCTTCTTGGCTGCGGCCTTGCGAGCCGGTGCCTTCTTGGCGACCTTCTTCTTCGGGGCCGCCTTCTTGACGACCTTCTTGGCTGCCTTCTTCGCCGCGGGCTTGGCGGCCTTCTTGGCCACCGGAGCTGCGGGCTTCGTGTTCAGCTTCGGAGCCGGAGCGGCGCCGAGGGCAACGTCCTTGAAGCCCTTGAGCGCTGTGATCTTGGCGACGGTCTTCGCGGGGATCTTGATCGTGGCGCCGGTGGCAGGGTTGCGACCCATGCGCGCCTTGCGCTTGATCTTCGCGAACTTCGCGAAGCCCGAGAGGTTGACGACTTCGCCCTTGGCGACGTTCGCCAAGATGACGTCGATGGTGCCCTCGACGGCCTTGGCGGCATCCTTGGGGGAGAGGCCGGTGTGGAGTGCTACTGCTTGGATGAGGTCACGTTTCTTCATGTCTCCGACCGTAGTACGGGGTCGGGCGCCGAACGCGGATACCCCTAGTTTTTCCTACGTTTTTGGGCGGTGCCGTCGGAGAACAACATCAGCGCCACGAGGTCGCCCACCAGTCGGCCCCACTCGTCCACCTCGCCCGGAAGGCGTTTGGAATCGAAGCTCACCAGTACCCGACCGAGGGTGTACGCCTGGAGGAAGTTGGCGATGGTCCGGATCTCGTAGGCGGGGGAGACGAGACCCTTGGCCACTCCCGTGGTGATGATGTGGACGATGCCGTCGGTGAGGGCGGTCTGAGCCTCCTCGAGGCGGGCCCGGAACTGAGGCTCACCGATGGAATTGGCCAGCACGGCGATACGGGTCATCCGTTGGACGTCTCGGGGTTCGGTGAGGGTCATCTTCAAGACCACCCCCAACATCCGTTCGAGTTCGGCCGGAGTGGAGGAATGATCCACGACGTAGCGCAGGCCGTCGAGACTCTCGGTCACGATCTCCTGGAACTGACGGGCGAGGGCGGCGGCCACCAAACCGTCACGGTCGCCGAACTTCGCATAGAGCGAGCTCTTGGCGATCCCGGTCTCGGCCATGATGTCCTCGATCCGGAGCCGGGGGTCGCCCTTTTCCTGAAGGAGCCGCTTGGTGACCTCGACGACATGATCGAAATCGGGGGTCTTGCGAGGAGCTCGCTGGCGGACCCGGGGTGCCGATTGGGCTTGGGCTCGGCCGGTGGTCGATGTCCGCTTCTTGGCTGCCACCCGGAGCAAGTTAGTCGGCGATCCGATGAGACAGCTCACGGGCGATTCCGGTCCGGTGGAAGGTGCGGAACCACGCCCGGGCCTCGGCCAGGAGTTGGGGTTCGGTCAGAGCGTTCACATCGCAGTCGACTGTCCCCACGATCGCCGTGGCCACCGCGGGGTGTTTGCGCTCGACGTAACGGGTGAAGGTTCGCATGTGGTCGGCCTTGCCGTGACCGTGCCCGATGAGGAGGATCTCGTCGAAGCCGTGCAGCGCGCCTCCGATGGAGTCGAAATAGACCGGATCGTCGTGATCGGTGTCGTGCCCCCGGTGGTGTTGAGCCTGCCAGACACGGGTGTCGTTCTGGGTGACGACCACGATCGCCAACTGTCGTCCGTGGGGTTCGGTTCTCGCATCGTTGCTCATGCGGGCACGGTAGGGACGGGGTCGTCGGAACGAGCAGTACGGTTGTGCCGATGTCGGGGGAGCACGAATCATGAACGGTGCCGAAGGACTCCTGCGCTCACTCGTCCGGTCGGGGGTCGAAGTCTGCTTCGCCAATCCCGGGACATCCGAGATGCACTTCGTGGCCGCCCTCGACCGCGCCGATGGGATGCGTGCGGTTTTGGGCCTCTTCGAAGGTGTCGTGACCGGCATGGCCGACGGTTACGCGCGGATGGCCGAGAAGCCGCCGGTGACGCTCCTTCATCTGGGGCCCGGTCTCACGAACGGTCTCGCCAATCTCCACAACGCGCGCCGCGCTTCGTCGCCCATCGTCAACGTGGTGGGTGATCACGCGATCACGCACGCGCAGTACGACGCACCGTTGGCCTCCGACATCGCCGGTTTCGCCCGGCCGGTGTCGTCGTGGCTGCATTCGTCCACGAGCGCGGCGACGGTCGGTGCCGATGCCGCCCGTGCAGTACAGGCGGCGCGTCAAGCGCCGGGGCAGATCGCAACGTTGGTTCTGCCCGCCGATGTCGCGTGGCTCGACGGTGCCGATGTCGCCGAACCGTTGCCCGTCGTCGGACCGACCCCAGTGGCCGATTCCACGGTGGATCGAGTGATCGACCAATTACGACGAGTGGCGGCCAAGGGTGAGCGAGTGGGAGTCCTGATGCGCGGGGCGGCCCTGACCGAGCGAGGTCTGCGCGCGGCTGGTCGGATCGCCGCGGCCACGGGGGCCCGGTTGATGTGCGACACGTTCGCACCGCGACTTCAGCGCGGTGCCGGACGCGTAGCGGTCGAGCGCCTTCCGTACTTCGCCGAGCAACTCGTGGAGTCGTTGGCGACCCTCGACCATCTCGTACTGGTGGGGGCCAAGCCACCGGTGTCGTTCTTTGGCTACCCGGGCAAGCCGGGATGGTGCACCGCGCCACACACGACGATCACCTACCTGTCGCACGCCCACGAAGACGGCGTCGGAGCGCTCGAGGCAGTGGCCACTGTCTTCGACGACGCAAAGGCGAAGGTGACCGAACTCGAATTGCCCGATGAACCCTCGGGGGCACTCGACCAATTCACCATCGGACGCATCGTGGCCCGATACCTGCCCGACGGTGCGATCGTGTCCGATGAAGGCGCCACGAATTCCCTCGGTCCGGCGCTCGCCTTGGCCACCGCGCGGCCGCACGATCATCTGTCGCTCACCGGTGGTTCGATCGGTCAGGGGTTGCCGGTGGCCGGAGGTGCGGCGGTCGCGTGTCCGGATCGCAAGGTCGTGTGTCTGCACGGAGATGGTGGTGCGATGTACACCGTGCAGTCGCTCTGGACGCAGGCGCGCGAGAACCTCGATGTCACGACGGTGATCTTTTCGAACCGTGCCTACGCGATCCTCCGGGTGGAGTTGGCCCGCACAGGCGCCAAGGAACTCTTGGTCGAGGGTGACACCAAGGCGCTGTCGATGTTCGATTTGTCGAACCCCGACATCGATTGGGTGTCGTTGGCACGGGGTATGGGTGTGGAAGCGATTCGCGTGGAGACCGTCGAGGATTTCTCGGCCGCCTTCGCCGACGCGATGCGTCAGAGCGGTCCGCGTCTCATCGAAGCCGTGATCTGAGCGGACGTTTCAGCGGCGAGTCAGAACCACGACCGGGATCACGCGTGATCCGGCCTTGGTCTGGTACTCGTCGTACGACGGCCAGATCGCCTTCATCGTGTCCCAGAGTCGACCGCGAAGCGCGGCCTCACTCGTCGGATCGACGACCCGCGCCGTGGCCCAGTACTTGTCGGTGCCGACTTGCAGCCATACGTCGGCGTTCTCGGCCATGTTCTCGAGCCACAGTGGATTCTCCGGTGCGCCACCCTTCGACGCGATCAGCACGACGTCGTCGCCGTCACGTCCGTAAATGAGAGCACTGCGCACCCAACGGCCCGACTTGCGGCCTTTGGTGGTCACCAGGCAACACGGAACCCCGTTCCAGTCGTGCCCGTCGGCGCCGTCGGTCTTGACGTAGCGATCGATGTGATCGCGCACCCATTCGGTGGGGCTGTCGTGGATCGGTGAGGGGGCGACCTGCGGTGCGTTCATGACCCCGAGCGTAATGTGATCAGGTGCGCATGAGACGGGGGCTGTCCGTGATCGTGGCTGTCGCGTCGACGGTCGCGTGTTCGGCTTCGGACGCTGCGACCGCCACCGTGGAAAACGTCTTCGTCGCCGAGAATCCGACGTCGACGGGATCGCCGGCGAACCCCACCACCAGTGCGGTTCCCACCACGGCCGCCGAACCGTGGACCCTCGTCACGAAGTACTCGTCGATCGGCGAGAGCGTGGAAGGTCGACCGATTCGGGTGGCGCACCGGATCGACCTGCCGGGATCCGAACTCGCGCCTGACGATCCACGTCGCATCGTCGTACTCGTGGTCGGCGTGATCCATGGCGACGAATTGGCCGGACTCGACGTGATCGACGAATTGCACGACATGTCGCGCGAGATGTTCGCCGACGATCCGGTTCTGTCTGCGGTGGATCTCTGGATGATTCCGTCCATCAACCCCGATGGTCAGTTCGCATTCCGGCGGACGAACGCGAACCTCGTCGACCTCAACCGCAACTTCCCCTTCGACTGGGGTCCGATCGAGGAACCCGGTCATTGGCAATATGCGGGAACCGGTCCGGCGAGTGAGCCCGAGACGCGGGCCTTCACGGCGTTCGTCGAGGATCTCCGTCCCGATCTGACGGTCTGGTACCACCAGGACGCGTTCAGCATCGCTCCGTCGAACGGTCCGGATGGTCCGGTGCGGGCCGAGTACGCGCGTCGCACGGGCCTGCCCCTCGAGGGAGTTCCGGGTGGCACGTACACCGGCGTGGCGGCCACGTGGCAACGCAAGACTTTCCCCGACGACACCGCCTTCATCGTGGAACTCGGGCCGACCCTTGCGCCGGGTGAAGCGCGCCGACACGCCGAGGCGATCCTGGCCGTCCTGCCACTACTTCCCTGAAGCCTTCGTCCAAATAAAGAGTTCAGGCGCGCCGCACGAGTTCGCCCAACCATGCGGGCATCCGGACGGGCCGGCCGTTCGGGTTCACGCAGGCGTGCGTGGTGGACGCCGTGGACCGGATCTCCCCACCCACCGTGAGCAGGTAGTCGATGCCGAAAGTGGCACGGGTGGCGCTGCTCAACGCCAGGTGAACGGTCACCAGATCGTCGAAATGCAGTGGCTGGCGGTAGGTCACCTGTGCTTCGAGGACCGCGAAATCGACCCCGTCGGCGCGCTGACGGTCATAGGGGTGGCCGATCGAACGCAGGTATTCCACCCGGGTCTCCTCGAGGTAGGGGAGGTATCGACTGTGGTGGACGATTCCCATGGCGTCGGTCTCGGAGAAGCGCACGCGGATCGTGTGGGCGAACGAGTAATCGGCGGCGTCGAGAGAAGGCTCGCTGATGCGGCGCACGACAAAGACGGTAGTGGCTGTCAACTACCCGCCTCCGATGCCGTAGGGTGGGGGTGTCGGGCACCACGCCCGGCTCTAGAGAGAAACGAGTACCGCCGTGGCTACCGGCACAGTGAAGTTCTTCAATGCAGAGAAGGGTTACGGGTTCATCTCCCGTGACGATGGGGCGGACGTGTTCGTGCACTTCTCGCAGATCCAGACGAGTGGCTTCAAGACCCTCCAAGAAGGTCAGAAGGTCGAATTCGAAGTCGGCCCGGGACGCAAGGGCGACGAAGCCCGCGACGTCCGCCCGCTCTGATCTTTCAGAGTTCGATTCGATAGAGCTCGGCGCAATTGCGCCGAACGATCCGGTCCACGACGACCGGATCCATGCCGGCGGTCTGTTCGGCGATCACGTTCTGGCTCCATGGCCACGTCGCGTCGCTGTGCGGGTGGTCGTTGGCCCACATCAGTCGCTCGGGGTTGAGCAGTAGTTCGCCACGATCGGCGGCGCGGAACGCGGTCCAGTCGTCCTGGAACGTCATGTAGACGTGCTCGCGGAAGTATTCACTCGGTTTGCGTTGCAGCGCGACGTCGGCCAACCACGCCCCGTGGCGCTTGGCCGCGTGATCGGCGCGATACATCCAGTGCGGTGCCCAACCCGCGTCGGCCTCCACGGCCACGAGGCGCAGGTCGGGATGGCGATCGAACACACCGGTGAAGATGAACGTGCCGATGATGTCCTGGATGTCGCGGATGATCGCCATGAAGCCGTTCATGCGCGGACCACGGAAGTTGGAGCCCCCGAAACCTTTCACGGTCAGGATGTGGAACGACAGCGGGAGTTCGAGTTCGAGCGACGCGCGCCAGAACGGGTCCCATTGGAGGTCTCCGTAATCGGGCCCGTTCGGCAGACCCGGCATCATCGCCCCGCGAAGTCCGAGAGCCTTGATCGATTCGAGTTCGCCGATCGCATCGTCGACCGTGCGCATGGTGGTCTGTCCGAGGCCGATCAGGCGGTCGGGCGCAATGCTGCAGAACTCGGCGATCCATTGGTTGTAGGCCTGCGCGCAGGCGTACTTGTAATCGAAGTCGGGGTGATTGCAGACGATCATGCCCGAGCTCGGATAGATCACCTCGGCGATCACACCGTCGAGATCTTGTTCGGTGAGACGGGCCACCGGATCGTGGCCACCCGGATGGAGGTCCTCCCACGGACGTCCGCGATTCCAGCCGAGGGTCTCGGGTGGGCGACCGGCGGCGGCAACCATCGTGTACGGCACCTTGGCCTCGTACTTGCTGCCCGGATCGACGACCATCGTGCAACCCATCGTCGGTAGATCCATGATGCGCGGTGCACGATCGCGGAACTTCGGATCGATGCGGTCGACGTAGGTTCCGTGCGGTTCGGTGATGTGACTGTCGGCCGAGATGGTTCCCACGCGTACGGGCTGGTCGGTGATCGTCATCGGTTCCCCCTCCGAAGTCGGATGTGAAGCGGACTGTACTCGTCCGAACCGGGAGGCCGATCAGGAACCGATCTCTCCCGTCACGGCACCGAGGACCGCGATCAGATCGTTCGGAGCGATCTCGATGTCGAGCCCGCGTTTGCCGCCCGAGACGAAGATCGTCGGGTGGGCGAGGCAACTCGAGTCGATGACGGTCGGCGAAGCCTTGCGCTGACCGAACGGGCTGATGCCACCCACCACATAACCCGTGAGTCGTTCGGCGACCTTGGGGTCGAGCATCTCGGCCTTCTTGGCGTGCAGGCAGGTGGCGATCGCCTTCAACGACAATTGGCCCGAGACGGGCACGACGCCGACGGCCTGGGAAGCGGGTCCGCCGGTGAGGGTCACGAGCAGTGTCTTGAAGACCCGTGATTCCTCGACGCCGATGGCCGCCGCCGCGGCTTTGCCGTAGCCGTGGTCTCCGGGCGCGATCTCGTTGCTGAACGTGTGAACGGTGAACGGGACACCAGCTCGCTCGAGGGCGACGATGGCCGGGGTGCCTCCCTTCACGGGGCGAACGTTAGTGAACGCCCATCGGAGTCGGTTCGAACCGTTATCGATGTACGGGCTCGGTCGGGGATTCATCGGGGGTCTCTCGGTAGAGTTCCTGAACCCCAGAAACACCTATGACGGCCCAACACCCCGATTTCGACGACGAGCAGGCGTACATCGAGCGCGCCTACGACTGCCTCGAGCGCTCCCGTGAGGACGCGTGGAAGGTTCGTGACCTCACTGAAGCCGGGGTGGGTGGCACGTTCCAGAACCGCTTCGAGCGCAACGCCATCGACGAGCAGCTCGTGAAGCGCCTGACCGATCTCGAACTCGGCGACGCGGCCCTGGTGTTCGGCCGGATCGATCGTCTGGGAGAACCGGGTGGTGGCGACGACGGGATCGAGAGTTTCCACATCGGGCGCCTGGCGGTGGCCGACGAGAACCGCGACCCCGTGGTGGTCGATTGGCGGGCCCCGGTGGCCGAACCCTTCTATCGCGCGACCGGTCGCCAGCCGATGGGTCTGGCTCGGCGGCGTCACTTCATCGTCGAGGGTCCCAAGTTGCTCGGCATCGAGGACGAACTCTTCGGCGAGGGCCATCTCGGTATCGGTCACGACGACGGACTCGCGACCGAAGGTGTCGTGCACTCGTCGGGACTCCGCGGTTTCAGCACGCTCATGGCCTCGATCGAACGAGGTCGCACGGGTCAACTCGGCGACATCGTCGCCACGATCCAGTCCGAACAGGACGAGATCATCCGCTCACCGCAGCCCGGAGTGCTCGTGGTGCAAGGCGGACCGGGAACCGGCAAGACCGTCGTCGCGCTGCATCGCGCGGCCTACTTGCTGTACACCAATCGATTCCCACTCGAGGATCAAGGCGTGCTCGTGATAGGCCCCAATCGCGTGTTCCTCCGCTACATCGAGCGAGTCCTGCCATCGCTCGGTGAGGCCGGAGTCGAGCAAGTGGTGCTCAACGATCTCGTGCCCGATGTCGGATTCGGCGGGGGAGTCGATCGTCGTGATGCTCCGTTGGCCGCACGGGTCAAGGGCGACATCCGCATGATCGATGTCATCGACAAGGCCGTCCTCGACCGGGAGCGTCCACTGCGCGACGAACTCGTGGTTCCCTATCGCACGGGTTACGTGCGGTTGCCAGCCAGCGAATCCGAGCGCATCATCCGGGCGGCTCGGCGTCGCTTCCGTCGGCACAACGCCGGACGCAAGTGGGTCGAGAACGAGGTGTGGCAGGCCCTGGCATCGTCGAGTCGCGACGGCTCCACCGCCGCGGCCGAGGTTCGCGAAGCATTGCGCACGACCGACGAGATGCGCATCGCTTTCGAACGTATGTGGCCGATCCTCACCCCGGCGCAATTGCTGCACGATCTCTTCGGATCGCGGGCGCTGTTGAAGTCGGCGGCCCAGAAGTACCTGTCGGAGGCCGAGATCGACTCGTTGTATCGACCGCGCGCGGCCGATGTGGACGAAGTTCGCTGGACCGACGACGACGCGGCTCTTCTCGACGAGGCATTCGTCGCCCTCGGGCCCAAGCCCCAGAAGAACGGCAAGATCGACGAAGCCGACGAGATCCGCACCTATGGCCACATCGTGGTCGACGAGGTCCAGGACCTCACGCCGATGCAGTTGCGCATGGTCGCGCGACGATCGTTGTCGGGTTCGATGACCATCGTCGGTGACATCGCACAGGCCACCGGGGCCCATGCGCCGGCTTCTTGGGACGACGTCCTCGCTCACTTACCGGCGCCACGCGCCGGCCGTGAAGACACCAATCGAGTGATCGGACTGTCGGTCGGCTATCGCATACCCGGTCAGATCATGGAGCTCGCCAATCGTGTGATGGAGGCGGCCACCCCCGGATTGCGCGCGCCCACCGCCGTTCGTCTCGGTCCGAGTGCGCCGGTGTTCGTCGAGGCGTCGGCTGCCGATCTGCTCGACACCGCGGCGCGCGCGACGGCCGATCTCCTCGCGGTTCTCGCCGGGGGCAACGTGGCGGTCGTGACGCCCGATCATCTCGCCGACGCGATGGCCGACGCCTTGGCGACTCACGGCATCGAACATGGTCGCGCATCGCGCTCGGCTCTCGACACCGGAGTCACGGTGGTGCCCGTTGGTCTCGTGAAGGGTCTCGAACTCGATGGTGTCGTGGTGGTCGAGCCGGCGCGCATCGTCGACGGTGAGATTCAGGGCATGCGGTCGTTGTACGTGGCCCTCACTCGCTCGACGCAGCGTCTCACGATCGTGCACAGCGGCGAGTTGCCGGCGCCTCTGCGCTGATCGCGTCGTCAGCCCCAGCGCGCGACGTAGGCCTCGACCACGATTCGGGTGAACTTGGCCGCCTTGTCGGCGTCGGCCGGGCGATTGCGTTCCACGGCGAGGGCGGCGAGATCGATCATGCGACCGAGAGTCTCGGCACCGTCGGGATCGTCGGCGCTCATCGCGGGTTCGGCCGCCGTCCAGAGTGCGGTGATCTCGGCGAGCCGGGCGCGCTTGTTTCCATCGGGCACGGTTTCGTTGTCGGCGCGCGGACCGATGAGGGTCGAGAGACCATCGAGTTCGTCGGCGAGTCTCTGAAGCAGTTCGGTCGTGGTTCCCGACGGCAGGGTGGTGGTCGTCGGGGCGGCCGATGTGGTGACCCGTGAGTCGTCGTACGTCGTCGCGCCGCACGCGCTGAGCGCGACGATGACACCAGAGATGACGATGGTACGGGTCGCGACGTTTCGTCGCGGGAGGGTGCGGACGTTCACGCGGTCACCAAGATGCGCGCCGATGCGAATGCGTCGACATCGACCTCGTGACCTTCGATTCGCACGGCCATGGTGCCGTCGCCACTCGCTCGCGACACCTCACCCGCGTGACCGGGAAGGATGTGTGACTTCTCGAGGAAGTCGAGGAGTCCGGGAGTGAACTCGAGTTCTTCGGGAATCCGCGACACCGTGAAACGCGTGCCCGTGGTGAGCGAATTGAGCGGACGCGCGTGCGGATCGATGTAACTCGAACCGGGGATCGGGTTGCCGTGCGGACACGTGGTGGGCGCACCGAGCAACCGATTCATGGCCGCCTCGACTTCGTCACTCATGACGTGTTCCCACTTACCGGCCTCTCGGTGGGCGAGTGCCCAACTCAGTCCGAGAACGTCGGTGATGAAGCGTTCGGCGAGGCGATGGCGACGGACGACCTGTTGGGCGAGTCGCTCACCCTCGGCGGTGAGGGCGATGCGCGGACCTTCGCTCACCACGAGCCCTTCGCGTGACATGCGCTCGATCATCTGCGACACCGACGCGCGACTGACGTTCAGGCGCTCGGCGATACGCACCCGGATGACCTCGAGTTCGTCCTCGTGCAACTCGAAGATGCACTCGCAGTACTCCTCGAACGCCGGATGATGTTCGCCCGACACGGCCATGGGGTCAGGCTAGTGGTGGGGGTCCGTCCGACGAGCGGCGGCGGGTGAGAGCCCCGTCACGCCCGGAGCCGGATCATTCGAACTTCACGCCCTGGGCCAGCGGCAGTTCGTTCGAGTAGTTGACGGTCGCGGTCGATCGACGCATGTAGGCCTTCCATGCGTCGCTTCCGCTTTCACGGCCACCGCCGGTTTCCTTCTCACCGCCGAACGCGCCACCGATCTCGGCCCCCGACGGCCCGATGTTCACATTGGCGATTCCGCAGTCGCTGCCGGCCGGTCCGGTGAACCGCTCGGCTTCGCGCACGTCGGTCGTGAAGATCGACGACGCCAGACCTTGTGGCACGTCGTTCTGGATGGCGATGGCTTCGTCGAGGTCGCGATACGGCA
>SXGQ01465712.1_pt1 | contig 14005 bp, 15 predicted proteins | sample 3178371 | NCBI WGS metagenome assembly SXGQ01 (sample SAMN11356859, study PRJNA531348) | freshwater metagenome | isolation source: freshwater sample F1-20 | place: China: Fuxian Lake, Yuxi | collected 2017-12-25
ATCGCTAATGATGTTTAATAGTCTTTTAATGTACCAAACCAATATTACATTGGATGTTACAAGCAACGTTATAAAAAATATTGCTACTAATGTCATATCTTTCTACTCAATAAATCTTGTTTTTGTTCTTTAAGATTTTGTCTAAATTCTTCTATCTTTTCTTTTACTATATCCCCTGTTTTACGATTTGTCGAGGAATTTACATCATTTTTCTTAATAATAGTTGGCATATTAAGATTTTTCTTTAATGTATTATCTTGGCAAGAATCACAAAAAGAAAGCCTTTCATCGCTTGAATGAAAGGCTTCTATTGTATTCTCACATTTTGTGCAAGTGTAAGAATATCTGGGCATTATTCTTCTACTGTTTCTTCTTGATTTTCAAATGAAACTGCTGGTGGGTTAGTAACTACTAATCCGTCTGCTGTATCAATAAAATTGAAGTTTTTAAGAACTGGAAGTATGTCCGATTGTTCCATGAGTGATTTTTGTAGGGCAAGCATAAGTGCTCCTACGGCTTGATTTGAAAGTTGCATTATTTATTTTCCTTTTTAACTTTTTGTAAATCCGATTCGTACATCATTTTTGCTAATGTATTTAAATCAGTTTTTGGTTCCCAATTTAATATATTTTTTGCTTTTGTTGCATCACCTAAAAGATGTGGAACTTCATGAGGTCTAAACAATCTTGGATCTATTTCGACATATTTGTTCACATTAAGTTCTGCATGTTGAAAAACTAAGTTTAAAAATTCTCTTACAGAGTAGCATTTTCCTGTTGCAATAACATAATCATCTGCTTTATCTTGTTGTAACATTAACCACATTGCTTCAACATAATCACCAGCATAACCCCAATCACGTACAGCGTCAAGATTACCTAAATAAAGTTTATTTTGTAATCCAAGTTTAATTTTTGCTGCTGCTATTGTAATTTTTCTTGTTACAAATGTTTCTCCTCGTCTTGGAGATTCGTGATTGAATAGAATACCAGAACAAGCAAACATATTATATGACATTCTGTAATTACGCATCAAATTATGTGCAAATACTTTTGCATTTGCATATGGAGAAGCTGGTGTAAGCCTACTTTCTTCGTTGTAAGGCCAATCTGGGTTATCGCCAAACATTTCTGATGAAGATGCTTGATAAAATTTAGCATTTGGACAAATTGTTCGTACTGCTTCTAATAAATTTAATGTTCCCATAACAATTGTATTAATTGTGCTTTGTGGAATATCAAAAGAAACTCTTACGTGCGATTGGGCAGCAAGATTATATATTTCATCTGGTTTATACTTAGAGAGTAATCTGTACATACAAGATGGGTCATCTAATTCAAAATATTCTAATACAAAATTTGGATGTTTAAAAACTTCATCAATTCTGTCAGTTGATAATAAGGAAGTTCTTCTTTTTAAACCGATTACTTTATATCCTTTTGATAAAAGTAATTCACATAAATAAGAACCATCTTGTCCTGTAACTCCAGTTATAAAAGCTGTTTTCAAAATATTCTCCTACCTATTTTCTTAATGAATTATAATTTTGAATAAAATATTCTATTGTTGCTTCTAGACCTTCATCAATAGAAGTAAATTGAAAATTAGAAAAATGTTTTCTAAATATTTCGTTAGATGAATTTTTCTTCAAAATACCTTCTGGCTTTGTTTTGTCAAAAATTACATTACCATCAAATTTAATTTTTTTAACAATAATATCAACAATTTGTTCTATTGTAAATGTTGTTTCTGGTGAAACAATCATAGTTTCATGAATGTCTAAGTTTTTATTAAAAATTTGTGTAATTATATTAGAAAAATCTTTAACATAAATAAATTCACGTTCTGCTTTGCCAGAACCCCAAATTTCAAAATCTGTATTGTTTAATTTGGCTAAATAGCATTTATGAATCAAACTAGGAATAACATGACCATTTTGTAAATTATAATTATCATTTTCACCATATAAATTACAAGGTATTACACACAAACTATTAACGCCATATTGTTTTTTTAATGCTCTAGATCCTACTTCTAGCATTCTCTTTGAATAAGCGTACCCAAAATTTGTTTCATGTGGTTCTCCATTATGTAAATAACTTTCTTTTAACGGCAAGCTTGCATTAGATGGGAATGCACAAGTTGAAATTATAAAAATACTTTTTTTAATTTTAAATTCTTTACATATATTTTGTACATTAATATTCATTGAAATATTGTCAGCAAAAAAATCATATACAAAATCAGTATTTGCCTTAACACCACCTACTTTCGCAGCAGCATGAACCAAAGAATCAATATTATTATTATTAACATAATCGACTAATTGTTCATATTTTAAAAGATCTAATTGTTGTCTTGTCGGTTTAAAACCGAATTCAATTGATGAACCCAACAAACCACTACCACCAGTTATTAATGTATTCATTAATATATCTCCAATTTTTCATTTGCAAGACCCCAACTTTCATTGTTAGCTTCAAAATTATTAGAATTAATTTGTGGATTGTATAAAGTTTTACTATTATGTGCAGTACCATCAGTTCGTTGATTTAAGTGATAAAAATCAATTCCATAATCTTCTAAATCACCACCAAAACCATATCTTTTTAATAATCTATAATGAAACTCAATATCTTGCCAACCCCAATATGTAAGCTCTTCATACCAGCCTGTACTTTGTTGCCAAATATTTCTGTTCATCAAAATACTAATTGAGCATCCCATAAAATTATTAACATTAATTTTGTCATGTGTCAAATTTGGTTTGTTAGCAAGAAAGTTATCAATTTGTTGAGTATTGCTCATTGAAGTATAAACTTCGTATGGAATGTGAAATCTGGAACCCCAGTAGAATTTCATATCATCAACATTGTTCATATGCTGAACGAAGGTGTATAATTTTTCAAAGCTTTCATATGTGATATAGCAGTCAGAGTCCCAAAAAATAACATATTTACCACTACTATTTCTAAAAGCTGTATTAATAGGATGAACAATAGAGTAATTTGCTAATTTATTATATTTTTTTGCTGTTTCTGGTGGTACATAAACACATCGAAAGTTTTTATGTTTTTCTGTAAAAATTTCAGAAGTTATTTTTACTTCACTACCCCAATCACATAACACAACTTCAACATCATCTTTGTTCAATAATTTTAAGTTTTGAATTGTTTTTTGCAAATTAAATTGCAATGTCTTGAAACCATTGCTTCTATAATTATCGTTTTTTCCCGGTATTAAAATTGATAATAGCATATTAATCCTTTAATAATAAATCATTTCTTAATAAAGAAACAATATAATCTTCTAACCATATACTGTTTGTACTATTTTGTAAAGTACAATTATTAATTTTGTTTTTTATTTCATCAACATTTTCAAAATATATACAATCACGAAACATACTTTCTTCTTGATAATATTTTAAGGTATTATTTTTTACTTGTTGAATTGGAATTGATTTGGCTAATAATATTTCATAAAATTTTAAATTAAAACTATTAGCATTTCCGAGTGGTGAAATAATAAATCTATATTTAGATAATTCATGTATGTAATCACACCATTTTTCTTTCTTTTGTGGAAATACAATTTCAACATGCTTGCCAACATCTTCTAATAATTTTTTGCGATTATTATAAGAAAAACAATCAACATTTCCTAAAAATGCACATTTATTCTGTTTTTCTTCAGAAAGAATAATATTTTTAAATTCTTTTGATATACAACTTTTCATAGGCTTGCAATTTAAAATTTCTATATCATCAGCATCAATACAATATTGATATAAATTGTCAAATTTTTTTAAATTTTCTTGAATTTTAACATTGTGCAAAAAAGAAGAATTGTATATTCTTTCACACGAAAAAACAACAACTTTAATATTATTATAATTACACATTTTTTGAAACAATTCATTTTCCCACACATTTCTATGTGGTAAAAAATGTTCATTTCCAATAAATAACATATCGATATTTTCTAAATCATGTAAATTATTTATTATCTTTATATTATTAAAAATGTTTTTTATAGCATAAAAATAATTTTTAATACCTATATGTTTATCAAATACTAAATCGCAAATAATACCAACATTCATAATTAAACCACTTTCCAAACAACCAAAGTGTGGCCTTCTATAAAGTAACTACCTGCATATGTTCTTCTAACATCTAAAATTTCTATTTTTTTATCATCTTCAAGTTTTTGTAAATACGACAAATATGAACTTAAATAATTTCTTTTTTCAAAATATTTAATTGATAGAAAGTCAATTAAATTTTTGTCATCTAATACTTCTGAAATTGGCTCAATATTTATACATATACTTGGTTTTTTCTCAATGATAAAATCAATAAAATTCTTATAATTTTCTCCTGTCTGTTCAAGAGCGGCCACGCTCAAAAATGCAGAATTTTTCTTAATATCAATAGAATAATTTGGATTAAAAAAATCAAAATTTTGACAATTGATATTAATATTTAAAATTTCGTTAATTTGTTTTATTATTTGTTGTGATGCTTTGGTCCAATCAAATCCAAACAAATTAATATTAGGGTAATTTTGATTAATTCTCACTAAATGATATGCTGGTCCGCAGCCAAACTCGTACAAATTTTCTATATTACTTTGGGATAGATATTTTTCTAATATCGCATCGACAAAGCATAAATGAATTTTGTAATCAAAATTTTCTGTTAATGGATTGATTATATTTTGTTTCCAATGGGCATATCTCTTTTTGCCATGATATTTTGGAATTAAACTATTGATATTTTTTGAATTTTTAAATTCTAATAAATTTTCACTCCATCCATTTTCCCATTCATTAATTCTGTGTTTTCCACTTTGTACAATATCGCTTAACAAAACTTTTATTACATTCAAAATGTAATCTTCTTTTTGTTCTTGTGTAATATCTTCATAAGATAAATCAAACTCATTAATAACTTTTTTTAATTTTTCAGAGATTTTATAATCCAGTATGGACTCAATATCTTTACTAGTAATTTTACTTATCATATATTTTCCTTTGCCATTCAATGGTATTAATTATTCCTTCATTTAAACTAATAAATTGTTTCTTTTCAAACTCTTCAAAATATCTGTTTAAACTAATATTAACATTTTTAGGACTACCGATCATAATGTTATTTTCTGACTTTACTACTTTTTTATTTAATAGGTTTCCAATCATATTTGCTAATTCTAAAATTGATGTTTGTGATATACCAGATAAGTTATAAACTTTATGTTTTCCATGTAACAAAATGTTCCAAAACATTTCAATTATATCAGAAATATACCCATAAGTTCTTAATGAAGAACCATCGTCAAGCAAGTTTATTGTTTCGTTGAATAAGCCTTTTTCAATTAATGAATTCAATACTCTTTGATCATTTCTTTTTGTACCCGGACCATAAGCTAAACTTAATCTTAATATTTTCATATTTATATTTTGATTTTGCTGTGAATAAACATCACAAATTGTTTCACCACATCTTTTGCCTTCAATATATGAAGCTCTTGGGTGTAGCGGTGTAGTAAATCCAAAATCGTCTTCAGTAAGACAATTATTGTTATTACCATTATAAATTTCGCTTGTACTAAAAAATGCAAAACTACCATCATTTTTTACTAATTGCAAAAGTTTATTAGTTACTGTTGTATTGATAGTTATTGTTTTAATTTTATCAGATAAAAATTTATTAGGTTGTCCATATCCTGCACAATGAACAATTAAGTCGTATTGAACATTATTGCAAAATGAAGAAAAAACTTGTTCTGAAGTTATGTCTCCTTTTATAATATTACATTTTTCAAATATTTTACTATATATTGGGTCAATATCATTATTTACCCAACAATCAATGTCACAATCAAGATTTGCTAGTTTTAAACAATAAACAATATAAATTCCTATCAAACCAGATGCGCCAGTTATTAGAACTTTTTTATTTTTTAATGAAGAAATATCTACATTTTGTAAAATGTTAAGACAATCTTTTTTTATAATTTCAGACATTTTAAAATTCTCTCTTTGATATTAATAGAATCAATCTTGTTATTAATATCATGTTGATGTTTAGAACCATAATTTTTTAAAAAAACTCTCGGTATTCCAATGTTAGTAATTTTATATAGTTTATCATTAATTGCAGATGTAATCATATAATTAATTGAACCTTCATAAAATGGCTCACAAACAATAATGTTTTTATTAAAATTATCTACCAATGTTTCAGAATCAAATGGAAAAACAGTATTATAATACAAAATGGTAACATCCAATTCTGAACATGAATCAAGCACAGAGTCGAGTATGTTGCCAAAACATACAATAGTTGCTAACTTACCTTTTTTAATAACTTTAGCCTTACCAAATTCAAAATTATATGATTCTTTATTTTCAAATTCACTTAATCTAAAATAAGTAGGAAAATTATTGTTGTACGTTTGTTTAATTAAGCAATCAAATTCAGCAGAAGTACCCGGAATAACAATTTGCATATTAGGAATACTGCTAAGAATTTGTATATCGCCACAACAATGATGAGTACATCCAAGCGATGAATAATCATAAGATGCACCAATACTAATAAAATTACCTTTTAATTCTTGATAACCAAAGTCAATTTTTATTTGTTCTAATGCACGTTCTACCATAAATGGCGCAATAGTATGAACAAACGGAACAATACCCATTTTTGATAAACCAGCAGCTAAACTAATCGTTGATTGTTCAAGAATGCCAATGTTATAAACTCTATTAGATATATTTTTTATTTCATTCCTAAATCCAAATACGCCAATGTCACCTAAAAGCAAAGCTGTTTTTTCGTCAGAATAAAGTATGTCTTGTAATGATTTTACAAATTGTTTTCTCATTTTTATAATAACTCACTAATAATTTTTTCATATTCTTCATCATTTGGGAACTTATGATGCCACTCTGGGTTATTTTCCATTATATTGCAACCTTTGCCTTTTATTGTATTTGCAAGTATAAATATTGGCTTTTCAGAATGTTCAAAACAAATAGCATTATAAATATCATCATGTGAGTGACCATCGATTTCAATACAATGCCAGCCAAAAGATGAAAATTTATCTTTTATATTAGAAATGTCTAATGCTCTATCGGTAGAATGGTTATAATCCATAATACAATAAAAATTGTTTATTTTATGATGCGAAGCGAGTAGGGCCGTTTCCCAAATTGTTCCCTCATTTGCTTCACCATCGCCAATTATTGTAATTACTTTTCCTTTTTCAGAAACAATTTTTTTGTATAATGCCATACCTAATGCAAAAGGCATACCATGCCCTAATGAGCCAGTTGAACATTCGATAGATTTTATTTTATTAGATGGATGACCACCTAAAAGTGAATCAAATTGGCAAAAATTGTCTAAATTTTCTTCTAAAATATTGAAGTGTTCTAAAATAGCGAACAAACCTAATGAAGCATGGCCTTTTGATAAAATAAATTTATTATTTTCATCCACAACTTTGTCATACAAGACATATAAAATATCTAATATTGACAACGAACTGCCTAAATGTCCTTCTTTACTTTTATAACAAATGTTCAAAATTCTTTTTATTAATTTGTTTTTAATATGTTTCATTTTACGTACTCACTATACTATAACTAAAAAATAACAAATATCAACTATTTTTTATAATATTTTTCCAATAACTAATTTTTAATTTATCTAAATTGTATGAAGTATCTTTAACTTGTTCGTAAAAGTTGTGCAACATTTTTTCATTAACGTCGCTCCAATTATCAATAAATAAAATTGGCAAGTCTGAGAACTCGTTCATGTGAATTGATTTTTTTACTATTGGTATTACTCCCAAATACAATGCTTCCCATGTTCTGTGACAATCCACTCCATTTCCTCTTGGTGAGAAAATGAATTTATGTTCTGCAAAATCAAAATAAAACTGCTCAACTGATAAATTACTTGTATGTGTAACCCAGCTTTCATTTTTAAACATATCCATAACATATTGTCTTTCAATTGGATATGTATTGACATTAAAATTTAGATAAACTAGTTTGTTTTTCTTAATATCATAGGAATTAATTTTATCTATCAATAAGCTTTTTTGTAATGCGCCATTTACTTCAGACGAATAAAGACTATTGTTAGATTTTAATGATTTTCTTAATTTTGTGTTTTCTAGACCAATTGGGATAGAAATAATTTTATCGTTTTTAACATCTTTGTTTTGTGCAAACCAATAATTAAATTTTGGGCCATTCTTCACAACTTCTTCGGTAATGTGATAATCACTATTATGAGTGATGAATACATTAGTTTTATTGTTTTTATAATTTATAACATAATCAGTTTTACAAAAAATTGCATCACATTCATCTGCTATGTCAATAAAGGAATTACCTGTAATAAACTCAGATATTGGTATCGGATGCCCAGATATTTTATCCATTATTATTCTCTATTTTATAAATTAAATAATGAATTTGTTTTTCAAACATTGAAAATGGTCTTGGCATATGACAATCAATATAATTTTTTATTTTATTAACTTCATTAGATAACAATTGTTCTCTATCTAATCTTTGATGTGGCATAATTATTTTATTATTTAAATTAATTTTTAATTTATTATTTGTTATTTCAGAAAATAAAAACAATTCATCACTAAACCATAGGTTTTTTCCTTGTAAATGTTTGGGCAAAGTAAATCCTAATTTATCAACATTAAAGTCATATTTAATAATTTTATTTAAAAATTGTTCCCAAGTATCATTATTAAACATTTTTTGATACGTATTTCCGTGTGCCACATAATAGCACATTGGAAATTGACCAAATTCTCTTGACACAGGGTTTAAGTGAAAAAATTCATTAGGTTTAACAAATTTTAATATATTTTCTGTATTAAAAAAATTTTTATCAATAGGAATAATATCGATATCTGATAACAAGCAAACTTCGTCTTTAAACATTTTGCTAAAATAAATTCTAGCTGTTTGAGCTTGTAAATAAGTTGGAAACTTATCTAATTTTGGAACCTTTATTATTGTTCCATTATGCTCACTAAGTAATTTATTGTTTTCATTTGAAACGTAAAATAAAACTGGTTCAAAGTTAAAAACATTTTTCCATATATATGAAACGTCGTTCCAAAATTCATAATAAAATGGATTATCATCGCATGACATTAATACTTTTATTCTATTCATTATAAAAAACCTATAGTTTCCAAACTCTAAATATATGATCCGAGAACTCATAGTAAATTGTATTATTGTCATAAAACATAATAACTTTAATATTTTTCATATTATTTTACCTGTATTTCTGTCAATATTATAGATATTTTTAATTGAATTAATTTCATTTAATAAATTTTTTGATATGAAAGAAAAATCATTAAACTTTGAATGTCTAGAATAAAGACAGATTAAGTTTTTATTTATTTGTGAATATAAGTCTGGGAGCATAACTTGCGCTGTTTGCAAATCTCCATATCTAGAATATTTATTTATATCAAACTTTTGATTAAAATTATATTTTTCAATCATAATAGACAAAACAGTTTGATCGTTTCTATGTGCTATGCAATTACTATTTAATCCTTCTGGATGTTTAAGAAGATTAGAAGGTCCGGCAATTTCTGCATTTAACATATGTACATACTGCTCATGTATCATTTCTAGATTTTCTTCTGTTGGTATATATGCATGAAACCCTGACCAATACGATTGGGCTTCCTTAAAAGAATTTTTATTGCAATTCATTAGTTTTAGACTTTTTTCTGTAGCCCAATATTTATTTTTAAATATTTCTTCTGGGTATTCAACAAAAAATCTAGTATTTTTTTCTAATAGATATTCTAATTCATATGTTTTGGATACAAAAGCATTAGATGCGTCACACAACATGAATGTTTTCTTGTTGTGAAATGCGACTTTTAATGCATATGCTTTTGGAAAGTAAAATCTAGGATTATATGCATGGTCACATTCTTCTTCAACTTTTACTAACTCTATTTGCCTATCGTATTTGCTTTTAAATAAATTAATATATTTTTCATCTAAATCAAAATATATTACATATATTTTTTGATTACAAGAATTAAGTTTATAACTTTCTATTAAGTTAAAAACACACGGAGCAAAAACATTATTAGTAACAGTATATAAATCAATCATTATTTGATTTCTTTTTTATCTTGGTATATATTCATATATTTCATAAATATTTCTTTTTCTTCTTTACGTTTCCAATCAGTATTTTCTGGATTTGTAGACATTCCTGTTGGATTAAAATAATAAATTCCGAGTACTTCATCAGCTTTAACAAATTTAGAACCACCGAAAGCACATCTTAGCCAGAAATCCCAATCCGATGCTGACCTATATGCTTCGTTGAAGAACCCATATTTATCGTGCAATACCTTTCTCCACATTGGATTATTGTGTGGTAAGTTTCCTCTAAGCATAGCTTCTTTTGAAAATTGTTCAAAGTTATATCTCTGTGTGGTTGAAGGGTCAATATTCTCCCATGCAACGTTGGGCGTTTGTGTAACATATGAATCATTATAAACTAGGTCAGAATCTTTATTAACAAAAAGTAAAGTTGCTTGTTTTTCAAGACAATCTGGTGCTCTTCTATCATCACAATTTATATTTGTTATATACTCGCCTGTTGCCATACTAATTGCTTTATTCCATACAGCATAAATACCGGAGTCGTTTTCAAGTCTCTTATATACAATATTTGGATGTTTTTCAGCATATTTAAGAATTACTTTTTCTTCGTAATCTTTGCCTTGTGGGTTAGCATTTAAAATAATCCATTCACATTTATCATTAAAAATAGTTTGTCTTGTTACATCTTCCATAAGTTGGTCGATATAACTGCTTGCATTAAAGACGGATGTTATAAGCGAAATTTTAGGCAATTTTGAAAGGTCAAGTTTATCTACTTTTTTACCATATACAGAAACAACAAACTTTTCATACATCTTTTCTTGTGCAAATTCTTGTTCAATGTGTTGCATTAAACGCTTTGCTTGTCCTCTAAATCTATCGTGGTTCTTATATACCTCACGCATAGTAGATTTAGCAGATAAGGCCACAGGGAAAGCCCACATTGTATCTTTTTCAAGAACGCCGTTCCAGACTGCTTCTGGTTGAATAGCGCCTAATGTAAAATCAACTCTAGCGAAGTGTGGCTTGACTTTTCCTTCTTTATTTGGGCAATACATGAAGTCAGTTGGACCAGACCACTCAGTTGTAATTACTGGAAGTCCATAATATGCAGCTTCAAAAACTGGAAGTCCAAAACCTTCGCCATGTGAAAGAGAAACAAGTGCTTTAACTTTTGGATGTGTGTAGAGTGCTGCCATTTCCCCTTCGTTCATATCGCCGTGGAGGACATAGACTTTACATTTTCTATCTTTGTGTTGTGAAAGAATATTATTGATAGAAGCAATGGTATGCTCTCTGTCAATTTGCGAAGAACCAGCCATGTGTGTCTTACAGATTAGACCAACATTTTGATCGTTCTTAAATTCTTCTACAAACCACTTAAGTGTATTAGCAAGGTTCTTTCTTGGACCACCTTGAGCAACAACCAAGAAATTAAAATCTGTTGAAAGTTCTAAGTCAATTGGAAGTGCATCTGTTTTTCTAACAGGATAATTCACAACTTCAATTGGTGCTGTAACTCTAAAGTTAGGAATTTGTTGACCTGTTCTTTGATCTTGTGCGGTATACACACCATTGTCAAATCCTTTCTTGGCAAAATTTGATACGACAACAATTTTATCCATTTGGTTTGATGGTTGAATCCAATGTGGAGAAATCTTGTTTGTTTCAATACCTGCTGTGTATCCAATGTTGACAGGGGCTATTTTTTTCCACTCATTTGGAATTGAAATTTGTAAAGACATATCATACTGAGGCTGGCCATTGGAGGCTTGTGTATATTGTATGTTTTTTGTTATTAAACTATCAAGCCATGCTCTTTCTTCATTATCATCGTGTATCCATCCACAATGACCCCAAGTGGTTGCAGCAAGATAAATATCAAATAAATCTTCTCTTGAACGTAGTGATCTGAGAGCAAAACGTGCTTGTTCTCCATATCCAGAAGTAGTAAGTGCTGGACCTATAACTAGAATTTTCTTTTTCATTAGATTTCCTTCAATTCCCATGCTTTGTATGATTTATTAGGCCATGAACCTTTGTTGGTGTTAATATTGGTAAAAATATCGTCCCAACGCTTAATAAAATCAGTAAAGTTGAAATTATCTATAACGTGTTGTCTACCAAGTTGTCCAATAATTTGTCTTTGTTCTTTTGGAATATTACTGAACGTTTCAAGAGCACCTATGAATTGTTCGTTGCTAATTCTGTCTTCGTAAATAAATGGAACATCTTGTGAACCAATTACTGCTCTTGAAGATGGAATAATTTCAACACCAAATATATTATTTTCATATCTAACTTGTTCTTGTAGTCCACCAGTTTTTGTAACAATGATTGGTGTTTCACACGCAAGTGATTCTAATGTGGCCAATCCAAACCCTTCTGCATCAGAGATGTTAATTGTAGCATCTGCTGCATTGTAAAAATAAGCAAGATTTTCTGGTGGTACTTTTTGTTGTGAAATTAAAACTTCTCTATTTGTAAGTCCAGTTTCGTTCATAATTGCAATCAAATCTTGACCATTTACGTCTTTAGGATCGGTATGCATAATAAGAGTAGCCTTATCTTTGCCAACCTTATTTAAGAATTCGCTAAACCACCAAAGCAATGAACCAGATTGTTTACGTCTAGCATTGCGATTGTTCCAGAAAAAGATAAGTCTATCATCTTCAATTTTAAGATTGTCCTTCTTAAACTTATCAATTGCTTCTTGTGGAAGTCTCTTGAAAATGTCAGTATTTACTGCGTGTGGAACGTACATACGTTCAACTTCTGGTGCTACATTGGCAACAATGTCGTCACTTACCTTAGAAATGGTAGCAATAAAATCATTAGAAAGATAGAATTTACGATTAAATGTTGGATATGGGTAGTTATCCCAAACGTGATAATAAACCATAGGAACATTTGGACGAATTTCGTTTTCAATTTGCCATAACCAACCCCAGAAACGAGGATCAGTCATAAACCAAAGAACATCTGGACGTTCTGTTCTAATAATAGAACGGATCATTTCTTGTGAACCGTATCCATCAACAGGGAAAATCACCCAATCATCACCCCATTGCTCTGTTTTTTGAGGTCTATAGTCTTGATGTTTAATTGCACCACCAAGAGACAAGAATTGGTACTTTCCTGTGGCTAGCATCCCTTCGATAATATTTTTAGACATATGAGCAACCCCAGAAGGTGAAAATGGATGGTCACTTAATGTAAGAATTTTAATTTTTTTACTCATTTAAATCTCATGTACAATGTTGTGTCTTATAAAACTCGCATCCCTTACAAGAAAGGCGATTTTTAAGATGTTTCTTATTCTTAATACTTGAAATTGCTTTTGTCAATAGACTATTTGCATTTTCAATCTTTTTTTTGCCGCTTGAAACCTTAACAAACTCAACTCTATTCTTTTTTGCTGTTCTTTTAAGCAGACAAAAGTGAGTTTCAATGTTTTCAAGAGGAATATTGTGCTTCTGTGCAAAAAACTCTTTGTAATATGTCAATTGATATGTTGTCATAGGGGATGTTTTCTTTTGGATATCCCATCCCCATGAGCAAGTCTTGAAATCAATAACATGATACTTACCATCTGGTGTTTTAATGACCAAATCGATAAATCCCTTAAAGTTATAGTCATCTGTGATAGGTTGAAGCAAGTCTTCCTCGGAGGAAATTACTTCGTATTCACCCAGATATTCTTTAATTGCCAAAAACAAGTCTTGGAATATTGCTTTCCCTTGCGTAACCATGTCAAAAACCAAATTCTCGTCAAAAGAAGTTTGCGATTTAGCCTCTTCAATC
>SXGQ01789820.1_pt1 | contig 14005 bp, 12 predicted proteins | sample 3178371 | NCBI WGS metagenome assembly SXGQ01 (sample SAMN11356859, study PRJNA531348) | freshwater metagenome | isolation source: freshwater sample F1-20 | place: China: Fuxian Lake, Yuxi | collected 2017-12-25
CGGCCCGCCACCTGTCGCGGGTCGAGGCCTCGACGCTGGCGATTCTCGGTACCGGCGTGCAGGCGCGCAGCCACCTCGAGGCCCTCAAGGAAGTGCGGGGCCTCAAGGAGGTGCGCGTGTGGTCGCCGCGCCTCGCCAGCCGCGAGCGGTTTGTCGACGAGATGGCGTCGCATGTGACGGGCACCCTGCGGGCCACGCGGCACGCCGAGCAGGCCGTGGAGGGCGCCGACCTCATCGTGCTGGCGACCTCCTCGCCGACACCGGTCATCGAGAGCGGATGGGTGAGCGACGGCGCCCACATCATGTCGGTCGGGGCGTGCCGTCCCGATCAGCGCGAGATGGACCCGCGCCTCGTGGCCCGCGCCGAGCTCTATGTCGACTCGAAGGCCGCGGCGCTCGTGGAATCGGGCGACGTAGTGATGGGCATCAGGGAAGGGCGGTTCGGCGAGTCGCACGTGCGCGGCGAGCTGGGCGAGGTGGTGCTGCGCCGCGTGCACGCCCGCACGTCGCACGACCAGGTGACCATCTTCAAGTCGCTGGGCATGGCCGTCGAGGACGTGGCCACCGCCGGCGTCGTGCTCGATCGCGCGGAAGAACGCGGCGTGGGCCGTCTGCTCGAGATCTGACCGCCGGGGTCAGAGCACGCGTTCGGCCCGGGGATAGCTGCCCAGTACCGACAGCCGTGCGCAGTGGCGGACGGCGTCGGCCAGCGCCCGCTGCATGGCCGGGTCGTCCTTGTGCGCCAGCGCATCGAGGAAAAACAGGTAATCCCAGTGCGCATCGCCGCTGGGCCGCTTCTCGATATGCGAGAGATTCACGCCCTCGCGCCGGAAACTGTCGAGCACTTCCACGAGCCCGCCGGCCCGATCAGCAAATGCGAACCACAGCGTGGTCTTGTCAGCTCCAGTGGGCGGCACCGGCTCGCGCCCAACCACGAGGAAACGCGTGACGTTGCCCGGGCGATCTTCGATGTGATCGAACAGCGTGCGCACGCCGTACAGCGTGCCCGCAAAGGATGAGGCCAGCGCCGCCGCACCCTCCTCGTCCCGCGCGCGCAGGACCGCGGCGCTCGTGCTCGACTCGGCCACGAACTCGGCGCCGGGCATCACCCGCGCGCACCAGGCCCGGCACTGTGCATACGCCTGCGGCTTCGAGTAGAGGCGCCGCACCTCGCCCGGGGCACAGTTGGCCAGGCAGGCCAGGCGGATGCCGACGAGCGCCTCGGCCCTGATGGCCACCGGGTGCGCCACGAGCGCATCCAGCGTCTCGTGGATAGAGCCGGTCGTCGAGTTTTCGTACGGCACCAGCCCATGGTCGGCACGGCCGGCCTCGACCTCAATCACCACGTCCTCGATCGACGGCACAAACGCCAGCTCGACGCTCGAACCGAAGTGCCGCACCGTGGCCAGGTGGCTGTAGCTGCCCTCGGGTCCAAGCGCCGCCACCCGCAGCGGCCGCTCGAGCGCGAACGAGCCCGACATGATTTCGCGGAACACGGCCTCAATTGTCGTGGCGCTGAGGGGTCCGCGGTTGCGGGCCACGGCGCGTTCGATGACCGCGCGTTCGCGGCTGGGCGCGTAGACCGGCACGGTCTCGTGCCGCTTCGCGTGCCCCACTTCGACCACGAGGCGCGCGCGCTCCTCGAGCAGCGCGACCAGTCGGTCGTCGACGCTGTCAATCAGCGTGCGGAGTTCGGCGAGCGGGCGGGGATCAGGCGTGGAAGACGACATGCAGGGTCACCAGGAGGGCCGGGACGGGTCCACCGCTCAGCGGGGCCGCGCCTCCGGCGAAATGTGCAGGAACTGCTGGATGCGCTCGAGCAGCGTGGCCTTGCGCGACAGCCGCGCGGCCTCGGCGGCCTCGGCCACCTGCTGCGCCTCCGCCAGGCCGGAGCGGCGCTCGGCCATGACGCGCCCGATCGGCTCAAGCAGTTCGGGATGGCCGCGCAGCAGGTCGCCCAGCGCATCGGCCCCGATCTCGAGCACCTGGCACTCGGTCACGGCCTGCACGGTGGCGGTTCGAGGCTCGCCGGTCAGCGCCGACATTTCCCCGAAGAAGCCCCCGGCGGCAATCGTCGCCACCTGCTGCTGCGACGGCTCGAGCCGAACCGCCACGTCGCCCGACAGCACCACAAACATCGACCGACCCGCGCTGCCCTGCCGGACGATGGCCTCGCCCCGCGCGTACCACTGCAGGGGACTGGCCGTCGCCAGCTGCTGCCGCAGTCCCTCGGGTAGGTGCGCGAACAGGTCGATGCGACCCAGACACTCGGCCGCGCGCGCCTCGTCTGCAGGCGTCTGCAGCGGGGGTTCGGAGCGGCTGTATTCCACCTGAATCGGCCACGGCATCTCGATGCCGCTGCGGCGGAACTCGTACCACAGGTTCGAGCGCACCTGATCGCGCGCCACCCGGTCAGCCGCATAGTCGTCAATCCAGAACCGGATGCCGTAGTCGATCGACGAGGCACTGAAGGCATCGATGGTCACCAGCGGCGCCGGCGCCGTGTTCACCAGCGGGGCGTTGGCCAGGGCGCGGCCGATGGCCTCCTTCACCACATGCGGCGGCGTGAGGTAGCTGACGCCAACGGTCACCTCGAGCCGCGTCGGCACGACCGGCTCGGAATAGTTGAGGATGACGTCCTTGGCCACCGTGCTGTTCGGCACGATCAGGAACTGGCCCATCTTGGTGTGCAGCTTCGTCGCCCGCCAGGTCACTTCCTCGACGCGCCCCTCGTGTCCGCCGATGCTGACCCACTGGCCCACGCGGAACGGCTTTTCAATCTGGATGGCCAGGCCGGCGAACAGGTTGCCGAGCGTGTCCTGCAGCGCAAAGCCCACCACCACGGCGCCGACCGCCGAGGTGGCCAGCAGCTGCTCGCGCATGATCAGCGTGGCGATCACGCCGAACAGCACCAGCACCACCGCGTCCTGCACGATAGCCGGCATGCGCTCCGACGGACGCGACTCGTGCCACGGGTTGGCCACCACGGCCACACCCATGATCAGCAGGGCCAGCACCAGCGTCAGCCGCGCCAGGCCGGCGACCAGGATCTGGTCGCCCATCCCCTGCGCCAGCCCCACATCAAGCCCCAGTGACACCGCGAGCAGCCCCGCCGAGAACAGCAGGCGTCCGCGGATATGGCGGCTGCGGATGACCACCGCCAGCACGGCCGTGGCCAGCAGGCCGATGGCCGCCACGAGGACGGCTGTCGTCAGGGGCACTGGTCCGAGCCTCCCTAGCGTCCCGTGCCGGCCAGCCCGCCGGCCTTCTGGAACGCCTGCAGATCCGCAGGCGTGATTGAGACGGCCACCAGCGCCGGGTTGCTCCCGCCGCGCGCATCACGTTCGGGATCGACTCCGCGGGCCGCGCCCGATCCGGTCACCTGCGCCTGCGATTTTTCGCCGCCGCTGCCGGGCATCATCCGCCCCAGCCCGAAGCTGCGCCGCTTGGGCTCGTCCTTCTTCGCCTTGTCGTCTGCCGGCGCCGGGGCCGGCTTGCCGTCGCCGCCCGTCAGGCCGGCGGCACCGGGGTCGACGGTCGCAATCTCCGCCAGCGGCTTCGGCGTGTAGGTGATGGCTTGCCGATAGCGGTCAGGCAGCGCCACCGTGCCCGCCAGCCTCTGCTTCGTAATGATGCCGGCAATGCCATCGAGGCGCGACTGCATGTCGGGATGCGAGGCGAACAACCCCCGCCGTTCCCTGGACGAGGCATTGCGCTCCTTGAGCCGTGTCAGGAACGACCGGAGCGCCGCAGGCTGGTAGCCCACCCGGCTGCTGAGCGCCACCCCCTCTGCATCGGCCTCACGCTCATCGTCACGCCCGAAGCCCCGCTCGACAATCGACTCGTACGTGGCAGACACCACGCGGTCGAGCAGCGCCGCATTGCCCGAGAGCGTGTCGGACGCGCCCATCTGCACGGCCTTGGTCTTCTGGATCGAGCGAATCGTGTGCTTCCCCGTCACGTGCACAATCTCGTGCGCCAGCACACCGGCCAGTTCGGCCTCGTCCTGCATCAGGGCCAGGGCTCCCCGTGTGACGTGAATGTATCCGCCGGGTGCCGCGAAGGCGTTCACTCCGTCGGTATCGAGGACGATGAAGGTCCAGGGCAGGCCGGGTCGGCTGCTGGCGGCCGCGAGCGTGCGGCCGACCAGCGACACATACCGGTGCACTGGCGCGCTCTGCACGACGCCGTAGCGCTCGCGGATGCGCTGGCTGACATCCTGTCCCAGCTGCTGCTCTTCGGCGTCTGTGACCTGCAGGTCGCGCAGCTCGCCGACCTTCTTCATGCCCTCGGTGACCTTCCCCAGCTGGCCGAGCTGGCCCGCCCGGGCCCCGGTCGCCAGCAGGGTGGCCAGCGCGAGGCCGATTGTGATTCCCGCCCGCCTGAGTCTCATGCCCGCACCTCGAATATCTCCACTGGCTGCGTCTTGCCCTTCACTGTCACCGTGCCCAGCGGCCGTACGTCGTACTGCCCCCGCAGCAGCGCGCGCGTGGCCTCGCTGATGATGATGCGCGTACCATACTCCTTATTGAGCGACTCGAGGCGGGCTCCCAGGTTGACCGCATCGCCGATGACCGTGTAGCTCATCACCTGGTCCGAGCCGATGTTGCCCGCCACCATGTCGCCGCTGTTGATGCCGATGCCGATGTCGAAGGGCGGCGCCCCCCGGGTGCGCGCTCGGCATTGAGGTCCGCCAGCGCCCGCACCATCGCCAGCGCCGTCTGCACCGCGTGGTCGGCATGCGCCTCGTCATCGACCGGCGCGCCGTAGAGCGCCATCACCATGTCGCCGACAAACTTGTCGAGCGTGCCCTGGTGGGTGAAGACCAGCTGCACCATCCGCGTGAAATAGTCGTTCAGCTGCGCGACCATCGCCTCGGGCGACTCGCGCTCGGTGAGGCTCGTGAAGCCCCGCATGTCCGAGAAGAGCACGGTCATGAAGCGCCGCGTGCCCCCGAGCTGCGCCAGCTGCGGCGCCTCGAGCAGCTGCTGGTAGACCGCCTTCGAGACATAGCGCGAGAACAGCCGCGAGACCTTGCGACGCTCGCGCCCTTCGACCACATAGTGCCAGCCGAGATCGCCGACAAACGCCAGCCCCAGCGCCGCCAGCGGCATCACCATCGGCCACCAGACCCCGCCGCGGAACGCCACCACCGTGCCCCACACCCACGCACCGCCGGCCGCCAGGGCCACCAGGCCCGCCACCCACACCGACGACAGGGCCCCGACCACCGACACCAGCAGCGTCACCGCCAGCATCACGGCCAGCGCCTGCCCCCGCGGGGCGGGCACCAGGCTCCGCTGTCCGAGGAGGGCGTCGATCGTCTGCGCGTGAATCTCGGGGCCCGCCATCTTGCCGGCCGTGAACGGCGTGGTGAACACATCGTGCAGGCCCTGCGCCGTCACACCCACCACCACCACCGTGTCGCGGAACAGCGAGGGGGCCGTCGACGGCGTCACGCCTTCCATCAGCTCCTGCTGCGCCAGGAACAGGTCATAGAAGGAATGCCGCGGCAGCGACGGCGTGCCGTCTGGCCCCACGGGGGCGGCGGCCCAGGGCAGCAGGGCCCGGCACGTGGGCCGCGCGGTGCCGTCGGGCTCCACCAGCCGGCCGGGCAGCAGCGGCCACTCGAGCGCGCCTGCCTGCAACCGGGTGGGCGACGCACTGACCTCAGGCCCCGAGACGCCTCTGGCCAGCATCACGGCTGCCAGCGGCAACGACGGCAGCATCAGCGGCGACGCGGTTCCCCGGTCGACCGCCACGAGCGGCACCACGCGCCTGAGCGGGCCATCGGCGTCGTACACCATCAGGCTGTGCCCCACGCCGGCCGAGGCGCGCGCCAGGGCGGAAAACGGCAGCACCGCCTGCGGACGCCCTTCGATGCAGGCCGCCACTCCGAGCGTGGACGTCCGCTCCGGCAGGACCGACCCGTCGATCGGCAGCGCCCGCGCCGCATCGCGCGTGCCACTGCTGGCCGCCTCGGCCGCATGCACCACCATGCCGGCCGCGCGGGTCGAGTCCACCAGTGCCTGGTCTGATTCCTCCCCGGTCCACTCGGTCTCGCCCACCATGAACGTGCGCCGGTCGCGTTCCGCAAAGAGCACATCGTAGACCACCGCCCGCGCGCCAGCCGCTGACAGGAAATCAATGACCGTGGCATGCACCAGCCGCGGCCACGGCCAGCGCCCCACCAGCGGCTCCATGCGCCTCAGGCTCTCATCGTCGATGGCCACGACAGTGACCGGCGACGGGGCGGTGCGGTGGTCGGCGGTTGTCTGTCGTACGCGCCAGTCGTAGGTCTTCAGCTCGACCGTCCCGGCGAACCCGGTCAGGCTCAGCCCGGCCGCGACCGCCGAGGCCGCCAGCGCCAGCAGCAGCCGGGGCACAATCCGGGTGAGGCGACTGGCCGGCATCATGGGACTAGTGCAGGGAACCCGCAACCGGACAGTCGGGGTGCGGAGCAGACACGCGCTGGGACAATAGCAATGGCACGACTCACCGTGCACGAGGATAGCGGATCAGCCGCCGCCGTGCGCCGCCGGGACGAGAGACAGGGGATGCGCTGGCCGAGGGCTGCCTGCGAGGTGCGAATGCCTACCGCACACGGCACCGGCGAGTGATTCGCCCCGGGGCACTACCCTCCGGACTGCCGCTGGTCGAGACACCGGTTGAACGCCTCCCGGGCCTCGGCGATCGTGAACAGGGCCTCGTGGGGGGCCGGTTGAGCGATGGGTTGCGCCGCTCTCTCAGAACCAGCTCAGCTGGTGCTGTCGACTGGAACATGGGCACCGTCTGGAAGGTCTCGAAGGCGCTCATGAATGTGCCCGCTCATGGAATAGTGCTCGGCTGCGGAGACAGGATGCATGTTCTCGGCGCTGAAGCTCCCTTGCGAGAAGATGGGGAGGATGGCATAGGTGTAGCACTGCCCGGCGTCCAGCACCTTTCCCTGGGAGCGCAGCACCTCTACCAGGCCAGGCAGAAACCACTCGTCGGTTCTTTCGCTCCCAAGCAGCTGTGAAAACTGTTGCCGTGAGTCGGCGAGATGCTCGAGGGATCCTGTTGCGGTGCTGAGCCACCAGACCGCGCCGGCAGCATCCTCAAAGAAGACATCCCCGATTGCGGAAAACAGGAAGGGAGCCCAGTCGTCGCCCAGCTGCCAGCGCCAGTATTTGCGCAGCGCCTCGACGGCGGCGTCACTCGGCTGAATGGTGATCTGCGACCACGACGGCACGTGCGGCCTCACGGTTGAGTGAACCGTCGTGCGCCAGCGCAGCGGAGCCGGGCACATGCACAATCCCCTCCTGGTGCAGACGCTGCGGTACTGCTGCGCCAGATGGCGCAGCAGCGTCTCAACGAGCGTCCTCGGATGGGCCAGCGACGTGGCCTGCGCCTCGAGCGTTCATCGCCGCAGATCGCCGAATACACAGACACCGAATACCCCAGCCCGAGCCACAGGACAACAGGCGCAATGAACGATTCCCTCGGAATACGGAACCGCCGTTAGCGGACCGGCGCGGTGGCCTTCAGCGTGGCTTCGAGACTTGCCAGGTCACCGAGCACCCACAAGTCGGCAATCACGCCAGACTCAAACCGAAACAACGCAGCACCGAGCCACTGGACCGGCTTGCCGGTGGGCGGGTATCCGCGGAAGACGCCCACGTGTCTACCACCAAACTGCATCTTCGCGAATGCCCGGTCACCCTCGGCGACGCACTCCAGAATCTCGCATCGATATCCGGCGAGGGGCTCGCGCACCGATCGGACGTAATCCAGGAACGCAGGGATGCCTCGGAGCTCGGCGCCCAGAGAGCCGCGGAACGTGAAGCCGACAGCGAGCAATTCGCCGGCGGCTTTGAGGTCGCCCTGGTTCCAGATTCGCTCGTAGAAAGCTTCGACGAGTGTTGGCACAGTGCCCGTCATCGCGACGCCACGTCCTCCCCATCCAACGAGCCCTAGACTGGCACCTCGCAAGAGTGCCCGACGGCCAATGCCCGCATCTGATGTCATCCGTCATCTCCTCCTGTAGCGCGGCCGTGATACGGCCATTGGTCCTGACAGGCTGGGGTTCTTCGGGCCAGTAACGACTGAAGAACGGCGCCTGTCGAACCTCCTGCACTGCCGCCGCTCAGGGCCGGCGGCTGCGACCTGAACTCGGCGGGCGTGAGCGAGCCGAGGCTGAAATGCGGCGGGACTTCGTTGTACCCACGCCGCCACTGTTCACTGACCCACGTCGCGTCGATCCGATTCGGGACTCAGGGTGACTCTGCGCCGACCCAGAAAGAACCGGGCAGTGTGTCCTCCATTGGCTCACGGGTCAAGCGTCAACAATGTCAGGGGGCTGCCAGCCACAGCCACCTGGTGGGCCGCCCGAATGGCGCAGGCGCCAATCGCTCACACACCGTCCCCGCGCGCATGCACACGCCCATGTCGGTGCACACGCTGCGGCACAGTTGCGCCTCGCATCTGTCGCTGAACGGCGTCGACATGGGGAGAGTTTGGTACCGGTACGGGGATTCGAACCCCGGTTACATGGCTGAGAACCACGTGTCCTGACCCCTAGACGATACCGGCACGTAGGGAAGATCTTAGATTTTATCGGCTCAGGAAGGCGAGCGTCAAGAACGATTCGGCGCCCCCGAGTGCCATAATGCGGATATGGCCGTGCCATCGCGGTTCGCCGACTTCCTGGCACTGGCCAAACCCCGCCTCAACTTCCTCGTGCTGCTGACCACCGCCGCCGCCTACCGGCTCGGCCTCGACGGTCCGCTCGCCCCGGGCCCATTCATCCACACGCTGACCGGCACCGCACTGGTCGCCGGGGGAGCCGCCGCCCTCAATCAGGTCTGGGAGCGCGACTCCGATCGGCTGATGGCCCGCACCAGAAATCGCCCCCTGCCGGCTGACCGGCTGCCCGCAGGCCAGGCAGCCTGGTTCGGCCGCGTCCTCTCGATCGCCGGGCTCGTCCAGCTCGCCGTCTTCGTGAATGTGCTGACCGCCGCCGTGGCCCTGGCCACGCTGGTCAGCTACGTCTGGTGGTACACGCCGCTCAAGTTCCGCACCTCGCTGTCGACCATCGTCGGCGCGCTACCAGGCGCGCTGCCCGCCCTCATCGGCTGGACCGGCGCCACCAACCAGGTGACTCCCCAGGCCTGGGTCCTCTTCGGCATCGTCTTCATGTGGCAGATGCCGCACTTCCTCGCCATTGCGTGGATGTATCGCGACGAATACGCCAGGGCGGGCATGCCGCTGCTGCCCGTGATTCATCCGGATGGCCGGTCGACCGGGCGCCAGGCTTCGCTCTACACCGCCGGCCTGCTGCCGCTCACCCTGATGCCCACGCTGATGGGCATGGCGACGGCCTACTACCTGGCCGGGGCCGTGGTGCTCGGGGCCTGTCTGCTGGTGCTCAGCCTCGAGTTCTCGTTCGTGCGTTCACAGGCGGCGGCGCGCCGGCTGTTCTTCGGCTCGATTCTGTACCTGCCGCTGCTCTGGGGCCTGCTGGTCTGGGATCACGTCTCACACTAGGCCCCCCCGACTTTCCTTCAGAGCGTGCCCCATGACCGTCACTGACCTGCCCACCCTCAACGCCTCGCTCAACGCCCTGTCCACCGTGCTGCTCACTGCCGGGTGGTACTTCATCCGCACCCGACAGCGCAACGCGCACCGACTGTGCATGCTGATGGCCGTCGGGGTGTCGGCGGCCTTCCTGACGTCGTACCTGATCTACCACTACTACGTCGGGTCGGTGGCCTTCACCGGCACTGGCGCGATCCGCGTGGTGTATTTCACCATCCTCATCTCGCACGTGGTGCTGGCCGCCGCCATCGTGCCGATGATTCTGATGTCGCTGTCGCGCGCCCTGTCGTCACGCTTCGACCAGCACCGCCGCATCGCCCGCTGGACGATGCCGCTGTGGCTGTATGTGTCGGTAACCGGCGTGGTCGTGTACTGGATGCTCTATCGCCTCTAGCGATAGCGCACATACCGCGCCCACACCTGGCGCCAGCGCGCTTCGTCGGCCGCCCAGCCGGCGGCCACCACGGCCGGATCTTCCCCGCGCAGCACGCGCTCGAGGCTCTGGCGTGACCCCAGCAGCACCGACGTGTTGGCCAGCTGATACTGCGCCGGGTAGAGGCGGCCCAGTGCGCCGGCCACTTCGAGTCCGAGCCGCACCGGGGGAAGGGTCCCGCGGTCGGTGACCGTCATGAACACCCCCTGGCACACCTCGCCGGCGTAGCGGCTCGTCGTAGGCGTGAAGGTCACCGGATAAAACCGGATCCCCGGAATGCGTCGCGCGTTGAGCGCCGCCGCCAGGGCTGCGCCGTCGATCCACGGCGCCCCGATCTGCTCGAAGGGCTGGTCGGTGCCGCGCCCCACCGAGATGTTGGAATACTCGATGGCCCCGATGCCGGGATAGAGCGTGGCCTGCGTCAGGCTGCGCATGTTGGGCGAGGGATTCACCCAGCGCACGCCTGTCTGATCGAACCACGCATCACGCACCCAGTGGGCCATGGGCACCACCGTCAGGTCGGCCCCCAGCCGCTTCTCGCCGTTGAAGAGGGCCGCCAGCTCGCCCATGGTCAGGCCGTGGCGCACCGGCATCGGGTGATACAGCGTGAACGAGGTCACGTCGGCATCGGGCAGCGGCCCTTCGATCTGCCAGCCATTGAGGGGGTTCGGCCGGTCGAGCACCACGACAGATTTCCTGCCGGCGGCCGCGGCCTCGAGCACCAGGCCCAGCGTGGCCTGGTAGGTGTAGAACCGGCTGCCCACGTCGGCGATGTCGAAGACCAGCGTATCGAGGCCCGCCAGCATCTCGGGTGTGGGCTTTCGCGTGTCTCCGTACAGGGAATGCACCGGCAGCCCCGTCGCCGCATCGGTAGACGAAGCGATGTCCTCGCGGTCTTCGGTGCCGCGAATGCCGTGCTCGGGGCTGAAGAGGGCCACGAGGCGCGGCCCCAGGGCCGCGCGCAGCACGTCGATGGTGCTGCGCCCCGTGCGGTCACGCCCGGTGTGATTGGTCACGAGGCCGACCCGCCGCCCGGCCAGCAGCGCAAACCCATCCCGGGCCAGCACATCGATGCCCGTCAGCACGGGTTCCGCGGGCGCCGGAGCGGGCACGCTGGCCATCGCCAGAGTGGGGGTCGGCAACGACGGTACCTGCAGCCGCGCAGGTCCCGCTTCGTGCATGGCCGCGGCTGCCAGGGTCGCCACCCGCGCGCGCACCGGGGTGACGTCACCCACGCCATCCGGATGCAGACGGCTGGCCAGGAACACCACCCAGCCCCCCGAGGCAGGGTCGACCCACAGGCTGGTGCCGGTAAAACCGGTGTGCCCATACGACCCGACGGGGAAGAGTTCTCCGCGATTCGACGAAGACGAGGTGTCGATGTCCCAGCCCAGCCCGCGCACCGCCGCCATGGTGGGCGGCGTGGCCCGCGACGTCATGCGCGCCACGGTCGCCGAGGCCAGCACGCGCCGCCCGCCGAGCGTGCCACCGTTGAGCAGCATCTGGGCGAACCGCGCCAGGTCGGGCGCCGACCCGAACAGCCCGGCGTGCCCGGCCACCCCACCCATGCGGCGCGCCGTCGGGTCGTGCACGACGCCTCGAAGCGGCTCGGCCGTCGGCCGCCGGCAGGGCCAGGCGTCGAGCGTGTCGCAGCGTTCCGTGGGCGCAATCCGCGGACGCAGCGCCGCCGGGGGCAGGAACCCCGTATCAGACATGCCCAGCGGCTGGAAAACGTGCCGTCGCACATAGACATCGAGCGTCTCGCCCGACACCACGCGCACGATCTCGCCGAGCAGGAAGAAGTTGATGTCGCTGTAGACGAACCGCTCGCCGGGTGCCGAGGTCGGCACCTCATTGCGGGCCAGCTCGATGGCGGCGTCGTAGCCCGTCCAGGGATCGGCCAGGTCTACATCAGGGCGCAGGCCCGACGTGTGGGCCAGCAGATGCCCGACGGTGATGGGGCCCTTGCCGAAGCGCTCGAACCCGCGCACGTGGGTCGAGACCGGGTCGTTGAGCCTGATCCGTCCCTGCTCGACCAGCTGCATGACCGCCGAGGTCGTCGCCACCACTTTCGTCAGCGACGCCAGGTCGAAGACCGTGTCCAGGGTCATCGGCTCCCGCGACTGCACCCGGGCCCGGTCGCCATACGCCCGGGCGTGCAGCACCTGCGCCCGCCGACCGGCCATGACCACGGCCCCGGGCATCTGCCCGGCACGGATGGCCTCGTCCACCACCCGGTCGATGCCGGGAATGCCGGGCACCGGGGTCGGGCGCCTCTCGACGGCTGCCTCCGGGGTGGGCGGACGGCCCGCGGGGGTCTGGGCCGACAGGGGCACGGCCGTCAGCAGCAGGGTCGCCAGCAGGCCGGCAGAGCAGCAGAAGAGTGTGGGTCGCACGGGGATAACATATACTTCTGCCATTGGGCGTGTCGTTGGATAACGCCTCGGAGACCCAGATCAATGCGTGACTTCAAGACTCTGTTCAGCGCGGCCGTGATGGCGCTGGTGGTGTCGGTCCTGCCCGCGACGGCGCAGACCGGTCGTATCGGCGGCACCATCAAGGACACGAACGGCCAGCCCATCAAGGGTGCCACCGTCGTCGCCGAGAACCCGGCGGCCGCCCCGTCGTCCTTCACCGCGACCACCGATGACAAAGGTCGCTACTCGATGATTGGCCTCAAGTCGGGCACGTGGAAGATCACGGCCTCGGCCCCGGGCTTCGCGCCCCAGGCGGGCAACGTGCCCATCAAGACCATCGGCGCGCCCATGCCGCCGGTCGACTTCACCCTGGCCCCCGGCGGCGGTGGTCCTGGTGGCGCACTGGCCGGTGCGAACACGAAGGAACTTCAGGGCGAATTGAACAAGGCCGAGGCCATGGTCAATGCCAAGGACTACGCCGGTGCCATCGGCATCTACGAGGCCATGATTGCCAAGGTGCCGGCCCTCACCGCACTGCAGCTGCAGATCGGCGGTCTCTACCGCATGCAGAAACAGTACGACCAGGCGATTGCCACCTACAAGAAGATCCCCGCCGGCGACACCAACGCCGACAAGGCCACCATCGAAATCGGCATGACGCTGCTCGAGAAGAATGACCTGGCGGGTGCCGAAGCCACGCTGTCGACGGCCGCGCAGTCGACCAGCGCGAACAAGGAAGTGTTCTACGCCCTGGGCGAAGTGATGTTTGCCAAGGGCTCGACGGACGAAGCGGTCAAGCACTACGAGCGCGCCTCGGAGATCGACCCCAACTGGGGCAAGCCGCTCTTCAAGCTGGGCCTCGCGAAGCTGCAGAAGGCTGATACCGCCGGCACCATCGCCATCATGGAGAAGCTGATCCAGGTCGACCCGAACTCGGCCGAGGCAGCGCAGGCCAAGGCCCTGGTCGAACAGCTCAAGAAGCAGTAACCCTTCCCGGGGCGGCAGTTGCCGCCCACGCGGACGGCACCGACACGACAACGGCCGGATTGCTCAGGCATTCCGGCCGTTTGTCTTTTCAGCCCCGCGACACCACACCCTGCTGGCGGGCCCCGGTGCCGACCGACACCTCCCTGACGACGTACAAAAAAAGAGGGCCCGAACTTCCGGGCCCCACGAGCCAAACACCTCGACGGTGGGGCTCTCACAACATGTGGCGCTCGTATGTGCCGAGCGACCAATCTTTCGTTCTAGGAAAGAGCAATCTCCGTGCCCACAGACCCGGCCTCGGGATCTGCGAAATCAGGCCTGTTTTCAGCTGATGTCCCGGTGCACGCACACAGGATGCGGCCCTCGATCCGGCTGGCCGGATTCACTCATCCATTCGACCGTAGATCTTGGACGCCTCAGGCAGCCGAGACCGGGTGCTACAGCTGCGTCCTGATGGCCCACAGGTCTGGAAACAGCGGGGCCATGAGCGTCGACTGCAGATAGCCCGCGCCGCTCGATCCGCCCGTCCCTGGCCGCATGCCGATGGTGCGCTGAACCATCTTCAAGTTGCGGGAGCGCCACGCCTGCAGGC
>SXGQ01302913.1_pt1 | contig 14003 bp, 11 predicted proteins | sample 3178371 | NCBI WGS metagenome assembly SXGQ01 (sample SAMN11356859, study PRJNA531348) | freshwater metagenome | isolation source: freshwater sample F1-20 | place: China: Fuxian Lake, Yuxi | collected 2017-12-25
CGACAACGAGTGGGGCTACAGCAACCGCGTCGGTGATCTCATCAAGATGATCATCGCCAAGGGCCTGTAATCGCGGTCGGTCACTTTCACCAGCGGCGGACGCCCCGGCGTCCGCCGCTTTTTGTTTCTACGGAGTCCAGTGAAAGGCCTGACGGGACCATGGAAAGAAATCCAGATTCGGGGTCAGGTCATCGATCCGCTCCTAAACCTCGCCTCGCCGCGCGCGTGGAGTCGCCTTCGCGAGCTGTCGCAGTCGCAACGCCGCCGACACCCCGTTCTTGGCGGGATGACGGACTGCGTGCCGGATGAGCCATTTGCGCTCCTCCCCAGCGCCGGAAACCCACCGTTCGCAGATCCCGAAGGCCAGCTTCGGATGGTCCTTCGCGATGTCGCCCAGGTGGTTGGCCACGCTGCGCCGGACGTATTCCGACGGATCATCCCGTAGCGCCTCCAGGATCGGTATCACCGGGCTCGGATCCTGGAGGAAGGCTGGAATTCGAATCGCCCATGGCAGTCGGGGTCGGGTGCCTTCACTGCAAAGCCGACGCACGTGCGGATCCGGATCCTTAGTCCATTCCAGAAGCCGGGCCAGGGTCCGCTCCGGCCAACGGATGAGGAACGGGCGCAGGGAGAACTCCGCGCTGAAGCGCCGGGTCAGTTCATGTTGGGCGACCATCGAAGTTTCGAACGGATCGCTACCTCTGTTCTCCTCAGGGTCGAGTCCATACATTGCGACGAAGGAGACGTGGGGCAGGTAGAAGAACACCCCAAGCCCAAGCCCTTCAGTGCGCGACAGTGCCGGGGTGAGGGAGTGGGTGAGAATGGCGACGGCGTCGTCGTAGGTGGGTGGCAGATGCCCACGGAGGACCCGCGCAAGGTGTTCGCCGCGGCGGAGGATCGACAGCGACCCGAGGCCCTCAAGGGCGTCTCGCTGAAACCCGGCGGTGTCGAAGGCCGGATGAACGAGCGCGATGTTGTGGGCAAGACACTCGATGGCCTCGCGATCAAGGAGTTGGGCGAGGGAACTGCCCTTCAGGATGGAGCGGGGCGCCTCGGGCAGGCGCGGGCCCGCGGTGGCGGGTGACGCCGTCTTCGAGGTCCACATCGGCGCCACCGTGGCAGCCCACCCACCCTTGGGCAACGACGCGACCGGAGAACTCCACCCGAGGCGACGTGCCTTTGCGATGGGCAGGACCCTGTGACTCGGTCACGCTCGACCCGTGAAGCCGTTCAAGGCGATCGCGGCGATGTCGGAGAACCGGGTGATCGGATCCGGGGGACGGATCCCTTGGCACCTGCCCGAAGACTTCAAGTGGTTCAAGCAGGTCACCATGGGTCAGATCCTGGTGATGGGACGGAAGACCTATGAGTCGATCGGACGTCCGCTTCCGGGTCGCCAGACGATCGTGCTGAGCCGACAGGGCTTTGGGGCCGAGGGGGTCCTGACGGTTCCCGACGTCGACTCGCTCCTGCAGCGGGTTGAGGACGATCCCCGGGAGGTCTTCGTGGCGGGCGGCAGCGAGATCTACCGGTTGCTCCTGCCCTGGTGCGGCGAGGTGTTCCTGACGCGGGTTCTTCGGGTGGTGGAGGGGGATGCCGTTTTCCCACCATTCGAGTCCGACTTCCGAAAGGTGGGCGTCGTCCTCGAGCACCCTGAATTCGTGGTGGAGCGCTACTGGCGGATCGACGCTCCGGCGAGTCCTCCGGCACTGCTCCGGACCGCCCACTCATGAGGCGTCTGTTCCTCCAGGGTATCGCATGGCTTATGCTGATTTCGGCTCCAGCGGTGTGCGCGGAAGCGCGCCTGGTCTCGTTCACACGGTGGGACACCTTCACGGTTTCGAGGGACCCGAAGTCTGGGGAGACCGTGCTCCAGTCGGGCGGACTGGAACCTGGGTTGATGTGGGATCGAATGGTGGCCTCGTGGAACGCCGCCACCAATCTGGCGATCGCGGTGGAGGTGTGTCCGGGGCTCACGGGTGAGGGCCGTTTTTTCTCCTTCGGACGCTGGACCGCCCAGCCGGCATCACCCGGCGACCGTTCCAGCATTGGCGATCAACGGGAGACCTGGGCCCGGATGGACACCGACACTCTGATCCTGTCCCAGCCGGTCGAGGGGTTCCGGGTTCGAGTCTGCCTGGGCGGTCCAATTGAATCCCTCAAGCGTCTCTCACTGGCCCTGAGTCGTTCGAAGGAACCGTCCGCAGATTCAGCCAATCGAACGGCCTGGGAACGGATCCTCCCGGTCCCGATCCTCAGCCAGGCCGACCATCCGGAGGGCGTCACCAAGTGGTGCAGCCCGGCCTCCACCGCCATGCTGCTCTCGTTCTGGGCGGATCGGGAGAGACGGCCGGAATGGCGGCGGGACATTCCCGAGGTGGCCCGAGGGGTCCTCGATCCCGGGTGGGGCGGTACGGGGAACTGGTCCTTCAACATGGCCTACGCGGGGGCCGCGCCCGGCCTCAACGCTGTAGTCTCGCGGTTCCGCAGCCTCGCCGACCTCGAGCAGTGGGTGGCCGCCGGCGCTCCCGCGGCGGTATCCGTCAGCTACGCCCAGCTCAGGGGGAAGGCGACGGCCGAGGCCGACGACGGCCATCTGGTCGTGGTCCGTGGCTTCACGGCAACCGGTGACGTCCTGATCAATGACCCCGGGGTCCGACGGGAACGGGTGCAGAAGGTGATCCGGCGGGTGGACTTCGCCCGGGCCTGGGCCTACTCCGACCGTACCGTCTATCTCGTATGGCCGGATGGTTTTCGACTTCCCGACGGCCCGGTGTTCCCGCGCTGAGGAAGATTTGGCTGGCCCGGGTGTCGGGGTTTGGATGCACTCCGAAGCATGGATCCCCGGGAACAATCCCATGGAAGAACCGCGTTCACGCTGATCGAGCTGCTCGTCGTGGTGGCCATCATCGCGATCCTCGCGGGAATGCTCCTTCCGGCCCTCGCCAAGGCGAAGTCCAATGCCCACAAGACCCTCTGCATGAGCAACGGCAAGCAGTGGGGGCTCGCGGTCACGCTCTACGCCGGCGACTTCAGCGACAGCTTTCCCGACAACAGCCGGGGCGCAGGATTCAGCTGGATGACGGCGTCGATGAGCAACTTCTGGAACGGCTACCTCATCAAGAACCGCCGCACCTCCGCCCAGTACGTCCGCCCCAACAACGACGTGCTCTTCTGTCCGACCGACCTTTGGCACCGCGCTGCGGAGAAGGGGATGATCACCACCGACGCCACCGAGCAGCTCATCGGCTACTTCTACCTGCCCGGACGCAAACGCGGGGATCCCGATGTGACCACGGGGGCGCAGGGGACCTCGGAGTGGTTCTTCAAGTCCAAGCTGAATGGACCCTATCGCATGGCTCCGATCTTGATCGACCGGCTCCAGGCCGTCGGTCCGAAGACGACCAACATGTACGATCCGAAGCTGAACTGGTTTACCGACTACAACGGCAAGAAGGTCCCGACGGCCGTCCACCGCGTCGCCCGCGGTGCGCCCGAGGGCGGGAACTTCACGTTCGAAGACGGCCACGTGGAGTGGATCAACGGCAAGAAGGTGTCGTTGGGGTCCGACTACTCCGGCTGGGAGCTCTTCTTCAAGATTCCCGTGTCCGTCGACGCCCCTTGAGGCGTCGCGAAGGCCGCTGCCGCCTCGGCCGGGCCGCCCGTGTCGGGGTCCCGAACAACGCCACCACAGGGCGGTGGTCGGAGGCTCTCGACCCACCCGGGACGTCGGCCACGAAGCTCCCCTCAGGCCGCCAATGGCGGCGCAGGGCGGGGCTCACCAGAATGTAGTCGAACCGTCCGTAGCTGTCCTCCTTGGCGTAGTGATGGGTCCAGGTCGCGGCATCGGCGTTGTGGGTCCGGTTTGCGGGATCTCCGCCCCGACGTTCCCCGGGTCGCAGGTCCAGGAGTGCCCGGGGGCCTCTCGATTTCAGGAGCCGTAGAGGCCGGCTGTCCTGGTGATCGTTGAGATCGCCGGCGACGATGATCCGCGCGCCGGGATCCCGCTCGAGCAGCGCATCGACGTGATGCCGCAGCGCACGGGCCTCAGCTTCGCGGATCAAGGCTTCGGAGGGCCAGCCCGTCTCCCGCTTTGACTTCAGGTGCGCGGCCAGCAACGTGACCCGCAGCCCTTCGGGCGCCTCGAACTCCACCTCTACGAATCCCCGACTGGTCCGGAGCAGGCGTCCCTCGGCGAGGATCGTGTCGTTCGTGTGCAATCTCCTGGACACGAATGGGAACCTGCTCAGCACCGCGACGGCGATCGCCGGGTCGGCTCCCCAGGCGAGTTCCCGATGGGGCAATCGGACGCCGGCGGCGGCGAGCCGGTCGGCCAGGTCCTCCAGTGCCCCGGCTCCGCCGATCTCCTGGACCACCAGCACGTCGGGCTCCAGCGATCCGAGGATCTCGACGACCCGTTCCCGCCGGTCCACCGGCTTGGCCGCCCGTGAGGGCAGGGGTTTCAGCAGGTAGTTCTGCAGGTTGTAGGTGACGAGAGTGAAGGTCTCCTCGGCATCGAGGCGGAGGAGAACGGCGACCAGGAGCCCTAGAATCCGGGCGAGAACGAGGGACCTCATCCCGCCACTCTGGCGGGTTCTGGAAGGATCCGGGATCCCCAGAAGTGGGGAGGGAATGGGGCTGGACAGGGCGTCTGTGGTCTACCAGGGGAAGGTCAGTTCCAGGGGCTCTGGCGGCAGGATCCGGAACATCCGCTGGAGGGAAGCCTTGAAGCTGTTGAAGGTGATCCGTTCGGTGTCGGCCCCATCAAAGGTCCAATACGGCTGCCACGGCCCCTCCATGCCGACGTCAGAGTATTCGAGCCGAACCTGGTAGCCCCGGGGCACCCGCGTGGACAGCATGACCCCGCGATCTCCGGATTCGGCGGCTCCCTCGAGGATGAGAAGGGGTTCGGGCTCGGGGAGTGTCTCGTCGTCTCCGAGTGTCAGAACCGTCGAACCCAATCCTTGCATGATCCCGGCTCCATCGTCGCTCGACTCCAGCGTGAGGGTGATGTCGAGGGTGCCGTCGGCTGTGGTGTTGTTGGCCAGCGGGATCCGGTGGAAGATCTGCGACTCGCCAGGCTTGAACTGGGCCGTCTGGCGGGTCTCGCCGCCGAGCGTCGCCAAGGCCTCGGGCTTGCCCTCCAGACGGAAGGTGACGGTGGAGGCGTTCCGGGTGTTAAGGGTCCTCCAGAGGCGGATCTCGACGAAGCCCCGGGGCGAGCCCTCGTTGGCCGAGAACCGGGGGGAGACGAAGCCCACCTGTCCCGGATTGAGATCGTCGAGCAGGGTGACCTCCATCCGGACGGGTGGGTTGGTGCTGCCGACGATGGAGAGCTCGAACACCGCCGTCTCCGTTCCCTCGTTCACCTCTTCGAGGATCAGCGGGATGGCGAGGAAGCCGGAACCGAACGCCGCCGGGACCTTCCTCTCGGGGTTCTCCATGCTGAAATCCTCCCCGGGAGTTGCCGTGCCACCCACGAATGCCGCCCGGACTGTGACCTCCTGCGCGCTGTAGAAGGGTGCCTGTACCTGGAAGATCAGGGGGATGTATGCCCGGTTCTCGGCCATTTCCAGTTTTGGGTAATCCACGGTCAGCGTGAGCTCCGAGGCGTTCAGCTCGGTAAAGGGGCTCGGATCCCCGCCGCCGTCCCTCTGGGCAGAGACCGGCGAGAGCGAGAGCGTCAGGACAATGCCGACCAGGGCCATGATCCGGAGTACAAGCCGAGCGGTGAACGTGTAGGAGGTCTTCATGGTTCCGTCCCACTTCTGCCAATGCACAAGTGGGTGTTGCTGGATAGATACCCTCGATTCCTTCGATGTCCAACTGCAGCCCAGCCCAGCCTCGGATCCTGGATCTTCCCGATCGATGGCGGCTCCTGAGTCGGACCAGGAAGGAGCTGGGCAAAGGGGCCCAACGCCCCCAATTCCATTCAATGGTGTCGAACGACGGATCCGGCTTTCGTCACTCTCTGAAGTTCGCGTTGTCTCGTCGGCCTGCCCGCTTTGCTGACCGCAGGGTAGGGGTTCCAGGAGGTGGTTCTGGAGGTTTTAGGTGATGCGGGTGAACGCCACATCGACGTTGAGTCCTGCACACCGGGAAGGTCATCCCTCGACAGGTGGCGACCTTGATCCCATGTTGCGCCGCCCATGGCTCAACCCTTGGTCATCGCTGGTCGCACCTTCAACAGCCGCCTGTTCCTTGGCACGGGCAAGTTCCCGTCGCCCGAGTCCATGCGCGACGCCCTCGCGGCCAGCGGGACCGAGGTGGTGACGGTCGCCCTGCGTCGGGCCGACCTGACGGGCAGCCGCGATCCGTTCGCCAACATTCTCGAGTTCATCGATCCCCAGAGGTACCTGCTCCTCCCCAACACCAGCGGGGCGATGAATGCCGAGGAGGCGGTGCGCCTTGCCCGGCTCGCCGTCGCCGCCGGCCTGCCCAAGTGGGTGAAGCTCGAGATCCATCCCGATCCCCGCTACCTGCTGCCGGATCCCATCGAGACGCTCAAGGCGGCCGAGATCCTGGTCCGTGAGGGCTACGTGGTCCTCCCCTACATCAATGCCGACCCCGTCCTGGCCAAACGTCTCCAGGAGGTTGGAACCGCCACCGTCATGCCCCTCGGGTCGCCGATCGGATCGCATCGGGGACTCCAGACCCGGGACCAGATCCGGATTATCCTGGAGCAGGCGACGGTGCCGGTCGTGATCGATGCCGGCATTGGTGCCCCGAGTCACGCTGCCGAGGCTCTGGAACTGGGTGCCGATGCGGTGTTGGTGAACACGGCGATCGCCGTCGCCAGCGACCCGAACCGGATGGCCGTCGCGTTCCGTCAGGCGGTCGAGGCGGGGCGGACGGCGTTCGAGGTCGGCTTGGGTTCTGCCACTGACACGGCGAATCCGACCAGTCCCCTCACGGCCTTCCTGGGCTGAGGGCGAAGAGCAACCGGCAATGAGGTGGTGCTGGTAGCGGGCACTGCTGTGCTCTGCATCACTGGGCGCTGGAGGCCTCCACCAAGGAAATCCATTCGGCTGCAACCCCGGTGGCCCGGTGAGAGGCGGAACGATGGACGGCCGATCGACGAGAGTTTTGAATCCGAATCCCCTTCCGGGCCAAGGGTCAGCCCTCAGGGCCATCCGCCGTTTCGGGTGTCCAGGCTGTACCAGGCGTCGTTCGGTCCATTGAACTTCGGCGCCGCTGGCCAAACCGTTGAACCCGCGTAGTCGAGGGTGAACCACTTCTTCATGTTCAGAGTGAACGCCCGGCCGGAGAGGTCCCCGAAGGTCGCGATGCCGTCGACGTCCTGGGTCTGGTCCTTGGCCCTCCGACTGCGTCCGTGACGTTGGGAGATGCCCTCGAACGCCGAGCTGCCGACGTCGTTGAAGAGGAACTGGCTCTGCTCGGCGGGCGCCTCCCACATCAGCATCCCGGTCGGGCGCATCGCCCCCAGCTTGAACTTCGAGGTGGCGTTGGGGGTGGTGGCGGGTTGGAAGCCGATGGTCGACCCGTTCCAAAGGTAGCTCGTGATCTTGATGTTCCGCCGTTTGTAGTCCGCGGCGGCCTTGCCCGAGGCGCGTTCCGCGAGGTCCTTTGGACAGGTCAGGACCTTTTCCGAGCCGAGATACGTCCCGAGCTGGCTCTGTCGGAAGTTGGCGACCTGGTTGGACCAGATCGTGATGTCGCTGCGTCCCTCGCCGCCGGGAATGCCCTTGGCCGTGCACCAGCTGTCGCGTTCCCCGCAGTCGCCCCAGCTCGCGTACGGGATGTGGTCGGTGTTGTCGCCCGCGAAAAGATGGGCCCCGAGGATGACCTGCCGGATGTTGTTCAGGTCGTTCGTCAGGAGGGCCCGCTCCTTGGCCCGGCCGAGTGCGGGCAGGAGCATCCCAGCGAGGATCGCGATGATGGCGATCACGACCAGCAGCTCGATCAGGGTGAAGGCACGGGTGCGCATGGGGCTCTTCAGGACTCCATGACCAAAGGGTCGATTGACGGTGAGATAGCAGCGATCATTCCCTCTGCCATGAAGGGTCGGTTCACCGCAAATATCGAAGAGGCTCCAGAGGGGGGATTCTGGGCTGTATGCCCCGAAGTCCCGGGCGCAAACGGACAGGGTGAAACCGCCGCCGAAGCCAAGCGAAGCCTTCGGGATTCGATCCGACTCCTCTTTGAGGACTGTGTCGCAGATGCGCGTCGAGGGTGACCCGAGGAGGTGATCCAGACCACCGTCGCCGTCTGAGGAAGCGCCGGGATTTGGAAAAGCGGCTTCGTCACGTGGGTTGCTATCTGAAGCGGGAAGGCGGATCTCATTCGCTTTGGATCAATCCGAAGACCGGTGTGGTGTAAGCCGTCCCTCGCCATACGGAGATCAAGGAGCCTCTGGCTTGGAAGATCCTGAGATCCCTCGGTGCGGGCTAGGCTGGTGTAGGGCTCACCAGTGCAGCAAGCCGGAAGCCGGGTGGATCCGATCTTCCTTCCCGGTTGGACCCAGACTCAGCGGGTCGAGATGGGGACGGGAGGGCCCCCATCCCTGCCGCAGGGTGGGCCTCCGGCCCAATGGGAATGCATCCCCTGTGGGCTGCCTGTCAGGGGGGGCTTCCACCCAGTTTCTCGATCCGGATCGGGGTCGCCTTGTAGGCCGGCGTCCCCGTGACGGCATCCGCTTCGGGTCCCATCAGACGGTTCACCCCAGTCTCTGGATCATGGAAACTTGAGAATGGTTGCCCGGGCAAAACAGTGGGCTCCGGGTGGATGGTCATTTTGACTTCACCGTGGGGACTGACCACGCGGATTCGCTCGCCGGACCTCAGCCCCAGACGCTCGAGATCCCCGGGTGCGAGGTCCAACGTGTCTTCCAGAACCGGCCCCTTGGGGGGCCTCTGCGTCATCGAGCCGGAGTTGAACCGATCCCGTCGGCGTCCGGTGTTCAGGACGAGAGGGAATTGGCTGCTCTGGGCAGTATTCGGCGCTTCGAACTGTTGGCAGAACAATCGGGGTTGCGGGCGATTCGGTGCAGTGACGGGCAGCACTGTCGTGCCCGGATGATCCTCCGAGGGACAGGGCCATTGGAGGCCTCCCGTCTCGAGCCGCCGATAGTTGATACCCCGACCCTCTGGCCAGACGACGCGGATCTCCTCCCAGATGTCCTCGACGGAGGTGTACGCGAACTGACCCCCATGACCGAGTTCCCGGGCCACGTCGCACAGGATCCGCCAGTCGGGGCGTGCCAGACCGGGAGGGGGCACTGCCTGACGGACCCGCTGGATCCGACGTTCGGCGTTCATGAAGGTCCCGTCTTTCTCCCAGGAGGTGGCGGCCGGCAGGAACACCGTCCCAGCGGTCCGGGCGATCTCGTTCAGGAAGAGGTCCTGGACCACGACCAGGTCCAGTCCGCCGAGCGCTTTCGACACCGACCTGGGATCGGGATGGGTGTGGGCGATGTCGTAGCCGATCACCCACAGGGCCTTGAGGTGTCCGGACGCCGCGGCCTCGAGCATCTCGGGCAGGTTGAGGCCGGGTGCCTGGGGAAGCGGAACCTTCCAGAGCGGGGCGAATCGGAGGTCATAGGCCGACGCCTCCACCCCGCCGGTCAGACGGTGGGGATCGCAGCCCATGTGGGCGGTGCCCTGGACGTTGTTCTGGCCGCGCAGGGGATTCACCCCGCCGCCTGCCGGGCCAAGGTTTCCGGTGAGGAGGGCCAGGTTGACGAGGCACCGGACCCCGGCCGTACCCTGTTGTTGTTCCGTCACCCCGAGGCCGTGGAATCCCATCGCAGGACGGTTCCGACCATACACCCGGGCGGCGGCCCGGATCTGGCCGGCCTCGATTCCACACCACCGCGATGCGGTCTCGGGACGGTATCCGGCGATGAAGGTCCGGAACTCTGTGAGCCCCTCAACAGAGGGATCCGCCCACCCCTCCTCGATGAGGACGTAGGCCATGGCATTGAGCAGCGCGACGTCGGTTCCTGGGCGCGGCCTCAGGTGGACTGTGGCAGCAGCGGCGAGTTCGGTTTCCCGCGGATCGATCACCACCAGGGGCGCGCCGTGTCGGACAGCCTGCAGGATCCTCGCGCCCACGACGGGATGGTTCTCCGTCGGGTTCGCGCCACAGACGAGGAAGGCCCGCGCGGTTTCGATGTGATCGAACGAGTGGGTGGCCGCTCCGGTGCCGAGCATGGAGCCCAGGGCTGCGGCACTGGGGGCGTGGCAGACCCGGGCGCAACAGTCGACATTGTGGGTGCCGAGGACGAGGCGCGCGAACTTCTGGGTGACATAGGCCTCCTCGTTCGTGCCGCGGGCCGAGCCCAGGATGCCGATGCTGCCACCGCCCCAGCGGTTCCGGATCCCGTCAAGGCGTCGGGCAACCCAACGCACCATTCCCGTCCACGAAGTCGGAATCCATGGAGCGGTCTGACGATCGATGGGCCGTCGGATCAGCGGGGTCGTCACCCGGTCGGGATCCGAGCCGTAGGAAAACGCGTATCGGCCCTTGGCGCAGGCATGGCCTCGGTTGACCGGGGCATCGAGCACGGGACGGGTCCGGAGGAGGCGGGTTCCCTGGCTGGCAATCTCCAGTTCGCATCCCACCCCGCAGTAGGGACAGGTCGTCCGGGTCCAGCGGTCGGGCGAAGCACCGTCCTCGGCCGGGCGATCCTTCAGGGCACCCGACGGACAGGTGTCGGCACAGGCTCCGCAGCCCACGCACGAGCCGGTGGCGAGGGTTGGACCATCGGGTCGGAGGAGGGTCCTATCCCCGCGGTTCCAGACCTGCCAGACCCTTCGGCCCTCCACCTCGTCGCAGATCCGGACGCAGCGGTAACACAGGATGCAGCGCGACAGGTCGACGAGGAGGTTCGGGTGGCTGGAATCCACGAAAGGGGGATCCGTGATCGTGTGGGCGTTTGGACCGACCGTCCGGTCCGCTGGACCATCTGTGACGGGGCCGATCGGGACCTGATGACGCATGAGTTCCCGGATGAACGGCGTGGGGTCGACCGTCGCATCCGGATCCGTCGGATGCCGTTCCGCCAGAAGGCTGAGGAGTGTCCGACGGATCGCTTGGACGTCGGGTGAGTCCGTCCGGACAACCATCCCTTTGGCGATGGGCGTCGTGCAGGCGGTCACGAGACGATCGGATCCTGCGATCTCCACCGAGCAGAGGCGACACGCACCGGAGGGATGCAGGCGGTCGTCATGGCAGAGGGCTGGCACGTCGAGGGCCATCCGACGACAGGCCTGAAGGAGGGACAGGCCCTCTGGGAAGTCGTTTTCGACCCCGTTGATCCGGATCACCGGCATGCGGGCCTCCCGTCGGCTGGGCGGTTCTCAAGGCTGCGGCTGAACTGTCCCAGGCCTCGGCCCAATCCGCAGAGACTGGTCCGGATCAGCGCGTCGGTGAGGGAGCGAAGCTCCTTGGCCGACTGGAGGGCTGGTGGCGTACCGGCGGTGTTCTGCCCATGGAGCCGTTCGAGTCGGGGTGCCCCGAGGCGGCAGGGTGTGCATTTTCCGCAGGATTCCTCCCTGGCGAACCGGCTGACCTCCCTGGCGAGTTCGGTCAAGGAGGTCCTGGCGTCAAAGGCGATCACCCCGCCGTGACCAACCCCGGAGCCGATGCGGGCCAGTTCCTCGAAGCCGAGGGGGGTGTCGAAGTCCGGCGGGAAGACGACCCCGGCCAGCGGGCCGCCGAGGAGGATGCCCTGGACTGCGGATCCGTCCGCCAATCCCCCGCCGTGGTGCTCGACGATCTCCCGCAGTGAAGTTCCGAATTCGACCTCATGGAGTCCCGGATTGCGGAAGAGGGAGTTCAGGGACAGTACCTTGGTGCCCCGGCTTGATCCGACCCCAAGGGCATGGAATGCCGCGGCACCGTGCCGGACGATCCAGGGTACATTGGCCAGCGTCTCGACGTTGTTGACGAGGGTAGGGTGGCCGAGGAAGCCCCGTTGGGAGGGGTGTGGCGGTCTGGACTGCACCTCGGGACGACGGTGTTCGAGGGAGCGGATGAGTGCCGTCTCCTCCCCGCAGACGTAGCTGCCGCGTCCGTGGGTGAGCTGGATGTCGAAGTCCAGCGTGGATCCCAGGATGTGGGGACCGAGAAGACCTGAAGCCCTGGCTTCCTCGAGGGCCACGGAGAGGTTCCGTGCCGCGGACGGGTATTCGGCCCGGACGTAGAGATGACCCTGTCGTGCGCCGGTCGCGAACGCTGCGAGGGTCAGTCCCTCGATCACGGCGAAGGGGTCGTCCTCCATCAGGAACCGGTCGACGAACGCCCCAGGATCTCCCTCGTCCCCGTTGGCAACGACGTGTCCGACGCCCGCGGAGTGGACCGCATTGGCGAACGAATGCCATTTCCGCCCGGTTGGAAAGCCTGCACCGCCCCGTCCACGGAGGCCGGAGGCCTCGATCGATTCCAGGACCTCCTCTGGACGCCCGCTCAGGGCCGTCCGCAGGGCCCGATATCCCCCCAGGGCCTGGTACCCGGCGAGTGATTGGGCACCCCCCCCGGCGAGGCGTTCGAGGACCGGGCCCCGGTGCGGGTGGATCCAGATCCTGGGTCGGGAACCCTCCCCGACGCGGGCCGGGGCGGCGAAACAGTGTCCCAGACAGTGGACCCCCGCGGCGTGATCCTTCTCCCAGGGGTCAGTTCGTTGGTGGCGTGCCACGAAGCAGGCGGTGCCGCGGCAGATGGCCCCCGGAGGGAGACCTGCCCGCAGCGAGTAGAACGAATCGGCTGCCGCCCGGCTGCACTCCGCGTCAGGCATCGGGGGAGCGGGTTGCGGCCATGGCAGGGTTCGATCGCGACGCGACCCGGGTGGGGGACGCCGAGTGCCGGGGTTCCAGGGATAGTTCCACCTGTGATTGATGCTCGGTATCGAGGATCACCTGGATGGTCCTCAGCACCGTGTCGGGATTCAGGGAGATGCTGTCGATGCCTTGCTCGACGAGGAACCGGGCGAACTCCGGATAGTCGCTCGGGGCCTGTCCGCAGATGCCGATCCTCCGGTTGCGCCGACGGCACACGGCGATGACGTCGGCGATCATCCGTTTCACGGCCGGATTCCGTTCGTCGAAGATCGGGGCGACGATCTCCGAGTCGCGATCCACCCCAAGGATGAGCTGTGTCAGGTCGTTCGAACCAATGCTGAACCCGTCGAAGAGGTCGGCAAACTCCTCGGCGAGGATGACGTTGCTGGGGATCTCGCACATCACATAGAGCTCGAGGCCGTTCTCGCCACGACGCAGTCCATGCCGGGCCATCTCCTCCTGGACCCCGCGGGCCTCCTCCAGGGTCCGGCAGAAGGGGATCATGACCTTGAGGTGGGTGAGTCCCATGTCCTCCCGGACCCTGCGGACAGCCCGGCATTCAAGGGCGAACCCGGCCCGATACCGCGGATGGGTGTAGCGGCTCGCGCCGCGGAACCCGAGCATCGGGTTCTCCTCGATGGGTTCAAAGTCCCGGCCCCCGATCAGGTTGGCATATTCGTTCGTCTTGAAGTCGCTCAGGCGCAGGATGACATCGCGGGGGTGGAACGCGGCCGCGAGCATTGCGATCCCCTCGGCGAGGCGGTCGACGAAGTACGCCGACTTGTCCTCGTAGCCCTCGGTCAACTGGGCGATCTGGTCGCGGACCGGACCTGGCGGCAGCGTGTCGAAATGGACCAGGGCGAGGGGGTGGATCCGGATCGAGTTCGAGATGATGAATTCCTCCCGGGCGAGACCGATCCCGTCGCAGGGCAGGAAGCTCAGGGCAAGGGCCTCCTCGGGGTTCCCGGCATTGATCAGAATCCGGGTCCGGGGACGGGCGAGGCTGCTGAGCTGGGTCCGCAGGACCTCGAAGGGCAGGGCACCCTCGTAAACGAATCCCGAGTCCCCCTCGGCACAGCTCACCGTCACGGTCTGTCCCGTCTTGAGGATCTGGGTGCCCGTCTCGGTCCCGACGATCGCCGGAAGACCGAGCTCCCGGCTCACGATCGCCGCATGACAGGTCCGGCCACCCCGGTTGGTGAC
>SXGQ01358423.1_pt1 | contig 14003 bp, 8 predicted proteins | sample 3178371 | NCBI WGS metagenome assembly SXGQ01 (sample SAMN11356859, study PRJNA531348) | freshwater metagenome | isolation source: freshwater sample F1-20 | place: China: Fuxian Lake, Yuxi | collected 2017-12-25
AAAAGAACACGAGTTTCGGTTTATCGACGTCGCCGATCTCCGGAAGCCGCTCGAAGAGTTCGCTGAGCAGCCAGAGCATGAACGCCGCATACGTGCGCGGTGCGGTCATGAGTTGCGATCCGTCGAGGATGTTTATCACGCCGCGTCCGTCCTCCGCGATGCGCAGGAAGTGGTTCAAATCAAGCGCCGGCTCGCCGAAGAAATCCCCGCCCTCGCGGTCGAGCGCGAGTAGCGCCCGTTGAATTGTCCCGACGGTGGCCGTGGCGACGTTGCCATATTTGGTCGTGTATTCGGAGGCGTTGGCCGCGACGTGCTGGAGCATCGCCTGCAAATCTTTCAAATCGAGCAGCAGCAGACCTTCCTCGTCGGCGATGTGGAAGACGACATTCAGCACGCCTTCCTGCGTCTCGTTCAGATTCAGCAGCCGCGCGAGCAACAGCGGGCCCATGTCGGAGATCGTCGCGCGGACGGGATGGCCGGTTTTTCCAAACACATCCCAGAACGTGACTGGAAATCCGTTCGGCGAAATTTCGAGTCCGAGTTGCTCGGCGCGCTCTTTCACTTTGGGGTGCGTGGCCCCCGGCTTCGCAAGTCCGCCGAGGTCGCCCTTTACATCGGCAAGAAAAACAGGGACGCCAATCGCCGAAAAATTCTCGGCAAGCACACGGAGCGTGATGGTTTTTCCCGTGCCAGTCGCGCCGGCCACGAGGCCGTGGCGGTTGGCCATCTGCGGCAGAAAATAGCACTCGGCGGTTCCTTGAGCGATGAAGAACGGTTCGGTAGGCATGCGTTTTCAGACCAATACGGCTGTTTGGGCTTTGAGTCGAGCGCGACGCGAGGCGACTCGTCGCGGGATGGGAAGATGGTTCCTTGCGCTTCGAATCAAGTGGGTTAGGATAAGTGCGAAGGGCACTACCATGAAAACTCTCCGCTTCCCGTTTCTCGCGTTCCTCTCGTCCCTTTTGCTTGCATGCAGGAGCTTTGGTGCGGCTGATCCCGGATGGCTGGCTCCGTTGGATGGCGAGACATTCGCTGTGGCTCCGGCATTTAACGCATCCGGCTTCTTCGTTCGGGTTGAGGTGCCGCGCAGCGTGCCCTCGTCATTCTACCCGGTGGTGCTCGATGGAGCGACGACCGTGGGCACGCTGTACCAAGAATTGCAAAATACCGGCCCGCGTCGTCTGACAGGGACTGTACGCTTGCTCACTCCCGGAACGCGGACGTTGAGCGTGCGCTTGTCAGACGGCTTTACTGTTACGACGATCGCCGGGCCGACGATTCACGTTGTCACGCCTGCCCCGGCGCCGGTTTTCGGGCCCATGGCTGCCACAAACGTCACAGCGAACTCCGCCACGTTCAATGCGGACGTAAACCTTCGGGGTATCGGATACAAAAAGGCGGTGATCGAGTTCGGTGCGACAACTGCTTATGGAAAGACGCTCAACGTGGGCGGTTATCTCGCGGAAGGCGGGGTCGTTCGGTTTTCGGGGGCATACGGAGCGAGCCCTTTCTTCTACTCTTCCGTATTGGACGTTTTAGAGCCGGAAACTGAATATCATTACCGGATTGTCGTTGATGGTGCGGCGGGACCGGACAACGTGTTTGTGACAGCTCCGAACCAACCGCCAGTCGCGCGGGATGACGTCATCGTCCTGGATTCTTCTGGAACGGCGCAGCTTGATTGCTTGAGAAATGATTCCGACGATGGGCTCTACTCGAATCAAATGCGGGGAACCGGCTGGTGGAGTTTGGTTGAATTGAGTCAGCCTGCTCATGGTCAGGTAGAGTTCAGTTTGGATGGAACGACGCTTCGATACACGGCGGGGACGACTTTTGAGAACACGGACGAATTCTTTTACACGGTTCGCGATCGTCACGGTTCGGAAGCCACAGGTCGCGTCCTTGTGCGCAACGTTAACTCCCACATTGCGGCGGTCGCGGGCTCTTATTCGACGGCCGTCCTCGACGAGAACTCGAAGCCAATCGGGTCGCTTGATCTTCAACTCAGCAAGACCGGGCATTTCACCGGAGTCCTGGTCTATTACGGAAAGCGATTCGCGATTTCGGACCGGTTCATTTTGTCGCCGGACTATCCACAGGCCCTGTGGATGAGTTTGGAGTTACCGCGCGAAGGTCAGCCGCCGTTGCTCTTTAACTTTGGAATCGAATACGATTACTATGAGAACGTCCCGACTTTGAATGCGGGGCTCGATACCCGCGACGGGGATTTCCTTATCCCTCCAGCACCTCAACTCGTCCCGCCTTCCGAAGTTGTTCCCGAGGCCGGGCAATTCAATATCGCGATGGCGAACCCAAACCCGGTCATCGACGACAACGCACCCGCGCCTGAGAAAGCAGATATCTTCGGCGTGCCACAAGGCAACGGCTTCGCGCGCATGCGGGTAAAGCGCGGCGGAAGCGTGACCGTCGCCGGGCGGATGCCGGACAATCGGCCGTTTGCATCCGGAACGCGCATTCGGAAGGATCGAAAAGCGATGGTGAATTCAAAAGTCGGCTCGGATCGAAAGGGCTCACTTTATGGCATCATGGGATTCAGCGTGCTTGCGGGGACGGGCGGCGATGGCGACATGACGTGGTCGAATCCAGAGCGGCAAAGCGGTGTGTATCGCTCGGAATTCAGTCTGACGATGAACGCGAAAGGCAGAGCCTTTACCCCGGCTTCCAGCAAGGGGCCGGCGCTATATTACCCTGTCGGCACGCCGCATCTGGTGCGTGTCATTGTGCGCAATCACGCCGGCGGCCTTATCACGGACCAGACGCGGATCATCGACAGCCGGAACCGGATCACGAGTGACTCCGGTGAGCTCCGGAAACTCCAAATTTCGCTGAATCCGGCAACCGGACTCTTCAGCGGGAAGGTTCTCGAACGGGGAAAACCGGCAATCCCGCTCACGGGATTGCTCCAGCCCATGCTCCGACGGGGTGTGGGAATTTCCGGGAAAACGGGCTTCGAGGGAACGGTGGAAATCATCGCGCTTTAAAGCGCCGTCCGGCGGGTCGCGTAAAGCTCGATGGCGAAAGGTTAAGGTCGCCGCGGAAATCAATCCGTTGAGTCAAAAAAGTTTGCCAGCCACAAGATATTCGGTCAAACAGCGCGGACTCTTTCTAATCCTAGTCTTTTCCGCTCATGAAATTCAGCATCGCCAAGGAAAAACTCCTCGAAGCGCTCGTCACCGTTCAAAACGTCGTCAGCACCCGCACCACGCTCCCGATTCTCTCGAACGTGCTCATCCGTGCCGAGGACGGACGACTTGTTTTGACGACCAACGACCTCGATTGCGGCATTTCGACATCGGTCGAGGCACAGGTCGAAAAGACCGGTGGAACGACGATTCCGGCGCGCCGGCTCGGCGGCATTGTGAAGGAATTGCCGGCCTCAGACGTCACGATCGACGTGGATTCCAAAAATCAGGCGTCGCTGCGTTGCGGGCAGAGCTTTTTCAAGATGATGGGAATCGCCGAGGACGAGTTTCCGGCGCTGCCGAAGCTCGACGACGCGAAGACTTTTACCATAAAGCAGAAGGACCTGAAGGACGCGCTTCGGAAGACGGCGTATGCGATTTCGACCGACGAGACGCGCTACGTTTTGAATGGCATCCTCTTCACTTTCAAAGAGAACAAGCTCTCGCTCGTGGCCACGGATGGTCGCCGTCTCGCGCTCGCTGAAATCGAGGTGGAATTCCCGCGCAGTCAGGAAATCGACATCATCGTCCCGACGAAATGCGTTAGCGAACTCCAGCGTCTGCTTACGGAGGTCGGCGAAGTGAAGATGATGGTCACGGAGAACCATGTCGGTTTCGAAGCGAACAACAAGACGCTTGTCTCCAAGCTCATCGAAGGAAACTACCCGAACTACAAGCAGGTCATCCCGCAGGAAACCCGTGAGCGCGTGACAGTCGAGCGCGAGCAACTACTCGCAGCCGTGCGCCGCGTGTCGCTGCTTTCCAGCGAAAAGAGCAATTCGATCAAGCTCATCTTCACGAAGAACAATCTCGAAATCGTGTCGAATACGCCGGAGGTCGGCGAAGCGCACGAATCGCTCGCGGTGAACTACAAGGGCAAGGACATGGCCATCGCATTCAATCCCGGTTTCCTGCAGGACCCGCTCCGCAATCTGCCGGACGAGGAAGTGCATATCGACCTCATCGACGAGATGAGCCCCGGTGTCATCCGCATCGCCACGCCGTTCCTCTACGTGCTGATGCCGATGCGCATTTCGTAAGGGCGGCGAGATATCTGCCGCCGACAACTCGCGCGGCTTCGGTGGCCTGCCGCGATTCAACCCCTTAGCCGCCGATGCGCCGGAGCTGGATGCCGTCGAAGCTGTCGCCCGTGAACATATCGGCGACGATGATGAGGTGGTCGCCGGTCTTCGCGAGGCCTTTCGAAACTAGCACCTGCTCGGCCGCAGCCACGGTTTCAGCCGGCGTTGCGGCGAAGTCGAGTTGATGCGGAGTCAGTCCGCGGTGGATCGCCATTTTCCGGCACTGCTCCCACGTCGGCGTGAACGCGTGAATCGCCGCGCGGTGCGGACGCAAACCTGCGACGTAACCTGCGAGCGTTCCGCGCTTCGTAAAGACGACGAGCTTCGCGTCCGGAAAATTGTTCGCGAGAGTTACCGCAGCATGCGCGGTGCGTTCCCGGTCATTGTCGAGCACGGCCTTTTCTGCGAAGCCGAGACCGCCGCTGCGTTCGATGCGCTTCGAGATTTTTACCAGCACGTTCACAGCTTCGACGGGGTATCGGCCCACACTGGTTTCACCGCTGAGCATGATGGCGTCGGCTTCTTCGTAAACTGCGTTTGCCACATCCGTGACTTCGGCGCGCGTCGGCACGGGGTTTGTGATCATGCTTTCCAGCATCTGCGTCGCCACAATCACCGGCCTGCCGAGTGTGACGCACCGCTTCACGATTTTCCGCTGGATGATCGGCAAATCCTCCATCGCGCATTCGATTCCGAGGTCGCCGCGTGCGACCATCACCGCGTCTGCGGCTTCGATGATTCCTTCGATATTTGCGACCGCGAGTTGATCCTCGATTTTCGCCACGATGCGCGCGTTGCTGCCGTGTCCAAGCAGCACGCTGCGGAGTTGCTCCACATCCTGCGGAAAACGGCAGAAGCTCAGCGCCACGAAATCGACCCGCAACTCCGCGCCGAGCGCGACGTCTGCAAGGTCCTTCTCCGTGAGCGCCGGAAGCCGGACGTGAACGCCGGGCAAGTTGATGTGCCTGCGCGAACCCATCTCGCCGGGCGTTAGCACCTCGCAGCGCAAAGCGGTCTCCGTCTTCGACAGGACACGCATGTGGATGAGTCCGTTGTCCACGATGACAGGGTCGCCGACGTGCAGGTCCTCGACGAGATGGTCGTAGTTCACGCCCACGCTCATGGCTTCCGTGGCAGCCGCACCGCGTACCGTGAATTCGAAAATGTCGCCGCGCTTGAGTTGCAGCTTCTCCTTCAGGTCACCCGTGCGGATTGCAGGGCCCTGCGTATCCAGCAGGATTCCCACGATCTTTCCGGATTCCTCCGCGACCTGGCGCACGCGAGGCACGAGAGCCTTCACGGTCTCGTGCTTCGCGTGGCTCATATTGATGCGGAAGATGTTTACACCCGCTTCCACCAATGCACGGATTGTCTCCGGCGATTCTGTTGCTGGTCCGAGGGTGCAAAGGATCTTCGTCTTCCGCATGGCTGTTCGTGTTAGCCAAGAATCTTGTTCCACTTGTCGAGGTTCGCCTTCTGCGCGGCGAACAGATCATCAGTGGAATCGAGCACGTCGATGGTCTTGATTTTATCGCCCTGCTTGATCGCATTCACGACGTCCTGACCCTTCGTCACTTCGCCATACACGGCGTGCTTTCCGTCGAGCCACGGGCAGGGCACGTGCGTGATGAAAAACTGGCTGCCGTTCGTTCCCGGGCCGGCGTTGGCCATCGAGAACATGCCGGGCTTTGTGTGTTTCAGCGACTTGTCGATTTCATCGGCGAACTTGTATCCGGGGCCGCCCATGCCGGTGCCGGTCGGGTCGCCGCCTTGAATCATGAAATCGGGAATCACGCGGTGGAACTTGATTCCGTTGTAGTAGCCGCGCTTTGCGAGGTTGAGGAAATTGGCGGCCGTCATCGGAACTTTGCTCGCGAAAAGCGTTCCTTCGATGCTGCCCTTGTCGGTGTGGATGATGATGCGAATGTCTTGCATGTGAGCAGAGCACCGTGCCCGTCGGCGAAGCGGGAATCAATCACCGACTCGCGATGTCGTCCCGCAAAACGAAAACGTCTCTGGGCCCTTTGTCAGGACACGGAGACGTGCGTTTGCAAATCTTCGGGCGCAGCCGTGTTGATGACCGCGCCCGTTCTGTATCGCCTAGCGGCTGATGGCGACGACCGTGTGTTCGCCGAACACCCACTTCGCGAGTGGAGTCGGAGTGAACATTGCCGCGAGCACGAGGCTCGCGATTGCGAGTGTCGCAAGCAGTGAACGGCGGACCGTCCACCATGGGCGCTCTGCGGTATTCGTCGCGTTGATGTCGTTGGCTTGTGTGTATGTGGTGTTCATAACGCTCCCATTCTGCTCGCCCGGCGGCGGAAACACACGCGACGTGTAGGTTACAACGGTTACATTTGGGTTTCGGTCCGGCAGGCGCGAGGGCTTAGAATGCTCGTGCGAATCTGTGAATTATCCGTAGGGTTTCCGCGCGATGCTCCCGTCCCGTCTCCGTACATATTTCCTTCTTCTGCCCGTGCTGGCAGCCTCCGCGTTCGGTCAGATTCCCGCATTTCCCGGGGCCGAGGGTTACGGCGCGTACGCGACCGGCGGGCGCGGCGGCGATGTGTATATTGTCACAAATCTCAACGCCTCGGGTGCCGGGTCGCTGCGCGAGGGGATCGAGACGGCACCGCCTTCGGGGCGGACGATTGTTTTTGCGGTGAGCGGCCACATTCATATTAACGGCCTGCGGCTCACGCAGTCGAAGGTGACGATCGCGGGGCAGACTGCGCCCGGTGATGGCGTGGGGCTGCGCGACGGGACGTTTCGCATTTCGGGTGATGATGTCGTCGTGCGGCACCTTCGGCTCCGCCACGGCGTGAACGGCAGCGGCGGCGACTGTCTGAATCTCGATTCCGGTTCGCTCAATTGCATACTGGACTCCATCTCGATGCAGTTTTCCACGGACGAAAATATGTCGTCGTTCGGCTCGCCGCCGGAGAATCTCACGCTGCAATGGTCGCTCAACGGATGGGGCCTCGAGTCGCATTCATGCGGCGGATTGTGGGACCAAAATCACGCCACCGCGCACCACACGCTCTGGTCGCACAACCACACCCGCAACCCGAAGGCGCGCCCGAACGGCCTGCTCGAATGGGTGAACAACGTGACCTACGATTGGGACATCGGTTTCATCATGGGCGACTCGCAGACGCCCGCGGCGTGGAAGGCAAACGTCATCGGCAGTTACTTCCTCGCGCCCGCTGGAAACATCCGCACGCTCGCGCTGGAAAAGGCGTCGGTGGATCGCAATGGCAACCCGAATTTTTCCGTCCACCTCTCCAGCAACCGCCACGACTCGAACGGCAACGGCATCCTCGATGGAACGGACAAAGGCTACGCCATCGTGGGCGGCGCGGAGTTTGTGCCGGGCGATGCTCCGGGCGCGAATCGCTACGTCAAATCACTCACGCCATTCGCCAACACCGGTTCGCTGCCGGTGACGGTCGATGACCCGATCGTGGCCTTCAAGAAGGTCGTCTCGAAAGCCGGCGCGCTGCGGCTGGATGTCGGCTACACCGGTCCGCTGCGCGACGAGGTGGACACGCGCATGGTGCAAAATCTCGTCACGCAAACGCGCAATCATATTAGTTCGGAAGCCTCGCTCGGGCTGACGAATGGCGGCTTTGGAACGCTGAACAGTACCGCCGCGCCGACGGACACGGACAAGGACGGGATGCCCGATTTTTACGAGACGGCGCTCGGCTGGAATCCTGCGGTGCAGGACCACAACACCGCGCTCGCAAACAGCGGCGGACTTCTCACCGGCACGACGTTCATGCCTGCCGGCACGGTGGCGGGCTATACGCGGCTGGAGGAGTATCTGCACTTCATGGCCATTCCGCACGGTACCGTGGCCAAAAACATCACCGGTTCGCCGACGAGTATCACTGTGAATATGGCGAAGTTCACGAGCGGTTTTTCGTCGTCGCCCGTATTCACGACGAGCAATGTGGTTGGCGGCACCGTGAGCATCGCGGGAAGCATTGCGACGTTCACCCCGACGCTGAATTTCACGGGCCGCGCTCGCTTTGATTTCACGGTGACCGACAGCGCCGGGCATTCGTGGACGCAGACTTGCGCGCTGGTCGTTACGAGCACGTCGCTGCCGCGCGACTTGAATTGGAAAGGCTCCGGCGCGGCGTGGGATTCCTCATCGCTGAACTGGCTGCGTCCCTCGGATGGAACGACGGTCGCCTTTTCCAACGGCGACCGCGTGGCGTTCGATCAAAGCGGCATCGCCCAGCCAAACGTGACGCTCACGGGCACGCTGATTCCGACGACGGTCGAGGTGAATGCCACCGGAAACTACACGTTCAGCGGAACCGGCAGCATCGGCAGCACGGGCACGCTCACGAAGCGCGGGAGCGGAACGCTGACGCTCACTGCGGCGAATTCGTACGCAGGCGGTACGGCGATCGAAGCGGGCGCGCTCACCATCGGCAGCGGCGGTTCGCTCGGCGGCGGGGTCGTGACGATGCTTGCCGGTGCCACGCTGACGAACGGCTTCCCGACTGGGACGACCAATACGTTCAGCGCGGATGTCGCTGTGCCTGCGGGCAATGTGGCGACCGTCAATTCCGGCAATCGATTCACGATGAGCGGCGACATCACCGGCGGCGGGACGCTCAATCTCAACGTGCAGACGACCGTCACGAGGTTCGACCTCTCCGGCGCGACCGCGGCGTTCGCGGGGAATCTAAACTTCACGGGCAGCGGCGGTGTCCGGCTTTTCACGAACGGCGGCGGCTTCGATGGATTCACAAATTCAACCGTCAACATCGGCGCAAATGTCTCGCTCCAGCCGCAGACAAACAGCGGCGGAAACTCCTACGCCATCGGCGCGCTTTCCGCGACGAGTGCCTTGGCCGCTCTCACGGGCGGCAGCGCCGGAGCGCCGACTTACAGCATCGGCGGATTGGGGACGAGCACGACATTCGCCGGAGCCATCACGGGCAACTCGATCGTGAACAAAGTGGGCGCGGGAATACTCACGCTTTCCGGCGCGAATACATACTCGGGCGCGACGACGGTGAGCGAGGGCTCGCTTGCTGTGAATGGCTCGCTCGCCTCGGCGGTCACGGTCGCGAACGCCGCGGTGCTGCGCGGCTCGGGCACGTTCAATGGTGCCGTGACGATGCAGGCCGGCTCGCAGATTTCGCCCGGCGCGGGGCCGGGGCAAATCGGCACGCTCACGGCGGCGGGCGGGCTGACCGCGACGGACACGAAATTCTCCATCCAGCTCTCGTCGTCGCCGGCGGGCACGAACGACAAAGTGCTCATCACTGGCGGCACGGGGCAGGTGAATGGAACGAACACATTCGACATCGCATTTGCCGATGGCGTGCTCGGCGCGGGGAACTACAAGCTCGTCGAGTGCGCCGGCGGAATCCCGCTCAATATCGGCAGCGGCATGGTGATGAATCTCATCACCGACGCGCCCGCCGGCACGCGCCAGACATACGCGCTGAACCGCACTGCGAGCGGCACCGCGGGCGGCTACATCCAGCTCACGGTCACAGGCAATGCCGCGAACCTTGTGTGGAGCGGCGAGAACAATGCCGCGACGTGGGACCTCAACACGACGGCCAATTTCACCGGCAGCACGTTCTACAATTTCGACAGCGTCACGCTCGACGACACGAGCGCGAACCGCACCGTCACGCTCGCCGGCACGCTTGAGCCGCGCATTGTGAATGTGAACACCGTGGCCGGCTACACGCTCACCGGCGCAGGCGCGCTTGGCGGCACCGGCACGCTGGCGAAATCCGGCGCAGGTACGCTCACCATCGCGAACACGAACACGTTCACCGGCGGCACGACGCTCGGTGCGGGCAACATCCAGCTCGCCAACGCTGCGGCAAATGCAGGCGGTCTCGGCACGGGCATCGTCACGCTCAACGGCGGCACTTTGAAAATGTTCAGCGCGGGCGATGCGACGCATGCGGGCACGCTGCCAAACGATCTCGTCGTCGCAGGTGCGGCCACGCTGCAAGTCGCGCCGCGCTGCGGCTTCAGCGGCGATGTCTCCGGCGCGGGCACGCTCAATTACTACACGCCGTACGTTCGCGCCGACATCACGGGCAACTGGAGCGCGTTTGCGGGAACGGTGAACGTCATCAGCGACGCGGGCGGCGGCGATTACCGCATCGCCTCCAGCTACGCGTGGCCGGGGCTTCCGCTCGCCACGGTGAACCTCGCCACGAATACCTACTTCTACTTCTCCGGCATCAGCAACAGCGGCGCGGGCACGACCATCCGCGTCGGCGAACTCACCGGAGCGGCGGGTTCGCGGTTGCGCGGCGGCGTGACGGGTGGTCGCAATTTCACCTACCGCATCGGCGAGAAAACACCGCTGGGAGGCGAGGCGACATTTGCAGGCATCATCGATGAACAGAACACCGGCACCACCACGACGTATATCAAGACCGGCGCAGGCACGTGGCGGCTCACCGGCAGCGGCGCGTGGAATGGCGCGACCATCGTCGAGAGCGGCATCCTCCGCATCTGGCCGTCCACCACCGCGCCGTTTTCGTGCGTCGGCACGACCACGGTGAACAGCGGCGCGAAGCTCGACCTCGGCGCGGGCGCGTTTGCCACCGAGGCCATCAACATCGAGCCCGGCGCGGAGCTCGTCGTGCAGGACGACTTCACCATCACCGGCGATGTGAACATCGACGGCACCGCGACCATCCTCGCCGGGCATTGGAATGTGAAGGGCGACGTGGTGAACAACGGCACCCTCCGCATGCAGGGCCTCTCCACGCTCGAAGCCACCGGCGAATTCACCAACAACGGCCTGCTCGACCTGCTCACCAGCAGCGCAAATCCCCCCGCGAATTTCACCAACAACGGCACCGTGATTTTGAACACCGAACGCCGCATCCTCACCGCAGCCAAAGCGGGCGCAAACTTCACCGTCACCGCAAAGGGCTACGCCGGCCACACCTACCAGCTCCAGCGCGCCGACACTCCCGGCGGCACGTGGACAAACATCGGCGCAGTGCAAGCCGGCGCAGGCACCACGCTCACCTTCACGGATGTGGGCGGCGCGACCGGAACAGCGCGGTTCTACCGGCTCGTCGTCGGGCCATAGCGAGGCAGCGGAAAATGACCCGGCCGCTCCCGCATTCACGCCACTCCGCGGAGTTCGATTTCTCGCTCATGTATCCTCCGGTGAACCCGGAGCAGTATGCGTATTTCGAGGACGCTCTGCGCGAGCACCCGTTTGAAGCGACGCCCTCCCTCCGCAATGCGTGGTGGCTTTCCGAATGCGCGCTCGCTGCGTACTGCGAAGCGGAGCATGCCGCCGTCGCGTTTGCGCGGGCGGGCCTCGATGTTGCGGGCGGTGGTCCCGTGTGCGGGGCGCAGCGCGGCGGGCAGTGCTACGTGTTGTGCGACCCGGCAAAAATCATCCTCGCATTCCGTGGCACGCAGGTCGTCGGGCCGGATGCCATGCGCTCGGTCGCGGCCTTGAAGAGCAGCATCGGCGAAGTCTCGCGCGACCTCCGCACCGATGCCTCCATTCCGCTCGTCCCGTGGGTGGGCCGTTCGCGGGGGCGGGTGCATTCGGGCTTCCGCGCGTCGCTCGATGAAATGTGGCCGGAGATTTGCCGCCGGCTGGAGTCCCTCCGCGAAGGACGCTCCCTCTGGCTGTGCGGACACAGCCTCGGCGGCGCACTCGCGACGCTTGCGGCGGATCGGATTCCCGACGTGGCGGGCGTGTTTTCCTTCGGCTCCCCGGCTGTGGGCGATGCGGAGTTTGCCTCGCGATGGGATGCGCCCGGGATGCGGTTCCGGAATTTCTCGGACATCGTGCCCTGGCTGCCGTCGCGCCTCACCGGCTACCGCCATGTGCGCGGCGGAGTGTATTTCGACCGCCACGCACGCATGCACGAAGAGCCTTCAAACTGGCGCATGCTCGCAGACGCCTTCCTCGGCGCGCCGCTCACCATGCTCCGTTCCTGGCGCGGAATCCGCAACGGAAGCCTGCACGCCCTCGCACCCCGATGCCTGCTCGACCACGCGCCTTTGGAATACGTCCGGCGGGTATGGCACGGCTACGAGCGGACCCTGCGCAGTCGCCGGCTGACGGAATAGACCCCGCCGGCGCGGCGTGGCGGCAAATCTCCGGCCTGTCACTTGCCGTTTGAACGTTTTTTGCTAAGGGTGGTCTTACTTACGGCCTGCCTGAATATTCCCGCCTGATATGAAACCGGACACCCAGCCTGTTTGCATCGTCCCGATGGGGAGGGGCACCGTCGTGCTTTCCGGTCGGCGTGTGGGGGGCTATCCGTGCACGGTGCACGGGGCGATCCGGAGTCTCGGGATCGGGTTATGCACGGTGCACGAGGCGATCCGGAGACTGCCGACCGGCTCGTGCACGGTGCACGGGACGACCCGGAGTGGCCGGGCCGGTTGTAGCACGCTGCTTATGAGGGGTTTGTGTTTCCATGGCTGAAAGTTCCGCAATTTTATGAGACCTGCTTTTTACGACTCCGGCTTGAGTTGGGATGACCCGAACCTTCGGTGGGGCGACCTTGGCGAATGCGCGTGAAGCTGCTCAACGACGAGGGCCTGCCCGTGGGCGCGACGGTGCTGTTCACCGTCACCGGCGTCAACGAAGCCGGCGACGGCCAGCCGAGCGCGCCCGTCACCGTGGTGATCACGTGAGCGAGGGCGGAACAAAGCGCGGCACGTCGAAAGGCGAGCCGCGTTTTTTGTTTTGCGGGCGCGGCGCGCGAAAGTAGGCGAGGTTTTCAACCTCGCTTGTTCCGCTCACGCGTTCCAGCGAGCGGAACGCCAGCCGTGTTTGGTTGCCGCTGAGAGCGAGATTAAAAATCTCGCCTACGTTGCGCACGCGAGTCGGTGAAGGTGACCGCCGCGCCGTAGCTGCGGGGTGGTTTCTTTTGGGGGCCAAGGAAAGCGGTGAACTTTTCAACTCTGCGCTAGCGCAATGCGCGGGCGTCGCCTAGAAAACGCGCCCATTTTATGCCGAAGACTTCCGCCAAGAAACCTACAGAGATCCTGCCCGCGAAGAAACTGCTCGTCGCGAACCGCTCCGAAATCGCCATCCGCATCATGCGCGCGGCGACGGAACTCGGTCTGCGCACGGTCGCGAGTTATGCGGAGGAGGACAAGTTTTCGATGCACCGCTTTAAGGCGGATGAGGCTTATCGCGTGGGCGAGGGGAAGGGGCCGGTGGGCGCGTATCTCGATATCGAGAGCATCGTGGCGCTCGCGAAGGCGAAGGGCGTGGACATGATTCATCCGGGCTATGGGTTCCTGTCGGAGAATGCGAAGTTTGCGGCGGCCTGCGCGGAGGCGGGCATCCGGTTCGTGGGGCCGAAGCCGGAGTTGCTCGACCTGATGGGCGACAAGGTCGCGGCGCGGGCGCTGACGCAGAAGCTGAAAATCCCGACGTTGCCGGGCACGGAGGACCCGGTGTCGGACCGCAAGGAGGCGTTGAAGATCGCGGCGGAGATTGGTTTTCCGCTGATCATCAAGGCGGCGTTTGGCGGCGGCGGTCGCGGGATGCGCGTGGTGCATAAGGCGGGCGATTTGGATACGCTGCTGGACGAGGCGCAGGGCGAGGCGGAGCGGGCGTTTGGGAATGGGGCGGTGTTTTTGGAAAAGTACATCCCGCGCGCAAAGCACATCGAAGTGCAGGTGCTCGGCGACCATCACGGCAACGCGGTGCATTTGCATGAGCGCG
>SXGQ01413253.1_pt1 | contig 14003 bp, 20 predicted proteins | sample 3178371 | NCBI WGS metagenome assembly SXGQ01 (sample SAMN11356859, study PRJNA531348) | freshwater metagenome | isolation source: freshwater sample F1-20 | place: China: Fuxian Lake, Yuxi | collected 2017-12-25
GAAAATAATATTGGCATTTTTACTTTTAATTCCAAATCTAATACTATCTCAGAGACTACAAGAGGTTAATGGTGATCTACAGTGTAGAGTTGAATATGGAATTTATGGTAGAGATGCCAATACTATTTTAAAAAAATCTGAAGAGTGGTTATCATTAGAATTTCCAATTAGAGAAACTAAAGTTAAGGATAATAGAATAATTGCGAGTGTTGTTCATAAAAAATATAATTTCGATATTGAGATGATTTCATATAAGGAACAATTGATTGTTAAATTTAGACACTTCAGAAAAGATGGAAAAGTATTAAGGGGTAAGCATATTCAAAAAATGAACAGTTTTATCTATGTACTTTCAGGTAGAATGCAAAATTATATTAGAAACAAATGAGATACATTTCAAACTATTCAGAATTCGAACAAACCAAAGAAGAGGAAGAAGAGAGAAGAAGACAAAGTTATTATTCATCATCTTCTAGCTCAAGCTCGGACTCAGGTTCATCTTGGGGTGGTTTTGGTGGTGGAGATTCTGGAGGTGGTGGTGCATCATCTGACTGGTAAACTTATTAGGTTACTCACCTATAATTAGATATGAATCTAAAACTTAAAATTGATGATGAATCTCACGAAATAGAGATTTTACCAGAATTAACAATTCTTGAAAATTTGAAATCATTTAATATTCCCTGGTCATGTCTTGAAGGACACTGTTCAACTTGTATGTGTAAGTTGATATCAGGTGAAGTAAATATGCTTGAAAATTTAGCATTGACTGACAAGGAAGTTAAAGATGGATTTATACTTACTTGTCAGTCTTATGCTAAGTCTGATATTGAAATAGACTTTGACTACTAATTATTTTATCCACCCACTCTTTTTTGGAGTAAATACTGGATCTTTATGTAAAGGTTTTTCAACGTAGTCCTCAATTTTAAAAACTTTTATAAAGTAAAGACTATCTTTCATTTCATATTCATAAACATTATCTGTAACCAAGTTTTCAATTATTACCTTTTGAGTTGGTATCTTTTTTAATTGAAGTACTTGTTCATCATCAAAACGAGCTATGGCTCTAATTACACAACTCATTCTTGGCATTGTATTAACACTAAATTTACCTTTTCTATTAACAATAGTAATTTTTGAAACATCACTACAGTAGTGTAAATCTTTGTAGACGAATTTAATATCTCTGATATATCTAAAACCAGGATTATCAGCATTTTCAACAATTGGATAAATCATTAGTGTTGAATCTTTATCATGTAGATAGGGTTTTGGTTGTTCTGGATTCACATACTTTGAAGATTCGAATTTTTTAATATATTGACAGTGAGAACATTCAAGATTTTGTCTAAACTCGACAAATCCCGTTAGGACGCTAAACAAACTAATAGAGAAAAAGGCTACTATTATTTTCATAAAATCGTTTATTTTCCTTATATATAAACGATTCTGAAGAAACAAACATCACAAGTATTGAATTTACTATAATTTTTATAATTGTTTTAAAATTATTCTTTGCCTTTTTGTGTACCAAAATAATATGAAAATATCATCAAAGTTAGAGTTTTTATAAGATCAAATAATGCTCTATTTTGCTCTTCGGAAAGTAGATTAACTTTGAAAGCTATAGTTTTATCCACTATGAATACGGCAACTAGTGCTGCGAATACTGTTAATATGAATTTGACTAAGATATCTTTAGTGTCAGATACAAATAGTTTGTGAACATAATGAACTGATCCAATAATGAATCCAAGTGCCAATAATATTCCCATTACCATTACTATCACATTATCAGAGCTAAACATACAAATTATATATTAAAAAAACTTTCAACTAAATAATTAATAAAATTTTATGATGAAATCAAAACTTATAACATTTATAGGTGCACCTGCCAGTGGTAAATCAACATTAGCAACTGATGTACACACAGAATTGAAAAAACTGGGAAAGAATTCTATATTCATTGGAGAAGCAGCTACAGACTTCATAGCAGAATATGGAATACCAAATACACCAATTGATCAAATAACTATTTTCTACAAACAATCTAATCGTGAGAATATGTTTATTGGATCTAAAGACTACATTGTTTGTGACTCATCAGGTATTTTAAACTACTTCTATTTTAGAAGACTATTTCAAAATCCACTAACTGATAAAGATATTGCTACTATAAATCATTTACAAAAAGAAATATTGAAATCACTTTCTAAGTGGAGTTTTATATTTTATGTTCCACCGATACCAACTAATCCAAATGATGGTGTCAGATATCACGATGAGAATGATATTAAAAATTTAGATATGTGGATTAAGTCTTATTTAGAAATAGAGAATATACCTTATATCGATTTATCAAAAATTGATTATAAGAAAAGACAAGACTTTGTAGTAAAGGAGATACTAAAATGACAGACCCAAGAACATCAGGAATACCTAATATTAACTTCTCAATTTATACAGATGATAAACGAGAAGAGAGATTTTTAAAACAAAGGTTAGAAAGAGGTTTTGATGAGTCAGAAACTTGGAGTCTTTATACCACCATTTCTAAATTTATTTTACCTAGACTTAAATGCTTTAAAGAGTCTACCATAGCACATCCACCTGAACTATCACCGGAAGAATGGAATAGCATCTTAGAAAAGATGATAAAAAGTTTTGAGATATCAGCTAACGCTGACTTTATGACAGAAGAACAATCAGACGAATTCAGAGAGGGATTTAACTTATTCAATGAATACTTTTTTGCACTTTGGTGGTAAAAATAATATAAAAATATATGAGATACATTTATAGAGAAGAACATATGGTTTATGTTGATTATGAAATCAAGCTTGATGATATCAAGCTTGCGGAGTTAGGTGTAAATCCTTATGATGACTTAGAAATTAGTGAGTATATTAAAGAGAACTTCTTTAATCTACAAAAAGAATCTACTGAGTGGTGGATTTCTGCACAAGAAGGCACTTTTGAGAAAAAGGTTGGTGAGAGACCAGATGGTGATGATTCTGAAAACTCAATTAGATGGATTGAATAATGTTTGCACTACTTAAACTCAATAATATTGGAGAAAAAACACATATCGAACATAAACTTCAGGATTATGAATTAGTTGGTGCATATGAAAGTATTTCTGAAATTGAATCGAAATATAAAAACTATTTTGCACACAAATACAGATTTAAAGATTACTCTTGGTGTTATTTTGTAAAAAAACAATACGACTGGAATAAAGATATAGATTCACATCACTTATCCGATATGGTTATAATAGATTTAGAATTTGATAAAGAATATCTATTTGATTACCAAACTAATTCAAAATCATCTAATATTAAAGATATTCTAAGAGAAATTAAATTAACTATGATTTTATGATTAAATTAAATATAATAACTCGTTGCACAAGACCACAGTTTCTACAAGCTGTTAAGTCTTCTATTTTTAAAACAGTAATTTTTGATATAAAATGGTGGGTTGTATTTGATACGAGAGTCATCAAAGATATAGATGCTGATTTTTTGACCGATTTGCAGCTTTTAGGTGGTCAAGCGATTTTCTTGAAAGGTGCAGAGGGAGACATGGCACACTCACTATTGTCTAAAGTTATTGATAGAATCGATGATGGTTTTATTTATTTTTTAGATGATGATAATATTTTACACGAAGATTTTTATGATGTATTATCTAAGTCAATAAAAGATAATCCTGAAAAAAGAGGTTTTATCTTTTCACAAAAAGTTGGTGGCGTTGACTTTTCTGGACTTGACATTCGTGAAGCTAAACCAGAAAATACAAAAGTTCAACACATTGATATGGCTCAATTTCTATTGAGAAGAGATTTAGTAGGTGACCATAGATTTGTTCCCGGTGACTATAAAGCAGATGGATACTTTATTGAAAAGATCTATAACTTAAACAAAGAGGACTTTCTTTTTATACCAGATGTGCTATGCTACTATAATAAATTAAAGACACCTGCTAATTTCACACCAAAAGTCCTGTTTTATGGTAGCTCTGAACCTGTTCTAAAATCTTGGAAGGCAGCAAATTACGAAAGTGATGAACTCAGAACTTTTTATAGAAAGAATGATTCTGACCTACAAAAAGACTTATATGATATTAACCCGGACTCAATATTGACTTGTTCTGAAAATTGGTCTGATTTTCCAAACTTATCAAAACAATCATTTGATGTTAGGTCTAGATGGATACACATAAAAGAGTCAAATGAGAATACAGGTGAACATGCCTATCAGGCATCTATGTCATATATCTTAAATCAAAACAATCCAAAAGATTTAGTTTCATATTTTACACCAATATACAATACTGGTGAAAAGTTAAGACAGGCCTATAGATCTTTACAAAATCAAACTTCTAATAGTTGGGAATGGGTTTTAGTAAATGATTCTACAGATGGTGGTTTAACTTTAAAAATAGCTGAGGATATAGCAAAAAATGATAATCGAGTAAAATTATTTGATTTTAGAGTCAAATCAGGTGGTATAGTAGGTGAGTCTAAATATAGAGCCGCTATGATGTGTAAAGGTGATATTCTTGCAGAGTTTGACCATGATGACTATTTAATGCCGACTTGCACTGAGACATTGATAAAAGCTAAAAATAAATACCCTGAGTGTGGTTTTTACTATACAGATTGTGTTGAAATAGATAGCAATTGGAATTCTCTAACTTACGGTGACGGGTTTGCTTATGGTTATGGTCATTATAGAGAAGAAATAGTTTTTGGTAGACCTATGCAAGTTGCAATATCCTTCAACATTAATCCAAAGACGATTAGGCACATTGTTGGTGTGCCAAATCACATAAGAGCTTGGAGAAGAGATGCCTATTACAATGCTGGTTGTCACAATAGAAGACTATCTATTGCAGATGACTATGAATTGGTAATAAGAACCTTTCTAACTACTAAACTGTTAAGAATTCCTAAGCTTGAATATCTTCAGTTTATTCATAATGACGGTGGTAATACTCATAATATTTCAAGAGCTGATATACAAAGGAGAGTTAGAACAATTGCTCATCACTATAATGAAAAAATTAAATCTAGATTTGAAGAACTTGGATTAAAAGATTGGGCATATGAGGGAAACCCACAAAATCCTACTTGGGTTGATAGTAAATTTGGTCAAGATGAAGGACCCGCTAATTTAGTTTGGGAAGAATAATTTATTTTTCTATATTTGCTAGACTTTAAAATTTTGAATATATAATCAAAAATACCGCTATATTTATGACAAATGAAGAAATTGTTGAAGAGATTCTCCACGAAGCTCATCGACTTGGCATCCACAAACAAGTTTTAGAACTTGCTTCAAAATCATCTAAAAGTCTTGAGATTGACAAAATTCAAGAAGCTTTTGATATACTCTCACGCGAAATTGTGAGTAAATGAAGACATCTGGTCCTTACATTTTGATAAAAGATTTCAGAGAAGAATTAGACTTCTTTGAGGCTATTCTATTGTTTGTCGACATTGATGATTTACAGTTTCATCTACTTGGAAACAGTGGTAAAAAGTTCTCTCGTATTCGATGTGAACAAATCAAAAAATTTGAAATGAGTGAACTTGGATACTACGAGAATAAGAAATCAAAAGAAAGTATTTTTAGGTATTCAGAAACACCAAAATCTGGTGACATTCTTAAATCAACTTATAATTTCGATAATGGTGAAAGATATGTAACTTTAGAAAAAGAACATAATATAACATTAGATGATTTTTTTAAACAAGCAATTTATAAATACATCGGAGATATGGAATCAACAAGACATTTGAAAATAATGCAACTTCAAAGAAATTATATTGAACTTTATAAAATTTTAGAATATGGGAGCATCAAGACAAGGTTTCAATCTTAAAATTGATTTAAAAAACAAAGATTACAAAAGATTTAAAATAAATTTACTAATTTTATTATTTATAAAAAGAGGTAAATATGAAAGAAAACTAATAGTTAAAGATACTTTCGTTACACCATTTTTTAAATCTATGTTTGGTTGTAACTGGTTTGGACATGATTGGCACTATGATAATGAAGATGATTACTTTATTTGTTATAAGTGTTTTAAGCACGAGTCACCAGAAAATAGAAAGTCAAATTCAAGACAAGAAAAAATTGATAAGATTTTGAAATAATGAACTTTAAAATTTTAGAATGTGAAACTACATATGGTGGCCTCGATACAAACATATCGATTACCTATGTTAATCTTGATGATTATAAGGTCTTTCAGTTGATTATGAGTCTAGACTCCGTACAAGATGAAATTTTTAAAAAAACTAAAGACCAGGATAATCTTATCTCAAGTTTAGTAAATAGATTTCACAAACATTCAAAGATTTTATACTTAGAAGATATGTCAAGTGAAATGGTGTCTAAATTAAGAAACTATAAATTATACGAACTACTAAAATGAAAAAGTATTTAGTAATTTTAATATCAATTTTTACTTCAACAATCTATCCTCAGGTAGGTCCTAATTCTAATTGGTATTTTGGATCTAATGCTGGTATTACATTTAACTCTGGAACACCAGTAGCTCTTACTAATGGATCACTTCTAACAACAGAAGGAGTAGCAACTATCTCAGATAACTCAGGTAATTTACTTTTCTACACAAATGGTGTAAGTGTTTGGAATAGAAATCATCTCATAATGAATAATGGAACTGGTCTACTTGGCGATCAATCATCCACTCAATCTTCTATAATCGTTCAAAAACCAGGTTCGAACAGTATCTATTACATTTTTTGTAGTGATAATGATGCTGGCCCCAACGGTATAACTTGGTCTGAAGTTGATATGAATCTTTTTGGTGGTATGGGTTCAATAACATCAAATAAAAACATACCACTTTATTCACCATCTTGTGAAAAACTATGCGCAGTTAGGCACTGTAATAATCAAGATATTTGGATTATATCACACGATTGGAACAATAATATTTTTAGATGTTGGTCCGTCACATCTTTAGGAGTTGGTGTTATACAGGCTTGGTCTATAGCTGGTCTTGTACCAAGTGGTGCAACTCAAGGTTCTTATGGTCAGTTAAAAGCAAGTCCAGATGGTAAAAAATTAGCAGCTTGTTACTACGGTTTAGTAGGCGGTATAAATAAAATAGAAATTTATGACTTCAACCCATCAACTGGATTTGTTACAAATGCACAAACTATATCAACTGAGTTAGGAATTTATGGTTGTGAGTTTTCACCTAATGGGAGGGTTTTGTATGCTGGTTGTAATCAAGGATTACTTTTACAGTGGAATTTATGTGCCGGAACATTACCTCAAATACAATCAACTAGAACTGTTATAAGCAACGCTGGTCCTTTTATAGGTTCTCTACAGTTAGGACCTGATGGTAAGATATATGTGGCTAGAAACAATACATCACTTTCTGTAATAAACTCACCAAATACAATTGGTTTAGGGTGTTCATATTCTAATTTATCAGTTTCACTTGCAGGTAGGTCAAGCAGAATGGGGCTTCCTAACTTTGCATCTTACTATAATCAACAAACAACAAACATAATACCTAATCAGATAAGTTGTGATACATATGAATTCTCAACAATTTTGAATACAATTAGTTGTCAAAACATAAATTATTCTTATATTTGGGAATTCGGAGATGGTATGACTAGTAATCTACCAAATCCTCAACATCAATTTCAAACAGGAAATTGGATTGTTACATTAACAATAGAGACCGGTTGTGTTCCTATAATTGGAAATACTACAGTAAATGTCGTATCTTCGGTTCCAACTGGTCCAATTTATAAAGAATGACAGAAGAACTATTATACAAATTAATTGACCACGAAATTCAGTGGTTGTCTTATTACGGTCTTAGAGAAGATCGAGAATTATTAAATGAAAAATCAGATATCTATAAAGATGTTAGATCTATTGGATACACTAAGAGAGTTATAGAACTAACTCTAAGGTGCTCGCCTGGTCTTATAACATCAGATGTCGCAATTACTAAAGAAACAAAGATTGAAGATTTAAAACAGGATCATTTTCCGAGAGGTGATAATAAGTATACTCCTTTAGAAGTTTTCTTTATATTATTTCCAAAAAGAAAAATTGAAATGATTAAAAGATTAATACCAGAAAAAATTGAACACAAAGTTTTTTACGATAAAAATATGATTGGTAATGGAAAAAGTTGATTTCACATCAGATAATTTTGTTTTCATGGCCAAACCTGACCAGTACTATATCGAAGGTCATCCTGTTAAATGTGATGGAGATTATACAGAGTGGAAACCTAATAAAATTATAGAATCGGGCTGGGGATTTTTTCTTGGACTTACTATGGTTTCATACAAAAGATATACTGGTGAGTTACCAAGATTAGATGGTGATACTGCAACATTTGAAGAATTTGATATCTATTATAAAGGTACTTTGGTAAATAAAATGACATATGAGGCATTATATAATATGATTACTCGTGATTCACAATTAGATAAAATATTATGATTGATTACAAACAGATGTTTGAAGATATTGTTGAAATGAATAAACAGTATGTCGTTATTTCAGGAATTGGCGATATTATCTTTTTGCATGGTAGTGCAGTATTTACTGGATTCACAAAGGATAACTACTGGATAATAATGGGTAATGACAATGATGATATGATTATTGAGGCAATGACAGTAGATGCTGCTGAAAACATAGATAGAGAGGGAGAATACAGTTTTGATGCTATTCTAAAGTACGTACCGGGTGAGTATGATGAACATGGTCGTTGTACGATGAGAGACTATTTAGAAATATCCTATATCGACCTTAAATTCAATCAAACATTTGAGCAAAGACAGAGACAACATAAACTAGATAAAATATTCAGTGAGGATTTTGATAATCTATTCAATGTATGAGTCTAATAACCTTATATCTAACATTTGCTATCTTATTATATTCTTATGATAAGTATGATTTATACTCTTTTTGTCTTTGGGTATTTCCAGTTAGTAATTTCCAATTTAAGTATGTAGATGGTAGAGTCGGAAATGCTAGTCACTTCTTCGATACTCTTATACATTTAATACTGATACTTGCTTATCTTGATTTCATTGGTGTTGTAAACATTGTAATAAAGATTTGTTAGCATTAATTTAATAAAGTCTGTAGGTAAGATGTGGTCTGAATTCACAGATTAATAAACACTTTTAAGATATTTTATTCAAAATATTTTTGACTTTTAGTCGATATATAATTTGTAAAAAAAATAAAAAATTACAAATTATGAAAAAAATTGCAATCTTTTTACTATCAATTTTAACAATTGGTGTAAATGCACAAACATTCTGGACTGGAACAAATTACAAAGGAGCATTTCCTGTGACAGATGGAACACCATCTACAAATTGGACTTACGGATGGTCTAACTTTGATCCGGAGAATACAGTCTATCCAACGGCAACAACAACTTTGAGTTCTGATATCACTCAGAATACTACTTTAAGTGGTGTTATACTTTTAGAAAATAAAGTTTATGTAACAAATAATTCTATACTAACTATTCTACCAGGAACAATAATTCGTGGTGATTATTCTACACAAGGAACTCTTATAGTTACTAAAGGCTCTAAAATAATAGCTGATGGGAACTCTTCAAACCCTATTGTTTTTACTTCAAATGAAGATGTTGGTAACAGAGCCGAAGGAGATTGGGGTGGATTAGTAATTTTAGGGAATGCAATTAATAATCAACCAGGTGGTGTTGCTAACATTGAAGGTATTGCACCGACATCTAATACACAATATGGCGGCACTAATGATGGTGATAATTCAGGAATTTTAAGATATGTTAGAATAGAATTTCCTGGGATTCCACTTGAGCCAAATAAGGAAATAAATGGTCTTACTTTAGGTTCAGTTGGTTCTGGAACAATTGTAGACTATGTTCAAGTTTCATTCTCAGGAGATGACTCATTTGAGTGGTTTGGTGGTAATGTAAATTGTAAACACCTTATAGCTTATAAAGGTATTGATGATGACTTCGACACAGATTTTGGTTTTAGAGGAAAAGTTCAATTTGGATTATCAATTCGTGACAACACAAGATATGATGCGCCAGGTGATTCAAACTGTTTTGAATCTGACAATGATGCCACAGGTTCAGCAAACCTACCACAAACCGCGGCTATTTTCTCAAACTTTACAATTGTTGGACCACTTGGAAATGGAACTCAAACATTACCTGTTGGTGAGAAGTTTGAAAAGGCATTTAGAATCCGAAGAAATTCTTCTATATCAGTTTTTAACTCACTTGTCACTGGTTGGGAAAAAGGACTCTCAATAGAAGGCACTGCAACAGAGGCAAATGTTACATCTGGAACTTTAGTATTTTCAAATAATGTATTAGCTAATATTCCGGCAAATTGTGTTACAGCAACCTCTAACTTTTATAGTTTCTTTTCAACCAATGAAAATGACTCAACATCAACAGTTTCTGATATCAATTGGGTTAATATATTCTCGAATGAACCAGATGCAAGATTAAACTCAAACTCACTTTTCTCCACAGGAGCTGATTTCTCAAATCCTAAATTTGGTGGTGAAGTCGGAGTTGAAGAAGTTAGATTACTTGATGTTGATTTATATCCTAATCCAGCTAATGATTTTATAAACATTAAATCTGATGGTAAGATGATTATCAATCTATACAGCATAACTGGACAACTGGTATTAACTTCAAAAAATTGGAACTTTGCTCAATTAGATGTTTCAGATTTAAATGCTGGTCTATATACGTTACAGATTAATAATACTTTATCAAAAAAAATATTCATACAATAATTAGTGAGGTCAATTTTAACAATTCTACTAAGTCTGATAACTATATCAGTATTTAGTCAATCAAAAATAACCGGTACAATAAGTGACTCTACATCAAGTGAGTCACTTATTGGTGCCACAGTTTTTATACCAGAATATAATATTGGAGCGGCCACTGATATTGATGGTAAATTTGAACTTAACGTAAAACCTGGAACTTATAATATTGAAGTTAGATACATAACCTATAAAGATTATAGGGTTCAAATATCAATTCTCAAAGATGAGACTAAGTACTTAGATATTAAAATGATGGCAGATATCACAGAACTTACTGCGATTAATATCGTTTCAACGATTGAAAAAGATTCTCAATCTGATTTAATTCAAACTCAAAAGAATCACTCATCTGTTGTGGATGGAACATCAGCCGAGTCGTTTAAAAAAACACCTGATTCAAAAGCATCAGATGTTATTAAGAGGGTAAGTGGTGCTTCAGTACAAGACAATAAATTTATTGTTATTAGAGGACTTAATGATAGATACAATTTTGGTCTTTTAAATGGTAGTCCACTTCCAAGTTCTGAGAGCGATAAAAGAGCATTTTCATTTGATATATTTCCATCTAATATGATGGACAATATCTTAATTTATAAAACAGCAACACCTGACTTACCAGGTGAGTTTGCAGGTGGTGTAATTAATATAAACACTACTGAAGTAAAAGATGAAAATTTTCAAAATATTCAAATAGGCCAATCATATAACACATTGAGTACTTTCCAAAGATTCTCTACATATAACGGTTCGAAATACGATTTATTAGGATTTGGTTCAGATTATAGAATGATGCCTTCAGGATTACCAACAACTGAAGAATTCTCACATTTGACAAAAGTTCAAAAAGCAGATTTAGCTAAATTAATAAAAAATGACTGGTCAACCTATAACACAGTAGCACCAACTAGTCAGAATTTACAATATACATTAGGTAGAAATTGGAGATATAATAAAAATCTCTCATCTTTTGGATTTGTCTTAGCATACAATTATCAGTTAAATTATAATACCAATATAATTTTTAGAAGAGAATTTGAAGAGTCGGAAACCGAGATAATAAAGAAAATGGAACTAAAAGATTCAGTTTTTACTCAAAGTGTTCTGAACTCCGCAATGTTAAACTTTAAATGGGACATAAATGAGCATAATTTCATAAAATTTAGAAATCTTTACAGTATAAACTCAGAGGATAAAACAAATATCAGAAGTGGTGTCAGAGAATTAGATAATGATCCACATCAATGGGAAAAGTCTACTAATATGTGGTATACTCAAAATAATCTATTTACTCAACAGTTATTAGGACAACATGAGATTGGAAAATCTAAAATCAGTTGGAATATCAATCAAAGTACCATACAGAGAGAAATACCAAATTTAAGAAGAATAGTCTATAGAAAGTATTCCTTATTAGAAAATGATACCACTCAGGACTACACAGCGGTAATTCAAAGTAATGGTACTATACCAACGGCAGCTGGTAATATGTTTTGGTCTGACTCTGATGAGAAAATCTATAGCTGTAAGTTAGATTATACTTATAATTTAGACTTAGGTATATTCAAAAATGAATTGAAAACTGGAGTATGGTCACAAAATAGAGAAAAGCAATTTGTAAGTAGAAACTTTGGATTTTCTCAGTATAGACCTACTGGTAATACTTTTAATAATCAATTATTGCTTTTAGGACCAGATTCAATATTTGCAACGCAAAATTTAGGACTTTTAGAAAATGGAAAAGGTGGTTTTAAATTAGATGAGTCGACGTCAGTTGATGATAGCTACCAAGCATCATCAAATTTAAATGCCGCATACATTATGACTGATTCTAAAATTAATAAGTTTAGAATTAATGGTGGTATCAGAGTTGAGTCTTACAATCAAATATTCAATTATATCGAATTTGGAAGCAACTTACCAAAGAAAATTGATACAACCGTAATCGATATTTTACCGAGTATTAACTTAATCTATTCACCAACAGAAAAATATCGAGTAAGAGCAAGCTACTATAAAACAGTTTCAAGACCAGAATTTAGAGAGTTGGCCCCGTTTAGCTTTTATAACTTTTTACAAGACAATATAGTTTCTGGTAATCCTAAGTTACAAAGAGCATTGATAAATAATTACGATATAAGATTTGAGTATTATCCATCAAGTGGCCAGATGTTCTCAATATCCGGATTTTATAAAGAATTTCAAAACCCAGTTGAGTTAATCAATAGAACTGGAACATCTGGTTCACCAGAGTTATATTATGATAATGTGACCAAAGTACAAAATATAGGAGTTGAAGCAGAGATGAGATTTAAAATCTATAACGGGCTTTCATTTTATTCAAATGCTTCAATAATAAGATCAAGAGTTGATTTACATAATTTTGTAGGTTCTGATAGTTTGAGACCACTTCAAGGTCAGTCACCATATATCTTGAATACTGGATTGTATTGGTCTAATAGAAATAATGATTTATCAGCTAACTTATCTTACAATGTTATTGGTCCTAGAATTTATATAGTTGGAAATATACAGGAGCCAAGTGTTTGGGAAAATGGAAGAAATGTTGTGGACTTTCAAGTTTGTAAAAAGATTAAAAATTGGGAATTAAAGTTGAATATAAAAGACCTTCTCGCACAAGACCAGATATACTTTCAGGATTTAAATGACAATAGTAGATTTGATGACGGTGATAACAATTGGCAACAAATCAATTTTGGACAAACTGTAACGATATCTGCAAAGTTCAACTTTTAAAGTTATAATCTAATTTTACTCTTATACCAATAGAGACATTATGTATCAATTTAACATTACTTCGGGTCTGATAGTTTAGAACATCTTGTAGAATTAAATTAACCTTATTCTTTGGAAAGAATGATATAGTACCTGTTCCATAAACTATATAATCGGATAAATAGTCAAATTTTGGTTGAAAGTAATATTCACCACTTATTCCTACTATTTTATTTTGAATCCCACATTTCACTCTGATTGAATGTCTGAAAATAGTCTTATCTCCTACTTCATCAAAGTAATTTATATTATCAATTAAAGTAGCATAAGATAAAGATACATTATACTTGTCAGTTTTATATTTAATTGAAAGTC
>SXGQ01796856.1_pt1 | contig 14003 bp, 12 predicted proteins | sample 3178371 | NCBI WGS metagenome assembly SXGQ01 (sample SAMN11356859, study PRJNA531348) | freshwater metagenome | isolation source: freshwater sample F1-20 | place: China: Fuxian Lake, Yuxi | collected 2017-12-25
AATGGCCTGCCCCTGTGGCTTGAAGATGCCGCCATTCGCGGACAGCAAGTCAGAGCGCTCCATGCCGTCCTTGCGGGGCATCGCGCCGACGAGAAACGCGGCGTCCGCGTCGCCGAATGCGACATCGGCCTTGTCGGTGCAGACCACGTCTGTGAGCAATGGGAACGCGCAGTCATCGAGCTCCATGCGCACGCCCTCGAGCGCACCGAGTGCGGGCGTCACCTCGAGCAATTGGAGAACGACCGGGGCCGATGGGCCAAATACGGCTCCCGACGCGATTCGGAACAAAATGGCATATCCGATCTGGCCGGCAGCACCGGTGACCGTCACTCGTATTGGGTTCGTCATGACCTCTAGGGTAGGCGCAGAGGCCCTTTAGCGACCTAATGCACCGAGAATCTGGGTGATGTAGACGTCACGACCAGCGTCACTGAGGTGCACACCGTCGGCAGCGAACAGACCCTTTCGATCCGCAGTCAGTGCGAACCAATCGAGAATTTGCACGTTCGGATACGTCGACGGCAGCGCGTTGATCAGGTTGTTGTTCTTCTTTTCCCACGCAGAACCCGGGATGCGGTTCGTCAACACCACCACCCGCCGAACCTCAGCAAGTGGTTTCATCGCCGATGAGACACTTGCCTCGCTCATCGGGCCATTCGTTCCCAAGTGAATGACCACGTTGTCGCCCAGTTCACCCGTCGACTTCAAATAATTGAAGATCTGTAACGACTCGCGAAACTGACGGTTCTTCTGGGCGTCGACCGTCACACCTTTGGCGCGCAACAAGTTGGCAGCGCCAAGCATGACGGAGTCACCAACAGCCAACACATCGATCTTCGTGGATGGGCTGACACTGGGAGTGGTGACACCAGTCGATGCGGTGGGCAGGGACGTCGTTGATGCCAGCACATCGGTGACAGCGTCTTCGTTCTCATTCAGTGTCGCGGTGATGTCGTCTTGCTTTACGTCAGCAGTCGCGAGTGAAGCCACCGCAAAGATGGGCAACAAACTTGTCGCGACGATTCCGATCGTGACGCGCTGACGAAGTTCCGGGCGAGCCCTGACACCTTTCAGGAAAGTTCCACGTCGAATAGGAACTTCGATGTAACGGTATGACACCTCGGTGATGACCATCGTGACGGCCATGAGCCACACGAACTGCGACACCGTGAGTGGTTTGCCGGCAATTTTTCTGTACGCCTGGAAGACTGGCCAGTGGTACAAGTACAGACCATACGAACGCAGCCCGACCCACACGAAGAGCGGATTGCCGATGACCCAACGTCCGAGGTTCGACCGTGGATGCGTGACAGCCACGATGGCTGCGACGGATGTAAGACCGATGAGGAAGAAACCACCCTGAAAGAGCAGGTCATAACCCTGGCGACCGTTGTCGACAGTGACGACGACTTCGCGGAACGTCCATGCCATCCACCCGAGCGCGCCGACCGCGAGTACCCCGAGCAGGTCGAGCGGTGCAGCTGCGTATGCCACTCGCCCACCAATCAACTTCCAGGGACGCCACACACATGCGAGTGATGCCCCAAGCAAAAGACCGCTGGCGCGGCTGACGGTGCTCAGATACAGAAAATCGACACGCAGCACATCTCGACCAAACAACGTGAAGTATTGCTCTGGTGTCTGCTCGATCGTTCCGATGGTTCCGGGCCGATACATGAGCACCGAGAACACGGTCAGTGCCACTGCGATAGTGAAGAACCACAATCCGAGTGTCGGAAGTGACCGATGACGGACGCGGCGCAGCAGCAAGAACATGACGAAGGGCCACACGATGTAGAACTGCTCCTCCACCGCCAGTGACCAGAGATGACGTAGTGGAGCAAATGCGAAAGCGTCCGAGTACGACGAGCCGGTCCACACCTGGAACCAGTTCGTCACATATGTGAAAGCACCGATGACATCACCACGAAGCATGCCAAGACGGTCAGCATCGAAGAATGCGCAGTACACAGAAATGCCCACCAGCAATGTCCACAGTGCGGGAAGCAATCGACGCGCGCGACGCCACCAGAAGTTCCCCAACACGACGCCTCCGGTGCGCTCACGCTCAGCGATGAGCAACAACGTGATGAGGTATCCGGAGATGACAAAGAAAATCTCGACGCCGATGAAACCTCCGCCGAGCCACGAGTGGTTGGCGTGGTACATGATGACGGCAAGGACGGCGATCGCACGTAGACCGTCGAGACCTGGGATATACGGCACGACTGGTCCTCGGCGTGTGCCCCACGCTGGCGTACCTTCTGTCGTTGTGATGATGGTGCTCACGATGTGGTCAGCCGACGGGCAGCCCGAGTTGGGCGTAGATCTCCCGTGTCGCAGTGGACTTGTTCAGCGTGTAAAACTGCAGTCCGGGTGCGCCAGCTTCGAGGAGTGCGGCACACAACTCGGTGGCTGCTTCGACTCCGATGTCACGTACTTCTTCCGGTGTTGCGCCTCTCTCAAGTCGTTCACGCAGCCATGCAGGAAACGCTGCCCCTGACAACTGAGCCATGCGCTCAACCTGTGCGAGGTTCGTGACCGGCATGATTCCTGGCAACACAGGTTTGTGTACTCCGAGGTCAGCAAGGTCGTTCACCAACGACTGGTAGTGCTCGACATCGAAGAAGAACTGAGTGACAGCAAAGTCAGCTTGCTGCAACTTCGCGGCGAGGTGACGTCGGTCGGTGGCGAGATCCGGAGATCGCGGGTGTCCCTCTGGATGAGCCGCCACACCGACTGACATCGTGGCAATCGAACGCACATGCTCGATGAGGTCGGTTGCATACACATAATCACTCGGACGAGTGTCAGCAATGTCTTTGGGTGGGTCTCCTGCAAGCGCCAAGACGTTCTCGACTCCTGCGCTCACGTACGTGGCGATGATGTCTTCGATTTCAGCCCGTGAATGACCCACACACGTGAGGTGCGCCATGGGTGGAATGGACGTCTCGCGGCGCACCCAGAGCACAACGTCGCGGGTGAACTCACGCGTCGTGCCACCGGCCCCGTATGTGACGGACACGAAGGAGGGAGCCAAGGGTGCCAACTCGGCGATTGTCTGACCGAGTGAGATCTGAGCCTGCACGGTCTTGGGCGGCGAGAACTCGAATGAGAATGTTCGACCTGCTGCGAGTAGGTCTGCGATGCGCGCCACTTCGTCAGTCTACGACGGGGCCACGGGGCTGCCGTGGCAGACCCGACGGTCGTCAGTGACGAAAATGACGCATGCCGGTGTGGACCATGGCCATGCCATGTTCGTCGGCTGCAGTCGTCGATTCATCGTCACGTTTGCTGCCACCTGGCTGCACCACGGCAGTGACCCCTGCACGACCCAACTCATCAATGGTGTCCCGAAAAGGAAAGAATGCGTCACTCGCAGCAACGGCACCAACCACACGTTCACCTGCACGTTTGAGGGCAATACGCGCAGCGTCCACTCGATTTGGTTGTCCACCACATATTCCGACCGCGACACCATTTTTTGCCAAAACGATGGCGTTGCTCCATGTTGCTGCGACGACTTTCCACGCCAACAACATGTCGGTCCATTCAGAATCGGTCGGCGTGCGCTTGGTGACGACTTCATGTTCGTCGAGCGGTTGATCGACGTCGTCGATTGTCTGGACGAGTACTCCACCGTCGATGCTGCGGACATCGAGTCCGGCGTTGTTGAATGGCGCTCCGGCCTCATACACACGCAGTGAGTCCTTCTGGGTGAGCACATCGAGTGCGTCGGCGCTGTACGACGGTGCCACCACGACCTCTGTAAACACCTCAGCAATGGCGCGCGCCGTGGCTTCGTCGATCTCACGATTGACTGCGACGATTCCGCCATATGCGCTGACGGGGTCGGCGCCGTGGGCCCGTGAGTACGCATCAAACGCGGAGTCGCCAAGCGCAACACCGCAGGGGTTTGCATGTTTGACCACGACTGCTGCAGGTTCCACGAATGAGTTCACCAACTGCCACGCCGCCTCTGTGTCGAGCACGTTGAGATACGACATTTCTCTGCCGTTCAACTGCAGCGCACTGTCCCACCAACTCTCCACACCCGGACGTCGATAACGGGCACCTGCCTGATGAGGGTTCTCGCCGTACCGCAACACTTCGTCGCGCTCAGCCACAATGGTGAGCAGGGTCGGAAGTGAGATGTCGACGGTCTGATCAAAGTCGGAACCCATCCACGCAGCAATGGCCGCGTCATACGCGCTCGTAATGCGGAATGCCTTCTGCGCGAGTTGACGACGCGTGTGAACACTGAAATCACCATGGCTGAGCATGTCGAGCACGGTGGCATAGTCAGCAGGGTCCACCACAACTCCTACTCGAGAGAAGTTCTTTGCCGCCGCACGCACAAGCGCCGGACCACCGATATCAATCAAGTCGACACTCGGATTTGATTGGAAGGGATACAAGTTCACTACGACGAGATCAATCGGCTCGATGCCGTACCGGGCCATATCCACCTTGTGGTCTGGGTCGTTCAGGTCGGCGAGAATGCCGCCGTGAATCGTCGGGTGAAGCGTCACCACACGGTGTCCGAGAATGGCTGGCAGTCCTGTCACATCAGCGACGTCTGTGACCGGAACACCAGCATCTGACAGGACCTTTGCGGTTCCACCCGAGGAGATCAACTCCCAGCCGAGTTCAGCCAGCGACGTCGCGAATTCGACGATGCCGGACTTGTCGTAGACCGAAAGGAGTGCGCGGGTCATTTAGCCAAGTCCCTTCACGATGTCTGCCATGAGCAAGCCAGCCTCAGTCGGATTCAACCCGACTTTCACACCTGCGTCGCGCAGTGCGTCCATCTTGCCTTGCGCAGTTCCCTTGCCACCCGAGACGATCGCTCCAGCGTGACCCATCTTCTTACCCGCGGGTGCAGTGACACCGGCGATGTACGCCGACATCGGCTTCGACACGTTCGCCTTGATGAAGTCAGCGGCTTCTTCCTCAGCGCTGCCACCGATTTCACCGATCATGATGATCGCGTGCGTCTCGGGATCCTTCTCGAACTCTGCAAGACAGTCGATGAAGGAGGTTCCTGGTACGGGATCTCCACCAATACCCACACATGTGCTGACGCCGATACCAAGCTGCTTCAGTTCATACAACGCTTGGTACGTGAGCGTTCCCGAACGCGACACGATGCCGACGTTCGGGCCCTTCGCTGTCGGAGGCTGAGCGATCTCGCCGGCAGTGATGCCGATATTGCACTTGCCGGGGCTGATGATTCCGGGGCAATTCGGACCGAGCAGACGAGTCTTCGTGAAGTCACGCTTCAACGTATTGAACGTACGAGCCTCGTCTTGTGCGGGAATTCCTTCCGTGATGCACACCACGAAACCGATGCCAGCTTGTGCAGCCTCGAGAATCGCCGCGGGAGCCGCCTTCGGAGGCACTGCAACGAACGAGGCAGTTGCGCCGGTTGCTGCGACAGCTTCGGCGACAGAGTTGAACACCGGGATGCCCTCGACGTCGGTGCCGCCCTTGCCTGGGGTGACTCCACCGACGACCTGGGTGCCATACGCCTTGTTGCGTAGTCCGTGGTACTTGCCTTGTCCACCGGTGAGGCCTTGGACAATGACCTTGGTGTTCTCGTTGACGAAAATTGCCATGGCGTCTTCCCTACTTCTTCGCGATCTCGACGGCGGCCTTGGCGGCCTCCAACATGGTGGGTTTGCTCACCAGCTTTGACTCGGGGATTCCTGCATTACGCAGAATTTCCCGACCCTCTTCGGCGTTCGTTCCGTCAAGACGAATGACGATTGGCGCACGTAGATCGACACGTCCGAGTGCTTCGACGATGCCTTTCGCCACTTCTTCGCCGCGCGTGATGCCACCAAAGATGTTGATGAAGATGCTCTTCACGTTCGTGTCGAAGTTGATGACTTCGAGAGCACTCGCCATGACATCGGCGTTCGCGCCTCCACCGATGTCGAGGAAGTTCGCTGCTGTGCCGCCGACTTGGTTGACGACGTCGAGAGTGCTCATGGCAAGTCCGGCGCCATTCGCGATGATTCCGACGAAGCCGTCAAGACCGATGTACTGAAGGCCCTTGTCACGTGCGAGCTTCTCGCGATCATCAAGCTCGACCGTCGCCTTGAACTCGTCCCACTCTGGGTGACGAAAATCTGCATTGGCATCGAGGCTGACCTTCGCGTCAAGTGCGTGCACTTCGCCAGTCGGCTTCAAGATAAGCGGGTTGATTTCTGCAAGGTCACAGTCACCTTCAGTGAAACAACGGTAGAGCTTCACCAAGATGTCCGCGACTCCGTCTTGTGCCTTGGCGGGAATCTTTGCGTCGATTGCTGCTTTCTTCGCGACTGCTGCCGAGAGACCCTCGACCGGGTTCACGTGCAACTTGACGATTGCATCAGAATCCTTCGCTGCGACTTCTTCGATGTCGACACCACCCTGCGCGCTCAACATGAGGAGGTGCTTCTTTGCCGCGCGATCGAGCGTGAACGATGCGTAGTACTCCTCGTCGATGTCAGAGGCGTGCTCTACCCACACACGCTTCACGACGTGACCCTTGATGTCCATGCCGAGGATGTTCCCCGCATGCGTCCGCACTTCGTCGGCATTGTTGGCAAGCTTGATGCCGCCTGCCTTGCCGCGACCACCGACCTGCACTTGTGCCTTCACCACCACCGGGTACTGCGAACTGTCCGCCACTTTCACCGCTTGGTCAACGGTGTCCGCGACGCCACCGGCTGACACCGGTATGTCGAAGCGCGCGAAATACTGCTTGCCTTGGTACTCAAAGAGGTCCACTCTTACTCCCTGTTGTCGAGTTCTTGTTCAAGCCACTGACAGATGCTCTTCAATGAAGAGCCAGGGCCGAAGATATTTGCAACACCTTGTTCTTGAAGCGCACGAGCATCTGCATCGGGAATGACTCCGCCACCGAAGATGAGGATGTCACCAAGATCACGTGCACGAAGTTCTTCCATCACACGTGGGAAAAGTGTCAGATGCGCACCAGACAGCAACGATAATCCGACGGCATCAACGTCTTCCTGAAGAGCGGTTTCGGCGATCTGCTCCGGCGTCTGATGCAGACCGGTATAGATGACCTCGAACCCATGGTCGCGCAGTGCGCGGGTGATGGTCTTGGCCCCACGGTCATGACCATCGAGGCCAGGTTTGGCAACGACGACTCGGTAAGGGCGCTTCACAAGTGTTTAACCCTACGCCGTGAGGCGTTTCAGCCACGAAACGACCACAATGGAGAGGTGGCTGGCTTCCGCTTGCGTTCCCCCTTGGCCCGTGCCGTGGCACCAGTACTGGCTGGAATTGCCTTTATCGCAGTTCTTTTCCTGGCCACATGGGGCGTGGCCGCGTTTATCTCAGATCGCGGAGAGAACATCACCAACTTGGGCTCGTCCATCTTCGAGGTCGGGCAGGTCGAACGTATCGCCAAGATTGTTGCCGATGACGGTCCGCTTCTCTTCCCTGATTTGAAGAGTCCCGCTGGAGTCCGCTCCGTCGTGCTTGATCACACCGGCGACGACGCGACCAAGGGTTGGCAGGTGTACTACGGCTTCCCTGCGGGACGAGACCCATCGTGTCTCGTCGAACATGTGAAAGGCACGCGAACGTTCACCGACTGCGACGACAACATCATTGACGTTGAAAAACTTGCCTTGCCCCCCGACGTGCGGCCTGTCGTCGAAAACCGCATACGGCTCTACATCGACCTCCGCGGTTAGCGGGCGGCGAGACTGTCGACCAAACGCACTGCGAACTCTTCACAGTGGGCGTCGAGCTTCGCGCGATGCAGCGCGAGGCCACCGATGACATCTGCTCCACGCGACGACACGGCACGTGTCATTCCGTCGAGCGACTTTCCGGGGTTTAATGCGAACGTGCAGAACACTGCTGCAGTTTTACCTGCCATCGCAGGAAGAGCACGCAGTTTGTCGATTGCCCACGGCGCTTGTCCGACAACAAACAAACCATGCACCCAGGTACCAACAAGTACGACATCGGCGTCTTGAATTCCTGCGAAGTCAGGCGACTTCACTGGTGACAACGAGGTGATCGACCAATGCTCTTGCTGAAGGTTCGCGGCGATCTTCTCGCCTGCCTTCCACGTGTTGCCCGTCAGACTTTCGACCAGAATCGCTGCCTTCATGTCTTTAAATCTAAGTGACGCGACGCCCTCTAGGCCTTTTTGAGGGGTGCCCAGGCGAGAACGAGGTGTTTCGTCCCGGCATCACGGAATCGCACGGTTGCCTCCATCTTGTCCCCCGTGCCGGTGATGTCGATGATGACACCCTCGCCGAAGATTGCGTGTTCGACATCGTCGCCGATGCGCAGGCCCATCTGTGACGGGTCGAGGTTACGTGGTGCAGGACGCCGCGACGAAGACTCTCGCGACGAGAACCCAGATGAAACGACCTGTTCTTGACGACGTCGATACGTGGGCATGTCGTCGATGTGCCGGTCACCCGGGGTGCGCCCGTACACGCGATCATTGTCATAACCGGCGTCGACATGACCTTGCCGATCGAACAGCTCGGCCGGAACCTCGGCCAAGAACCGCGACGGTGGGTTGTACTGCGTCTGCCCGAACAGCATGCGCTGCCATGCGTGCGACACGAGAAGCTTCTCTCTCGCACGGGTGATGCCGACATACGCAAGACGGCGCTCTTCCTCAAGCTCTGCCGGGTCGAGCAATGCACGATTGTGAGGAAACACACCCTCTTCGCAACCGACGAGGAAGACGACCGGAAACTCAAGACCTTTAGCCGAGTGCAGTGTCATCAAAACGACTCGATTGTCGTCGTCGAGATCGTCGGTATCGGCTACCAGCGCAACTTGCTCGAGAAATTCATCAATGACCGTGAACTCTGCGGCGGAACCGATGAGCTCGGAGATGTTCTCGAGGCGACCAGCCGATTCGACGGAGTCTTCGGCTTCGAGCTCAGAGATGTATCTACTGTCTTCTAGCGCCACTTGTAGTGCCGCAGCTGGGCCATCTTGAGCAGTGCTCGCCAATTTGTCGACGAGTGCGAGGAACGAGTTGATGCCACGCACTGCGGCCCCGGTGACACCCACGTCTGAGGCACTGCGCAACGCCTGCAAGAAACTGGTGCTATTCGCCCGAGCCCACGCATCAAGCTTGCCGATGCTCGTGTCTCCGATGCCCCGCTTTGGCACATTGATGATCCGCTTAATGCTCACCTCGTCGCTCGGATTGATCGCGATCTTGAGATACGCAATCGCGTCTTTCACTTCCTTGCGATCGTAGAACTTGGTGCCACCGACCACCCTGTACGGAATTCCTTGGCGCATGAACGCCTCTTCGACGACTCGGCTCTGGGCGTTCGTTCGATACAGAACGCCGATCTCACGCCATTGACGACCATCGCTCTCGTGCATGTCACTGGCAGTGCTCGCCACCCAGCCCGCTTCCTCATGCTCGTCTTCGGCGTAATAACGCACGATGTGGTCGCCACCACCATGGGCTGTCCACAATTCTTTGGGCTTTCGATCGCGATTATTCGCGATAACTGCATTGGCTGCATTCAGAATGGTCTGTGTGCTGCGATAGTTCTGCGCAAGCACCACGACCGTGACCTCTGGGAACGCATTTTCGAAGTCGGAGATGTTACGAAAGTCAGCTCCACGAAACTTGTACACACTTTGGTCGGTGTCACCGACGACACAAACGTTGTGATGGGCCGCACCGAGCATGAGCACAATCTGGTTCTGCGCGCGGTTGGTGTCTTGGTACTCATCAATCAAGATGTGCTTGAACTGCTGCTGATAATGAGCGAGGACATCGGGAAAATCACGCAGAAGCCTGACCGTGTTCACCAGCAGGTCGTCGAAGTCCATCGCGCCAGCGCGCTCGAGACGAAGTTGGTACTCCTTATATGCCTCGGCATGCCGACGGTCGACGATGTGCTGCGCTGAGTCGAGTGCCGCCGAAGGAGTGACGAGTTCGTTCTTCCACAAACTGATGTGAGCTTGAACGGCTTGAGCCGGAAACTTACGCGGGTCGAGACCCATGTCGCGCACCACGTAACCAGCAAGACGCTTGCTGTCTGATGCGTCGTAGATGCTAAATGTCTTCGGGTAGCCGATCTTGTCGGCGTGTGCGCGCAGTATGCGGACACAACTCTTGTGAAACGTGGTCACCCACATGCTGCGTGCCATCGGGCCGACGAGTGCAGAGACTCGCTCTTTCATTTCATCGGCCGCTTTGTTGGTGAACGTGATGGCCAGGATGTTCATGGGGTGCACGCCGTTGCGAATAAGCCACGCCACCCTCTGCGTGAGTACGCGTGTCTTGCCAGACCCGGCACCAGCAATGACGAGCAGTGGACCAGAGGGGTGCGTGACGGCGTCGACCTGTTGAGGGTTTAGGCCCTCATCTGATTCACCCGCTACCCCGACATTCACCATGACTGAACCAGTGTAAGACGGGGCTGTGACGAAGAACGATTGACCCTTTGTCAGAGAGAGTCAAGAGACATGTCAGCGACGTGCGAGCACGCGAATCGGCAAGGTGCGAGGACCTCGAACCTGGCCGACGCTCCACTTGACCTCTTCTGACGTGTTCAATTCGAAATCAGGGAATCGCTCGAGGAAGACGTCGACTGCAACATTCATCTCTAGGCGGGCCAAATTCGATCCGACACAACGGTGAATTCCGAGACCGAATGCTGCGTGCCGATTCTCTTCGCGGTCAATAATGACCTTGTCTGCGTCCTCGAACACGTTGGGATCACGATTCGCGGCTGGGAACGGAAGTAACACCCAATCCTCTGCCTCCATCGGGCAACCATGGAAGTCATAATCCTCTTTAACGAGTCGAGCCATGGTGACCGGTGCGTATGCACGGAGGAATTCTTCGACAGCTGTCGGGCGGAGTGCGGGGTTCTCGACGAGGCGGCGGCGATCGACCGAATTGGTGGCGAGGTGCCACAACGATGAACCGATGCCACTCCATGTGGTATCGATGCCTGCGATGAGCAGTAGCACGATGGTTCCGCGCACATGCTCTGGGAGCAACTTGTTGCCCATGATCTCTGCATCCAAGAGATACGAAATCAGGTCGTCACGCGGATTCTCGATGTGATCCTGCACGTGATAATCGAGGTACGCGTCGAACTCTTCGAACTTCTTTCGACGCATCTCAGGCTCCTCGTTCACCGCTTCGAGGACCAGATGCACCCAGCCACGGAATCGGTCTGAGTCTTCGAGTGGCAGGCCGAGCATGCGTGCGATGACCATGACAGGAATGTGCTGCGCATACTGCAGAGCCGCATCGACATGTTCTGCATCTCCCATCTTGTCGATGAGCTCGTTGCAAATCTGTCGAACTTCTTCTTCCCACGGTTCGATTTTTTTTGGCGCGAAAGCCGGAAGTAGCAGACGACGTGCTTCATGATGGAAGGGCGGATCGCTCGTGATCGGTGGTGCAGTGCCGATCGGCGCTGGCGGCGGTGGAATCTCCATCTGACTCGGTTTCAAACGGCTGACGATGACTGACCTGCTCGTGAAATGTTCCGTGTCGTATGCGACCTCGTGCACGTACTCGTGCGTCAGCGGCAACCACGTACCGCCGTAGCGCTCTGTGTGCGCCACAGGACACTTCTTGTTCTCAAGAAGATCGTTCCAGATTTCGTGGATGTTCTCGTTGTACTTCGGATCAGCGTGATCGAAATCGTTCTGCCAATCAGAGACGGGGCCGTACGAACTTGTCATGTCGCTCACTCCTCGATCGAGATGGCGTACTCAGGGCAATTGGCAAGCGCCAGTCGGGCTTTGTCTTCAAGACCGGTGGGTACCACTCCGTCATTCAACTCGTGGGCGTTGCCATAGTCGTCGACATCGAATAGCTCTGGTGCCAACGCATAGCACCTGTTGTGTCCTTGACATTTGGCCGTATCAACTCGCACTCGCATGACTCCAAGAGTACGGCTGACAGACAAGAATGAGGACATCGGATCGTCATCCATTCTCATCTTGCTTCCACCCTCTGAAGGAAAAGCGGAGGGCGGCGACGAACAGCGACCATGGACACCTGAGGCAGGCACGTTCAGTGAGACACTGAAGGACAAGTGTCTCACCGTTGCATCGGCGTTGAAGACGGCACGCGGTGGTGACACGACGTTGCTCGGGGTCAAAGGTGCGCACCTTGAACGAGCGCGACAAGCAAACACGTCGTTGGTCGGCGCACCGACGCTCCCCGCGTGGCAGCGGTACACCGGAGTCGTGTGGGATCACCTCGATCTCGCATCACTCACCGCCCCTGAACGAAAACGAGCGGCGGCGTCGATCGCGATCGTGAGCGGCTTGCTGGGGCTCGTGCTGGCGAATGATCCGATACCCGACTACCGGTTGAAGATAGGTGCTCGTCTTCCGTCGCTCGGTGCACTCGCAACGTGGTGGCGCCCTGAAGTGACAGAGGAACTGGTCAAAGTCGCACGACGTCGTGTCGTCATCGATCTGCTGCCGCAGGAGCACCGTGGTGCCGTTGACTGGACCCAGATACCCGGAGTCATCCGGCTCGAGCTCGTGTCGAAACGTGGCGGAGCCGTCGGGGGTCACAATGCGAAAGCAGCGAAAGGGCTCCTTGCACGGCATGTCTTGTTGGCTACCGGCAAGGGTGCGTCAGTCGCAAAAGGTGCGTCGTCTTTCAATCATTCCGACTACGACGTGCATCTTGTAACGATGTGAGCCGACTGACTGGCAGTACGTGGTCAGTGCAGTTTTGAAGTGAAGAAATCGAGGACCTTTTTGACTGCAGCGTCGTCGCGCTGTTCGGTCAGCACTGAGTGGTCTTTCTTGTCTTTCGAGGGAAGTTCGATCGCGATGAATGCGTCACCGATCATGTCGCGCAGTGTCGAGAATCGATCGCCCACAAGTTTGTCCTGGTCAAAGCGCAGACCGAGCACCTGACAACCTGCGGCCGCACGACGCTTCACAACCATCGCATCGTCGGGAGACAAGTTGATGTCCCGAGCACGGTTCTTGCCGACGGCGAAAGGTAGCGACGGTTGCGACAACACAGGGGCGACCATGATGTCATCGACCATCATGCCGAGTGCGAAGCCGCCACTGAAACACATGCCGACAGCACCGACGCCTTTCCCGCCCAATTCCTGATGGAGAGATCGCGCCAACGCGCGTAACCAAGCGATGATCGGAGACGTCTTGTTCATCGCCATCGTGGTGAACTCTCGGGAGATGCACACCTTCAGCATCGACTTCGTCAGATAACCACCGCTCACCTCCTTGCCCGGCGTGCCGACCAAATCGGGCATGACAACGGTGAACCCACGAGCAACGACCTCTTCAGCAAATCGCGCGACTGCGGGTGTAATACCTGGAATCTCGTGCACGACGACCACCGCTGGCCCAGCACCTTTGCGATACGTCTCACGCGTCAATCCACCCGAGGAAAATGATCCCCGCGCCCATCCGGTCAACACATCATTCGTCATGACAACTCCCTCACTGCTTGTAACGCTGATTCTGCCAGCACTTCGGTGCTCGCCTTCATGAGTGCCGTGTCCTCACCCGTGTCGCCCATCGCACCTTTCGTGAACCGTGCGAACACGCCCTCACTGATGATCGCAAGTCGCCAGCTCGAGAACGCCCGGTAGTAACCCACGTTCGACACATCTCGACCAGTCCGGTGCGCATATCGCTGCACAAGGTCTGCGTAGTTGGGGAACCCTTCGATGCCGGACGGGTCGACCTCACGCAGCAAGGGATGGCCGTGGTCAGTCCAATAGACACCGACATAGCCGAGGTCAGCCAACGGATCGCCGAGAGTGCACAGTTCCCAATCGAGCACCGCGACGATTTGTCCGGTGCCGACATCGGTCAGACAATTCCCGAACCGAAAGTCTCCGTGAGCCACGACCACGCCCTGTTGCGCCGGAATGTTCTTCGCAAGAATGTCCGCGACCTCGTCGATCGCGCTGAGGTCACGAGTCTTAGAGTTCTCCCATTGCGTCGACCAGCGTTTGTCCTGT
>SXGQ01046510.1_pt1 | contig 14001 bp, 18 predicted proteins | sample 3178371 | NCBI WGS metagenome assembly SXGQ01 (sample SAMN11356859, study PRJNA531348) | freshwater metagenome | isolation source: freshwater sample F1-20 | place: China: Fuxian Lake, Yuxi | collected 2017-12-25
TCCGAGGGGTGGACGATGATAACCGAGTCGTCCGTGTTCTTGAGGCCGGTGCTGTCCTCAACCTGCACGCGGAGGGGGAAGCGACCGACGCGGTTGATGCCGAACCCCGACAGTTGGTTGACATCGACGACGGTGGTCGCCTCAACGACGTCCGAGTTGAGGTCCTCGCGGGCGATATCGGCCGTGAAGCCCGCGGCCTCGTTGTAGTTGAGGTCCCAGCGGTACCAGCGGATGTAGTCGCCGAACTCCTGCTGGTCGGGGTCGAAAGACGCCGCGCCGTTGAGCGTGAGGCCCTGACCGAAGAGGATGTTGTAGCCGGTCTCAGGCAGGTCGGACGGGTCGGCGTCTGCCGTCGGCGGTGTGGGCGGCAGCGAGATGCGGACTGCGAGGCGCGCGACGGAGATTCGGTTCTGGTTATCGCGGACCCGAATGCGGGCGAAGAACTCTGGCAAAGGCTCGCCGTCGATGGGGACCGCCGCGATGACCTTGCGCCAAGTGACCATGTCGGTGTTGGCGGTCTCAAAGGAGCCGTCGTCGTCCAAGTCCCAATCGTAGCGGGTGATGCGGAGGCCCTCGATGGGGGAGTAGGACGCGCGGCCATCGAGCGTCGCGACGATCGTGTTCGTGCGCAGGTTGATGGGCGAGGGGTTCGGCGTTTGCTGGAACAGAGCGATCGGCTGCGCGTCATAGATGACGATCTTCGTGGTCGACGTCGCGCGGTTGCCGGCCTCGTCCGTGACGCGCAGGGTGACGGTGTTCGCGGGCAGGTTCGTGTCGCGGTTGGCCGGCCACTGCATGCGCTGAGAGAGGAGCTCCCACGGGAGCGTAGGGCTGGCGCCCGTGACGTCGATGCCGATGTCGTTGAAGAGGCCGTTGCCGTTGATGTCCCACTCGTAGCTGACGATGGAGTCACCGCAGTCGGCGTTCGGGTCAAGCGAGGCGGAGCCGTCGAGCGTGACGTCGTCTCCGCTCAGGACCGTGTACGTCGGGCTCGCGATGCGGGCGAGGGGCGCGACATTTCCAAGGCTGGCGTTGATATTGACAGTCGCGGTCGCGATACGGCCGGCGTCGTCCGTGATGCGCAGGTTGGCGACGTAGTTCCCGAGCTCAGGGTAGGCGTAGGTGTAGAACGAGCCGAAGCCCTCGTACCCCGCGCGCCCGTCGACGTCCCACTCGTAGCGGGTGATCGCGCGGCGGGGATTGGGGTGCGAGCTGCGGGTCGCGTCGAAGAGCACCGGCACGTTGCAGGTCGTCGGGTTCGGGCCGGCCGTGAACTGGGCGACGGGCTGCGTGTCGTGGATGGTCAGCGTGGACTGGGAGACCGCAGTGAGGCCGGCGGCGTCGGTCACGCGGAACTTGATGGTGCTTGCGACGCCGCGAGGCAAGCCCGCGATGATGCCGCCCCACTGCACGAGCGAGTTGGCGGTCGCTCCGGGGACATCGTTGAAGTTATTGTCGTTGTTCAGGTCCCAGCCGACCGAGATTGTGTCGCCGCAGCCCGCGTTCGAGTCGCTCGCATCTCCGGCGAGCTGCAGATTGCTGCCGGTCTCGATGACGTACGGGTTGCCCGCGAAGGCTGCGGGCGCCGTGTTGGCCACGGGGTTGACGACGACCCGAGCCGTCGCGGTCTTGTCGACGGCGATGCTATCGATCAAACGAAGGGTCGCGGTGAAGGTGCCCGCGCGCATGTACTTCGCGGCGTAATACTCGTAGAAGATGGGGTCGCTGCGGCGGGTAACGAAGCCTTGCGCCGCCGTTGGGTTGAAGTCGCGCGAGCCGTTGACGAGGGGGTTCGTGTTCCACCAGAGGCCGTCGCTCGCGTCCATGTCCCATTGGATCGTATTGATGGTCGCGTTCGTATTCGGATGGAACGACTCGTCGTGAACGAGGTTGACCTCGCCGTTGTTACCGCCGGCGCAGCCCGCGTTGATGACGGCCTGAGAGACGCGCGCGATGGCGACGGGCTTGGGGTTGAAGAGCACAGGGGTGAGGACAAGCGCGCCCATGGACGCGCCCATGGAGCCCGAGCCCCAGTGGCACGTCACCGACGTCGTGTCGCAGTAGTCGTCCCAGATGTTGCCGAAGTTGCCATAGCCCGACATGCCGTCGCCGTCGTTCATGTCGCGCATCATCGCGCGGATGTAATAGATGCTGAACTCCCGGTTCCAGTCACGCCCGCCGATGGTCGGTGGCGTCGGCGAGGCGGTGCGGTAAGCCTTTTGGTGGGAGTAGATGCCATAGGTGTTGCCGCATCGGGGCTGCGAGTAGACGCCGTCCCCGTCGCCGCACAAGTAATCGCCGTAAGCCCATAGGCCGTCCAACCAGTGGGTGCCGTGGACGCGTCTCTGACCCCACCACTCGCCGGTAAAGCGTACGTAGTTCTCGTAGACTTGGCGAAGCTGAGCGGCTGTGTACTTTGAGTAGCCGGGGTAGATGACGACGTTGTCGTTGGCGCCGAGCTGGTGCATGCCGATGAAGCGTGAACCGAGGATGGAGCCGCCGGTGAGTTTCAGGTCCGCGCGCCAGTAGTTGTTGGCGTACACGCCGCCGCCGCCCTCGCCGGGGTTGATCGCGTTGGCTTCGGCGATCCGGTACTTGTGTCGGTTGTTGACGAGCAGACCGAACTGGTGCCCGTTCTCTTCGGCGCCAGCGAGGCCGACGAAGGCCCACTGCGTGGTCGACAAGTCGTTGTAGGGCGCCCACGGACCATCGCGGCGCACGTCGGGGTGCGTCGGGAGCTGCTCAGATACCTGCGTGTCGCTGTAATACCAAGAGCCGTAGAAGGAGCCGCCGTCGCCCTGCATCAGGCCGAGGTAGTCGATCATCTCCTGGAGCATCCACTCGTAGCCCCGTCCTGCGAGCGCCCCGAGCTGAATCTTCGTTCCAGCGAGCGCGGGGAGCGCAGCTGACATGCCGCCGAGGTCGATGCCCGTGATATAGACAGAGGGCCCACGCTGCGTCGCGTAGGCACCTTGGCCGTTCGTGGTACCCGGCAGGCGGACGCCGATTCGCTCGGTGATCGTGTTGCCGTTTCGGTTCCAGCCCTCCGTGGCCGCTTCGTCGATGGCGGGCACGCCCACGGTGCCGGCACCCTGCATTGTGAAGTTGATCATGCGTGTCACGGTCTCGGCGTACGGCGAGACTGCCCAGCGCTCGTTGTTCGCGGCGGCCCATCCGTTCGGAAGCGGGGCGCCATGCGCGTTGTAGGTGCCCGGTGGGAACGCCGGGAGGTGGCCGTTGATCACGTACAGCCAGATGTACATGCCGGTCGCCTCAGAGAAGGGCGCGCGGCCAGTCATCGTGTTGTTCACCCCGCCGCTGCGGTCCACGAGGCCGCGGTGCAGGTACCACATGTTCTCTTCGACGGCCGCGACCTGGAGGATTTCCATTTGCTCGGCCGTCCACTGCCGGGGGTCGTTCGACGGCACCCAGTTGTAGACGAACATCCGGTACGTGCCGAACGTGAGCCCTCCGGTGCAGGTGTTGCGGACCTGCACGCTGACGTTGACCGTGCGCTCGGCGTCGATCATCGGCACGCGGAAGGTGCGGCCGATGTCCCACAGCGTATTGCTGCCGTCGCGCCCGACGTTGTAGCTCTGGTCGTTATACGCTCCGTCGAGGTTCGTATCCCACGTGATGGTGTACGTCCCGCAGGTCGCGTTGCGGACGTACGCCTTGAGCGTCGTCGGGGCGCCCTCGTGCACCGGGTGCGGCACGGTAGGCGATTTAGGAGAATAGGGAACAGAGACGACGACATCAGACTGGGCGATGGCGGATGCCGGAAAAAGAACGCCCAACAAGAACAGCAGGCCAAACACGAAACGCATCCTCACACCTCCGGTGTTAGACAACAATTTTATTTTAAGTATGTCACGTGACATGTATATTGTATTATTTCACAAGAATTAAACGGTCAACAATGACCGCAGCGCATAGCTTGCTGAGACTGTACGAGTATCTCCAGGTTGGCGGCCCTGTACCACTGTGGTCTATCAGTTGCGTACTTGCACCACAGAACTTCTGCAAGTGTCTCAGGGCCGCCGTTCGGCTGTACACCAGGTTCTGCTACCTGAAGAACGATGCCCAGATCTTCGAGATCGAGAGCAAAACGACCATAACGCACAAGATCACCGTCCTTCACTGGAATCACCTTCATCAAGGGCTGCAACTGCGAGGCCGCGGAAGTAACCGACGATCTGTTCGCCTAGAGGATTATCGCCCGTGAGCATCATTCCACGCGAGATCATGTGCATAGTTTCCGCAAGTTTCCTGTAGTGATGTTCGTACATATCCGCACGAAGCCGGTCCGGGATGAACACTGCACCACACGAGGTGTGCTCGCCGTCGAATTGAGCGCGAAGCTTCGTGATCGATGGCTTGTTTTGCACTATGAACCACCCTGTTGGCATGCCACTGCCGCCTCGGTCGGAAGGAATCCGCAACCGGGCCATAAGAGGATTCGTGCCCACGCTCATTCCGCCACCGGAACGGGCGTAACCGAATTCCAGGGTTCCTCCCGCGAAGATCGGGTAGGTGAGCACTGCACTATCAGGATCCTTCCACATGATTTCTCCTGCTCATTCCTATTCGTCCTCTGTGAGCACAAGATCATCCACACGAAACGGTGTGAGCTCACCCTGCCACAGCACGAGGCAGTCACACTCACCCGCGACTTGGTCGCCCCAGTCCTCCAGCAGTTCGCCTGCTGTCACATTTCCCAAAAATATACAGTGATCAGCCTCGCTTGGATCCAAGTACCACTCACCGTTCAGAGGTACAATTCTCACCAGATCACCCTGCTTCATGCCGTACTCACTGCAAGACTTCTGTGACAAACTTGTCATCGATCAACACAGGCAAACCGTCGGTCAGATAAATGTGCCTTCCGGGCATCCACTCGCCCAAACGAAGTGCCACAGAATCATTGTCGACCGACACGATCGTTCGCAGCAGACTGCCGCCCGTCATGCCCGGATGCACTGGCGCCCAGATTCCGCGGGAATTCAGGTACATCAAGGATGCCTGAATCATGTTGGTCACTCTGTAGAGCATATAACGACTGTACAGCAAGGTCTAGACGTTTGCACCTGGGTCTGCCCACTCCCATATATCCATGGCGTCGAGCCACTGAGTGAAGAAGTCGAGGACCTCCTTGCGACTAGACTCGCTGTCTTGAATCGCAAGAAAGCTCGCCTCCCACAGCTCGCTTCGCCAGCGCCAGAAACGTTGGCACTCTGAGAGAGAAAGATGCACACCGTGTTCGTCCCTGATGAATTGCTGAATGAGCAGGCAATCATCTAATGCGTAGGTGAGCCTCCCGAAGCCGTCGAGGCAGCTGAAGGCATTATCCACCAGATGCTGAGTTATTCGCTTTTCCATCGTCTCTTCCTCCACTCAGATCCCGGGCAACTTTTTTCCGGCCCGCTCAATCGCAGCCTCGCACCCGGTATATACCCGTACTCATCAAGAAAGACTTCCCGCTTCTCATCTGCATTGTGCGATGTTGAGGTAGGCTGTCGCTGCCTCAACATTGCGTATCAGTCAGACGACCATGTGCCCGCAGTAATTGCTCGGCATGTTTGAGACGTGCATCTAGTGCTGCCTTGTCATCCTGCTCTTTCCAAGCCTTCCACTCTTTAAGTTCAATCTTGTGCTCGGCCTTGCGAAGCTTCCACTTTTCGTACTGCTCTTTGTAGATTTTCAACTCTCTATCATAGTTTAGATTTGGTTTGATCACCTCGCGCTTGAGACTGAACTCGAATGTAATGTCGCCGTCTTCGTCGGCGGAAGCAGACACGGTGATGTCAGACAGTGTCTGACCCTCGGGAACAGGAATATCAGAAAGATTAATGCAGTAACCACTGTGCTCATACAGCACCTGCTCCTCTGTGAATGTCATTGTAGGCTCAGGCTTTCTAGGAGCTACAGGCTCACTAGGCTTGATGAACGAATACCATCCCTTGCGCTTCTTAATCATTCGAAATCTCACTCTCCTGATTTACTCTGCTTGATGCTTCTTCCACTGCAATCCAGCGCAGGACCGTCTCCTTGAGCCCCTCCCGCGGATAGAGAATAGCGTGACCATTTTCTGTCGAAAACTTGACGAAGTAGTTCGTGCGTGTGTCATTTGTGACTGGGTCATGCTCAACTGAGCCCACTATCATTTCCAGGCCCACACGAACAGAAGTTGCGCTGGGCTCACGTGCCGGAGTTAACGTACTCCGCGTGTGATCAATGACGCTATGCGAGCGTCCGCACTTGGAGCAACCTGTCGTACAGTCACACAAGACTTCAAGTTTATTACTGCCCATTTAGCACTCCCGATCAAATTGCATCATGTATTGCTTACATTATAGTAAAACAGTTTTGAACTTAAAAGCTGCTTTACAAATATTTGATGTCCACGTCTAGTCTCCTCGATCTCGTGGGTCGTCATTGATGCTTAGGATCCGCATCACGTCCTTCAAATCATCGGGAAGCGGAGCAACAGAGTTATTTTGTGCCTCACGCAGGAGCTCCACAATCATTTCGCGGTATGCGTCAGGGTGATATTTGGAATCAGTAAAATTGACGACCATGCGATCCTGAATGTCTGGGAGCTCTAAGAACCACTCACCAATGTGCTGCGGTGCGAGAAAAAATAGCTCGAGCAGCTGATGGTTTTCTTTGGTGATTCCCAGCACAGAATCTAGCGGCGGATCAAGGTGAACTTCAAAACGTGATATTTTCATTTTGCTCCCTAGATGATCTTCAATGTTAGCGAGTATCATTTCACTAGTGCGCGTCGCAGTGACAATGCGTGAAAACCAGCCATCTCATTGCACACAAGAATGTCATAATGATGCATAGGTTTGCCGCAGGATGAGATCTTGCGCTGGATTACTATGCCGAGTGGGCAATTGTGAAAAGTGATGGCGTGAACGAGATCACCCACACTGAATTCTTCAGTCATTTGAGATTTCACACTACACGCAAATCCATAGCCATGACTGTCATCTCCTGACCTTCCCATAGGACCTGCCATTTGCCACCCACCCACTGCTTTAACCGTGTGTGCTTGAGCAGGATCCCGTAGGTGCCGAGTGCGGGCTCGTGGTGCAACCCGTGACGGGCTGATGCGTACTCAACGAGATTACCGGGCCTCACGACAAGAACTCATAGAATTGGGTAGGCCTAATGTTGAGTTGATAAATTTACAGTCTCTGCCCACGAAAGGTCACTCCCGCTAACTCGAAAAACCTTGGAATCATACAGGACCTCATAGGTTCCAAAATCTTTTTCAATTGAGTCACCACGCATCTTGCGCAAAATAAGCAGCGGGCGATCCGGAAAAAACATGTGAACCTCGACGAAATTGCGTCTGTAAACTGTCAGCATCATAGCCCGCTTCAGACGAATAATGCTGCCCTTGCGGTAAGTCACGCCTCTGTGTCTCGAGGCGGTGTCTGCGCCAACTTTTGAGAGTCGTGCAGCGCCTGCAGCTCATTGATGGCTTGACGAATATCAGCTAGTGTCGCCTGCCATGCCTCAAAACAAGCGAGGCGCTCTTCAGCTATCTTCCTAAAGAGGCGATGAATCATAAGCATTGCGATGAGCTGTCCTAACACGATCAGCGCCAATACCTGGTAGTCCATTGTTTACTTCTGTCCTTGTTGTGTGCGTGCTGTCAATTATCAAGCCGCTTCAGTCTAAAAGATGTTGTGACACAAACCCGACCCTGGTGGACACACTGGAAGGGCACTACCCAGCGCCCCTCGAAGGAGGTGAATGCCATCTCAGGAATCGGATCTAGCAGCACGGCAGCCTCAGGCTCATCGAGCTCAATGCCTCGCATATCCGGATCAAAGTGCTCTTGACGAGAAATCCACTCGATTGAGACGAGAGAACCGCCAGGAAACATATTGATAATATCTACGATGTCCTTCGTAGCTACAGGCTCTCTGTCACGAGCAACGCTCATACGACTATGATATTACCGTTGCTCGTGACAACACCCATCTTACCGTCATCGCAGCACGAACCATTACTGAAAAGAGTTCTCAGGCCGTTCACCGTCCGTGTGCCTGCATTTCTTATGTCTGACGTCGAGTGAATATGCCCGAAGAGCATGGCCTTAGGCTGCAGCTTGGACACGCGCTTCATTAAAGCTCCACAACCGACTAGCTCTGTTGTATTCGATTGTGTATAGGTCGCATCTAAAACTCCGTACGGAGGGCCGTGTGTAACAAGCACGTCAATTCCCTCTGGAATTGTCTGCCAGACTCTATCGATTTTGGAACGATTAATCATATAAGACCAGTCGCCGTAGCTAGGCGTCATTGGCGAGCCCCAGAATCTTTTGCCCATGACAGTTACCTCGTCTGTCAGCAGGAGATGTATTCCTAGCGACCGAACATCATCTCTTGTGACGAGCCCCTTCTCGAGAGACGTGTCGTGATTTCCTGGCACAAATATTTTATTTTTGATAGAAAGCCTAGCAAACCAGTCGAGAAATGTCCTCATCTCGAACTCATTTCGAAACGGATCTCTGGCGTTTGTCGCATCTCCGCTGTGCACAACAACATCTACATCTTCGACAACTGCGAGCTGTTGATGATTCATGTGTGTGTCGCTGATGTGCCACACTCTAATGTGTGCTTCGTCTGTCATCAATCCTTCCTAACATTAAAGAAAAATAGTTGAACCAAGCGTCTGTTTTTGGAGTCAAAGTCAGCATAGCTTGTAGCTGAGTGTATCATCTGGGCATCCCACACGACCAGTCTGTTGAAAACCGATCCAACGCTGTCGACTAGTTCCCACGATTCTGGGCTTACAATGTTGTGACTAGAGAAAATCTCGTCAGCAGCGCGCCGCGGGTCTTCATTGATAAACTTTCCTAATTCTGTGTGATGTGTAGGCGGCCTTCTGCACTCGTAATTTTTGTCTCTCCAGAAGCTTGTTCCAGCGCTCGGCGGAGCATCAGGTGTCAAATAAACAGCCGCGGCAAAATCTTGATAATCCGAATGCCAGACGATTGGGTCACTAGAGTCGGTTACCTGAAAGACTCCATTTGCTGTCTGGTCGAGCCAGTCAGTTATCTTAAGTCCTAAAAGAGACTCGAGCTCCTCTTTAAGGAAAGGCCAAAGGTGTCGATTAACAGACCTTGAGCCCTTGAAGTACCTAAGATCCGAATGATATTCCTGATTAAGGGCAAAGTCTCTTACTGCGTAAGGATCTTCGTAGAAATTGTCACACACGATGATACTCGGTCTCGAGGTATTGCGTCGAAAAGGTTCACTATTAATAAACTTTTCAGGTACCCACGCTTGCAGGCCGTAGTCGAGCTCTGTCAAATATTTAGCGGTGCCATCTGCGCAGAGGCCCTTGTCCAGCACGCTTCTCTCTCTACCCTGCCAAAATATCTTCATGCTAATTTCTCCTATTCAAAAAGTGCAGCGCACCTGGAAGACGACGCCGCGCTCCACTACAACGCACGTGATGTTCTCAACTGGAAAGCCTAGCCTAATAAGACCACGCCGAAAGTGCTCAGTGAGCTGAGCAAACGACTCGTCACTCAACTGTTCCCTGCCTATCACGTACTCGTAAAGTGACTCGGCATGCTTTTCGGCGGCATACTCTGCCTCTGCGGCAAAATTGTCGAGGTGCGTCTCGGCTCTCTCGACAATATCAGTGGGACTGCGTGCCTCTTTGAGCTTGAGGATTAGCTTCGTGTATAGATTCTCAGGCTGCTGATTCATCAAGCCCGGCTTTCTGCAGTGCCTTGCGAGCTTCTTTGATAGCACGCGCGTCATCATTTTCAATGGCTAGCTCAAGCTCGGCGAGCAGACGGTTGCGAAGATTGTGCTGCGCAACCTCCTTAGACTTTTCCTGTTTCTTGACTTTGGCAGTCATACCAACAAAATCCTTTCATTAGATGCCTAGTAAAATTATATACAGGAGCGCCTGTTTTTACACCATTTATTTAGAGCTGGTACCAAAATGGTGTGGTAGCACGGGGCTCCCAGACAGCCATTCTGTGCTTGTATTTAATGTAATAATTTCTGTATGAAGTCACACTGTCACCCGGCACCTTTGCGTCATCAGGCATGCAGGGCGGAGGATCCATAAAGCCGCTGTCGGGCACCTTAGGCAGGTTCTGCGAGAGCCAAAGATGTACATCTTCAGACTTGTGCCTCCTCGCATAGCGCCTCGTGTACTCAGCACAGAGCTCTAGGCCGAGTCTTGAGTGCCACACGTAGTGTCCCACAGAGCCCCTGGTCCAGACTGCAGAAGGATGATTTACGTGGGTCACTCCCCACGGGGGCAGACTACTAGAGGGCGCAGTGTTCCTGATACGCTCGATGACTGCTTTAGGGCGCTCACCTGCGGCAGTGCCCTGCTTAAATGCGGGCATTGACAGCCAGTGAGCTGTGCAGAGCATCTGAGCGCTTTCAAGTAAAAGTTTTAGAACATGTTTGTTGCAGTGATATTCTGCAGCAAGTTTTGGATCTTTATCTAAATAAAATATGTTCATTCTTAAATATCACCAGTTCCTTCAGTAAATTTTTATCAATGCACTTGATAATATCCTTAGCACTCATTAGGTGATCTTCGGTGTAGATTCTAAAATTGTAGTTCATGGAACTGCAATATTGCTCAGCTGCCTTTAGCTTGTGAGGATTGGCTCCGTATTCGAGCATGTTTTTTGGTTTTATTTCAACTAGGCACTGCATGCTCGGGATAAAAAAATCTGGATAATAATAGTATTCTTTGTCTTGAAACTCGTATTTTACTCTAAAAGATTTATTCTCTGCAGAGATGACTTCCGTCCCACTTTTATGCATTTCCAATAAAAATGCTAGCTCATATGAGCTTCTAAAGTGTATACCGCCAAGTTTTCCATTTAGACATCTTGAGTGATTCTTGCTATGCGAAATATGCAGACCCATCTCAATTGATGCTGCCACTTTTTCTGATGTTTGAATGGCTTTTGCGATTTTTTCCCTGGTTATGACTGTGTGCCTAAGCGTACCGTTCTTCATCCGTGAAAGAATAATTCTTCTTTGGTGATCATGACTTCTCAGTTTTACGCTCCCTTTGTGGGCCAGACTCAGTGCTTTTTTTACATGCGGAATCTGCCCTGGATTGTCAACGCCAAAATTGCGAAGAAGTGTACTTTTTCTTGTATTTTCTTTGCTTAGCTGGTCTGTCGATTGTATCCTTTTTCTTACATGGTCTTCGCTTTGTTTTGTGCCGCGCTTGGAAGATGCAACCTTTTCTCTGTAAGATGGACAAGCGTGAGAACACAGGACTGAGCAGTACTTTAAATAACCTGTTGATGCGCTGCGGTATTCGGTCGCACCATTGCAAACTAGACAGCTACCTTCTAGTGGGTCTTTCAAAAACTGATCATAGTAATCTTTGCTATCTAGCCCATGTGAGTGATTGGCGTGTCTAATGAGTGATCTTATGCTCTTAAAGACTCTTTCGCAAAGTGTGCATGTCTGCATTGTATTATTTACTCCTAAGAGTAAATATATGCCTCAAGAATCATCTTGACTACATGCTTATTGCAGTGAAACTCTGCAGCAGTCTTCGGATCTTTATCTAGATAGAATATGTTCATTCGTCCCTGTCGTTACGAAAGCATTTAAAAGTTGGAAAACGAAGCGAGCCATCAGGAGTAACCTCCTGGTACCGCACCTCTATGACACGACCAACGAAGGACTGTGGGTCAGCCCAGATCTGCTCGCGGAGCTCATCGCTCCAGCCGCTGCCAACCTGAACCTCAGCGCCCTCGAAATTGACGACAACAGACCCAAGCTTACCCTCGTGCTTTCCGGTACCCTCGATAAGCGAAACAATCGGCAGATCGACGTCTGAGAACGCCTTTAGCTTCATGACTTCCCAGCCTCGACCGAAGCGGTAGGGTGACTCGGTATCCTTGACCATCGCGCCTTCGTAGCCTGCCGCGGCGAAGAGGTCGTGCAGGCGCGTGATCTCCTTCATCGATGCTGCAACATAATGGCGCGCAACAAGTCTGAGACAGGTTACACCGGTGCTGCTCGCGAGGCGCTTTTCGAGCTCCTCGTATCGCCGACGAGTGCTCAGCTTCGTCTCCTTCACCTTCCACTCGCTCAGAGGCAGAAAGTCGAACAGCGCAAGATACGTTCTGGAGACATCGACGTCTTCCTTGCGATAGGCTTGACGCATGAGGTCCGTGAAGTCCTGTCCCATAATTTCGCCGTCATAGCAGCCGTCGCCTAGTGTGGCGAGCTCACGGCCAATCGTAGCGTCAAAGTTTGAGATGAGCTTGCCGCTCCTGGCAAAAATTGTCGTATGCCCGTTCTCGACGACTGCAAAGCACCGAATGCCGTCGAGCTTTGGCTCGACCGCCACCTCTCTCCGGCCCGCGATGCGCTTCTCCTCGAATTTTTGTGCAAGCGCAACTTCAAATGTCGGAATTAAGCCGGGAACAACCTTGTTGATGGTCTTGGTCGACGCGCCCAGCGCCATATGCTTATCAAGTATCTTGCGCATCTCGGCCTCTTCCTCCGGAAGAGCCTTCTCGAAGGCGGACTGCATCATGGCTATTGCAGCATTTCCTGTTGTCGCACGTGTAGCGCAAGAGGTTGCAGCGTCAAAGAATGCATTCCATCGAGCGCGCTCGTCGGGAAGGGGTGTCCGTGACTTCGTCTTTGGGATCTTGACGATGTGATAGGGCTCAAAAGGATCGTGACCCATTCTCAAGACTGTCAGTAGAAGATCATTGCCCTTGTTCGCAAGGATCAAGGCAGACTTCTCATTTGTACCCGAGGCGCTTCTCACCTGTGCAAGAATATCAGTCAGCATATTTTCTCCTTGTTAGACGATCTTAACGAATAAGACCTTTGTTTGCACAATTGCAAAACCACTCATAGTCTGCAACTTTTGCCAGCGCGAACCAGTGTGTCAGGTCGTGCTGAGTCATCATCTCAACTCCTCGAAAGCCGTCTCTAACAATGCTCTCTAAGAAGTGGTGTTCTTGAGCACACCGAGCTAAGAGCCAACCAATGAGGGCATCTGCTGCCTGCTTGGCGTCAACAAGGACAATTTCATCACTGTGCGAAACTTTAAAACTACCTGCATTCATGTCTTTGATTATAGCACGAACACGTCTATTTTACACGATTAATAGTCTGCAAGCGCGAGGATGTAGCACTTTCCGGGAACGCTGCCGCCTGTCGGAAGAGTAAACTCAAAGTAGTCAGGCATTCTTGGCGCTCGCAGTCTAACAGCGGGATACATTTTACGATGAAGCTCACTGTCGACTTCGCAGTAATAAAATTCACTCTTGCTGACTGGAAAGAGGGGCGTTGATGACGAGTCAACGGTGCTTCTAGCTTTAGGAGCGCTAGCGCAGGAGGCAGTAAAAAGTGAAAAAACTAAGCACGCGAGAGTCATCATTCTAAATCTTTTAGGCGTCATCAAATGTCTTCCCTCTAAAAGTGTAATCTGGTGGTGCAGCATTGTGTCCAGATCTAAAGCTAAATGATGCAATGCTACAGTTCATATTGTCATTTGTGCCTGCTTCTACCTGACCGAATCTTACTCTTCCTGCGACTGCAGAGGCGCCGGCAAGTGAAGACAGCTGAATTGAGCCTGCGTATAGCGACCCAACCCAGCATCTGAGCATTGACTTTGCAGCCGTGGTTCCTGAGTAGCATCGAATAGTGACAGTAATTCACCGCGCATCCAGGGACACGGGAAGCTGCGTGAACGTCGAGACCGTTGTGCCCGTCGTGACAAATCCCAGGCCGTTGGCCGTAAGGACCAATAGGCAGTTGACAGAGAGCGGTGATGCCGTCTCTATGCCAAGAAAATGATAGTCGCCTGAGGTTGCTGTGCCTTCGGCGTTAAGTCGTATCCTGGCTCGCAGCTCCCAGTCACCGCCTTCGCCCTGCATAATTGCTCCCAGCCTATTCTGCGCACATTCTGTTAATTATATTCATCGCGAGTCTTTTGGACGACTTTAGCATCCCA
>SXGQ01706129.1_pt1 | contig 14001 bp, 9 predicted proteins | sample 3178371 | NCBI WGS metagenome assembly SXGQ01 (sample SAMN11356859, study PRJNA531348) | freshwater metagenome | isolation source: freshwater sample F1-20 | place: China: Fuxian Lake, Yuxi | collected 2017-12-25
CTATGAGGCTCTTGGGCGGCCTTCCTACATTCAGCCGGTGTTTTCTTCCGGCAGCACCACCTACCGGATGGTGCAGCCTGACACCATGACGTATAATGCTTTTCTGAGCTATCGGATCCCCCAATCCGAGAAGCGGAGTTGGCTGCGCGATACCACGTTTCGTGTCGGCGTGAACAATCTGCTCAATGCGGAACCGCCGCTGTCAAACGGTGCGACGAACTACGAGTCGATCTACAACACCATGGCTAAGGGCCGCACCTACTCGTTCTCGGTCGACAAGAAGCTGTGATCCCGGGGCCGGTGTCAGCGGTGGGGGCACTCTCGTAGCCTCTGCCGCCCGGCCCGCCGCCCCCGGCCTGCCGTTCCATCTACTCCCATGGCAGAAGATCGTAAGTTCCGGCGTGGCCTGACGACGCTCGTAGTTGCGTTGGCCTGCATCCTCCCGCTGGGCGCCCAAATTGGGTCCACCAACTCCCAGGCGCCCTCGGGAAAACCTGGTGAACCCGTGCGCCCGTCGCCGCCACCTCCGGTTGTTTCCCCCGAAGTGAAGGTGGATCGCAGCGTTGTTTTTCGTCTCCGTGCACCGAATGCGACAAAGGTCGAACTCGTCGTCGGCACCACGGCGGCGAAACCCATGACCAAGGACGCCTCCGGCGTCTGGTCCCTGACGGTCGGCCCCCTTGATGCTGAAATTTATCGCTACGTTTTCGTGGTCGACGGCCTGAGCATCGTTGATCCCAACAACACCTGGGTCGAGGCCGGCCGGAACTCCTCCAACAGTCTCGTTGAAATTCCAGGCTCACCGGCCCGCTTCGACGAGCGCCAGGCTGTCCCGAGTGGCACCTTGCATATCCGCACCTACCCATCGGCCGTGCTGGGCATCACTCGTCGTGTCTTCATCCACGTCCCGGCCGCCTACGACCGCGAACCGGCGAAACGATTTCCCGTCCTCTACCTGCGCCACGGCGCCAGCGGACTCGAAAGTAGTTGGAGCGAGGCGGGGCGCGCCGGCGTCATCCTCGACAACCTCGTCGCCGCGGGACGCGCGGTGCCGATGATCATCGTCATGCCCAACGGCTTTGCGGATCGCCCGGGGATAAAGGCCGCATCCATCCCCTTCGGCCAGGAATCCCAGGACGCGACCGCCACGGAGTTGTTCGAGGACATCCTTCCGCTCGTCGAGCAAAACTACCGGGTGCTCCCGGGGGCAGAGCACCGCGCCCTTGCCGGCTTTTCGATGGGCGCCGGTCAGGCGTTCTTCACCGGTCTAAAGCACCCCGATCAATTCGCGTGGGTCGCCGAATTCGCCTCTGGTGCCTTTAGCGAGCCGAACTTCGATCTGGCGACGGCAATTCCGGGGTTGCTGGAGCAGCCCCAAGTCGCCAACGCGCGGCTGCGCCTGCTCTTCCTTTCCTGCGGCACCGAGGATCCGCGCTACCCGGGTCAGCTCCGTCTGCACCAAACCCTGCAGCGCCACGGCATCCGCCACGAGTGGCGCACGTTCCCGGGCGCCCACGAATGGAAAGTCTGGCGCCACTCACTCGCGGCGCTGCTGCCCACGCTCTTTCAACCCGCTCGTTCACCATGACCGTCCAATCGCACTTTTGGGTCATCCGCCTGACGATCGTCGCCGCGCTCTGCGCGTCCGGGCCGGTCGTTGCCGCGCCGGAGAAGTGGAAGGCAGAGATCGACCAGTTCACCGCCGCCGACGCCGTCCAGCCGCCGCCGGCCCAGGCCGTCCTGTTCATCGGCAGTTCGTCCATCCGGAAGTGGACCTCGCTCGCAAGGGATTTCCCTGATGTCCGAGTAATCAACCGCGGGTTTGGTGGGTCCGAGCTGTCCGACAGCGTATTTTACGCGGACCGCATCGCCATTCCCTACCGGCCGCGCCTCATCGTAGTCTACGCCGGCGACAACGACCTCGCGCGCGGAAAGACCCCCGAGAAGGTCCACGCGGATTTCCGGGCGTTTTGCGCCAAGATTCACGCTGCGCTTCCGCAAACCCGGATTCTCTTCGTGGCCATCAAGCCCAGCCCTTCGCGCGAGAAGCTGAAGGACAAGATCATCGCCGCGAACGCCCTAATCGCGGCCGAGTGCCGGCAGGATCCACGCCTCGGTTTCGCCGACGTTTACACGCCGATGCTGGATGCGAAGGGCGGCATGCGCCCTGAGCTTTTTGTCCAGGACATGCTGCACCTGAACGAAGCCGGGTATGCCATTTGGACGCGAGTCCTTGCCCCCTTGTTAAAGTGAAAAACCCAGATCCGACGTCATGAATCAGCGCCGCCGAAGCACAAACTGCGGCGATCCATCCGCCACTCAAATATCCGCCGTCAAGGATCGCGCCTGTACCTCAACGAGGTTCAGGTTCAGTTCACCATTGTCATGGAACGCCGTGAAAGGAGCGGCGATCAGTCCAGGGGGCAACGCATTCATCGATGCCGGTCAGCATCGAAGCCCTGCGGGCGTGATCAAACCACGACCGGTGGTATGAGTGTGATACCTCTAAGCTTTGCAGCCGTTGGCATGAGGAATGAAATCCCTACGCATCGGCACGGGTGGCGCCTACTCGATAATGCCGGTCCGTACCTCCGCCTAGGATTGCCAACCACAACGGCAGTCATGACGTCAGCCAACGCCGTGGACTAACGTTCCACTTGGCCCGTTTTTGGGACCCGCGCTCATCGATATCCCCGTAGGTGTGGAGTTTCAGCCGGGGGTGCGCGGCGAGGAAGGGTTTCGCGATGCTCAGGCTGTTGACCGGCCGACTTGCGGAGCCGGTCGCCTCCGTCAGGTGGTGACATCCCTCCATCGGCTGGCAGTCCACGATGCCCAGCATGACGCTGCAGGAGTGATGCGGGATCGCGGTGGCCAGAAGGCGACGCGTGGCGGCCCAGAAATTCTCTAGCTCGACGGGCTGTCCCCAGGTCGAGCAGCCGCAACTCAGTATCCGGCCTTTTGGGCTTCCTTAAAGCGCCGGGCGCCTGGAGAGGGAGATAGCTTCGAGGCGGCTTTTGCAAAGCCCGTAACCGACGCCCTCGGATGAACGCGGTATGCCGTGCTGGTTTCCGGCGTAGCCTCGCCGCTCCGCCGGCGTCATTCCAAGGACCATGCTATCGCTTTTTTTCCCTGGCGCCGGGCGCTTTCTCCCCCTGCTCGCCTTGGTGATTCTCACGTCCGGCTTGCCCGCCGCGTTGCCGCTTGATCAGCGGCCGGCGCGGGCGGACGAATGGGGCTACCGGCCGGCGGATGGCGCGACGGTGCCGCTCAACCCGCCTTCGTTCACGTGGATCGCGCCGGCCAACGCCGTCACGTACGACGTACAGTGGTCGGGGGACGCCGTGTTTCCGGCGGGATCGACGACCACGGTCGAGAGCGTGACATGGCCGACTTACACGCACCACGCGGCGTTCCGGCCGGGCGTCTGGTTCTGGCGCTACCGCGCGGTCACGGCGAAGGGCGAGACAACCGTTTGGAGCATCGCGCGCCGGGTCGAGGTGCCGGCCTCGGCGACTGAGATGCCGATGCCCTCGGTGGCGCAGCAGCGGGAACGCGTCCCGGCCTCGCATCCGCGGCTCTTTCTGCGGCCCGAGGACCTGCCGCGTCTACGGGAACTGGCGCAGGGGAGGGAGGCGGAGGCGTTCGCGGTGCTGCGGAAGGCCGCCGACGGCTACATCCGGAAAGGCCCCACGCCGGAGCCGGCGAACCGGGGCTCCGCGCGGGACAAGAACAACCCCGAGTTGATCAAGTACTGGTGGCCCAATCGGGAGCAGACCGAGGCCGCGTGCAATGAGGCGGAGACGCTCGCGTTCGTCTACCTGCTCACCGGCGACAAGACCTACGGTGAGGCCGCGCGCCGCTGGGTGCTGCACCTCGCTTCTTGGGATCCCGCCGGCAACACCAACTTCACGCTCAACTGCGAGGCGGCCAAGCCGCTGCTGTACCGCCCGGCGCGCGCCTACGACTGGGCGTGGGACATGTTCACCCCCGACGAACGCGCGAAGGTGCAGGCGGCGATGCGCGCCCGCGTGATCGACGCGTGGAACAGCGGCGAGGTGAGCCGCGGGACGGGACACCTCCAGCGTCCGTACGGCAGCCACGCCAACCGCGTGTGGCACAAGATCGCCGAGGCGGGGATCGCGTTCCTCGATGAGATTCCCGAGGCGCCGCGCTGGCTCGATTACGCGGTGAACAAGTTCTTCGCCTGCTACCCGGTGTGGTCCGACGACGACGGCGGCTGGCATGAGGGCGTGAGCTATTGGAGCGGTTACCAAAACAAGGCCGTTTGGTGGCTGCAGGTCGCGCAGGCGGCGCTGGGGATCGACGGCATGAAGAAGCCGTTCTTCGCGCATGTGGGTGACTACCCGATGTACCTCGCGCCGCCGCACTCGCCCAACGCGGGCTTCGGAGACCTCTCGGGCCGGACGATCACGCCTCCGGCTTTTTTGGAATATCATCTGCGGGCGCGTGGAGCCAGTGGGGACGGCGGGCGCGCGGGCTATTGGCGTGACTGGGCGGAGCGCGGCGGGATGCCGGCCAACGGCGGCTTCCTCGGGTTTCTCTACCGCGCCAACCTGCCCCCGCTGCCGCCGAAGCGGCCGATCACCGAGTTGCCGTCCTCCAAGGTCTTCCGCGGGATCGGCGTGGCCAGCCTGCACCTCACGCTCGCCGACAGCCGCGAGGACGTGCACGTCGCCTTCAAGTCGAGCCCGTTCGGCACCCAAAGCCACGGTCACAACGCCCAGAACAGTTTTCTTCTGAACGCGTACGGCGAGGCGCTGCTCGTCGCGAACAACTACCGTGACCTGCACGGGAGCAAATTCCACTACCAGTACGTGCACACGACGCGCGCGCAGAACGCCGTGCTGGTGGACGGTGAGGGTCAAATCCAGCACTCGCCCGCGGCCACCGGACGGATCATGCGGGAGGAGTTCCGTCCGGGTTACGACTATGTCGCCGGCGACGCCACCGTGGCCTACGGCGGCCGTCTCACGAAGGCGTGGCGTCATGTGGTTTTCCTCAAGGGAGCGCGGCCGTGCGTCGTGCTCTACGACGAGCTCGTGGCGCCGCGTCCGGCGACGTACCAGTTCATGCTGCACGCGCCGCGGCCGTTCGCGGTCGACGAGGCGGCGGGGCGCCTGCGGGTGGAGCAACCGAAGGCCGGCGTGGAGATCGCCTACCTCGCGCCTGAGCCGTTGGGTTTCCAGCAGACCGACGGCTTTAACCCGCCGCCCACGCGGGAATTCCCAAACCTCTGGCACGTCGAGGCGGGCACGCGCGCGAAACGCGGCGCGATCGGCGTCGCGATGGTGATGGTGCCTTATCGCGCCGGGCAGGGCGCGTCATGGACCGCGCGGCGGAGCGAGACGTCCGTTGGTGTTACCATTGAGATCGATCTTGGGGCGGAAAAGACGACGGTGGTATTCCCTCAACCCGGAACCGACACCCCCGTACGGGTTGAGCGACGGTGAGGAGTCGGCGTCGTGAGGCGCTGCGGAAAGGCTCCACGGTGGCACAACCACGGATCGACACGGCTGCACACGGATTTGATCCCGTGGTACGGTGTTCTGTTGAAGCGGCTGTGCAACGAATGGACGCCAAGAGACACGAATCAGGAGGGCCTGATGTAGCCGCGGCTGCAGCCGCGGATCACGCCGCGGATCCGACGGCGTTTCGGAATGCCCGGGTCTTCACCTCGGGTTTCGCAGAGCCCGCAGATGAGGTCGGATCGGAAGGAAGCTCCAGAAGCCTGATCCGCGCTATCTGAGAAATCTGAGGTTGAACCGGATTGGTCCGAAACCCCGTTCCCCACCGCTCACGCGAGATCCTTTGGGCCGAACGCGTGCGGGAGCAGTTCCGGCAGGGTCGTTTCGAAGCGCCGGGCGGAATCGCACACGCTGATCACCACCGCGTCGGGACCGACTTCGTTGATCACCTGCCGGCAGGCGCCGCAGGGCAGGGTGGGTTGCTTGGTCGGCGTGTAGACGGCGACCGCGCGGATTCGCCGCTCGCCCGCCGCCGCCGCCGTAAAGATCGCCGTGCGCTCGGCGCAATTGCAGAGCCCGTACGAGGCGTTCTCCACGTTGCAGCCGGCATACACGCGTCCGGACTCCGTCAGGATCGCGGCCCCCACGCGGAATTTGGAATAAGGGGCGTACGACTGCTTGGCGGCGGCGCGGGCGGCGCGCTCGAGACGGCGGCGTTGGGCGGGGGTTGGCATGGGCCGGTTTGTTCGGCGAAACTCACGGTCGTCCTCGTCCGGTTCAAACGCCAAATCGGTCGGGCGGTACTCAACGATCCGCGCCAACGCCCCGCCTCCACGGCCGCGGCTTTTTGCCCTTCACATCGGCCGTACGCGGGCGTCCCCTGATGGAGGACCGTGACCAACAATCGTTTTTACCAGGATTTTGATTTCGAGCGCAGCGGCGGGGAGCGCCGGCGCGATTACCGGACGCCTTTCCAGATCGACCGCGACCGCATCATCCACGCGCACGCCTTCCGGAAGCTGCAGTCGAAGACGCAGGTGTTCCTCTCGGGCGAGTACGACTTCTACCGCACGCGGCTCACGCACTCGATGGAGGTGGCGCAGATCGGGCGGTCGATCTGCACCTACCTGCAGTCACGAGGGGCCCCGTTGGAGCCGGACTTCACGATCGACAGCGACCTCGTCGAGGCGGTGTGCCTTGCCCACGATCTCGGGCATCCGCCGTTCGGCCATTCCGGCGAGCGGACGCTGCAGGAATTGATGGCGCGATGGGGTGGCTTCGAGGGCAACGCGCAGACGCTCCACCTGCTCACCGAGACGATGTACCAGAACGAGGCGGGGGTGCGCGGCATGGAACCCACGCGGGCGCTGCTCGACGGCGTGCTGAAGTACAAGCGGCTCTTCCGCGAGTTCCCGTCGCCGCCCACGCGCCACTTTCTCTACGACGGGCAGGAACGCCACCGTTCGTTCGTCTTCGGCGGCGCCCCGATCCCGCGCGATCTGCTCGCGCGAGGCGGGTTGAACGGCTTCAAGAGCATCGAGTGCCAGATCATGGACTGGGCCGACGACGCGGCTTATTCCGTCAATGATATCGTCGACGGCGTGAAGGCCGGTTTCCTTACCATCGAGCGGGTTGAGCAGTGGGCGGCGTGCGAGGGGATCGACGCCGAGCGCCAGCGCTGGCTCGAGCAGGTGATCAACGCGATCCGCGCCGACCGGCTGGAGAATGTTTTTTCCCAGCGTATCGGGGCATTCATCACCGCCTGCCGGCTGCGGGAGCGGAAAAACTTCATGTCGGGTGTCACGCACCGGTACCGCTTCGAGCTCGTGGTGGCCCCGGCCGTCGAGCGCGAGGCCGCCTTCTACAAGAAGATGGCCAACGACATCATCTTCGAGAGTCCCCAGCTGCAGCAGATGGAACACAAGGCGCGCCGCGTGCTGTTCCAGCTGTGGGAATCGTGCTGGCGCAACTACGTCGACCGCGGTCCTCGCGTCATCAACATCCTCCCGCCCCGCGTGGGCCGCCTGATCGACGCGGCGGAGGGCGAGGCCGCCAAGGCCCGTCGCATCTGCGACTGGTTGGCCGGCCTCACCGACGGCATGATCGTGCGCACCCACCGGCGGCTCTTCGATCCTGAGTTCGGGAGCCTGCGCGACCTCAGCTGAATCGTCGGTGGAGGCATTCGCGGGCGTCGGTTGCCTTTGGCCGGTAAACATTCAGCGTCACCTTGCGCTCGGCCCCTTCGTCATTTTGTCGCCCACGTATGTCGCGCCCCGTCCCCTGCTTTCGTTCCGTCGCTCTCGCGGCCGCGCTACTTGCCGCGGTGCCGGCGGCTTCGGCCGATCCGGCGCGCACCTTTCGCGCCAGCGTCGAGCCCCTGCTGGCCAAGTATTGCCTCGACTGCCACGGCGGCGGAATCCGCAAGGGCGGGGTGTCCCTCGACGAACTGGGCTCCGACGTCGAGCTCGTGCGCCGGCATGATGTCTGGCTCGCGGTGCTCAAGAATGTCCGCGCCGGCCTGATGCCGCCGCGTGAGGAAGGCGCCGCGCGGCCCTCGGCGGCCGAGATCGAGACACTCTCCCGTTGGATCAAGTACGAGGCCTTCGGCATCGACCCCGCCGATCCCGACCCCGGCCGGGTGGCGCCGCGGCGGCTGAACCGCGTCGAGTACCGCAACACGATCCGCGATCTCACCGGCTTTGATTTCAACAGCGAGGTGGAGTTCCCGCCGGACGACACCGGCAACGGCTTCGACAACAACGGCGAGGTGCTCACCGTCTCACCGCTGCTGCTGGAGAAGTACCTCGCGGCGGCCGAGACTATCGTCGAAAAGGCGGTTCCTAAGGTCCCGCGGGTCGTCCGCGAGCGCGTCTACTCCGGCCGGGATTTCCGGGCGGAGGGCGGCCCGGGCGCCGGGGATCAGCTCAACGCCCGTCGGGCCGTCACCGTCTCGCGCTCCTTCGAGGTCGACCGGGCTGATCGCTACCAGGTCGTCATGGACCTGGAGACGCGCGGGACCTTCGACTTCGACGGCAGTCGCTGCCGGCTGATTGGGCGCATCGACGGTGAGGAAAAATTCAACGAGCTGGTCGTCTGGTCCGAGCGACGCCCGCTGAGGCGGGAGTTTGAGGTCGAGTGGCGGCCGGGCCGCCATGTGATTTCCTTCGAGGTGGTGCCGCTCCCTTCCGCCGACGAGGGGACCGCCGCCGCCGGTCGTCCGCAGAGCGTGCAGGGGCAGACCAGCGTCACCATGAGGGTCGGTTCGGTGACCGTGCGCGGTCCGCTCAGCCCGCGGCATTGGATCGCGCCCGAGAACCACGCGCGCTTTTTCCCCGGTCCGCTCGTGGGCGCGGACCCCGCGGAGCGTGACCGTCGCGCCGGCGAGCTCCTCGGCGCCTTCGCGACCCGAGCGTTCCGTCGTCCCGTCGCCAACGCTGCGGTGGAGCGGCTGGTCGGGCTGGCGCGTCAGGTTTACTCCGAGCCCGGCCGGACGTTCGAGGAGGGCGTGGGCCGCGCGATGATGGCGGTGCTGGCCTCGCCGCGGTTCCTGTTCCGCGTCGAGACCTCCGAACCGGGCGCTCCCGCCGGACCGCACGCGCCCTTGGACGAGTGGTCACTCGCCTCGCGGCTCTCGTATTTTCTCTGGTCGACGATGCCCGACGACGAGTTGCTCGCGCTCGCGGGCCGTGGTGAACTCCGGCGCAATCTTCGCGCGCAGGTCGACCGGATGATCCGCGACCCGAAGGCGCTGGCCTTTGTGCGCAATTTCACCGGCCAGTGGCTGCAGGCGCGCGACGTGGAGTCGGTGCCGATCAACGCCCGCGTCGTCCTCGGGCCGAACGCGCGGCCGAACCGCGATGGCCGCGTCGAATTCGACGGCGTCTTCCGGCGTCTGATGCGTTCCGAGACGGAGGCCTACTTCGAGCATGTCCTGCGGGAGGACCGCAGCCTGCTGGAACTGGTCGACTCCGACTACGCCTTCCTCAACACCCGCCTCGCCGAGCACTACGGCGTGCCCGGGGTCGAGGGCGACGAGCTCCGCAAGGTCACCCTGCCGCCGGACAGCCCGCGCGGCGGTGTCATCACCCAGGGAACCGTTCTGGCCGTTACCTCCAACCCCACGCGCACGTCGCCGGTCAAACGAGGGGTTTTCATCCTCGATAACATCCTCGGCACGCCGCCCCCGCCTGCTCCGCCGGACGTACCCGATCTCGAGGAGGCCAGGAAGGAATTCAAGGACCGCGAGCCGAAGCTGAGCGAGATGCTCGCCGCCCACCGCGGCAACAAGCTCTGCCACTCGTGCCATTCGCGCATGGATCCACTCGGGCTAGCGTTGGAGAACTTCAACGCGCTCGGCGGCTGGCGCGATACCGATGCCCGCCAGCCGATCGAGCCCGCGGGCGAGCTCATCACCGGGGAGCGCTTCGCGGACATCCGTGAATTGAAGCGGGTCATCGCCCGCGATCGCGCGGCCGACGTCTACCGCTGTTTCACCGAGAAGCTCTTCACCTACGCGCTGGGGCGCGGGTTGGAGCATTTCGACAGCCACACGATCGAGGCGATCACCCGCCGTCTGCTCGAGGATGGCGGCCGCATGTCGATCGCTTTGCTCGGCGTGATCGAGTCGCCGGCATTCCAGCGGCGCCGGGTCACGCCCGCCGGGGCGGCGTTATCCCAGGCGCCCTGAGGTTGCCGCACCGGTAATCCGCGTTGGACGAATCCGATTATTCCCGCATGGTTTCCCCTGTTACCCGCCCCCCATGAAGACCCCCGCCTTCCCCGTCGTTGCCCGCGCTTCCGATGCCGCCGTGACCCGCCGACGCTTTCTCCGCGGAGTCGGCGCGTGTCTCACCCTGCCGCTCTTTGAGACCGCCTTGCGCGGGTCGACGGCCGCGGCGGCCGGTGGTCAGGCCCTCGGCGTCACGCCCGGCGGCGCGCCCTTGCGCATGGCCTTCGTTTATTTCCCCAACGGCGCGCATCAGGACAATTGGTGGCCGGCCGTTGAGGGGGCGAATTTCCAGCTCGGTCGCACGATGGAGCCGCTCACCTCCCTGAAGGGATCGATCCAGGTGCTGGGCGGCCTTGACCACAAGAACGCGACCGCCGGCAACGACGGCGCGGGTGACCACGCTCGCGCCAACGCGACCTTCCTCACCGGCGAACGCGCGCGGAAGACCGACAGCACCGACATCCGGGTCGGCGTCTCCGTCGACCAGATCGTGGCGCAACGCATCGGCCACGCGACCCGTTTCCCTTCGCTCGAGCTTTCCTGCGACGCCGTGCGCAAGTCGGGCCGCTGCGACTCCGGGTACTCCTGCGCGTACCAGTACAATCTCGCGTGGTCCTCGCCCGGCACGCCGGTGGCGCCCGAGCCGAATCCGCGTCTTGTGTTCGAGCGGTTGTTCGGCAGCGGCGCACCGGGTGAACGGCAGGGCAACTTCGAGGCGCGCCAGCGCACGCAGCGTTCGCTGCTCGACTTCGTGATGGACGATGCCCGTGCGCTTCAGCGCCAGCTGGGCGGGCGCGACCGCGACAAGCTCGATGAGTACCTGACCGGGGTTCGTGAGATCGAGCGTCGCATCGAGCGCACCGAGCGTTTCGGCGCCCTGCCGCAGCCCGGGATGGAGACCCCCGTGGGAATCCCCTCCGACTACGGCGAGCACATGGATCTGATGTACGACCTGCTCGCGCTGGCGTTCGAGACCGACTCGACGCGCGTGGCGACCCTCCTGCTTGCAGGCGACGGCAGCAACAAGGCTTACCCGCAGATCGGCATCCCCGAGGGGCATCACTACTGCTCGCACCACCGCAACGATGCCGACCTGATGGAGAAGATCGCGCGCATCGACCGTTACTACATGGAGCGGTTCGCGCGTTTCCTCGGCCGCCTCGAGGCCAAGAAGGACGTCGACGGCCGCTCCGTGCTGCACAACTCGATGATCGTCTATGGGTGCGGTAACTCCGACGGCAACCGGCACACGCACCATAACTTGCCCATCATCCTCGCGGGCGGCGGCGGCGGCACGCTCAACCCGGGCCGTCACGTGCGTCTGGGCGGCCAGCCGATGAGCAACCTCTTCCTCGGGATGGTCGATCGCATGGGCGTCACCGGCGTGAACCGCATCGGCGACTCCTCCGGCCGCATCGTCGGCGTTTAAACTGCACCCCGCGCGGGCTGTTTTCGGTTGGCACCGCTCTGGTGTAGCCGAGGCCGTGTACCCTCCGTAGGCCCGGCGAAGGAGGGCCCGCCCCGGATGCGTCCGCGGGCTCGACCTTCGAAGCTGTTTTGGAAGGCCGCGGACTTTTCACCGCGGATACCGCTGATGGGGCGGATGAGCGGGAAAGACGCTAAGCCGTCCCGAACTTCGCGGCTCCCCACGGGGTCAGGGCGTTGAATGTTTTCAGACGCGGCCGTTCGGCCCGTTTTTAAACGTTCAACGCCCTGACCCCTTTGGCGTTAAGCGTCAGGCGCGCGCGTTACCGCCGCCGAGGCGCACATCCATCCAGACCGCCAGGGCGAGTACGACGCCGCGGGCGATGAATTTGGCCTCCGGGGCGACGGCGAGAAGCGTCATGCCGTTGAGCAGGGCGGTCATGATCAGCGTGCCGGCGAGGACTCCGAGCACCGTGCCGCGTCCGCCGCGGAGCGCCGTACCGCCGATGACGCACGCCGCGATCGCGTCCAGTTCCATCAGGTCTCCCACCGTGGTGGTGGAGGCGCCCGAGTAGGCGGTGGTCATAAAGCCCGTCAGCGCCACCGCGACGCCCATGAGCACATAAGCGGTGATCAACACCCGTGGCACCGGGATGCCGGAGAGGACGGCGGCCTCCTCGTTGCCCCCGATCGCGTAGAGGTGGCGCCCGAAGGGCGTGTGCCGCGTGAGGAAGTACACGCCGCCGGCGGTCGCGGCGAGGATCACGAGCGGCAGCGGCAGCCCGCGGAACTGGTTGCAGACCACGACCAGGCCGAATGTGCCGCCAGCCGCCGCGATCCAGCGCAGCGCGAGCGTTCCCACCGCCGCGACGGGCAGCCCGTGCGTGATGCGGTCGCGGCGGGATTGCCAGCCGGCGAGGCCGAGCAAGAGCAGCACCCCCGCGGCGAGAGCGAGACCGGCCGGGGCGGGAAGGTAATACGTGGTCAACAACGAGTAGAGGTTGTCCCGGTCGCCTCGCGTCACCGGAACCGTCGAGTTTTGGATCACCAGCCAGAACAGCCCCTTGAAGACCAGGAGTCCGCCCAGCGTGATGATGAAGGCTGGGATGCGCTGTCGCACGATGAGTGCACCCATCAGCGCCCAGAGGATCACCGCGACCAGCGTCCCCGCGGCGAGCGCCAGCGGCGCGGGCCAGGCCTGCTGGGTGGCGAGCACCGCGGCGAGTCCGCCGATCAGCCCCACGCCGCTGCCGACCGAGAGGTCGATCTGCCCGGTTAGGAGGATCATGAACATCCCCAGGGCGAGCGTTCCCGTGATGGAGAACTCGACGAACAGCTGGGTGAGGTTGCGCGGTCCCAGAAAGGCGCTCTCACGCAGCGCAAAGAAGACGCAGATGCCGAGCAGGGCCAGCGGCAGCGCGAGGGTCTGGAGACGGGCGGGGTTTTTCATCCGGGGAGACGGCGGGCGCGGAGGAAATTGAGGGTGGGGGAAAGGTATGGGAAACCACGAAACGCGCGAAAAGCGCGAAAGATGGAATCCGGAAGGCACGGACCGGAGGCGGCAAACCGGCGGAGCTAACCACGAATTTACACGAACGAACACGAATGGAGTGCATTCCGGAATGGCCCTGGTGTAGCCGCGGCCGCCCGCCGCGGACCATGCCGCGTGCTCGACGGACGAAGGCGTTTCGGAATTCTCCTGATGCTTGACCGTGAATTACGCGGACGGGGCGGATGATAAAGAGCAGTGAGCCTTCCCGCACTTCCCGGCCTCCCGGTTCAAAGACGGGCGTTGCAGAATACGTTCCAAAAACGCTCCGCGTGGGCCAACCGCGGATCGACACGGATGTACGCGGATCCAATCCCCTGATCCTTCAATCCGTCGGAGGACGCCGACCACGAATGGCCACCAAGGCACACGAACGGGGCGCCTTCGAAAATGGCTGCGGTGTAGCCGAGGCTGCTAGCCTCGGATCCTGCCGAGGGCCCGACAGCCGAAGGCGATTCTGAATTCCCCGCATCTTTGACCGCGGATTTCACGGAAAGCCTGTCCTCATTTCCTGACCTTCCTGTTCAAGCTCCCCGGCTCCTTTACCTCCTGTCGAACCCGCACCGCGGTGTGTCTCGCTCTTATCCCTCACGGCTTTTCTTCCGGCCCATGGCGGCGGCGAGCAGCGCTTCCTGGCTGAATTCGCGGCGTTGAAACAGGCCGCCGACGCGTCCGCCCGCGAGCATCACGATGCGGTCGCTCATCCCCATCAGCTCGGGGAGCTCGCTCGACACCAGCACCACGGCGAGTCCGTCGTCGGTTAGCCGGTTGATCAGTTCGCAGATCTCCAGCGTGGCGCCGACGTCGATGCC
>SXGQ01180898.1_pt1 | contig 13995 bp, 12 predicted proteins | sample 3178371 | NCBI WGS metagenome assembly SXGQ01 (sample SAMN11356859, study PRJNA531348) | freshwater metagenome | isolation source: freshwater sample F1-20 | place: China: Fuxian Lake, Yuxi | collected 2017-12-25
ATGGCAGGCGAGGGCCTCCAGCTTGCGGGCGTGGACGGCCGTGGTGTCGACCCAGGCGCCGGCGATCACCCGGCGCCGCAGGGGATCGTGCAGGCCGTGGGGCATCGCGTGGTAGACCACGGTGTCCCCGCCCCACGCCGCCCGGCGCGGGACCGTGGCGAAGTTGGGGATCCCGCGGACGAAGGCGGCGGAAACCGCCAAGCGGCAGGTCTCCGTGTGATCCTCCATGTAGTCCTGCGGCGGATGGGTGAGGATGATGGCGGGCCGCACCTCGCGAACGACAGCCGCCAGCCGGCGCAGCAACGGCAGCCCGTAGAGAATCCCGATGTCGTCGGCTAGGCTGGGATGGTGCGTGGCGCCGAGCACGGCAGCGGCCCGGCGGGCCTCGGCGGCACGGATCCGCCGCAGCGCGGCCGGGCGATGCGTAAGGCTCCCACAGTCCCCGGTGGAGACGTTCAGGCAGTGGATCCGCCAGCCCGCGTCCCGCAGCCGCAGGAGGGTGCCGGCCATCGTGAACTCGATGTCGTCCGGGTGCGCCGCGATGGCGATGGCGGCCCGCTCAGCCATTCAGTTCGGCGAGCGTGACGGTCCGGTTTTCGGCGGCCGAGCGGTCGGCCGCGAGGCAAGCGAGGTGCGAGCGCATCGCGTCGTCGAGCGAGGTGAGCGGCATCTCCCGGCCGGCATCGAGGGCATCAAAGAAGGCTTGGAACTGCGTCTGGTAGGGGTGATCCGAGACGTCGCCCGAATCGAGTAGCTTCATCGAGAGCTCGCTCCAGCGATGCTTGTCGGTGGCGAGCTTCGCGGAGTGGAAACGATGGTCGAGTAGGCTGCCCTCGCTGCCCACGAGGTGCGTGTGGAAGTAATAGGGCTGCAGGCAGTCGATCACCGAGGCGACCTTGCCGACCGCGCCGTGACGGAAGCGAACGAGGGTGACGGTGGTGGTCGGGTACTCGTAGGGGGCGAAGGTGGGGCTGCTGGAGCGGGTGGCGACGCTGGTGACGCTCTCGACCTCGCCGCCGAGGCAGAGCAACAGGGCATCCATCGCGTGGCAGCCGGCCGACAGCAGGCTGGTGCCGCCGCCGTCGCGCCGGACGTTCCACCGGAATTGGCCGTACCAGGGGCCGATGCCGTGGTAGTAGTCCACTTCGCCGTAGTGGAGCTGGCCGAGGAGGCCGGCATCGAGGACCGCCTTGGTGGCGAGGAACTGGCTGGAGAAGCGACACTCGAAGCAGACGCAGACCCGCACGCCCGCAGCCTTGACCGCGGCGGCGACCGCGCGCGCGTCCTCCAGGGTCAGGCTGATCGGCTTCTCCAGGATGATGTGCTTGCCGGCGCGGGCGGCGGCGATCGCGTGGGCGGCGTGCTCCCGCGGGTAGCTGCAGATGGAGACCGCGTGGATGTCCGGCCGGCGGAGCATCTCCTCATAGCTGCTGAACGCGGCGACCGGCCCGCCGTGCTGCGCGGAGAGCGCCGCGGCGTCGAGCGGGCGAGACGAGCAGATGGCGGTCACGCGGGCCTGCCGGGTGGCGTTGATGGCGGGGATGTGGGCGGTCGCGACCCAGCCGTAGCCGACGACCGCGACGTTGTACTTCTTCATTGGGGCGGAAGGGGGAGGGAGATCGAGGCCAGCCGCGACGACGTGGCGGCCACCGCGGGTTTGAACCGCGCCGCCCGCGGCAAGTCAATGCGCGAGCCCCGCCTCCGAGCTCGCCAGCGCGGCGCTGGCCACCCAGCGTGCCGCGCCATGCCCCGCCTCCTGAACACGCTGACCAACGCATTCCCCGTCTGGGTCGCCGCCTGCAGCAGCCTCGCGCTGGTCGAGCCGCGCGCCTTCACCTGGTTCAGCGGCCCATGGATCGTCTGGGGACTAGCCGTGATCATGCTGGGAATGGGGCTGACCCTCACCCCGGAGGATTTCCGCGGGGTGGCGCGGATGCCCGGCGCGGTCGCCGCGGGCTTCGTCGGCCAATTCACCATCATGCCCCTGCTCGGCTGGGCCGCCGGCCGCGTGTTCGGGTTGGAGCCCGCCTTCGCGGTCGGGCTCATCCTCGTCGCCTGCTGCCCAGGCGGCACCGCCTCCAACGTCGTTACCTACCTCGCCGGCGCCAACGTCTGCCTATCGGTTGTGATGACGATGTGCTCGACCTTCGCCGCCGTCTTTATGACCCCGCTGCTCACCGCTTGGCTGGCGGGCACGCTCGTGCAGGTGGACGCATGGGGCCTGTTCCTGAGCACGTTCCAGGTTGTGGTGCTGCCCGTGGTGATCGGGGTGTGGCTGAACCGGCGCGCGCCGCGGGCCGTGGCTCGAGCCCAAGCTGTACTGCCGCTACTCTCGGTGGTGGTGATCGCGTTGATCTGCGCCAGCGTCATCGGCAGCAGCGCGGCGGCGATTCGGCAGGCAGCCGGTCCCCTCCTCGCGGCAGTCTTCACCCTGCACGCGGGCGGCTTCGCCCTCGGCTACGTCTTCGCGTGGGCGCTGCGCTTCGACCGCGCCGCGGTGCGCACAATCTCAATCGAGGTCGGGATGCAAAACTCAGGCCTCGGCGTCGTCCTCGCGCGGAAACACTTCGCGGATCCGCTCACGGCCGTACCGTGTGCGATCTCGAGCGTCTTCCACTCCGTGATCGGCAGCGTCCTCGCCGGTTGGTGGCGCTGGCGCGACCGCCGCGCGGCCGCTGGCCGGGCCTAGGCGGGGAACTCCCGGCTCCGCACCTTCGCAATCGGCTCGCCGGTTACGTCGATCCGCGCGAGGTCCGCAGTGCCCAAGCCGGCCCGCTCCGCCATCACTAGGTGGTTATCGCCCGGCTTGAACGGGATCGTGCCCCGCTCAGCGCGCACATTCTCGAAGCCCATGACCGCCGTACCCACCGTGTCGGTCGCGACCGGATCGAGCCCGGCGATAATGACCCCCGGGCGCGCCATCTTCTGCTCGCGGCCCTTCACCCAGGGGCCCTCGGACCAGTTGAGGGTTGTGATGCCGTCGATGATGCCGAGGTGGATCGGGCGCGCAGCGCAGACGTCGGTCACGATGCGCGGGATGCGGTAGCCGGCATCCTTTGGCTCGAAGAAGTCGCGCTTGCTCCCCGGGGGGTCGAAGACGGCCTGGTTCTGGCCGTCCCAGCCCTTGAGGTTGTGGAGCCGGCCGCGCCCGCGCACGCCGTCCTCTGAGGGCGCGTCGTCGCCGTAGAGGGCGTTCGGGGTGATGCCGAAGAGGTTCTTCATCGTGAGGGTGATGCCCGTCGTGATGTGGGTCTTCAGCTTGCAGAGGGAGACGAACACGTCGGTGTCGACGTAGGAGTGGTTGAGCTCGAACTGGTCGAAGAGGTGCCCCCCGAAGCCCACCTTCAGGTTCGCGTAGGAGCGGCCGAGCCCAAGGTTACGGGTGTCCTCGGCCTCGACCTTCCCCAGCGCGGAGAGCGCGCGCCAGTCGAAGCCGGCGTCGACCAGCGTCTGCTCGAGCGGCTGGCGCAGGCTGGTGGACTCGACGAGGCGGACGCGCCGCGCGCCGGCGGTGAAGAGCGAAGCGGTAAGCGCCATCACCGTCGCGGGGTGCGTGATGTAACTCTCACCGACGGGGCGCCCGAAAAGCGGGGTGAAGTTGGAGCCGGTGAGGTTGAGCTTAATCGTGACCGTTTTACCCCCCACGAGCGGGCCGAGGCCGCCCAGCTGGTCGAAACTGCGGTCGAGGGCCGCCTTCACCTCGGACCCGTAGCCGCGGCAGGTTACGATGGCGACGCGGGCATTGCGCGCGGGGGCGGCCGCGCGGGCGGGGGGCAGGCCGGCGGCGAGGAGGGCGCCGGCGCCGGCCCGGAGAAAGTCGCGACGCGCGGGGTGACGGGGCGAGCAGCTCATCCCCGTTTCTAGGCGGGCAGGTCGGCCCAACGCCATCCCGATTTTGGGCGCGACGGCCCCCGGAAATGCCTTGGCCCAGTCCGGGACGAGACTTTGCTCCGGGGATGCGGACGATCTCTGGATGCTGCGCGGTGGGGCTCCTGGCTCTGCTCGCCGGCTGCGGCGGGCGGGAAACCCCGGCGGAAGCCGGACGGCGCACCGGCACCTTGCTGGTGGGCAACCAAGCGGAGCCGGCGGACCTTGATCCCCACACGGTCGACGCGTTCACCGAGATGATCGTGGTCAGCGCCCTGTTCGAGGGCCTCACCGTGCTCGAGGAACGCACCTCGCGGGGCCTTCCCGGCGCCGCCACCCGGTGGGAGACCTCCCCCGACGGTCGCACTTGGACCTTCCACCTCCGGCCCGAGGCGCGCTGGGCCAACGGCGAGCCCGTCACCGCCAGCGACTTCGCGTACGCCTTTCGCCGCGTGCTCACCCCCACGCTGGGCTCGCCCTCGGCCCATCTCCTCTGGGTGCTGCGCGGCGCGCGGGACTTCCATGAGGGGCGCACGCCGGACTTCGGGCGCGTCGGGGTGGAGACCGTCGACGAACGCACCCTCCGCCTGCACCTCGCCCATCCCGTGCCCTACCTCCCCACCCTCGTGGCCCACCCGGCTTGGTATCCCGTGCATCGCGCGACCCTGGAACGTTTTGACGCTGGGGCACGCCGCGGCACCGCGTGGACCCGCCCGGGCAACCTCGTGGGCAACGGCGCTTTTACCCTCGTCGAGTGGCGACCGCAGGCGCGGATCGCAGTCGCACGCAACCCCGCGTACTGGGAAGCGGCGAATACCCGTCTGCAGCGGATCGAATTTATACCGATGGAACAGCCGGGCGCCGAGGAGCACGCGTTCCGCGCCGGCCAGCTCCACGTGACCTTCGATCTCCCCGCGAGTCGCCTTGGCGCGTACCGGGATGCCGCGGATCCGCGGCTGCGGGTGGATCCACTGCTTAACACCTGGTACCTCAACCTCAACGTCCGGCGCCCGCCGCTGGACCGGCCCGACGTGCGGCGCGCGCTCGCGCTCGCCATCGATCGCGCCGCCCTGTCCCGCGCAGTCTACTCCGGCGCCCGCGCACCCGCCGCCAGTTTCGTGCCCCCAGGCTGCGGCGAGTACACGCCACAGGCGGGCGCCCGCACCGACCCGGAGGCCGCCCGCCGGCTGCTCGCGGCGGCGGGTTTTCCGCAGGGGCGCGGCCTGCCCGCGATCCCCCTCCTCGCCCGTAACGACGGCCACCTGCCCAAGGTCGCGGAGGCGGTGCAGGAGATGTGGCGGCAGATCGGCGTCACCGCGACGATCGAGGTGGTCGAGCAGAAGACCTGGCTCGAACAGCAGCAGCAGGGCGCGCACACCGCGGCGCTACTCGGCTGGGTCGCGGACTACGCCGATCCCCTCACCTTTCTCGGCCTCTTCGTGACCGGCGGGGGTAACAATTGGACTGGCTGGTCGGACGCCACTTACGACGGGCTGCTCCCAAAAGCCCGCGAGACCGCCGACCCGGCCGCGCGCGCGGCACTGCTGCGGCGCGCGGAGACGCGGCTGCTGGAGGAAGCCCCGGTGACCCCGTTAGTACACGGCGCACAGACCTACTTGCTGGATCCGGCGGTGCGCGGCTGGGAGCCGGCCCCGCTCGGCCTGCATCGGTTCCACCGCGTGGAGCTGGCGCCCCCCTGAAAGCCCGCGGCTTGCGGCGCGCGCCCCCGCCGCCCAACGTCCCCGGATGTCCCCGCTCCGCATCCTGCTGCTTCTCTGCCTCGCGGCTGCCGCCGCGGCCGCCGCCGCGCCGGAGCTAGCCTTGGTGCGCGTGTGGCCGGGCTGGAAGGACGCGGAGGACTTCACGCGCCTGCGGGAGTACTTCGGCGCCGCCCCAGATGCGGGATCCCGCCGGGTGCTGCGGACGGCGGCGGAGCAGCGCGGCGGTTTCTACTTTCTGGTGCGAACGCGGGGGCCCTCGGTGCCCGAGGCGGTCTTCGAAGTGGCGGTCCTCCGGCCCGACGGGCCCGAGCCAGCGTTGCACCGCTTCCCGGCCCCGCTGCGTGCGGGCGAGGAAGTGGTCGAGCTGGGACTGACCGGGGACGCCTGGCCGGGCGGGAAACGGGCGCAGCCCGTCGCCTGGCGGCTCCGGGTGCTGGGCGCCGAGGGACGCGTCCTCGCCCAAGAGCGCAGTTTCCTCTGGGTGGATCCGACTCCCTGAGCGATGGCCACCGACCCCTGGTCGCCGCTGAGCGGCCTGCCGCAACTGACTCCGGCGGTGCTCGCCGAGATCCTCGACCGCGGGCAGGCCTTCCGCTGGAACCAGGATTCCGCCACCGGTGACTTCACCGGCGTCTGGGTCCGCCACGCTGTCCGCGTGCGCCTGGATGCCGGGGGCCGGCCGGAGTGGGCGCCGGCCGGCACCGCGACCGGGCCAGCGGACCTTGCGGCCTATCTCGCCACCGGCACGGACTTCGCGGCCGCGACCGACGCGCTGCCTTGGCGGAGCGACGCACACCTGGCGCGCTGCGTCGCCGCGTTCCCCGGCCTGCGCCTGCTGCGGCAACCCTTTGGCGAGACCCTGCTCGCCTTTCTCTGCAGCGCGACCAAGCAGATCGTGCAGATCAAGCAGATGCTCGAGCTGCTGGCGGCCCGCCTTGGTCGGCCCCTCTATCCCGGCGGTCCCCACGCGTTGCCGGATTGGACCACCCTCGCGGCCGCGCCCGAGACGGAGCTGCGGCGCTGCCTACTGGGTTTCCGCGCCCGCCACGTCGCCGGGACCGCGCGCTACCTCGCCGCGCGCCCGGGCTGGCTCGAGGAGACCGAGGCCCTGCCCTACCCGGCCGCCCACGCCCGCCTCCTCGAATTGCCGGGCGTCGGCGCGAAGGTCGCGGATTGCGTCCTGCTGTTCGGCGCCGGGCGGCTTGAAGCGTTCCCGGTGGACACCTGGATCCTGCAGGCGCTCACCCGCCACTATGGCTTGGAGGGCTGGTCGCCGGCGCAGGTGGCCCATTTCGGCCGCTCGCACTTCGGGCCCCACGCGGGCCTCGCGCAGCAGTTCCTCTTCGCGTGGGAACGCGGCCAGCGCCGGCCGCTCAGCGCCGCGCCCGCTGGATCAGCTCCACCTCGTAGCCCTCGGGGGCGTCGATGAACGCGATGGTGGAACCGCTGCCGGTCAGCGTCGGCCCGTCCGAGAGCGGGTAACCCTTGCGCGCCAGCTCGGCGGCAAACGCGGTCAGGTCCTCGACCTCGAAGGCAAGGTGCATCAGGTCCGGCTGGACCTGCACCGGCGGACTGGAAGGCAGCTGGCACAGCTCGATCTCCTCCTCGCTGCCCGGGGTCGCGAGGAAGGCGACCTGCGCGCCGCGCGGCGAGACGCTGCGACGGGCAACCGTCAACCCGAGCGCGTCCTGGTAGAACCGGACGGACCGCTCGAGGTCGTTCACGCGGAGGCGGGTGTGCAGCAGCTTCTTGACCATCCCCGGAGGTTGCAGCCGCCGCGCCCCGCGGGCAAGCTGCGCCGATGAGCCTCGACCTCGCCGCCATCCGGGCCGCACACGACCGCATCCGGGCCCACGTCACGCGGACGCCCGTGCTGACGAACGCGCGGCTCGACGCGGCCGGCGGCGGGCGCCTGTTCTTCAAATGCGACAACCTGCAGAAGGCCGGCGCCTTCAAGGCGCGCGGCGCCGCCAACGCCGTATTTTCCCTGGGTGAGACCGAGGCCGCGCGCGGCGTCGCCACCCATTCCTCGGGCAACCACGCCGCCGCCCTCGCCCGCGCCGCCAAGCTCCGCGGCATCCCCGCGCACATCGTGATGCCCCGCAACGCCGCCCGCCCCAAAGTCCGGATGGTCGAGGCCTACGGCGGACGCCTCACATTCTGCGAACCAACCCAGGAGGCCCGCGAGCGCGCCTGCGCCGCGATCCTGTCGGCATCCGGCGCGAACCTCGTCCACCCCTTCGAGGACGAACGCGTGATGGCCGGCCAGGGCACGGCGGCGGTCGAGTTCTTGGAGGATGTCCCCGACCTCGATGCCATGCTCTGCCCTGTCGGCGGCGGCGGCCTGCTGGCGGGCACCGCCGTCGCGGTCCGCGCCTTGCGCCCGGACACGCAGGTGATCGGCACCGAACCCGCCGGGGCGGACGACGCCGCCCGCTCCTTCCACGGGACGACGCGGGTCCCGATGAACGATCCGCGGACGATCGCCGACGGTCTGCGCACGACGATCGGCGAACCCAATCTCGCGCTCGCCCGCCGGCACGTGCACGACATCGTCACCGTCAGCGAGGCGGGCATCATCGCGGCGATGCGCCTCCTGTTCGAGACGCTCAATGTGGTCGTCGAGCCCTCGGCCGCCGTGCCCTACGCGGCGCTGATGGAGGGCCGCGTGCCGACCGCGGGCCGCCGGATCGGGATCATCCTGAGCGGTGGCAACGTCGATCTGGACCTTCCCCTGCCCTGGACCCACGCCTCCCGATGAAACACTTGTTAACGCTGCTCCTCGCCCTCGCCGCCTGCGCGCCCGCCGCCGCGGCGGCGGAATCGCCCCGGGTCTTTCTCGCCGGAGACTCCACGATGGCGGACAAGCCGCTCGACCTGCCGGAGCGCGGCTGGGGGATGGCGCTCGCCCCGCTGCTCCGTGAAGGGGTCGCGGTGCGCAACCACGCGATGAACGGCCGGAGCACCAAGAGCTTCCTCGATGAGGGCCGCTGGGCGAAGCTCGCCGCGGAGCTGCGGCCAGGGGACTTCGCGCTCATCCAATTCGCGCACAACGACGAGAAGCGGGAGGACCCGAAGCGGTACACGGACCCGGCCACGACGTTCCGGGACAACCTGCGGCGCTTCGTCCGGGAAACGCGGTCGCGGGGCGCGGTGCCGCTGCTGGCCACGCCGGTCTGCCGGCGCAAATTCGATGCCGCGGGTCGGCTGCGCGACACCCACGGCGACTATACCGAGGCTGTCCGCGCGGTGGCGCGCGAGGAGCAGGTCCCCCTCATCGACCTCGAGCGGGCGACCGCCGCCTGGCTGCAGCGGGAGGGCGACGTGCCCTCGCGGCGCTTCTTCATGTGGCTCGCCCCGGGCGCGCACCCGCGGATCCCGGAAGGGCGCCAGGATGACACGCACTTCGTGGCGGCCGGGGCGGACGCGGTGGCGGCGCTCGCCGTCGCCGCCATCCGGGAACAAAACGTGCCTCTCGTGCCCTGGCTACGTCCCTAGGCGGGGTGATCCGCCCGCCCGCGGGCGGCTGAGTCAGTCGAGGTGGAAGACCTCGCGCAGCCCGCGCGAGACCGGCCGGGCGTCCGGCTCAGCGGGCATCACGTCGGCCATCTGCCGCCACCAGCGGCGGCAGACGTCGGTCGCGGCGATCGCGGCCCAGCATTCCTCGCTCTCGATCTCTGCGTAGGCGAAGAGCTGGCGGGTCTCCTCGTGGAGGAAGATCGAATAGTTGTGCACCCCGTGGGCGCGGAGCGCGGCCTCGAGCTCCGGCCAGATGGGCTGATGGCGGCGGGCGTACTCGGCCTCGGCACCGGGATGGACACTCATCACGAAGGCCTTGCGGATCATTTGCGTTCGGTGGGAGGCGGCGGGGGAGGAGCGACGGGACGTTCCAGGGTGGTCAGGCCGTCGAGAAACGAGTCCCGCGCGGGCGCCGGGGCGGCCGCGGGCGCAGGCGCAGGCGCGTCGAGCGAGGCGCGGAGCAGCTGGAAGCGCTCGCGGTCGGCGGGCTCGCGGGCGAGCTTGATCCCCCGTTCGGCCATCGCCTTCGCCTCGGTGGGGAAGCCGCGCCGCTGGGCAAGCAGCGCGGCCTGCTGCAGGAGGGCTAAATCACGGGGGAACCGGTTGAGGCCCTCGATCACCACGGCGAGATGCTCCGCCTGCGGGGTCACCGCGGACTGCATCCACGTCTCGGCGATCAGGCCGTAGGCGGCCGCGAGGGGAGGCGGCTGCTTCAGCGCGGTGAAGAGGGGCGTGAGGACGGCCGTCACCTGCGCCTCGTCCAGCTTGCCGCCGGGACCCGCGAGCCGCCCGCGGACCTCCGCGAGGCGCAGCCGGGCCAACTCGACGTGCGCCCGGGCCCGGACCGCCCCGGCCTGCGCCGCCGCCTCGAGGAAGCGCCGCGCGCGGTCGCGGCGCCCGGCCTCCAATTCGTCCAGCCCGAGCGCCGCCAGCAGCCGCGGGTCGCGTTCGCCGCGGACGTACGGCGCGATGAGCGCGTTGCGGGCGGAGTCTCCGTGGCCGCCCAGCCGGAGCACCTCTCCCTTAATGCGGCCGACATCCGCGTCCGCGGCCGCCCGCAGCTCGACCGGCGGGGGCGCGGGCAGCGCCTCGCCCTTCTTCGCCTGAAAGCGCATCGCGTTGTAGACCGTGAACTCGCAGTGGCTCCGGATCTCGAGGGCCATCTGGCGGTAGGTGCGGTTGAAGCATTCCTTGAAGAGCTGCTCGCTCAGCGGCTCGTTCCCGAGCCGGGTGACGAACTGGAGGAAGGGCTTCTGGTACTTCCGGTTGTTCCCGTAGAGGCAGAGGTGGACGAACGCGTAGCACTGGGCCTTCCAGTAGCGTGTGCGCTGGCGCGGGCCCTCCGTCCGCAGCATCTCGCCGAGCGGCACGAGGGCCTTACGCGAGAGGACCTGGTTGAAGTCGCCGAGCTTCTCCGCGCCGAAACCGTCGCCGATCTGGCCGAAGGTGATCGTCTCGCGCGAGAAATCGATCGCGCCGAAAAGCTGGACGAGACCCTCCTCGAACCACGCCGGCGGTGGCGCGGCGAGCTGGCGGCGGATCAGGTGGCGAAAATACTCGATGTAGAACGAGCGGTACGGGTCGCTCTCGACCGTCTCCGCGTCGCTGAAGCGGAGCTCCTGCAGGGCGAAGTCGACCACGATCGCGGCCCGCTCCGGATTCTGGAGGAACAGGCTGTTCATCGCGAACCGCTCCGCGCGGTCGCGCACAGGCAGGAACTCGTCGAATCCCCGCCCGCGCCCGCACAGGATGAGCGCCGTCGGCACCGCGACCTGCCCGCGGGTCAGGCCCGGCATGATGATCTCGATCACCTGCTGCAGCAGCAGGAAGTCCGCCACGAAGCGCCGCGTCTCGCGCTCCGAGAGGCGCGACAGGATCTCGAAGCCCGGGATCTCCGCGTAACGCCATTCCTCAGGCGGCGGGAGCACGCGCGAATCGCTCACCTCGAACACCGGCAGCTCCACGATCGGGCCGGACGGGGCGCCAGCCGCCGGCGGGGTGGCGGCGGCCACCGGGACCGCGGCCAGCAGGGCCGCAAGGAGGAGCAGGCGGGCAAGCATCGGGGTTCAGGAGCGCGGCGCCGGGGCCGCCGGCGAGGCCGGCGCGGTGGCCGGGGGTGCCGGGGGAAGGGATTCCTTGAGGCCGGTGAAGCGCTGACGGGCCTCGGGCGTCGGCCCGTACTTGATCCCGTGGTCGGCCAAGGCGTGGGCGGACTGCAGGTCACCGGCGTCCCGGGCCAGCACCCCGGCCTGGAAGACCGTGCGCAGGCGCGTCGGAAACAGCATCGCCCCTTCCACCATCAGCTTGGCTTCCTCGCGCGTCGGCGTGGCCGTACTGCGCGCCCATGCGTCCCCCGCGACGTCGTAGACCGCGGGCAGCAGCGGCGGCTTACCGTGCGCGAGCTGCAGGGGAGCGAGGACGGCCCGGGTCTGGGCGGGAGCGAGCTGCGTGCCCGCGCCGGGGGCCGCGAGGGCCTCGGCCAGGCGCAGGCGGGCGAGCTCGAGGTTGGCCTCGGAACGCCGGGCGCCGCCGGCGAAGGCGGCCTCAAGGAACTTGCGCGCCCGGGCCGCGTCGCCGTGCCGCTGCTCGTACAGGCCGAGCGCGGCCAGCAGGTACGGGTCGCGCTCCCCGCGGGTGTAAGGCGCGGCGAGCTCGGCGCGGGCGGGCTTCACCCGGCCGGCCAGCACCATCGCCTCGCCCTTGATGCGTCCCACCTCGGCCTGCGTCGCGTCGCGCAGCTCCACCGGCGGCGGCGGCACGATCACGTCCTCCTTCGACCGGTACTCGCGGTGCTGGTAGACCGTGAAGTCGATGTAGCCCCGCAGCTCCAGCAGCATCTGCTTGTAGGTGCGGTTGAAGACCTGGCGGAACAGCTCCTCGCTGGCGGGCTCGCGGGCCAGCCGCTGCAGGAAGGTGGCGAACTGCTTCTGGTACTTCCCGTTCAGGCCGTACAGGCACATATGCACGAACGCGTACGCCTGCTTCGCCCAGCGGTTGTTGCCGAGCACGTTGGTCGCCTCCGACGAGTCGTGCGCGACGGCGAAGAACTTGTCCAAGGGGACGAGCGCCTTGCGCTGCAGCGCCGCGTTGAAATCCCGGTCCTCCGCCGGAGCTCCGGGCAGCGCCATCAACTCCGCGCCCTCCTCCCCCGCCCCCAGCGCGTTGAGTTGCTGCACCATCGCCGCCTGCGCGGAGATGGTGTTGGGGTCCTCCAGCTTGGCGAAGGAGATCCAGCGCCGGTCGAACTCCATCCGCATGATGATCTGCGAGAGGCCCTCCTCCACCCACGCCGGCAGGCGCGGCTCGCTGCTGCTCAGCAGGTAGCGCACGTACTCGCGGTACAGCTGCTTGTCGTGGTCGACCGACACCATTCCCGAGTCGGTGCCGGTGGCTGCGTCGTTCAGGCCATCGACGTTCAGCACGTTCAGGGTCGTCGCCTGCAGGTCGATGACGATCGCGGTCTGCGCGCCCTGCTTGAGGAAGACGCTGGCGAACCCCGCGTCGGGCACGTAGCGGCCCGCGGGGATGAAGTCCTGGAACTTACCCCGCTTCGCGCAAAGGATGAGCGACGTGGTCTGCGGGTGGCGCCCGGGCTGGGGCCAGACGTGGCCCAGCGCCTGGCGGAACATCGCGAAGTCCCGCAGCAGCCGCTGCGTCGCGCGGTCCGATGCGTTGCTCAGGATCTCGAAGCCCGGGATCGCCGCGTAACGCCACGCCTCCGGGGGCGGGAGCTCGCGGTTGTCGGTCACCACGAAACGGGGCAGCTCGACGACCGGTTCCGCGGCGGGGGCGGGTTCCGCGGCGGCCAGCGGGCCGGCCAGCGCCAACAAGGCGGCGAGGGACAGTCTCATACGGGAGGGAGACGAACGCCGCGGGCCGAAGTTGCCGAGCCCAAAGCACGCCCCGCCCCTGCCGCCCGGTCACGCCTCAGGGCGCGGCCCAGCGGAGCAGCGCGACGAACAGCAGCACGATCGCGCCCGACAGCGCGCAGCAGGCGAGGAAGCCGACGGTGTCGACCCGGTCCCAGCGGCAGAATTCCCAGTTGGAACGCGGCCACAGCTTGGTGTGGTCAAAGCGGTCCGGCCGGCGCTCGGTTTCCGCGAGCGCCGCCTGCTCCAGCTCGGGGGTCGCGCCCACCGGCGTCTTCATCCGACCATAGAAGCGGGCCACCCGCGCCGGGTCCGTCGGGCGGGTCACTAGGCTCACCCCGAGCAGGACCAGGAACGGGAACGCGGCGTCGAAGAGGAACTGCAGGGTGAGGCGCTCGGTGCGGGAACGGCCGTCCATCTCGACCCCGCAGCGGGAGAGCAGCCAGCATTCCAGATTGAAGCGGTTCAGCCCGGGTCCAGCCACCAGCGGGCTGGCGGGGTCCCCGGGGCGGGCGCGCACCAACTGGTTGAAGTAGAGCGGGGCGGGCGCGGCGCCCGGGGCGCCGGCGGCGGCCGTCAGCGCGGGATGATCGCGCAGGCCCGGCACGTGCGAGGCCGTCCAGGGCACCACCAGCACCACCAGCGTCGTCAGGAGCACGCACCACCAGACGGCCGCGGCCGTCACGCGCCGCCAGAAGAATGTCACCAGCACGGCGGCCCCGAAGGGCAGGTTGACGGTGAGGACCAGGTTGATGATCGAGAAGAAGTCCCGCATCAGCCAGCCGGCCACGGTGCCGAGCACGAGCACGGCGACGATGGTGCAGCGGGCGAGGAAGACGCCCTGGGCCTCGGAGAGGTCGGGCCAGATCTGGCGGAAAACGTTGCGGACAAAGAGCGAGGAGATGGCCAGCGCCTTGGCCGCGAGGGTCGACATCGTGCCGGCCACCACGCCCGCCAGCATCAGGCCGGCGAGCCCCGGACCGAGGAGGCGGTTGGACATCGCGCCCCAAGCCGTGTCG
>SXGQ01409747.1_pt1 | contig 13995 bp, 13 predicted proteins | sample 3178371 | NCBI WGS metagenome assembly SXGQ01 (sample SAMN11356859, study PRJNA531348) | freshwater metagenome | isolation source: freshwater sample F1-20 | place: China: Fuxian Lake, Yuxi | collected 2017-12-25
TTCTGTCAGTGGCCCTCGTGTTTTTAGCAATCAAAGTCTTGTCCACTGCAATGTACAAGTCGTTTGTCAAAAACACTTTTAAGGATATAAATAAGGCTATTTTTCAAAAAACAGGGCTTTCGTTTTTTTATGGGCTTTTCTTCACTGCGGCAGTTCAATCAAGCACTGTGACCACTTCCTTGGTAGTGCCGCTTGTGGCCAGTAAAAAAGTGACCCTAAGCAAGGTCTTCCCTTTTATTATTGGTGCAAACATTGGTACTACTATCACCGCAGTGATTGCCTCCATTTACAAGCCTGAAGCAGCCATTGCTCTGGCATTAGTGCATGTCTTATTCAATAGTTTTGGTGCTTTGATATTTTTACCAATTTCTGCTATCCGGAAAATCCCAGTTTGGATTGCCAACTTCATGGGTAAAATATCCTTGAAATACAGGATAGTCGTTTTTACCTACATCCTACTCACTTTCTTTGTCATTCCCTTTCTGCTAATCTACTTTACCCAAGATTAAGGATTTTTAGTTCTCCATTCATCCAGCAACGATTTAGCAGCGCTGGTACCCAATCGATCAGCCCCTGCCTGAATCAGGGCCAAAGCTAGTTCGAGCGTTTTTATTCCTCCACTTGCTTTAATCCCAATGGTGGAAGGCAATACCTCTCGCATTACCAATACATCCTCTATCCTTGCTCCAGATGGGGCATAGCCTGTGGAGGTCTTGACAAAGTCTGCTCCTGCATCTTGGCAGATCAAACAGGCTTCTCGGATTTGTGAAGCACTCAAATAGGCCGTTTCAATAATCACTTTCAGAATCCGTTCCGATTCATGACACAGCTTGGCTAGTTGTGCTAATTCTATTTTGGGCCAAGACAAGCCAGAATGAAAAGCGGTTTGAGACCATACCACATCCAACTCATCTGCACCGGCTTGAATCGCAGTTTTCGCTTCTGCCAGCTTTGTTTCGGATAGCTCATAGCCAAAGGGAAAGCCAATCACCGTCACCAGCTGAATGTCCTGTTCTTGCAACTCTCGCTTTACCTTTTTTACCCAGAAAGGCGGCACGCATACACCAACAAATTGGGCTGCAATAGCATCCGCTATCAAAATATCAATTTCCCTTTCTGTGACGGTTGGCTTAAGTAATGTGGATTCTAGGTAACGATTTAAATTCATAGTAGTAAATCAGGAAAAGTCATTCACGTAATCGCTCAGGTACATAAATTCCAAGGTCAAATCTCCATCTCGGGCAATGGTGGCCTTTTCCAATAGAGCGGAGTTTTCTTTACCCAATTCTGGAGCGACCCATTCTTGAAGCTGTCTGGCAAACTCAGCCGAAGATTCTCGTGGAAGTTCGCATGGCAAATTATCAATTGCCATCACGGAAATACTGCGCTGATTTGAAAAAGGCGGGAGTTCCTGCCCGGTATTTCGGTCTATATCAAACACAGGATCAAGTAAAGTAGAGGCCCGATGCGTAGTAGGAACTGATCCTTCAATATCACAGGTAATGTCAGCAATCACAGAAATTGAAAAATTAATTGATTGAATAGCCTCCAACTCAAATAACCGTGGAGCCTTAGGATTCCAAAACGCTGCAGCAATTAAAATTTCTGCAGCTCCCGCAAAAGGCATAAATTGACTTTCATAAGCTTCTGGATGGGCATAAAAATGGGCTTGTTCATAGCCTCCATCGGAGATTCTCCGCACATAGTCGGCAGTGGAAAGACAAGTAAATACTGGTTCTTCAAAGTCATTTCGAAGAAATTCCTGAGGTTTCACTTCTTGAATTCCCAAAATTTCTAAGATTCCTAAAACCCCTTTTCCTACTCTTCCTTTACCAGTCACCACAATTTTGATTGGAGGCAGCACCACCTTCTTCAATTCAACTTTTAAATCCTCCAAATCCCTACAGTCCAAGGCTCTTCGTAATTCATAAAGACCCGTCTTCTTTCCATAGGTCCAAAAAGCATTGTAAGCCCCCACTACACCTGCCCATCTCCCAAAGGCAACGACCCGTTCTCCTGCTGGATTTTTCAATAGTTCATAGTCTATCAGGCGAATTGACTTGGCCAAGATGGCTTGCAGCATGGCTTTATTTCGAGGTTGTTTTTTGATCGTATGCGAAAAGAAAAAATAGGTCTTTTCAGGAATCAACTGGGCAATTGGTACTTCCTTCACGCCAAATAAAATATCTGCTTTGGACAGGTCGCTGACCACCTCAATCCCTTGATTCTGGTACTCCTCATCGGTGTAGCAGCGGAACGAACTTGTTTCTACACAAATGGACAGGTTATCCCCAGCACTTTTTTGAATGTCATGCAGGATCTCTGGGGTAAAAGGCGCACGTCGGTCCACAGGGATTTTCCCTTCTCGGATGATTCCAATTTTCATAAAAAATAAGTCATTTGGGTTTGTTGGTTCTAACAAGCTCACCCGTATTCATTCCTCTAAAAAACACTTCCTTCACTACGGGGCATTGCAGGGACAAGTTAGAAAGAATTTTGAAGCCAAAGGCCTCCTGCTTCTCGAAAAAAGGATGGGATATACCCAAACAAAAAAGGGACCCAAAGCCCCTTTATCAATCAATCCCTAAGAAATCTACTTGAAAGATCAAGATCGAATTCTCGGGGATTTTGTCGTTGTTTTTCTGATTGCTATAGCCATAAGGCGAAGGAATAATGATGGTCGCCTTTGAGGTCGGCCGGAGTCGTTTGAATCCAATATCCCAACCTGTAATCACGGTGGCGGTACCTACTACAAAACTAAGTGGAGCATAGACTCTACCCTCCACAAATAAGTTTTTGACCCGAGCTACGGACTCATATGAGGTATCAAACACAGTTCCTGTTGACATTACCTTCCCAATATAATCCGCATAGACTACGGTATTGTTAGTTGGGCGAGAACCCTTGCCTTCCTGCTGCACAATCACTATTACCCCACTGGGATCATGGATGCGGTAGATGCTATCTATTTTGGCAGTATCTAAGTACGCAGTAATTTTCTTACGATCAATGGCAAGATTTCCTTCAAAATCATAGGCTGGTCCCTGATTGAATGGGTTTGTAGTCTCACAAGCACTGAGGCCCATTAGGGCAAAAAGGAAGAGTACTAAAAGATTACGCATCATGGATTTAAATTCGGACCTTTTTTGATCTGCACAAGATCAAGTTCAAATATCAGGGGAGAATTTGCCGGAATGCCTCCACTTGCCTGAGTTCCATAGCCAAGTCGAGAAGGAAAAATTACTGTTGCCTTTTCTCCTGCATGCATCATGGATATTGCAAATTCGAATCCAGTAATGGTAAATCCATAGCCTACTGCATAGCGAAGAGGCTGATACTTCCTTCCAGCGTTGAAAATACCATTATCTTTTGCAACCTGCTCGATAGAGCTATCGAAGATCTTTTTATCAAGCGTCTTGCCTACATAGTTGACCGTGACCGTATCTCCTCGCATCAAGTTGTTTCGCTCCGGTTTGGTTGAAACCTGCCAGAACATATAAAATCCTTCAATCGGCTCACTGTATTCCTTCACACTCGAAATGGGATTGTCTTTAAGAAACTTTTCGATTGCTTCCTTATCCCGCTCCAAAATCAGCTCTTGAGTTTGATCAGAATCCACACAGGAAAACATAGAAAGTACTCCGACAAACAAGGCCAACACGGAAAATAGTCTAGATTTCATAGGTTCTGGTTCTTAAATAATATGGGTACAATTTATTATTTCTTCGAGTCGGTTACTTCTACGTCAAATACAAGGATAGAGTTGGCAGGAATCATTGCTCCAGCCCCACTTTCTCCATATCCAAGTGGAGAAGGAATAATTAATTTGGCTTTAGATCCCTTCTTCAAGAGCATCAATCCCTCGTCCCATCCTGGAATTACTTGACCCAAGCCTACGCTAACTGGTAGAGGTTCGTAAGGACGCTCCTCGCTGAACATGTTGTTTGCTTTGGCAATCTCTGGCCATGAAGTATCAAACAAAGCACCTGAGATTAAGTAACCCGCATAGTTCACAGACAAGGTAGTGCCTGGAGTGGTAGCCTCGCCAGTTCCTTCCTTTTCAATCACATAGTACAGTCCACTTTCGGTTTTTAGAGCCTTCAAATTGTTCTTTGCAATGTAGGCTTCAATGGTTTTTGCTTCTTCTACCAAAAGAGTCTTTGCGCGTTCCGCTGCCTTCTCTTGCTCTTTTTGCATTGCCTCTTCATAGAAAGCCTGCATGTCTGCTTCCGACTTTACATCAAAAGCCCCTAATCGAACTTTGATTAGGTCTCCCTCTTTAATTGGAGCAGGTTGATTGCCACTGAAAATAATTTTGGCTGCAGCCTCAAAGGTGATTGAGTCTCCTTTTCTAAGTGCCAAAAAGATCTCGTCCATTCCATTCTGAGCCTTGATGGTATCATTTGCCATCAAATAGCCAGGAAATGGCTGAGTCAAGGTACTGTAAATTACCGAGTCGGCCTGAGTCAAAATCTCTAAGTTATACAATAGAAATTCACCATTCGCAGGCTTTTCCTTGCCTTCTTCGATGTAGGTAAATTCGATGGCATCCTTCTCTGTTACTTTAGTTTTTTGACAAGAAGAAAGGGTGCTTAACCCAACAATAAGGGCAAGACTGAGAACAAGGGATTTGTAATTTTTCATAAAAGGATAGGTGAATTTCAATTTTTTTAAGTTAGGGGTTATGGCGTAGGTACTTCTTTGGAATCAAAAAGGTCTTCTTGGTACTCTTGAACAAGGGACTCAAATCGTGCAACTGTTTTTTTTAAACTAGAGGAAGACTTGCCTCCGGCAGCATTTTTATGCCCTCCACCACCAAAATGGGCAGCAGCAAACTTATTTACTACAACATCTACACTCGAACGAAAGGATATTTTAACGCCATCTTCCCGTTCAGAAAATAACGCTGCTAACTTCACTCCATCCAAAGATAAGGCATAATTCACCAAACCTTCTGTGTCTCCAGTTTGACTTTGATATTTTTTAAGATCTTTTTTACTAATTACAAAATAGGCTAAATGCAAATCTTCCCGTACTACCAAGCGCTTGGTTATGGCAAAGCCGATGAATTTGAGCCTATTTAAGGAGTTTGAATCGTAAATCAGGTTTGCAATCTCTGTTGCATTTGCTCCAGCCTCCAACAATTCTGCAACTACTAAGTGTACATTCTTGGTGGTATTGGGGTGACGAAAACCTCCTGTATCCGTCAAAATTCCAGCGTAGAGACAAGCCGCAATGTGCTTATCGATCAAATCCTTGTCCCCAAGAGATACAATCAATTCATAGACTAGCTCACAAGTAGCAGCTGCTTTCGTACTCCATAATCTAAATTCGGCAAAATCCTCTGGGTCTTGATGATGATCGATATTTACAGTAAAAGCCTGGGAATGACGAATCAATTCCCCCAATTCGTTCACCCTACTTAAAACTGAAAAATCAAGACAGAAGATCAATTCAGCCTTTTCCAACTTCCCTAAGGCTATCTTGTGATCTCGCTCCTTGGAAAAATCCAAGACTTGATCATTGCCTTTCATCCAAGTCAAAAAGTAAGGATAGTCGGAGGGAGAGATAACCGTTACCTCATGCCCTTTATTGATTAGGTAGTTTGAAAGTCCCAAAGAAGACCCCAAGGCATCTGCATCAGGCTTCACATGAGTGGTAATGACAATTTTCCTGGGGGAGGAAAGTTTTTGAATAAGCGTACCTAAAGCTTCCATTAATTTGATTCAGCTGCACTTTTGGCTCCAGAGCCAGCAAAGGTCAGTAAATTTTAGACAATTCCCAAAGCATGAAATTTACTGATAGTGAAGCAACTACATGAGAATTCTAAGTGACTCATTTAATTATGAATCAAAAAGCGCTAATTTTGCAGCCGAAATAAACCAATGAAACTCCAAATCCCATGGCAGGAAACAGAACATTCACCATGATTAAGCCAGATGCTTTCGAAGCAGGCAATGTAGGTGCTATCTTAAAAATGATTGAAGCAGCAGGTTTTAAAATCGTTGCTCTAAAAGCTACCCGACTCAGCCCAGCATTGGCTGGAAAGTTTTATGAGGTACATAGCGAAAGACCTTTCTACAAGGATCTTTGCAATTACATGTCTTCTGGAGCAATTATTGCTGCTATTCTAGAAAAAGGTAATGCAGTAGAAGATTTCCGTGCCCTAATTGGAGCGACCAACCCTGCCAACGCAGCTGAGGGAACCATCCGTAAAATCTTTGCTAAATCCATTGAAGCCAATGCCGTTCACGGTTCTGACTCAGATGAAAATGCAGCCATCGAAGGAAGCTTCTTCTTCAATCAATACGAGCGAGTGCTTTAATAATCCCTACTAACTAAAAGTTAAAAAAGCGGCCTTTTGGAATGGGCCGCTTTTTTATTTTTGATCATCAGTTAATTTTTTAGGTCTGGAATGTCCTCGGACATAATTTTTGCAGAGAGCAAAGCCAAAGGAATCCCTCCCCCCGGATGCACGGATCCTCCACAGAAGTACAAACTCTTCAGTTGACTCGAGGAGTTGGGATGTCGCAGAAACGCAGCAAATCGGGTGTTCGAACTATTCCCGTACAAGGCTCCCTGCGCAGATGAGGTTTTGAATTCAATACTTCTCGGGTCTAAAATTTCCTCGAAGTCAATCAATTGTTCTATTTCGGCATGCAAGAGACGACTCAGCTTCGCAAGGATATCCTTCCTCGCCTTTGCAATCAGCTGATCCCAATCTTGACCCTGGTTATTCGGAACATTGATCATCGTAAACCAATTCATAGCGCCAACCGGCGCATCGTTTGGCTTGCAAACCGAGGTGCAATTGATGTACACCGTTGGATCCTCATAAATCGTCCCTTTCCGAAATAGGTGTTCAAACTCCTGCTCGTAATCCTCCGAAAAAAAGATATTGTGCATGCCTATTTCTTCAAAAATCTGGGAAATGCCCCAGTAAAAGATCAGCGCAGAACTTGACTTTGGCTGCTCCAACAGTTTTTTGGGCTGAACTTGCTTTTTGAGAATAGTCTTGTAGGCATTGACCATATCCATGTTATTCACTACAAGATCTCCGCTGACTACTTTACCCTGAACTCGAAGTCCGCAGGCCCGTTGGTTCTCCACGAGAATTTCTTCTACTGGTGCATTGAAGTGGTAGCAAACGCCCAAAGATACAGCCAACTTATACAAGCTCATGCTGATGTCGTGCATGCCTTGCTTCGGAAAATAGGCCCCTAGATTAAACTCAAGGTGGGGAATGATGGTCAAGGTAGCTGGCGTCTGGTAAGGGTCCGAGCCGTTGTAGGTGGCATATCTGTTGAAAAGTTGCACCAATTTAGGATCTTTTAAATGACGCTTATTGAAAGCATGCATGGTAGTGAAAAGCCCCAGTTTCCCTAAATTTAAGTAGGCCTTTAGTGCATCTGGTCCGATCCAAGTGCTCAACTTGTGTAAAGACCGGTGCATAAACAATGGTGAGAGGTGCTCATAAATAAAGGCAGACTGTTTTAGAACCGCTTTGATTCCTTGTTCAGAAGCCCCAAGTTTCGAGGCTACTTCGGTCGCAAAACGCTCCGGGTCAGCCCACGCTTTGACTTTCTTACCGTCCTCCCAAAAATAATGGCACACCACTTCCAGGCGATCGTATTCAAAGTGCGATTTTGGATTTTTGCCTGCTAGCTGAAACAATTCCTCCACCTGCTCTGGCAGCGTAAATAGGGAGGGTCCCGCATCAAACCGATATCCCTTCCCTTCAATCGCCGTCAGCTTTCCTCCAGGATAGGCATTGGCTTCAAATACCTCTACTTGATATCCTTTCACCGCCAAACGAATGGAAGCCGCAATACCCGCAATGCCCGAACCAACTACTAGCGCTTTTTTCATGGAGTTAAGGAGATGGATATAAATCAGTTTTTCAAGGCAAATTGTTTCATCAGGGTTGAAAATAGTGGGTTAGGTGGATAGTTTCGTTGCTCTTAGCTGCAGATTCTCTGAACTACCTCCGAAAATTAAAGGTACCATCACCCTCCATCGGCCTTCCACTTTTTTCAATAGATAGGCCTGCTCGACCAAAAATTCCCCATGACCTGCATTTTTTCGGGCAAAGGCTAGTACCTCCTCAAAATAGGAAGGCTTCAAATCCTTATAGGCTAGGGTCACATGAGGCTGAAAGTTTCGGTCACTTAGTTCTTCGACCAAGTGCAAAGATCTTTTGCAAAAGCTACGTAGGGTTGTTTGGAGCTGAATTAAGGGTTCGGAGGGCATAACTTGTTGGTGGATATTTCTCCTTCCAAAATGCCCAATGTCTGCAAGCTGAAGTTGAAATGGAGCCTGGGCCTCCAATAAAGTAATGAGCCGTGCCCCGAGTTCTCTTTCTTTAGCCTCTCTGTAGCGGAAAGGCATCTTCAGGGTAAGGTGGGAAGGAGCTTGAAGCGCATATTTTACTTGAAATTGTTCCGCAAAACCCTGTTTAAGCTTGTTGAACTGGGACTCGAATGCAGGCGGAAGAAGCAGTCCTACGAAGTACTTGCCCATTCCTTTCATGCCTCAACTTTTTTTCCAGGCTTGATACAAAAGAAACAGACCTGGTCGCCAACCCCTTCCTGATTGTATTGAATGGCCTTTTGCTCCCATTCCGCTAGCTGTTTTTCAGAAAAATAGTTCTTAATTTTTCTTTTATCTAACTTCTCTCCCTGCTCATAAAGTGCTGTGCCCCAAAACTGGAAGGAGGTAGAATCAAAAATAATTTCCTGAATCTCAAAGCCACAACGCTGTGCTACTGCTACGAATCCTGTGGTACTTGGAATTGTCAAATGCCTAGGAGCATCCAACTGAACCCAAAAGGAGCCCTTTTCCTTCCAAACTTTCGCATTTGAAACAGGACAACGCACCAAGAGAATCCCCCCAGGATTTAAGCGTTCAAAACAAGTCTTTATTACTTGTTCAGGGTCTGCCATGTGCTCGAATGAATGATGCAACATGACTACATCAAAATAATGATTGGTTTGGCCAAATTCTTTTTTCCAAAGCTGTAAGCCAGGGCCTAATTGGCCTTCATTCTCCAAAAAAGGGTCAAAACCATGCAAATTTTTAAATCCAGAAACATGAAGTTCGTACAATAGCTGCCCATTACCGCAGCCGACATCTGCGATGGAATCTGAAAAGTTAAGGTTAAGTTTTTTGAGCCAATATCCCCCAAAGGGTGGTAAAAAAAGTTTTAATCCAGTAGCAAAATAGGCTCGAATTCGGATTTTTTTAAGAAGACTTCGGAGTAATCCTGAAGGCTGAAGTAAGCCAAAGGAATAATAATTACTCGGATAGTACGAAGCAAGGTCTTCGGGGATACTCAAAAGCTGTATGGAAGCACAAGTAGGACACGAAGCATAGGTGAATTCTCCTCCAAATCCGAGCATGCGCTCTGTAGCTAAAAAATTGATTCCCTGAGTTGAATGACAGTAGCGACAAGTGCTTGTCAACTCAATAGGCATTTTCACGATTGAATAACAACTCGTAAACGGTTTTGATCATAATCTCCAAGTCCAGAAGAAAAGACCAGTTGTTGATGTAGAAATAATCCAACCGCACTCGTGAACGTATTTGGAAGGAATTTTCAATTTCTCCTCGATAACCCCTTACCTGAGCCAAGCCCGTAATTCCAGGCTTAATTTTGTGCCGGGAATTGTAGCGATTAATTTGAGTTCGAAAGGTGTCATTCATTGGTAAAGTATGCGGTCTAGGACCCACAATTGACATACTTCCCGTCAGCACATTCAAAAACTGTGGCATCTCATCCAAAGAAGTCCTTCGAAGAAATGACCCAATTGCTGTAACTCTTGGATCATTCTTGATGGCCTGATGCGAGTCAGCATAATCATTTGGTGTCATGGAACGAAACTTCAGGCAACTAAAGACCTTATTATTTAGTCCATTTCGGTCCTGAATAAAAAATATAGGTCCTCTGGATTCCAACTTGATTAATATTCCTACCAAAGGAATAAGCCAAGAAAGGATAAAAACGGTTACAAAGCTGGCAAATGCAAGATCGAAAAACCGTTTTGCAAAGCTATTCAACGGATGATCCAAGGGAGTTTCATTGACATTGATGACAAAGAAATCTCCATACCGCGAGAAGGATAGATTTTTTTCCAGTTGAAGACTCTTCCCTGGAATCATTTTTACCTTGATGTAATGCTCGTCTGCAAAATCAATTACGCGCTTTACTAGGCTAGCATCCAATTTTTCATGGATGTAGATTAAATCAAGATTCATCTTTGGTGCTACCTCAAATAAGTCTCCTATCTCCCCGCGAGTTTGTTCACAATCAGATTGATCGTCAAAGTATCCCAAAAAATTGATGCCAAAATCCTTACGTATTCGAAGCACATCCACGAGTCTTGGACTAGTTGCTCCTTTGCCAACAATGATTGCATTCTGGAAGTTATTCCCCAATGCCCGGTATCTTTTAAGAATCAGTTGTATGCCAACTCTGAAAAATCCCATCAGGAAGCCAAGCGCAATGCCTAAGGCACCAATTTGAATCCAGCGGTAATTTCCAACTTGAAGAGGCGTCCAAAGAATAGCTGTAGCACCTAAGAACCAAAGTAGCGATACTGAAAACCTGCTTAAAGTATCTTCATACTCCTCGGTTCTCCCAACCTTGTAATCTTTGCGAAGTGTAGAAATCAATATCCACAGCAGGGCCAAAGGGAGGTATGCAGAAAATTCGACTTTCCCCAAAACATGAAAGCGTTGTAAAAAGAAGTTAGCTACCGCTAAAGATAGTAGGCAAGCAAAAAAATCACTGACTGTAAACAGCCAAGGAAAATAAGTATCAAATCTTCTCTTCATAAAAATATAAAACTAGTACATCCAGTTTTTGTCAAAAATAATTGACAAAAATTGGAGTTGAGGAAGGAAACTTCGTAAAAATAAGAAAGAAATTCTCAAGGCTTATTACTTTTGGAAAAATTTCTAACCTTCCAAGGAACAAAAATTACATGTCCTCCCTGTTTAATTTTTTAGCATCCTCTGATAATCCCCACTCTTTAGGTTATAAATTTCGCACAAAAAGGCTTCAGGAATTCGAAAAAATGTTTTTTTCTCGCTTTTCAGAGCTTGAAAAAATTGAAATTTTAGATGTCGGAGGCACGAGTTATTTTTGGAAAAATAGTGCCCTACTTTCCCATCCTAGCCTTCGCATTACTTTACTTAATCTCTACCCTGTGGAAACTAGCCATCCAGCTATCCAAGCTGTCCAAGGCGATGCCACGGACATGCGCGAATTTGAAACGGGCAGCTTTGATTTAGTTTTTTCAAATTCGGTAATTGAGCACTTGTATACCCTAGACCTGCAACAAAAGATGGCTTCAGAGATTCTCCGTGTAGGGAAAAGTTTTTTTATTCAAACTCCCAATGTTTATTTTCCCATAGAGGCTCACTATGCTTTGCCCTTTGCACAGTATTATCCCAAAGCTTTGCTTTACTTTATTTTGACTCAAACGAAGTTCAGCCGCTTGAAAAAATGGAGCTCAGCAGAAGCAAGCCAATACATAGATGAAATTCGTCTCCTCAATGCCCAAGAAATGAAAGCACTATTTCCAAGCGCATCCCTCCTGAAAGAAAAAGTACTTGGACTTACCAAATCCATCACGGCACACAATCTAGTTTAATCTGCAAACTGCAAGCGGATAAGATTCGCATAAATGCCGGAAGCGTCTTGGACTAGCTCTTGATGGCTACCTTCCTCCACAATTTTTCCATCTGTCAACACGTAGATTCGATCCACTTTCCGGATTGTAGCTAGTCGATGTGCAATAATAAGGGTGGTTCTACCTTTCATCAATTCATTTAGGGCCTCTTGCACCAAAGCTTCTGATTCTGCATCCAGAGAGGACGTAGCCTCATCCAAAATCAAAATTGCTGGGTCTTTTAGTATTGCCCTTGCGATTGCCACCCGCTGCCGCTGCCCCCCAGAAAGTTTAATCCCACGCTCTCCTACCAAAGTATCCAAGCCTTGGGGAAACTGGGAGATAAACTGCCAGGCATTTGCTTTTTTTGCCGCAAGGATGATCTCTTCCTCGGTAGCGGTAGGCTTAGCGTAGGCAATGTTTTCTCGTATACTGCCGCCAAACAAAAGTACTTCTTGGGGAACAATCCCTATTTTACTCCGCAAAGAAGCCAAGTTCCAATAGCTTATTGGTTCCCCATTAATCCAGATTTGGCCTTTCGCAACTTCGTAAAACCGAAGCAATAGGTGAATAATTGTTGATTTTCCTGCACCTGAAGGACCTACCAACGCAACTTTCTCTCCAGACTGAATCTTAAAAGTCACTCCCTTCAATACCTCCACCTCGGGACGCGTAGGGTAATGAAAGCCTACCTCATCAAATTCGATGGTTCCTTCAATCGCAGCAATATGCACTCCAATTTCTGCTTCTTCCTCCTCAGCCAATAACTCCACTACTCGCTCGGAACTCCCGATTGCCTTTTGCAGTTGGCTGTAAATATCACCCAAGCCTGCGATGGATCCGCCGATAAAGGTGGTGTATAGCACAAAAGAGACCAGTTCCCCAACAGTCATTTCTCCGGAGGCAACTAGACTTGCCCCATACCACATCACACCTACGATCCCACCAAAAAGGGCAAAGATGATAAAGGAGATGAATGCCCCTCGATATTTTGCTGCCGCAAGTGCTACACAAACTACTTTTTTCAATCCTTTACCATAGCGATTTACCTCGTAGGCTTCCCCAACAAAAGATTTGACTGTGCTGATGGACTGCAAGGTCTCCTCAACAATGACATTGGCAGCTGCGAGCTCGTCCTGAGTTTTCTTTGACAGCCTTCGGATAAATTTTCCAAAAATCAAGGCAAATAACACGAGCACTGGAAAAGTCGCCAACATAAAAATCGTCAGCTTCGGGGTATTGAACAAGAGAAATGCAACCCCAGCGACCAGCGTTACTAGTTGTCGAAAAAGTTCAGCTAAAGTCGTGGAAAAGGTGTCCTGAAGTAAGCCTACATCTGATGTAATGCGGCTGATAAGCTCACCTGTTCGGCGCTTATCAAAAAACGGAATCGGCAGCCGCACCAGTCGTCCATACACCGCAAGACGAATATCGCGCATGGCCTTTTCCGATACCAGGGCAAATAGCCAAACTCGAAAAAAGGAAAACACACTTTGCAGGGCCAAGATGCCTAGCAGTAGTAAAGCAATGTGGTTGATATCCGAAAAAATCCAAACGGATCCTTGGGCAGTATCAATCAATTTCCCGGCTACATACGGAAAACTCAATAGGGTAAGTGAGGAAAACAATAGAAATACTAGCCCTGCAAAAAACGCCCCTTTGTAGGGAATCAGAAACTGAAAAACCCGGTTCAACTTGCTTAGATTCTGCTTGTTGATCCTTCTTTTTTCTTCGGGCTCGAGCACTGTCCCTCGTTGCTTTGCCATAATTTAGGGAGCTATTGGACCACAAAAATAGGCTTTTCGAGGAGGATTTGACTAGAAAACTTGGGAGGAATGCCAAGCAAGGCCATCAATGACCCAGCCGTTTTACCAAATCTTCGCCCAAAGCTGCGGAATGCTTGAATCCATGACCCGAGCAAGCAGACACCCAGAGAAAATTCTTATCCCCAGCCATGGCATCAATGAGAAATTGAGAATCTTCAGTAACCGTATAAAAACAGACCGAAGTCTTGAGAAACTGATTTTTCAATCCAACCAATTTTCCCTCCACCTTGGTGTTCCAAAAAATTTCCTGCTCTTCCGCCGTCACTTCCCGATTTAACTGCTTGGGATGGTCTACCTCCACAAAGGATTCGGAGGCCATTTTGATGCTCTTCCCATCTAATGAAGGAAACCCATAGATAAAATCTTCTGGCGCAGGACCATAACCCCACATCCAAATCGGGTACTGTTGCCAATCGGTTTGTGCCTCTTCTATCGCAAGCCAATACAGCACTTGGCGGCAAATTTTAAGTTTCTTTTGGATGGGTAGCGGTAAAAAA
>SXGQ01254961.1_pt1 | contig 13993 bp, 17 predicted proteins | sample 3178371 | NCBI WGS metagenome assembly SXGQ01 (sample SAMN11356859, study PRJNA531348) | freshwater metagenome | isolation source: freshwater sample F1-20 | place: China: Fuxian Lake, Yuxi | collected 2017-12-25
CGACGTCGGCGAACTCGATCCCGCCCGGACCGTCGGAGCCGGCGAGCATGCCGATGCCGAGGACGAGCAGCAGGGCGGGGACGCCGAGGCGGCTGGCCAGCTTCGAGGCCATCACCCCGACCAGGACCAGGACCGCCGCGCCGAGCAGCAGCGGCTCGGAGCTCAGCACGGCGCGAGGGCGAGGTCCCCGCAGCGCCTGGTCGTCTCCATGGCGGGCGAGGCTACCGACCCCTCCCGACGGGGCTCCTTCGTCAGGCGGGCGGCGCGGGGGTGGGGCGTAGGGTCGCGCCGTGGTCCAGTTCCTCGATCCCCGTGCCGGTGTCGCAGCGCCGGTCGAGCCCTACGGGTTGGCGGCCGACTGGTCCGCCGGCCCGCCCACGATCGGGCTGCTGGCCAACGGCTTCCCCGACTCCGTGGCGTTCCTGGACCAGGTCGGCGAGGCGATCGAACGACGACTGCCCGGCGTCGTGCTGCGCTCGTGGAACAAGGGCAACGCCTCGGCACCGGCGTCGGACCAGCTGCTCGACGGCATCGCCGCCGAGGTGAAGGCCGTCGTCGCCGCCTACGGGCACTGAGGGAGCTGCACCTCCGGCACCGTGCGTGACGGCGTGAACCTGGCCCGGCGGGGCATCCCTGCGGTGGCCCTCGTGACCACCGAGTTCCAGGCCCAGGGCGACTTCGTGGCCCGCTCCGTCGGGATGCCCGACAGCCCGCGCGTCGTGCTCCCCCACCCCGTCGCCGGCGGCGGGCGCGACCGCCTCCACGAGGTGGCCGAGGGCTGTGCCGACGAGGTCCTGGCCCGGCTGGGACGGCCGTCGTGACCGCCGACCTGCTCGAGGCCGCCGACGAGAGCGCGGCGGTCGAGCTGCTGCACGAGCTCGGCTGCACCGACGGCCTCCCCGTCATCGTCCCGACCCGGGAGCGGGTCGACCGCATGGTGCTCGCCAGCGGGCTCGACGCCGACCTGGTGCTCGGCCAGCTCGGACCGTCGATGGGCGCAGCCACGGTCGAGAAGGTCGCCGCCGCCGCCGTCATGGCGGGTTGCCTGCCCGACCACGTCCCCGTGGTCGTCGCCGCGGTCCGGGCCGTCGCCGACGAGCGCTTCGACCTCAGCGAGGTGCAGGCCACCACCCATGCGATCTCGCCGCTGATCCTGGTCAACGGCCCGGTCCGGCAGGCCGCCGGCGTGGCGTCCGGGTTCGGCGCGCTCGGTCCGGGCCACCGGGCCAACGTCGCCGTCGGCCGTGCCCTGCGCCTCGCGCTCATCAACATCGGCGGCGGCCGGGCCGGCATCTCGGACATGGCGCTGCTCGGCCACCCGGGCAAGCTCGGCGCCTGCCTGGCGGAGGCGGAGGAGTCGAGCCCGTGGGAGCCGCTCCACGTGGGCCTGGGCTTCGGTGCGGAGGAGTCGGTGGTCACGGTCGTCGGCACCGAGTCGCCGCACTCCGTCATGGCCGTGACCGACGGCGACGACCCGGCCAGCCCCGACCGCATCGTCGATGCCGTCGTCGGGGCGTTCTCGGCCGTCAGCACCGACAACGCGCTGCTCCGGGGCGGCGCTGCGGTGGTGGTCCTCAACCCCGAGCACGCCGCCGTGCTGGCCGGCGCCGGCTGGTCTCGCGCCGACGTGGCCGCCGCGGTGCACGAGCGCGCCGGCAACCCTCGCTCGCGCCTCGCGCGCGCCGTGCCGGCCTTCGCCGGAACCGGTGACCCCGACGACTTCCTGCGCTGCTTCGCCACGCCGGACGACGTGCTGGTGCTGGTCGCCGGCGGCGGCGGCCTCTACTCGGCGGTGTTCCCGACGTGGTGCGCCGGTGGCCACGCCAACCGCGCCATCAGCGTCCCGGTCGAGCTCGACCAGGCCTGCGCCATCCCCGGGAGGGGCTGAGCGCCGGTCAGGCCTGCGCGGTGCGGGCGTGGGCCTTCAGCCGCCGCTCCATCGAGGTGCCGGCGACGAGGGAGCGGAACTCCGAACCGGTGCCGGGGGACGGCGCAGCGCCGGTCGGCGTGCTGGTCCCTGGTGCGGTGCGATCCATCGTGTGAACCTCCTCGAGCGGCGAGGCCGGCACCCGTACCCCGGGGTGAACGAGGTCAGAACCTCAGGTGACGGGCGGGATCTCCGCGCGCAGCGCCTGGACCCAGTCGTTGGCCTCGCGCCAGGACACCTCGGCCTCCCGGCGGACCCGCGGCGCGGTCTCGCCGGCGGCGGCGTAGCTGCCGAGGAACAGGACGTCCTCGTTCTTCGACTTGAGGTCGCGCAGGGCGTCGGCCACCAGCTCGTCGTCGACGTGGCCCTCGAGGTCGATGATGAAGCAGTAGTCCCCGAGGCCGCGCTTGGTGGGCCGGCTCTCGAGCCGGGTCAGGTTGATGGCGCGGGCGGCGAACTCCTGCAGGATCGAGAGCAGCGAGCCGGGGCGGTCGGCCCGCTGGAACACGACGATGGTGGTCTTGTCGTGCCCGGTCGGTGCGGCGACACCACCCCTGGTCACGGCGACGAATCGGGTCTCGTTGCCCCGGTGGTCCTCGATGTCCTCGGCCAGCACCTCGAGGCCGTTGACCTTGCCCGCCAGCGAGGTGCCGATGGCGGCGGACCGGCCGTCGGCCTCGTCGGCGACGATCTGAGCGGCCTGGGCGGTGGAGTTGGCCGGGACCTGCTCGACGCCGGGCAGGTGCTCGCCGAGGAAGCCCCGGCACTGGGCGGTGGCGACCGGGATCGACACGATGCGCTCGATGTCGCCGACGCCGACGCCGGCCGGTGCGAGGAGGCACATGACGATGGGGATGACGACCTCGCGCTGCATGCGCAGCTCGTGGTCGAAGATCAAGGCGTCGAGGGTGATGTTCACCGAGCCCTCGATGGCGTTCTCGATGGGGACGAAGCCGGTGTCGACCTCCCCGGACGTGACGGCGTGGAGGACGTCGGTGATGGTCCCGCAGGGGACGAGGTCCATCTCGGCGTAGTCGGCCTGGGTGAGCAGGGCCTGCTCGCTGAAGGTGCCCTCGGGGCCGAGGAACGCGATGCGGCCCCGGCCGTCGGCGGCGGGCGCGTGCGCAGACGTGTCGGAGCCGGTCACGACCGGCCAGGATAGGACGGTGGACGCCCACACCCTGCGGGAGCTCCTGGACGACGTCGCCGCCGGTCGGGTCGATCCCGACGACGCGGTCACCCGCCTGCGCCGACTCCCCTTCGCCGACCTCGGCCACGCCCGCATCGACCACCACCGGGCGCTGCGCCAGGGCCTGGCCGAGGCCGTGTACGGGCCGGGCAAGACCCCCGAGCAGTGCGCGTCCATCGTCACCGAGCTGCTCTCGGTCGGCGACGGCGCGATGGGCGCGGCCCGGCCGGTGCTGCTGACCCGCGTCGACGAGGCCCAGGCCGCCGCCGCGCTGGCTGCCAACCCCGGCGGCGACCGGGTGGGCGACACCGTCATCTGGCGGGCCGCCGAACCCGAGGACCGGTTCCGAGTCGTGGTCGCCGCCGCCGGCACCGCCGACCTGTCCGTGGCCGACGAGTGCGCCGCCGTGCTCGCCGCCCACGGCGTGGCCGCCCGGCGCCTGAACGACGTCGGGGTCGCCGGCGTGCACCGGCTGCTCGGGTCGGTCGACGAGGTCGCCGAGGCCGACGTGGTGGTGGTGGTCGCCGGGATGGAGGGCGCCCTCGCCTCCCTCGTCGGCGGCATCACCGGCGCTCCCGTCGTCGCCGTGCCCACCTCGGTCGGGTACGGATCGTCGTTCGAGGGGGTCACCGCACTGCTCGCCATGCTCTCGTCGTGCGCCGCCGGCGTGACGGTCGTCGGCATCGACAACGGCTACGGCGCGGCGTGCGCTGCGCTGCGCCTGCTCGGCACGATGGACCGCCGGGCGGTGCAGGCGTGAGGGGTCGGGCGTGAGCGAGCGCATCGCCTGGTTCCACGCCTTCTCCGGGATCGCCGGCGACATGGCCCTCGGCGCGTGCATCGACGCCGGCGCCGACGTCGACGACGTCCGCTCGATGCTCGCCGGACTCGACGTGCCCGGCTGGACGCTGCGGGCCGAGCCGGTCCTGCGCGGCGGGCTGGCCGCCACCCACGCCGTCGTCGAGGTGCGAGACGACGCCCACGCCCGCTCGGCCGGCGACGTCATCGCCCTCGTGGAGGGCAGCGACCTGCCCGTCCGGGTCCGGCGTCGCGCCGTCGCCACCTTCCGGGCCCTCGCCGAGGCCGAGGCCGAGCTGCACGGCGAGCACCCCGACGACGTGCACCTCCACGAGGTCGGCGGGCACGACGCCATCGTCGACGTCGTGGGAACGTGCGCCGCCCTCGAGCTGCTCGGCGTCGAGCGGATCCTGGCCGGTCCGGTGGCCACCGGCGTCGGCACCACCCGGTCGGCCCACGGCACCATCCCGGTCCCTGCCCCGGCCGTCGTCTCGCTGCTGCGCGGCGCGCCGACCTCGCAGGTCGACGTGGGCATGGAGCTCACCACCCCGACCGGTGCCGCGCTCCTGCGGGCCCTCGTCTCCGGTTGGGGCCCGCTGCCGGCCATGACCATCACCGTCTCCGGCTACGGCGCCGGCGCCCGCGAGCTGCCCGAGCGGGTCAACGCCGTGCAGCTCGTCCTCGGCGACGCCACGGTGGCCGACCCCAGCGGCACCGGCGACGGGCAGCCCATGGTCGAGCTCGCCGTGAACGTCGACGACGCGACGGGCGAGCAGCTCGCCCACGCCCTCGCCCAGCTCATGGACGCCGGCGCCGCCGACGCCTGGCTCACGCCGATCATCATGAAGAAGGGCCGGCCCGGCCACGTCGTCACCGTGCTGGCCGACCAGGCCCTCGTGCCGGCGCTCAGCACCGTGCTCACCACCGAGACGGGCTCGCTGGGCGTGCGCTCGCGCCCGGTCGACCGGTGGCCCACCGCCCGGCACTTCGACTCGGTCGACGTCGACGGCCACGCCGTGCGCATCAAGGTGACGCCGGCCCGCACGAAGGTCGAGCACGACGACGCCGCCGAGGTCGCCCGTGCCACGGGCCGGCCGCTGCGCGAGGTGGTCTCACTGGCCGAGGAGGCCGCCCGCCGCCGCCACCGGGCGCCCCACCCCGCCGACCCGGACTTCTCCCCCGACGAACCGGCCTGATGGCCATCCTCGTCGACCAGGCGATCTGGCCGTGGCGGGGCATGCGGTGGGCCCACCTCGTGTCGGACGAGTCCTACGACGAGCTCCACGGCTTCGCCGAGCGCCTCGGCATCCCCCGCCGCGCGTTCCAGGGCGACCACTACGACGTGCCGGCCCACGTGCGGGACGAGGCCATCGCCCTCGGCGCCGAGGCCGTCGACGCCCGGGTGCTGGTCCGGCGGCTGCGCGAAGCCGGGCTCCGCCGACGAGGTCGGTGACCGCTGGTCGTCGAGCGGCGCGCACGGGCCTGGCGGCGAGACCGGCCGCTGCGACTCGAAAGGGCCATATGGGTCATATCCCTCGGCGTGGCCGTATCCGTACAATCCGTGATGTGTCGATCCGCGTCGTCGTCATCGATGACCACGAGCTGGTCCGCTCCGCCCTCTCCGGGGCGCTGAGCCTGGAGCCCGGGATCTCGGTCGCAGGCACGTGCAGCTCGATGGCCGAGGCCGTCGCTCTCATCGCCCGGGTCGAACCCGACGTCGCCCTGGTGGACCTCCGGCTCGGTCGAGAGCGTCCGATCGACCGGATGGCCGAGCTCCTGGCGGCGTCGGCGGCGACCAGGGTGCTCGTCGTCACCGGCTGGGCGACCGGGCACGGGCTCGGAACCGCACTGGCTGCCGGCGCGCGAGGTGTGCTGTCGAAGAGCCAGCCGCTGGACGAGCTCGTGGACGGGGTGCGGCGGGTCGCGCGCGGCGAGGTCGTCATCTGTCCGGAGCTGGTGCCTGCCCTCGTCCAGCGAGCGACGGCACCCTCCGGCACAGAGCTCGACGCTCGGGACTTCTCCATCCTGGAGCGGCTGGTCGAGGGTCGGGCGACGGGCGAGATCGCAGGCCTGCTCTGCCTCAGCGAGCACACGGTGCGGAACCGGATCCGGATGCTGCTGGCCAAGCTCGGGGCGCACACCCGGGCCGAGGCGGTCGCCGAGGCGCTCCGGCGAGGTCTCGTGCTTCCCGCCGAGCCCGACCTGTCTCGGACCTAGCTGGCGCGAAGCGCGCCTCGCAGCTGGCCCGTCCGGACCAGACGCGCGGACTCGCACGAGGCATCGGAGGAGACCCGGCTGCGTCTGCGGGACCGTGCGGGAGGCGCCGATGCCAGCCGCATGACCAGACGATTCGTCCGTTGTGCAACCTTCCTGCCGGTCCTGGGTGCAGCGCTGCTGCACGCGCCCGGGGTCGACGTGACCGGGGTGACCGCCACGCCCCCGCTCGCGTCGCCCGTCGTGCACGAGGTCCACCGGGAGCCGGCCGAGCCCCACGTCGCCATCCCGCCGGGCGTGGAGGCCTTCGTGGCCGGGGACATGGTGGTGCACTGGATCGACGAAGGCACCGAGGGCGCCGCCGCGCTGCGGCCCGCTCCCGACGTGGCGGTCGAGCTCACCATCGGTTCCGACGAAGCCGCTCACGACGCCGGGGACCACGGCGTGCACGAGGCCGCGCACCTCGAGGGGCCTGACGACCAGCACCTGGGCGAGGCGGCGAGCGGCGGGTACGCCCTGTTCTCGAGCACCGCCCGCTGGATCCCAGGCGGCTACACGATCCGCCTCACCGGCGCCGACGCACGGGTCGAGGAGTACCGCGACGAGCTCACCGCAGCGGCGCGAGCGGCGAGCGCGACCGCCGGCGTCCCCATCCGGGTCGCACCGGGTCGCGGCGGCCCCGCCGATCCCGCTCGGGGCGAGATCGCCGTCGTCATCGGGTCGGGCCCCTGCGGGGCCGGTTCGGTCGGTTGCGGCGGACCATCGCTCGACGCCCGCGAGATCGTCGCCGGTCGCGTCTGGCTGCACCCGTCGAGCCTCGGCATCCCCACCGGCCAGCGGTCCAACCTGGCCGCCCACGAGCTCGGTCACGCACTCGGCCTCCAGCACTTCGACGGCTCGTGGAGCGACGGCCGCCAGGTGATGTACCCGGTCATCACCGGGGTGACGTCGTACCGGGCCGGCGACAGCGCCGGTCTGCGCCACGTGGCCGGGACCGCCGACCGCCCGGCGGGCGCCGTGACCGCACGGACCTACGCCGCCGGGCGTGCCCACGTCACGGGCACCGTGGCGAGCGGGACCCGCGTCCGCATCAGCTCAGGGTCCACGGTGGCCGAGGTGCCAGCCGTCGCCGGCCGCTTCGCCGGGGCCCTCCCGCTGCCCGCCGGGTCGCACGTGGTGTGCGCCGCGGTGGTCGATCCCGCGCCGGGATTCCGGCCGGCGCTCGGGTGCGGACCCCTGGACGCACCTGGTGCACCCTCGGGCCGCCTCGACCCCCTGCACGTCGCCGGCGGCGCCGTGCGGGTCACGGGCTGGGCGGTCGACCCGCAGACGGCGGATGCGGTGCAGGTGCAGGTCACCCGCAACGGTGCCGTCGTGAGCACCGTCCGGGCCGACCGGTTGCGGGCCGACCTCGGCGGGCTCGCAGTGCACTACGGGACGGCGCACGGCTTCGACGCCGGCGTCAGCCCCGTGCCCGGTCGGAACCGGATCTGCGTGCAGATCCTCGGGGTCGGCAGCGGCGGGGACGCCAGCGCAGGATGCGCCGAGGTCGAGCACACCTCGCCCCCGCCCTCCCCTGCGCCCACCATCCTGGTGCAGCCCGACACGGTCCCGACCCCGACGATCCCGTCCGGCCCCGTCACGGGTACGGCCCTCGCCGTGGTCGACGACGTCCTGCACGGCGTCGTGGACGTGGTCGCCGGGCCGACGGGGCTGGTCGCCGGGCTCGGGGGACTGCTCGGACGATGAGCGCGAAGGGTCCGTGGCCGGCGGCTCAGCCGAGCGACGCGAGCTCGGACGAGATGTTGATGCGGGCCCGGGACTCCCAGCGCTCGCGCCCGGTCATGGTCCGGAAGATGCGGGGTCGGTCGAGGAACGAGCGCAGCACGGTGCGCCGCCCGGTCCGCCAGGCGTCGTCGTCGACGTGCGCGTATTCGGCCCGCACCGCGGTGGCGTAGGCGAGGTAGCCCTCCTCGTCGCTTGCCAGGACGGCGAGGTCGGCGTCGCACAGGAGGGCACCGTTGCGGTCGCCGGGGCAGGGGTCGTGGTCGGCCGTGAGGCAGATGAGCCGGCACACCTCGCCGGTGGCGCTGTGCGAGGCACCCATCGACTCGAGGGCGCGGCGGGCGAGCACGGCCGACGCACCCTCGTTCGCACCCCCTCCGGCCCGGGGGTCGTACACGGCGTCGTGGTACCAGGCGGCCAGCACCGTGGTGGCCCAGTCGTCGCCGTTGCCGTGGATGGCGAGGACGGCGTCGACCACGCCGGACGTGTGGGCCAGGACGTGGTGGTGGCGGCCCGGCTCGCGGTGGCGGGCGACGAGGTCGGCGTAGGCGCCGGCCCGGTCGCCGACGACCGCACCGACCGCGTCGAGGGCGGCGTCCCACCGGTCGTCGGGTGCGTCGTGCGCCGTCATCGGCCGGAGTCTGCCAGCGGCCCACGGCCACAACCGCTCCCGGTGCCAGAATCGGCCGGTGCAGCTGACGCTCTGCGACCGGTGCCACTTCGACCCGGGCGACTACAGCCGGCGCGACCTGTCGACGTCGGGCACGTGGCTCTCGGCGATGGCCGAGCAGTCGGTCGAGGGCGTGCCCGCCGAGGTGCTCGCCGCCGGCCCCCAGGCCGCCACGCTCGCTGCGCTCCGGCGCCTGGCCGGTTCGATCGATCCCGATGCGCCCGATCCCGAGTCGGTGCACGAGGCGATCCACCACCTGCACGACCTCGGCCGCCAGCTCCACGAGGCGGGTGCGGGCGCCCCGAGCCAGCGGGGCAGCGTGGCCCAGCTGTCGACCTCTGACGGCGGGGTGCCGAAGTCGGCCATCGACTCGGCCGACGTGGGGCTGCGTGGCCTGCTCGGCGACCTCCAGGGCAACCGCAAGCACCACGGCCGGCCGTTCCAGGCCGTGTGCCTCTGGTCGGCGGAGGTGATCGACGCGCTCCGGGCCGAGGGTCACCCGATCCACCCCGGCGCGGCGGGAGAGAACATCACCGTCGCCGGCATCGACTGGTCCACGCTCCGCCCCGGCGTCCGCTTGCTGGTCGGGCAGGTGCTGTGCGAGCTGTCGGCATGGGCGGTGCCGTGCCGGAAGAACGACCGCTGGTTCACCAACGGGTCGAACCGCATGAGCCACGACCTCCACCCCGGTTGGTCCCGGGTCTACGCCTGGGTCCTGGAGCCCGGCACCGTCGCCGCCGGCGACGAGGTCCTGGTCGAGCCGTAGCGAGGGTGGCCCTGGGACGAACGAACCGATCGGTTCGTCCGTACCGCCTGTGGAACGAACGAACCGATCGGTTCGCTGGTGTCAGATGGTGTAGCCGGCGTTGGCCAGGACGCTCCGGCCGAGGTCCTGGTCGCCCTCGAGGGTGACGTCGTGGCGGGTGGGGTCGGCGGGCCGCCGACCGGCGGTGTAGCGGACCCACAGCAGCGTCGGGATCGTGATCGTCGCGGTCGGGTCGGTGAGGTCGTCGACCACGGTGGCCCGTCCGTCGACGCGGACGTCGATCGTGCGCTCGGTCTCGCCGGTCAGGTCCAACCGCACCGACTGCCCCTCGGTGGCACCGGCCTTCTTGCCGACCACGAACCCGAGTGCGGTGGAGTGCTCGTCGAGGGCGACGTCGACGGCGTGGCCGCTGGCGTGGCCGGGGAGCCCGAGCGCCTCGCGAACGTCCTGCTCGTGGATCCAGCAGTCGAACACCCGGATCTGCATGAAGCGGCCGTAGGTGTCCTGCCCGGCGGGGGTGAAGGACTCGGCGTCGAAGTCGGCGTCGGTCATGGCGTCGAGTGCGGCGGTGCGCTCGGTGGCCACCCGCTCGAGCTCGGCCAGCACCTCGGCCCCGGAGCGGTCGCGGCGGACGGCCACGGCCACCTCGTTGAACTCGCCGATGGAGGTGCGGACGTGCTCGCCGTGCTCCAGCCCCTCGGCCTCGTCGGGCCGGCCGAGCAGCATCAGCTCGGTGCCGATGATGTGGGCGTAGAGGTCCTTGACCGTCCAGCCCGGGCACTCGCTGGCCGTGTGCCACTGCCCGTCGTCGAGCTGTCGACCGAGCTCGACCAGGGCGTCGAACTGCTCGTGGAGGGCGGCGACGAGGGTGCTGCGGTCGGAGGCGGCGGGCATGGCGCGGACCCTACGTCGAACTCGACGCCTGGGCGCCCGGCGAGTGGGCGCGATCTCGTCGAGGACGAGCTACTCGGGGCGGCTGGAGAGGTCGCGCCAGAGGGCCCGGTAGGTCGGGTACACGTAGCCCTCGGTGACCCAGCCGGCGGCGACGAGCTCCTCGTGCAGCTTCGGCAGGTTCCGGAACGGGACGCCCATGTCGACGTGGTGGGCCAGGTGCCAGCCGGTGTTGAACGGGGCGATCCAGAAGCGGGTCAGCAGGTTCTGGCGGACGTGGTGGGTCGTGAGGCGACGGTCGGCCGAGGCCTGCATGCCGCCGTGCTCGGCGATGGCGCGCAGCCGGTTCACGACCCGCCACACCGTCAGGTGCGTGCCCAACCACAGCACCGGGTACGTCAGGACGCCGACCGTGCCGGCGGCGAGCACCCCCCACGTGGTGAGGACCGCCGCAAGCACGACCTGGGCCACGACGATCTTGCGGGCGATGCCGTAGCCCTGCTCCTTGCGAGCGGCCTGGATCAGGACCTTCAGGTTCTTCCACCCCGACGTGCCGCGCAGGTCGCGCCACAGCTTGCGCTTCAGCGAGGCCCGGGTGATCGGGTAGCCCTGGTACAGGTTGAGGTCGGGCTCCTCGGGGCCGAACTCCTCCCGGTGGTGGGCGAAGTGGCTGCGCCGGTAGAGCTCCATCGGCACGAAGGCGGGATAGGCGGCGAGCCAGCGGCCGACGACGTCGTTGGCCCGCTTGTTCGTGAACAGCAGCTTGTGGGCGGCCTCGTGCATGAGGATCGCCATGCGGGCGTGGACCGCACCCATCAGCACGAACGACGCCACCCAGGCGAGGGGGTGGTCGAGGTGCAGCGCCAGTGCGATCGTGACCGCCACGTGGCCCCACGTGAGCAACACCGAGCCGACGTTGCGGAGGTCGTCGATGCGACGCAGACCGTCGCGGATCTCGCGGATCGGCTTGCCGGTGGGCCCCAACCGGTCGGTGGGCAGCACATCGGGCAGGACCTCGGGCGGGGGGACCATGCTGGTCCGGATGCCTGCGTCTCGATCCGTCACGGCCATGGCCCCATCTTACAGTTTCGGTGCGCGTGTCGGGCAAGCGTGACATCGGAGGTCGACCGCTCACCGCTCGCTCGGTGATCGCCTCGACCCTCCTCGGCGTCGATCCGCCGCGGTTGCCGACCCTCGCCCTCGTCCGCTCGGGCGAGCTGTTCGGGCTGTCGGAGGGCGCCACCCGCACGGCGCTGTCGCGGATGGCGGCCGCCGGCGACGTGGAGGCCGACGGCAGCGCCTACCGACTGGCCGGCGCCCTGCTCGACCGCCACGCCCGGCAGCAGTCGGCTCGCGACGCCGTGCCCCGGGCGTGGGACGGGACCTGGGAGCTCGCCCTCGTCGCCGACGGCCGGCGACCGGCCGCCGAGCGGGCCCGACTGCGTGACGCTGCCCGTCGCCTGCGGCTGGCCGAGGTCCGTGAGGGGTGCTGGGCCCGGCCGGACAACCTCGACCCCGGTCGTGCCCCGGCCGAGCGCGCCGTCGTCGATGCCCAGTGCCTCACCGTTCGCGGGGCCCGCCCCGACGACCCCGATGCGTTCGTCGCCGCCTTCGAGCCCGCCGGCTGGGCCGACGCGGCGCGGTGGCTCGTGGACGCGATGGCGGAGGCGCAGCCCGCCCTGGACCGCCGGGACCCCGATGCGCTCGCCGACACGTTCCGGCTGGACGCCGCCGTCGTGCGCCACCTCCTCGCCGACCCCGCACTCCCCGCCGATCTCGAACCGCCCGACTGGCCGGTCCGTGCGCTGCGCGACGCCTTCGCCCGGTTCGACGCCGGCTTCAAGGCCACGTGGCGGGACTGGTACCGGGCCTTCCAGCCGGCGTGAGCCTCCAGGGCATGCTCAGGTCCGGGCCGGTTCGTGCCGACAACGGAAGCATGCGAAACGGAGGGAGATCGGACCGGCGCGCCGCCGCGCTCGTCCTCGCGCTCACCCTCCTGCTCGGCGCCTGCGGCGGGTCCGACACCGACGTCGCCTCCGACGCCGAGCGGCGCTCGGAGCGTGATGCGGACGCCCAGGGGCGCGACGGCGACGACGACGAGGTCGCGGCGTCGGAGCGGTCGACGACCACCACGACGTCCACGTCCACCACCACGACGACCACGACCACGACGACGACCACCACGACGGTGCCGCCGACCACCGCCCCGCCCACGACCCAGCCGCCGCCACCGCCGACCACCGCGCCGCCACCTCCTCCCCCGCCTCCCACCACGGCACCGCCGCCCGCTCCCTCGGGACCCCGGCACGGCACCCGCAACACCGGCTGCGAGCAGTACATGTACGACCAGATCAACGCGGCCCGGCGCAACGCCGGCCGCGGCGGCCTCCAGTTCGACACCGGGATCCAGTACATCGCCGTCGGCTGGTCCGACGAGATGGCCGGCAGCCAGACGCTGCGGCACAACCCGAACTACGGCGACCAGATCGTGCGCCACCGCGACTACCGCACCGCCGGCGAGAACGTCGGTCGGGGCTACGAGCAGGGCTCGCTGTTCCAGGCCTTCATGAACTCACCCGGCCACCGGGCCAACATCGAGTCCGGTGCCTACAGCCACGTGACGGTCGGCTGCCTCACCGACGGCGGCGGTCAGCTCTGGGTCACCCAGAACTTCTGGGGCGGCTGAAGCCCGTCCCGGCTCAGACGGTCGACCAGAACCGCTCGAGCACCTCGGCGGCGCGGGTGGGTGCCTGGTAGGGCCAGAAGTGCCCGACGCCCTCCAGCGCCTCGAAGCGCGCACCCAGCAGGGCGGCGGCCTCCCGGGCCAGCACCTCGTCGCCGAAGGGGTCGTCGGTGGGGTGCAGCACCAGCCCCGGCGCGGACGTCGCCGTCCACGGACCCCAGTCGGCGTGGGGGTTCGGCGTGGCCGAGCGGTACAGGTCGAGGATGGCGTGGCCCATCGTCTCGTCGGAGGCGTGCGCCATCTCGAGGGCGTGCTGGGCCGGGACGCCCATCGCCTCGAACAGCGGGGCCCGCTCCTCGGCGGGCGTCGACTCCTGGGCGGCGACGAAGGCCTCGCCCTCGCCCGGGGTCTGCCAGACCTGGGCGAAGTCGTGCCACACGTAGTCGGGGTGGGCGATGTTCCCGACGTCGGCGACCCACGAGCGCAGCAGGTCGCCGCGGGCGCTGGCGATCCGGTACGTCAGCCCGGCACCCCAGTCGTGGCCGACGAGGTCCACCGGCTCGCCGATGGCCTCGATCGCCTGCACCACCCACTCGACGTGCGCGTCCTTCGTCCCCGTGAAGCCCTCCGGTCGGTCGCAGCCGAAGCCCGGCAGCGCGAGGGCGAACGAGTCGTCCTCGATGGCCGCCCGCACGCCGTCCCAGATGGCGGCGGTCTCGGGCACGCCGTGGAGGAAGACCTTCATGGCGCGCACCCTAGGCTCGGCCGCCATGTCCGAGGATCGCCTCTACTTCCGCCAGCTCCTCGCCGGGCGCGACTTCGCCCAGGGGGATCTGATCGCCCGCCAGATGGTGAACTTCGTGTACCTGGTGGGCGACCGGGAGACCGGCGAGGCCGTGGCGATCGACCCCGCCTACGACGTGCAGGGGCTGGTCGACGTGCTGGCCGAGGACGGCATGCGCCTCACCGGCGCCCTCGCCACCCACTACCACCCCGACCACGTGGGCGGGGACATGATGGGCCACTCGATCCAGGGCGTGGCCGACCTGCTCGCCATCGCCCCGGTGCCG
>SXGQ01115030.1_pt1 | contig 13991 bp, 10 predicted proteins | sample 3178371 | NCBI WGS metagenome assembly SXGQ01 (sample SAMN11356859, study PRJNA531348) | freshwater metagenome | isolation source: freshwater sample F1-20 | place: China: Fuxian Lake, Yuxi | collected 2017-12-25
GAACCGGCCGGACGCGACCAGCTTGATCGCGCTGCGCTTCGAGTCGCCGTTCGGGAGCGGCACGAACCGCTCGGGGTCCTCCCCCCCCGCGCCGGTGTTGCTCTTGGCGCCGATGCGGGTCATCGCGATCGCGAGCGTCTCGTGCGCCTCGGCGGAGATCGACCCGTAGCTCATCGCACCGGTGGAGAACCGCTTCACGATCTCGCTGACCGGCTCGACCTCCTCGATCGGGACGGCGGGTCGTGCCCCCGTGCGCAGCTCGAACAGGCCGCGCAGGGTGGCGAGACGGCGTGACTGGTCGTCCACGTCGCTCGAGTACTGCTTGAAGATGTCGTAGCGGCCGGCGCGCGTGGCGTGCTGCAGGCGGTACACGGTCTCGGGGTTGAACAGGTGGTGCTCGCCCTCGCGGCGCCACTGGTACTCGCCGCCGAGTTCCAGGCGGCGGTGCGCGCGCAGTTCGGGGCGCGCCGGGTGCGCGGTCGCGTGGCGCATCGCCACCTCGCGCGCGATCACGTCGAGGCCGACACCACCGAGACGCGAGACGGTGCCGGTGAAGTACTCCTCCACCACGTCGGTGGCGAGGCCGATCACCTCGAAGATCTGTGCGCCCGTGTAGGACGCGACGGTGGAGACGCCCATCTTCGACATCACCTTGAGCACACCCTTGCCGGCGGCCTTGATGTAATTCTTCACCGCCTTGTGCGGGTCGACACCACCCATCAGGTGGAGCCCGCGGCCCTCGTCGGCGGCGATCATGTCCTCGATCGACTCGAAGGCGAGGTACGGGTTGATCGCGCCCGCGCCGTACCCCACGAGGAGTGCCATGTGGTGCACCTCGCGCGCGTCGCCGCACTCGACCACGAGCCCCACCTGGGTGCGGGTCTTCTCACGGATGAGATGGTGGTGGACGGCGCTCGTGAGGAGAAGCGACGGGATGGGCGCATAGACCTCGTCGGAGTTGCGGTCCGACAGCACGATGATCCGTGCCCCGCGCTCGATCGCGTCCGACACCAGGGTGCGCACGTTGGCCAGTGCGGCCTCCAGGCCTGCGCCGCCGTCGGCCACGCGGTAGAGACCGCCCACCACGACGGACTGGAGATGCGGGTGCGTGCCGTCGTCGTTGATGTGGATGATCTTGGCGAGGTCGTCGTTGTCGATGACGGGGAACGGCAACGAGAGCTGGCGGCAGCTGTCCGGGCCGGGCGCGAGCAGGTTCGCCTCGGGACCCACACTCGTGCCGACCGCCGTGACGACCTCCTCGCGGATTGCGTCGAGCGGCGGGTTCGTGACCTGGGCGAAGAGCTGCTGGAAGTAGTCGAAGAGGAGGCGCGAGCGCTCGGACAGGACGGCGATCGGGGTGTCGGTGCCCATGGAGCCGATCGGCTCCGCGCCACTGCGCGCCATCGGCGAGATGATGATCTTCAGTTCCTCGTCGGTGTAGCCGAACATCTGCTGGCGGCGCAGCACACTGTCGTGGCTGTGCACGACGTGCTCGCGCTCGGGCAGTTCGTCGAGTTCGGTGATGCCGGCGGCGAGCCACTCCTCGTAGGGGTGCTCGGCGGCCAGGTCGGCCTTGATCTCCTCGTCGTCGATGATGCGTCCCTCGGCGGTGTCGATGAGGAACATGCGGCCAGGTTGCAGGCGGCCCTTGCGGATGACGCGCTCGGGGGCGATGTCGAGCACGCCCGCCTCGCTCGCGAGGACGACCAGGTCGTCGTTCGTGACCCAGTAGCGCCCGGGGCGCAGGCCGTTGCGGTCGAGCACCGCACCGATGACCGTGCCGTCGGTGAAGCAGACATCGGCGGGGCCGTCCCACGGCTCCATGAGGGTGGCGTGGAACCTGTAGAACGCGCGCTTGCGGGGTTCCATGCGGTCGTTGTTCTCCCACGCCTCGGGAATCATCATCAGCAACGCGTGCGGGAGGGTGCGGCCGGCGAGGTGCAGGAGCTCCAGCACCTCGTCGAAGCTCGCGGAGTCCGACATGCCGGGGGTGCACACCGGGTAGGCACGGTCGAGACCGGGGATGAGGTCGCTCTCCAGGAGTGCCTCACGGGTGCGCATCCAGTTGCGGTTTCCCTGCACGGTGTTGATCTCACCGTTGTGGGCGATGAAGCGGTACGGGTGCGCGAGCGGCCACGACGGGAACGTGTTCGTGGAGAAGCGGCTGTGCACGAGTGCGAGGGCGGACTCCATCCGTTCGTCGGAGAGGTCGGGGAAGAACTGCTGGAGCTCGGGCGTGGTGAGCATGCCCTTGTAGACGAAGGTGCGTGCGGACAGCGAGGAGAAGTAGGTGCGCATGTCCCCGGTGAGCGCCTGCTCGATGCGCTTGCGCACGATGAACAGCCTGCGGTCGAGCCCGATGCCGGCGGCGCCGGCGGGGTCGTCCACGAAGTAGGTGCGGAACGCCGGCATGACGGCACGGGCGGACTTGCCGAGGCAGTCCGGGTTCACCGGCACCTCGCGCCACCCGAGCGGGCGCAGGCCCTCCTCGCGGGTGATGCGCTCCACGGTCTCGACCGCCAGGGCGCAGCGCGCCGGGTCAGCGGGAAGAAATGCCATGCCGGCCGCATAGGCGCCGGCTGCCGGGAGTTCCACCCCGGCCGTGGCGCGCATGAACGCATCGGGAACCTGGATGAGGATGCCCGCACCGTCGCCCGTGTCGGCCTCTGCGCCCGTGGCACCGCGGTGCTCCATGTTCGTGAGCGCAGTCAGTCCCAACGTGACGATCTCGCGGCTCTTCTTCCCCTTCACGTTCGCGACGAAGGACACACCGCATGCGTCGTGCTCGAAGCGCGGGTCGTACAGGCCGTGGGGCGCGGGGAGATCTGGGTTCATGGCTCGTCTGGTCCTTGGGTGCCGTGGCATGCCACGGGGGAAACTGCGTGATGTGTTTCCCGGGACGACGTTGGCCCGAGCAGGACGTAATGCTAACGGGCGCCCGCTCGCACGCCAAGGGGTTTGACGGGGCTCATGTCACCCGGCGTCGAGAGCCCCGGCGACGATGTCACGCCATTGCCTTGTGAACGTGTGCTCGGTCAGGGCCCAGTAGCGGCTGCCCATCTCGGATTCCATCATGTCAAAGAAGGTGGGACAGGTCTGGCGGTTCATCGGGCCACCGGTCGCATCCATCCAGTGCTGGAAGAAGTTGTGGATCAGCCAGAAGGCAATGACCTCCTGGGCATTGATGTCTGTCCCGATCTGGTCCTTTCGGATGCCGATCATCTCCAGGGACGCAGGAGCCCGTCCGATGGCGTCGTAGATGTCGGTCCATTGGTTCTTGAAATTGATGGAGCGCGAGATCTCGATCGTCCTGCGGTTGTACACGAACTGGACGACCACCGTGACCGCGATCAGGACTGTTCCCGCGACCTGGGCCCAGTCCCCCATCGACACTCCCGCGGCCAGCAGCATCGGTTCGGCTACCGGGGATCAGCCCAGGCCGGGGCGCGCTTCTCGAAGTCGGACATGACCGACTCGCGCTGGTTGTGGCCGCCGATGAGCCCGCCGATGACGCGCCGCTCGGCGGCGAACTGCTGCGCCGCATAGTCGAGGGCGAGACGGTTCAGCAGCTCCTTCGCGCCGCGCACGGCGTCGGGGCTGCGGCGGCAGATCTCCTCGGCGTACGCCATGGCATCCGCGTGCGGGGTCTCCGACAGCCTGGTCACGATCCCGATCTCGTGTGCCTCGCGGCCGTCGAAGATGCGCGCGGACATCACGATGTCCTTCATCACGTCCGGCCGCACGAGCCCCTGCATCAGGACGGTGCCCGCCATGTCCGGCACGAGGCCCCAGTACACCTCGCGGACACTGAACTTCGTGTCCGGGTGCGCGATGCGGATGTCGGCCCCGAGCGCGATCTGGCAGCCGCCACCGAGTGCGTGGCCGTGGACCGCCGCGATCACCGGGACGGGCACTTCCTGCCACACCCACGCGGACTGCTGGCCGAGATGGGTGATCCGTCCGTCCGCCATGTCGCCTGCGCTCGGCGCGGCCTCGCCGTTGCCCCGCTCACCGCTCGCCATCCCGCCGAGGGACGACAGGTCGATGCCGGCACAGAACGAGGCACCCTCACCCGACACCACAACGGCGCGGACCTTCTTGTTCCCCTTCAGGGACTCGCCGGCGTCCACGATTGCCTGGAACTGCTCCCCGTCGAGGGCGTTCCGCTTGTCGGGACGGTTGAAACGGACATCGGCGATGCCGTCAGAGATGTTGATTGTCACGCGCTCGGCCATTGCGACATCTTGCCACGGCCCGGGCGGCGGGTCCCCACTGTGGACCCCCGCCGCGGGCATGGCAGACTGCCCCCATGCACCTGAACCTTTCCGCAGACGAAGTACTCACCACCACCCGCAGCGTGCGCAAGCGCCTCGACTTCGACCGCCCCGTCGAGCGGGAGATCGTGGAGGAGTGCCTCGAGATCGCACTCCAGGCCCCGACCGGCTCCAACAGCCAGGGATGGCACTGGATCGTCGTGGAGGACGCCGCCAAGAAGAAGGCCCTCGCCGACATCTACAGGAAGAACTGGGACATCTACTCGAACGCGCCCGGCCGCGAGTACGCGCCGGGCGACACCCGCGGGGAGCGCATGCCCGCCGTGCGCGACTCCGCGACGTTCCTCGCCGAGAACTTCGAGAAGGCACCGCTCCTCCTCGTGCCCGCCATCGACGGTCGCCTCGACAATCTCCCGTCGTTCGCCACCGCCAGCCAGTGGGGCTCGCTGCTCCCGGCCGTGTGGAGCTTCATGCTCGCCCTCCGCGAGCGCGGCATGGGGTCGGCATGGACGACCATCCACCTCATGAACGGCGGCGAGGAGGAGGCGGCAAAGCTGCTCGGGATCCCGTACGAGCGCGTCAGCCAGGCCGGGCTCTTCCCGATCGCCTACACGAAGGGCACGGACTTCAAGCTCGCCGTGCGCGAACCGCTCTCGAAGGTGCTCCACTGGGACAAGTGGTGAGCGACTCGCCCGTCACCTATTCGCTCGTCGACGGCACCGCCGTCATCACGATGGACGACGGGAAGGCGAACGCTGTGTCCCCCGCCCTCCAGCAGGGCGTGAACGCGGCGCTCGACCGCGCGGAGGCCGACGGCGCCGTGGTGGTCCTCACGGGCCGGCCGGGGTTCCTCTCGGCGGGTTTCGACCTGAAGACGCTCGCTGCGTCCGGCCAGCCGGCCGTCGACATGCTGAACGGCGGGATCGAGCTCGCCATCCGCCTGCTCTCCCATCCCGCGCCGGTCGTCATCGCGTGCCCCGGCCACGCGATCGCCATGGGCGTGTTCCTCTCGCTCTGCGGCGACTACCGCATCGGCGTGCGCGGCAACTTCCGCTACACCGCGAACGAGGTCGCCATCGGGATGGCGATGCCCTTCAGCACCATCGAGATCCTGCGCCAGAGGGTGACGCCCGCGGCACTCACCCGTTCCGTCCTCCTCGCCGAGGTGTTCACTCCGGAGAACGCAGTCGCGAACGGGTTACTCGACGAGGTCGTGGAACCCGACGAACTGATGCCCCGCGCGCTCGCGTTCGCCGCGTCGCTCTCGGCACTCGATGCGAACGCCCATGCCGTCAGCAAGAAGAGACTGCGCGCGCCGGTGGTCGCAGCGATGCGCGAGGGGCTGGCGAAGGACCTCGAGGGCTGGAAGAAGCAGTTCCTCGGCTGAGCCGGGGGCTACTCCACCAGGCGGAGGCCGCTCGGCGCGATCGACTGGTCCGCGAACGGCAGGTCCACCACGAACTCGGTGCGGTGCGCCGGGAAGACGTGGTGGCTGACGAGCACCACGTTCCCGTTGGTGTCCGTGGTGGTCCTCGTGCAGCGCAGCACCGGCGAGCCCGACGGCACCTCCAGCAGCTTCGCCTCCTCCGCCGTCGCTGCATCGGCGCCGATCGTCTGGGTTGCCCCGCTGAACGGGATGTCGAGCAGCTCGTAGAACGGCGACCTCTCCACGTCTGCACGGGAGAGGTCCTGTCCGAGCTCGGCCGGGCACCAGACGGTCACGATCGCGAACGGTTCGCCATCGGCGAGATTGACGCGCCGCACGCGCAGGGCCTGCGACGTGCCGAGACTGCGGGCCACGTCGCGCGGCGCCTTCTCGAACGCGAACTCAAGCACGCGCCGTTCCGGTTTCATGCCCGACGCGCGCATCTGGTCCTCGATCGTGGCGAGCCGCGCGAGCGGCTGGCGCACCGTCTCGCCGGCCACGAACCAACCGAAGCCCTGGCGCGCGTTCACGAGACACTCGTCACGCAGCACCTCAAGCGCCTTACGCACCGTGACACGACTGACTGCGAACTCAACAGAAAGTTCCGACTCGCTCGGCATCAAACGACCCGCGGCGTACTCGCCGGAGGACACGCGCACCCGGAGCTCGTCGGCGATTTGGTGATAACGGATCGTGCGCACTTGTATTAGAGTTGTCTACACAGAGGAAAAACGCAAGTCCCCGTCGCTTGCCGACCGAAAGGCTCCCCCATGGCTGTCACTGCAGGAACCCCCATCGAACTGGTCGAGGCCGTCTACGCCAAGCTCGCCGCGAACGTTGCCACGGGACGCTCGCGCCTCGGCCGGCCCCTCACCCTCGCCGAGAAGATCCTGGTGAACCACCTGGTGGACCCCGCCGCCCAGGAGATGGAGCGCGGCCGCAGCTACGCAGACTTCAACCCCGACCGTGTGGCCATGCAGGATGCGACTGCGCAGATGGCACTACTGCAGTTCATGACGGCAGGGCTCCCCTCGACCGCGGTGCCGTCGACCGTGCACTGCGACCACCTCATCCTCGCAAAGGTGGGTGCGAAGCTCGACCTGCGCGACGCAAATGACACGAACCGTGAGGTGTACGACTTCCTGCGCAGCGTGTCGGCAAAGTACGGCATCGGGTTCTGGGGCCCCGGCAGCGGCATCATCCACCAGGTCGTGCTGGAGAACTACGCGTTCCCGGGCGGCATGATGATCGGCACCGACAGCCACACCCCGAACGCGGGCGGCCTCGGCATGGTCGCCATCGGTGTGGGCGGTGCCGACGCGGTCGACGTGATGACCGGCTTCCCGTTCAACGTGCGCTGGCCGAAGGTGATCGGCATCAAGCTGACGGGCTCGCTCTCCGGGTGGAGCAGTCCGAAGGACGTCATCCTCGAGGTGGCGCGCCAGCTCACCGTCGAGGGCGGCACCGGCGCGATCGCCGAGTACTTCGGCCCCGGCGCCGACACGATCTCGGCCACCGGCAAGGCGACCGTGTGCAACATGGGCGCGGAAATCGGCGCCACCTGCTCGGTGTTCGGGTACGACTCCAACATGGCCACCTACCTGAAGGCCACCGGCCGCGGGGCGATTGCCGCGGCGGCCGACAAGGTCGCCGAGCACCTGCGTGCGGACGAGGGCGCGCAGTACGACCAGGTCATCGAGATCGACCTGTCGACACTGAAGCCGCTCATCAACGGCCCGCACTCCCCCGACCGTGCGCACCGCGTGGGTGCCGACGGCGTGGGCAAGGCCGCCCGCGAGAACGACTGGCCGCTCGAGGTGTCGGCGGCCCTCATCGGATCGTGCACGAACTCCTCGTACGAGGACATCACCCGGGCGGCATCCATCGCGCGCCAGGCGGCGGCAAAGGGCCTGAAAGCGAGGACGGAACTGCTGATCTCCCCCGGGTCCGAGCAGATCCGCGCCACGATCGAGCGTGACGGCCTCCTCGCCGACCTCGAGGCAATCGGTGCCACCGTCCTCGCGAACGCGTGCGGGCCGTGCATCGGCCAGTGGGAGCGCGCGGCGGACAAGACCGCGAAGCCGAACAGCATCGTGAACTCCTTCAACCGAAACTTCCCGAAGCGCGCAGACGGCTCGGCGAACACGCTGTCGTTCGTGACCAGCCCTGACACCGTGATGGCGGTCGCCCTGTCGGGTCGGCTCGACTTCGACCCCACCGTCGACACGATCACGGCACCCGACGGCACCGAGGTGCTGCTCGATGCGCCCGTAGGCGAAATCGTTCCGGCCCGGGGATACGACCCGGGTGTCGACACGTTCACCGCTCCGCCGCCCAGCGGCAGCGGCGTGGTGGTGGAGGTCAGCCCGACCAGTGACCGACTCCAGCTGCTCGAGCCGTTCCCGGCGTGGGACGGCAAGGACTACCTGGAACTGCCCGTGCTCATGAAGGCAAAGGGCAAGTGCACGACCGACCACATCTCAGCGGCCGGCAAGTGGCTGACGTACCGCGGGCACCTCGAGAACATCTCGGGCAACCTGTTCATCGGTGCTGTCAATGCCCACGACGACGCCGTCGGCGAGGGACTCGACATCACCGACGGCCAGCGCCGGATGTACCCGGACATCGCGAAGAACTACAGCAACGCGGGCATCCGCTGGTGCGCGATCGGTGACCAGAACTACGGCGAGGGCTCGTCGCGCGAGCACGCGGCCATGGAGCCCCGCTTCCGCGGTGGCGTCGTGATCTTCGCCCGGTCGTTCGCCCGCATCCATGAGACCAACCTGAAGAAGCAGGGACTCGTGCCGCTGACGTTCTCGGACCCCGCGACCTACGACGCGATCGGCGAGACCGACCGCATCAGCGTCCTCGATCTTCCCCCCGTGCCGGACAGGCCCGTGCAGTGCCGCATCACCAGAGCAGACGGCACGACCGTCGACTTCGAGGCGAAGCACACGTTCAGCCCCGAGCAGGTGGAGTGGTTCAAGGCCGGTTCGGCACTGAACATCGTGCGAGCGAAGGTGGCGGCGGGCAAGTGACCGCGCGGTGCGGCCAGGGCCGCACCAACAATGACGGTCAGGTGTCGAAACCCGGTCTGCGCTCGTCCTCGGCGTCCGGGTCACCCGTGTAGTTCGAGGGGAACGTGCGCCGCAGTTCGTCCTCCGTGGGCTCACGGTGTTCCCTGGCCTCGGGCGGCAGCAGCGCCGAGATCGCGTCCATGATGCGCCGCGTGTCGGCGTCGAGATCGTCGAAGCGGAGCTCGACGGGCGCGCCGACCGTCACGGTGACGAGCGGGGGCGAGGTGAGGTTCGCGATGTTCGGCAGCTTGGCGTTGCGCGGCCACACGTTCTCGGTGCCCCAAATGCCCACAGGGACCACGGTTGCCCTCGTGTCCCGGGCCAGTTTCGCCGCGCCCCATCGACCCTTCAGCACCGGGTCAAAAAAGGCCCTGCCGCGCGGGATCGTGCCCTGGGGCATCATCGCCACCATGTCCCCGGCAGCGAGCGCCTCGTGCGCGGCCCGCAGCGGCTCGTCGCTCCCTGTGCCGCGCTCCACGCGGATGCCGCCGAGTGCGGCGGCAATCTGGCCGACGACCGGGGCGTCGAACACTTCCTTCTTGCCGAGGAACCGCACTGCACGCCCCGTGCGGGCGACCGCCATGGACACCGCCGCCACGTCGAAGTAGCTGCGGTGGTTGCCCACGATGATCGCGGCACCGTCGGCAGGGATGTTCTCGGTTCCCGAGATGTGCCACTTCGCGTACGGGAACGTCTCGGGGCGGGCGAACTTCATGAGCAGTTGCTGGGCCTCCAGACCGACCACCGGCACCTTCAGCACACCGTCCGGCACGTCGAAATTCGTGACGGGCCAGCGCCGCGCAGCCGCCAGGAGACGCAGCCGGAAATCAGGGTTCACGCACACCGGGTGACCGACGCTCGAGAGCAACGGCTCGTCGAAGACACTGTCGCTGTATGCCCAGCTCTCGGAGAGTTCCACGTCGTTGGCACCTGCCCACGCCCGCACCGCGTCGCGCTTGCCGCGCGACCACACATAGGGACCGTCGAGCTCGCCGTCATACCTGCCGTCTGCGTCGACGGCATACGTGGTCGCGATGACGTCGTCGAACCCGACCGCACGGGCGAACGGCTCGATGAGGTCGCGCGGCGTCGTCGTGGCGAGGACGACCTTGCGTCCCTCGTCCCTGTTCTTCTGCATCACGCTCCGCGCGTACGGCTGGAGCAATGCGACCAGGTCGTCGACCGCGGACGTTGCGGCCGCGCGCACCTCGTCACGCGAGTGGCCACGCATCGCCGCCACTGCCTGGCGGCCGAGGACCATCGACGGCAGGTTCTCACCGAACACCTCGAACACCTTGTAGAGGATTCCCTCGCCCGGGATGTCACGGTTGACAACCCCGGTCTCCCGGAGCACCCGGCTCACGACCTGGGCGGATGCACCCGAGAGCAGCGTGCGGTCGAGGTCGAAGAATGCTGCACCTGCCATGGGGGCGCAGGTTATGCCCAAGAACTGTGGCGTCCGCACAGGTCGGGTGTGTCCGGGGGAACATGTGCCGGGAACGGGAAAGGCCCCGCGGGGGTGCGGGGCCTCTCAACCTGATCCTTAGGAGGGGGGTCCTTCGGGATCGATTCGGCTGGGCAAATGGGGGGCGCCCAGCGCGTTTATGTGCTCCCATTATGAACGTGAATGGGTGAACACTCAAGATGAAGGAGACGATACTTGCTATCGTTTTTAGAGATAACCCCACAGGAGGCCCCACTCATGGAGATCAAGCAGCTGCAGAGCCTGTTGGCGATTGCTGACCATGGTTCGTTCTCGGCGGCCGCCCGGGCCCTCGACACCGTCCAGTCCAATGTGTCGGCCCATATCTCGCGCCTCGAGAAGACCCTGGGTGCGGTCCTTGTCGACCGTCATCTCGGCGTGTTGACCGACGAGGGCGACATGGTGGCGGCCCGGGCCCGCAGGATCATGCACGAACTCGAGGACATTGACTCCGACATCCACTCCCTGGGTGACTCCGCAGTGGGCGACTCGCATGTCGGGACAATCGGCACCACCGCCAGGTGGCTGATGCCCCGCCTGCTGCCGACTCTCGGCCGCACCAATCCGGGCGTGCGGATGACCGTGGTCGAGAGCGCCACCAGTTCACTGGTGCCGTTGCTGAACGCCGGGGAGATCGACGCCGCGATCATTCACCTCCCCGTGGAGGGTGACTACGAGGTGCGGGAGATGTTCGCGGAGAGCCTGCTGCTCCTGTGCCACAACAACCACCCGCTCGCGGGGCGCAGCGAGATCTCCATCGTCGAACTCGCCGAGCACCCGATCCTGCTCGCGCCTTCCGGCACCGCCCAGAGACGGATCCTCGACAAGGCTGCTGCCAACCACGGGGTCAGCCTGCGGTCACAGGCAGAAATCGACGGGGTTCGTTTGATGACATCGCTCGCCTTCGAGGGCTTCGGTGCAGCGATCGTCCCTGCCTCGGCCATCCCCGGCTGGCTGCAGGGGCCGTTCGTGCGCGTCTCGGTGCCCGAGCTGCCGCGACGTGTTGTGGGCTGGGTGCAGAGGGCGCGGCCGAGACCGAACCGTGCCACGCTCGCAGTGCGCGACGTCGCTCTCGGGATCGTGCAAAAGCACGGCGACAGACAGCCCGGCGTCACCGTGAACGTGGGCATTGTGGCCGGCAGGGGACCCCGCCAGGCCTCCCCTGCCTAATCTGTTCCCGTGAGCGACACGGGCACCACCTTCGGCAGGGTCCTGCTGGAGCTTCAGCACAAGGTCCCCGGTGCCGCCAGTGCCGACATCCGCGAGTTGCCGTCCGGCCGCACGATCGTGTGGCTGGAGGTCGACGGCTCACACCACAAGGGCGCACTCTCGGCCGCAGCGTCGCAGGTCATCGCCACCGCCGCCGAGACGGCCCGCACGAAGGGGCTGCCTCTCGTCGGTCAGTTCGCCTCGTCCGGCGCGGACATCCTCGAGGGCATCGCCGCCCTCCACGGCTGGGGCCGCGCGGCGAAGGCGCTGGCCGATTGCTCCGGCGTCGTGCCAACCATCAACATCGTGAGCGGCCCTGCCGTGTCGGGCCCGGCACTCCTCATCGGTCTCGCCGACTTCGTGGTGATGACCGAGGACTCCTACGCGTTCGTCAGCGGGCCGACGATGGTGGAGGAGTTCACCGGCATCGCTGTCACCACGGACGAGCTCGGCGGCCCCGCGGCCCACGCCCGCCAGAGCGGTGCCGCAACGATCGTCGTCACTGACACTGCGGCGGCACTCGACTGGGTCGACGCGCTTCTCGCCTTCCTCCCCGACAGTGTCGACTCCTTGCCCGCCTTCAGTGCCTCTGGGGACCCCGACGACCGTTCCACGCCGGAGGCCGGCGGGCTCATGCCGGAGACCTCGACGGGCAGCTACGACGTGCGCGACGTCATAGCCTCCCTCGTGGACGACGGCTATCACCTGGAGCTGCGCCAGAGATGGGCGACGAACGTGGTCACCACCCTCGCGACAATGGGCGGCCACACCGTGGGGATCGTCGCCAACCAGCCGCTGTCTCTCGCGGGCACCCTGGACATCCCGGCCTCGCAGAAGGCCGCACGGTTCGTCTCGTTCTGCGACGCGTTCAACATCCCGATCCTCACCCTCGTCGACACGCCCGGCTTCTACCCCGGCAAGGACCTCGAGTGGCGCGGGATGATCCGCCACGGGGCACAGCTTGTCTTCGCCTACGGACGCGCGACCGTGCCCCGCATCTGCGTGATCCTTCGCAAGTCGTACGGCGGTGCCTACATCGTCATGGACTCGAAGAAAATGGGCAACGACCTCTGTCTTGCCTGGCCCGGCGCCGAGCTTGCGGTCATGGGAGCGGGCCAGGCGGCCGCCATCCTCCAGCGACGCGCGACCGACGAGGAGAGGGCCGCGTTCGAGGCGGACTACACCGCCCGCCTGCTGAACCCGTACGTGGCGGCCGAGCGTGGCTACGTCGACGCCGTCATCGACCCGGCCGACACCCGCAGGGAGATCTGTGCGGCACTTCACATGCTCCGCGACAAGCGCGAGCGACTCGTCTCGCGCAAGCACGACAACTCCCCCCTCTGACGAGCCCGACCCCGGCCCGCCCGTCGACCGGATTGCCCCCGCAGGGGTGGCATCGCCTAATCTCGGGGCGGGGAAAAAAGCCCCGACACATCACATAGTCAGTGGTAAAGGGGACCCCAAATGACTGACACCATCACCATCACTGATGACCGGACAGGAAAGACGGTCACAGTTCCGATCAACGGCGGGACGTTCTCGTCAGCGGCACTGAGGGAGCTCGACCCGGGCCTCTTCATGTACGACCCGGCGTACCTCTCGACAGCGGCATGTGCCTCCGCCATCACCTACCTGGACGGCGACAACGGCATCCTGCGATACCGCGGCATCCCGATCGAGCAGCTCGCCGAGAAGTCCACGTTCCTCGAGGTCGCGTACCTCCTCCTGAACGGCGACCTCCCGGATGCCGACCAGATGGCCAAGTGGAGCCACGACGTGACCCACCACACCATGATCCACGAGAACATGCGCAAGCGCTTCGTGGACGGATTCCACTACGACGCACACCCCATGGGGATGTTCATCTCCGCCACGGCCGCTCTCGGCACCTTCTATGACGACGCGAAGGACATCTTCGACAAGGGCTCCTACGACAAGCAGGTGCTCCGGCTCATCGCCAAGGTCCCCACGATTGCGGCCATGTGCTACCGCTTCAGCCAGGGACTCCCCTTCGTCTCCCCCAACAACTCGCTCTCGTACGGCGAGAACTTCCTGAACATGATGTTCCGCATCGGCGATGACTACAAGGTCGACCCGGTGCTGGCGCGTGCGATGGACGTCCTGTTCATGCTCCACGCCGACCACGAGCAGAACTGCGGCACCACCGCGATGCGCGTGGTCAGCTCCGCCAACAGTGACCCCTACACCGCCACGGCCGCGGCTGCATCCGCCCTGTACGGCCCCCTCCACGGCGGCGCGAACGAGGCGGTCGTGCGGATGCTGTCGGATATCGGAACGATCGACAACGTCCCCGCCTTCATCGAGGAGGTCAAGTACGGCTCGGGCCGGCTCTTGGGGTTCGGCCACCGCGTCTACAAGAACTTCGCCGAATAGTCGAGCGAGTTGTTCGGCGACCCGAACGGCAGGCCCATGCTGAATCGGTAACACATCGCAGCGATGGTCGGCGATTTCGCGATGAGGCGCAGCGTCTGCTTGGCCAGCGTGTCGGCATCGTCGATGTC
>SXGQ01343793.1_pt1 | contig 13990 bp, 11 predicted proteins | sample 3178371 | NCBI WGS metagenome assembly SXGQ01 (sample SAMN11356859, study PRJNA531348) | freshwater metagenome | isolation source: freshwater sample F1-20 | place: China: Fuxian Lake, Yuxi | collected 2017-12-25
CAAGAATACGATCAATTGGATGACCCTTGCCAGCGGGCACCTTGACCTCCCGATATTTCAACGGGGCCACATAAGTCTCGACCTTGAAAGTAAAATTATCATCCCAGGGAAGTTTGGAATCTATCCAGCGTGCGAGAATTTGAACATCTTTTTCACCAAGTGCGGGTCCCTTGGGAGGCATCCTTTCCACTGCATCATTTGAAGTTATCCTTTTAATTAGTTCACTTTTTTTGCTATCACCTGAAACCACAGCCTTGCTTTGAATCAATGCCTGCCTGGTATCAAATGAAACCGAACCCTTGTATGTCCCGTTCGTATGACAGGATGCGCAATGTTTCTTTAGGATTGGTACAACTTCGTGGACAAAGTCGAGTGGTTTTTCCTGAGAGAAAGCAAACCCGGCCGCGAGGAATATAATCGCGTAAACGAACAATAATTTCTGCAAGTGAACAACGATTTTAAAAACCATGAGTAGCATCCATAATTAACCGGCGGGAAACACAAACCATAAGAAACATTTTAACCTGATTTATTCAATTAATGAATAGACAAAAAACCCCATCGTTAACGATGGGGAATTAAATTAGGATGAGATATATATTTAATCAGATTATTCCATTCTGCGCCCTTGCATTTTAAAAACCGCAGGGTCGATGGAGTAGGCTATGAACTGTACCGAACCATCACATAAAGCCATGTTCAGCCCACCAGCATGGGCGCTGCCAAATCGATTCGTATCAGTTACTGTGGGGGTGTCCTGGGCGGGGCCATTGGTGTTTGTATGCCTGAAAACATCGTTATTAAACCCGGTGTACATGGATTCGTTATCACCGGGGTCACCTCCGGTGCGGTAATTATTTATGGTCATGTATTTTTCACCAACAAAGTAAGTGTTACTTGTTCCACGAGTTATATCGCTGAATTTTATTTCAGAACGGACAAAAACCACCCCGGTCATCAATGCGACATCAGCAGCTATACCATTCCATGTGGAAGGCGTATCTCCCGCTGCAATTGACCCTGGGCCGGCATTAAGTTCACACTTATAATCCCCGGCACAAGCGGCGTAATCAGTCCTTGCAAGCATAGCAGGCGTGGGGCTGGTCTCATAATAGGAATAGCCCATGCCATTCGGGAAAGGACCACGGTCCCTGCGAGTCGGGCAATTGTAAATCCCGACGGTTGTTTCACATCTTTTTGAATTTCCTGCCTGGTCTGCTGCCGACCCTGATGCTCCACCCAGATCAAACAACGCTTTTTGTTCCACAAATGGAAGCATGCTGTAAACCCAGCCACCGGGTTGGTCTTTTCCAGTACCTCTTCCGGCAACACCAACCCAATACCAACCCCAGCCTCCAGAGGGAAACCGATTATAAACATCATGGTGGGAATGCACGCCCAATGAAATTTGCTTGAGGTTATTCGTGCACTGTAAACGGCTAGCAGCCTCGCGAACTTTTTGCACGGCGGGGAGTAATAAGCCAATAAGAATGGCAATTATTGCTATCACCACCAAAAGTTCAATTAATGTAAACCCCGCCTTTCGATTTAGCTGGTAAGGATTCATGGTTCAAACTCCAAAATGAAAAAATGTATGAATTATTTGGATGACACCCTGATATCAAAACTATCACCACCCCGGCCCATGCGATCAAGCGCTATCTCTTTTCCAATGGTGGTATTCTCATTAAATCGGGCAGGAAAGGTAAAAGATCCAACTTTAATGACCTTTATTTTGTAAAAACCAGGCTGAACCCCCTCAAACTGTTGCCCTTCCTGCTTGAAGCGAACCATGCCATTTGCGTCCGATTTGCCTTTTGCAGGTTTTATTGCATCCAACATGAATTTCTCGGGTACCATTTCCACTTCAATATCCGTTTTTTTTTCACCATCCATTGCAACTGAACAGGAAAATGATATCAAGGCCATTCCCTGCACTGCATACTTGTTTAACCTTTGTTCAATTTCTTCCTGGCTCAACTTTCCGTCATTATTGGTATCAATAATTTTTTCAGCTTCTTTCAAGGATGGAGCGTTTTTTAATTCGGACTGGTCAATAAAACCATCCCTATTCAAGTCGTATTCATCCATGGCTGCTTTGGATGAACCAACCGCGTCAATTCTGGCCATTACAGGGACCGCTGGTCCACCCCCGCATCCTTGGAGCAAAACAACAGAGCTAAATACCAATGCAAAGGTAAAAATTCTAATCAAAATGAAAGTATCATTTAAAAACAACATAGATAGTGAGATTAATAAATATTACTTTATCCATAACCCATATCAATTTTAAATTTCACAATTCTCTAATTTGATGACTAATTATTGGTTAATACGCTCTGAATGTATATCTCGTAAGAACCCTGTGAATTCGAGATAAAGGCAATTTTTTTGCCATCAGGAGACCAAGTTGCGAAATTGTTCACTGCTTTATTATTAGTGATGTTTCTAACACCCGTACCATCCTCATTCATCACAAAAATGTTGTAACTCCCTGTGCGATTTGAAGTAAAAGCAATCGATTTGCCATTGGGGGAATAAACCGGCCAGACATCAATCGAAATGTCATTGGTCAGCCTTAATACGCCTGTTCCATCTTTTCTCATGGAACAGATTTCAAAATTACCAAATCTGGAACTAGAAAAAACAATGCGTGAACCATCTGGTTTCCAGTTGGGGTTATTATCAAAGCCCTGGTCCTGGGTAAGCCGTTGGATTTTTTGATCACCCAACTCCATCGAATAAATTTCCTGATTACCATCCCTGGTGCTTACCCAGGCCAATCGTCTGCCATCAGGGCTAGGGCGTGGACTTTCCTCAAAAGCCTTATGTGGGACCAATACCTTGGCGCCGGTTCCATCCGAGGAAACCTCGTTAATCTGCAATTTACCATCTGTCCCTTGAAGAATATCGTGGACATATACGACACTTTTACCATCGGGCGACCAATGCCCATCAAAATGAGGAGTGTTGGGCGATGGAACCACCAGCGGAACAACTTCCGAATTATTTTCTGCTTTCGCGGTGCAAAGCTCCATCTTTCCCTGATGTATCCGAGTGAACAACAATTTCTTCCCATCTGGCGACCAAGACAAATGCGATTTGAACGATCCATCCTTGGTAATTTTGACAGCAACAGCGGCATCATCTTTAACCTGATGAACAGACCCGCCCAAAAGCACACACATCATTGGAATTAGGCAATGCATCAAAACAACTCCGCGACAGGCTCACCATCAACCGCAATTCCAAGTGTTTGCGATTGTTCACTTGTGATTCCTATCGCCTGATGGATGGTGGCAGCAAGATCGCCCGGAGTGCAGGGCCTGCTGGAGGGCCTTTCAGCCCTTGCGTCACTGGTTCCAATCACCAATCCCGGCTTGATTCCACCACCTGCAACCAAGGCACTGTAACAATGCTCCCAATGATCGCGCCCGGCTTTTTCATTGATCTTGGGGGTGCGGCCAAACTCGCCCACCGCAACCACAAGTGTCGAATCAAGTAATCCTCTTTTCTTCAAGTCATCCAACAGCGCTGAAAGGGAATGATCCAACCACGGACCATGCCTATCGATCATGATCTGGAAATTTCGATAATGATGATCCCAGCCTCCATCACCTGCATCCTCCTCGGCTTCCACATGATCACTCCAGTTTACCTGGACAAAAGGAATACCTTTTTCAACCAAACGGCGGGCAAGCAGGCAGGACTGGCCAAACCTGGTCCTGCCATACTGATCCCTGATACTTTCAGGCTCAAGTGAAAGATCAAACAACGACCTGGCCTCGGGTCGTAATAGCAATGCGAAAGCCTGCCCCATATGCTCTCCCCAAGTCTGGGAAAAAGCCTTCGAGTCCAGCTTTCTACTGGCATCTGAAATCGCGCTATTCAGTTTTTTACGATCTTCCAACCGTTCGGTGGTAAGCCCCTGCCCAAGCTCAAGTGCGGGAATCCGCATTCCTTGGACCGGATCATAGACTATTCTAAAAGGATCGCAGCTTGCTCCAAGAAAACCACCATTCTCACCTATGATGGCTTTCTTTCCCTGGTTCAGTTTTCCCCCCACAACCATGAAGGAGGGCAAACCGGAGTCCAATCTTCGCACCTTCGCAACGATACTTCCCGTGGTTGGCCTGGCTTGACCCGCCCTGGGTTTTCCATCCAAACCCACCGCACCTGCAATACTGCCCGTGAGCCCAACAGTGCCTGCGACACCATGATCGTTGGATTGGCTATGCATGGTTCTTATCAGGGAAAATTGATCTGATCGTGATGCGAGCTTAGGGAATAATTCTGAATACCTGATACCCGGTTGGCGGGTTTGGATGGTCGAAAATGGGCCGCGAAACTCGGCAGGCGCGCTTGGCTTGGGATCAAAAGTATCCAATTGGGATGGACCGCCCCATAACCAAATGAATATGACAGACTTTGCACTTCCATGCACGGGACCGGCAATCGCCCTGGCTTGCAATAGATCAGCCCAATGCAGGCCAAGCACCGATGATGCCCCAACCTGCAAAACACTTCTGCGGGAATGCTTTCCAACCTGTATTGAGCCAAGGCTTAAAATATCCGGTACTCCTGCTTGTCATTCGATCAACCATTATTCTCGGCGGCGATTTTCTTGTAAACCTCAATGGCCTTCAAAAAGGTTTTTTCAGCCTCATCCCGCTCGTTTTCCACAATCGCATTTTTTCGCACGCGCCATAATTGCTCAATCACACCAATGCACCACTTTGCGCTCTCCTTCGAGGCCCGTATGGGTTTTCCACCCACCTTGATCATCACGGGATTGGTATGCAATTGCGGATACGACCTAAGCGTAATCCATGAGCTTTGTTTAATTTCCTGATTGAAGGAAATATCATGAATCCTGCCATCTGCTGGAATTTCCATGGATTTGACCACCTTGCCATTCATCACAAATTCAACCAACCGGTTTTTACCTTCCGGCATGTTGGCACCAACCGCGGTGCCCAATGGAGAATCCGCGGCAAAGGCAACCTTGGCGGAAACGGACACGCTTCCGGGCTTTTCCAAATTGATATCATCCGTTCCCGGTCTTTTTTCATTTACCTTGAAATCAAGCGCATGCGCGTAACCATCTGAAACATAGGACCGTCCCATGGCAAGCCCTTTGCACCAATCAGCAAAATCAACCCGGTCTATTTTCCCCATCTGGACATAAACCCTGCCCTGCCCCACCCTGCTGCCTGTGATGCAGGGAAAATCAGTCTCGCCGCTCACTTTCAAAGGGAATCCACAATTCATCAGGTGATACCAGCAACTCCATTCCCTAACCCTGTGAGTGTCCATGGCACTTATGAAATCACAAAGTCCAAGCGAGGTGGTTACACAAATTTCCTGGGCACCGATGCCATCCATTTCTGGAATGAGCAAATTCGGCAACATGTCCACCATGCGTTGATGCGACTTCAAAATTTCCTTTTCGTCCAGCACACCATCCTTGTCGGAATCAATATCAGCGAATTTTTCAGGCAAAGGAAGAAATGAGGAATCAGCTTCCATCCTCGTGACTTTGTTATCTTTGTTGGAATCGAGTGCTGCAAACAAACGCTGGGCAGCACGCTCGGGATTCGCCGCCAAACCATTGGCTGAATGGGCATAGCCCGTCACAGCACCCTGCGCTTTTGCCCATTTCATGAGGGGTGTCGTCCATGTTGGCCAGCCTTTGGTCTTGGTTCCCTCTGAACCGGGATAAGTCTGGTCCTTTAAATTCAAAAGGCAAACATGCCCCAATGCCTGCGAACCAAAACCGCTAACCTCGATGTCATACTTAAGAACGGTGAAAGGCTCGCTCTTTTTGTTGATTCCGGGCTCAAAAAACTGCCTTTGAAAATCATAGCAAGGGCCCCAAGTCAGGTTGCAACCAACATTCAGCCCTTCACCCTTCACATGCAGGAACATATCATCCGCAAAGACGCCCTCCGTTGGATTGGTGTAGTGCGCGCACCCCGCGGCGTGAATGTGATGATCACCACTATAAAAACCAAACTTGGCCGCATCGATCCAACGCTCGAGTTTCACCTCGATTGTGAATGGCCCCTTTTCCGGAATAACAACCTTTCGTGAACCTTGGAAGTATTCAGGCCCTCTGCCGAAAATCATCGTGTATTCCCCTGAAGGCAGTAGAACCGTGCCCCCATCAGGCCTGTAAATCTGCTTTTGGAAAAAGAAATCAGGTGCCAGCCTTTTAATCTGGGAGGGAAAAACATGACCAGCCTTGTCTCGAAATATAAAACTTCCCACGGTGGGCCTGTCATTTTCATCCAGAACCTTCAGCTTGACCTCGATTGCGGGCCTGATCCTGAATAACAACGGAACTTCACCGCGAAATCCAAGGTCCTGCGTTCCTTGGCCAACATCAAACGAAAGGTTAACCTCCCGCATTCCAGATTCACTGCTGTAAACCAAAAGGATTGAATACTCAACCTTCAATCCGCCCAGTGTTGGCATAAGCGGAGGGGCAGAAAAAATCTCACCATGAAAAAACTTGTCCTTGGCTCCGGGCACTTTACCCGCGCCACCTCCTGAATAAACCGGCCCCATCTGGGGCGAAAAAACCTTCAGTGAACTGGTAACCCTGGCCTCATTGACCACCTTGACCAGGAAGGGAGTGTAGGCATTTTGCTGGATGGATGCTTCCGCTTTGCCCCGCGAAACCTTCACCCGCGCCTCTGGATTGATGTTAATATTCACAAGCGTCAAGGGATCCAAGATTTGTTGAATCTTGGTGGCATCGCGCATCTCACACGCTTTCTTTAATCCATCCAAGGTGTTTTTATCCATCGGCGAACCCAGAAAATCAAGGGCTTCCACGACCCTGTTCGCTTGGGCGGCAAGGGGTTGGCCCTCAACCTCCACCACTTCAAATGCCCGCAATGGGGTAGTCAAAAACAACAGGATGAAAATTATATTCATCAGTGATTTTTGAACTGCAAACATCTCGTTATCTCCCGGGAACCTATTTGTCTGAAAGTTGCATTCAACACCTGGGATTACTTGTCCTTTTCCTGCCCAGCACCGGCAGGTATCAATCTGATTTGCCTTACATCCATGACAGCGCTCTTGGCTTTTTTGACAACCCTGATTTCCAGCGCGTGTCGCCCTGCCTTTGCAATTTCAACTTCACCAATGACTCGGGGCTTGAACATCTGGAACCCGCCGGTATCCTCGACCACAAAAGGGAACTTTTTTTCGCCCACATGCACTGCAACATCGCTGCCGCCCTGCCCGGTGCCACACCCTTGCAACACTTCAATCTTGAATTTTCCGGGTTTGGTGACTTCGAACTCCCAACTGGCCCAGTCTTTTTCATTCACCCAGAAACCAAGGGTGTTCTTGTGGACCGCCGGTTCATAACGCAGCATCACCCCATGCACTTGAGCTGTTTTGGAATGCAGCAGAATCGAACCATCCGCGGCTTGGGGATTTGGCTTGTAATCAGGGTTTGGCTTGTTTACCTGTGCGTTGACATCTTTCTGCCAGGCAACCAAACGGGCGCTTAACTCCTTCACAACCTCGGGTTTGTCCATTGCAATGTTTCTATTTTCAGAAATATCCGCATCCACATCAAAAAGCTCCTGTCTGCCAGTTTCCGCGAACTCAATCAGCTTCATTTTCCCCAGTCGAACTGCGGAACCGGGTCTTCCACCTTGGTTTGCATAATGCGGATAGTGCCAGAACACCGGTCTTTCGAGGTTCATCACCTCGCCCTTGAATGCGGGAAGAAAACTTACGCCATCTATTTTCCCCTCATTCCTCACATCGCACACATCAAGTATAGTGGGGAACAAATCGATACTAGAAATTATGCTCTTATTGATCGCTCCCTTTTTTTCCAAGCCCGGGACTTTGGCAACCATCGCAACCCGAATTCCCCCCTCGTAAAGATATCCCTTTCCTTCCCTCAAGGGGGCATTCGTGGTCGCAGGCGTATTCATTCCCTCGACAACACTAAGCCCGCCATTATCCGAGGTGAAAAACACCGCGGTGTTATCCGCGATCTTCAATTCCTCCAATTTCTTCAACACCCTGCCCACCGCATCATCCATGCTCTCAACCATGGCGGCATAAACGGGATTATTCTGGGTGCCCGGCCTGCCATCAGCCTTGTATTTTTTGACCACATCCTCCTTGGCCCGCATGGGGGTATGAACCGAATAATGAGGCAGGTAAAGAAAGAAAGGTTTATCCTTGTTGGCAGCGATGAATTTCTCGGCTTCCAGCGCCAATCTGTCGGGAAGGTATTCTCCTTTTTCCGCCTGCTCCAGTCCGGGCATGAACCTACCTTGGGCATTCTTGAATGGCGCGAAATAACTAAGGGGTGTGCCGGTTTGATCTCCCGCAATGTTCACTTGAAATCCCTGCTCTTTGGGGCCAAATCCCTCACCACCCAGATGCCATTTCCCAATATGACCAGTCACATATCCAGCCTTGGACAACGCCTCTGCAATGGTGGTTTCCTCCAAGGGCAAATTCTGCCTGATCTGTGGTTTTAAAAGTTTCTGGTCCGGTCGATCCGCCCTGCCTGGCAGCCAATCCGTCAGATGCAACCTGGCGGGATATTTTCCGGTCATTATGCTCGCCCGAGTAGGCGAACAAACCGGACAAGCAGCGTAATAATCGTTGAACTTCACCCCGGATTGCGCCAAGCCATCTATATTTGGGGTGCGGTAATACTTGCTCCCGTAGCAACCAACATCATTCCTGCCAAGATCATCTATCACAATCAAGACGACATTTGGCTTAGACTTGGGAGCAGCCAGGATTGAATTTGGAGACAATAACGCAATTGAAATCAAAGACAATATATGGACGCAAATCTTGCGCATCTTTCATTACTCCGGAATTAAAGCCTATCCAAAAAATATTTCAAAATACAACTATCACTTTGTTGGAGGAACCACTGGTTGAGTCCAAGCTGTTTCAAAATCACCCTTTTGGTAGGGATTGGGATGCAGCTTGGAAGACACCACCTTGGCCCTCACATACAATTCCCTGCCAGTGAACTTGTATCTGGCAATGGCTTCTGAAGAATCCTTGGCGATAACGCCAATCTTTCCCGCATAATTTTTTGTGACAACCACTGGCTTGCCATCCTTGTCCACCACGGTGGTGCCATCGAGTGAGGCATCTGCAAAAGTGGTGATGAATTCAGTGCGGTAGGAAACCCCGGGTTCCGACTTGATCTTGATGACAAGCTCACCATCCTGGGAATTGACATCCTCAAGAACAACCCCGGTACTGGAATAAAAATCTCCCTTATGCATGGCCTGCATGAGGCTTTCGGGATCAAGCTGCCGGGAACGAACCATGACCCAACCTCTGCCAGGATTTGTTTTCCCCAAACCTATGTCGTGATAATCATGGGAATCATCGGTTGCAAGCCCGTAGACCAAAGGCATTTTCAACTTGCCCAAGCGAAGTGCGAGTGCGACATCCCAGATCTTTTCACAACTGGGGAATGAATCACCGCCGTAATTACGCACCCCTGAATGGCCGTTATGCACTTCAAAAAAGCGCACTTCCGAACACATCGCAATCTCCTCAGCGGGAATCGATTGCTGGAAATTGGGATGATTCAAGAATCCAACCGTGGTGCTTCCGGACTTTTTTGATTGTTCCTCAAGATTCCTTAGATTTACCGTCATCGTCTCACGAATGCCTGAACCATCAACTGGTTTTATCGCTTTGTTAACATTCAAGGCATTCATATGAATGGGAAATTTTGCGAACTTATGGGTTATTTCCTCCGCGGGAACAAAAAGGAACTTGCCCTGTTCCTCATGGAGTTTCTTGCACTCCGCCAAAGTCTTAAGCCTGACCATCTCCTTGCCATCAACCATCTTTTTCTCAACCCATGTTGGCCCGAAACGATTCATATACTTCTCCAGAGCCTTCCCTCTGTTGCCTTCAGCTTTTTTAGGGGCAACCCACTTCTCACCCTCTGCAAGCAGATTATGTTCCGTCAATGCCAGGAATTGATACCCATGGGTTTTGTACCAGTCCGCGATCATGTCGGGATAATCATTACCATCACTCCATAAGGAATGCGTATGCAAATTCCCCTTCCAATATAAAGGTGTGACTTTATCCGCATTTTTTCCTCCCTGACTGAGGGTGAAATTTCCGGAAAGAAAAACCGCAAGTGAAAAAATCAAAACAACCAGGGGAACAATTATTTTTCTTTTCATGGGACTACTTTTGGCAGGAGTAAAGGAATCGAACCAAATCCTATAAAATCATACCAAAATGGCTAATTGAATAAAGCAAATTAGATATGAATGACTTGGATGCTGGTGGAAAAGAGTAACGCAGGCATGATGCAATTGAAAAGATATAAATACAACAATGAGTGATACGACTTTTTGATTAAAACCCTGGTTCAATCAAAGTCAAATTGAGAGTAAAAACCTAATCAGAAGCGATTACCTCACCGCCCGCGCGGGTCACATAATTTGCAATATTTTTGAGAGGTGTGTTTTCAGTTAGAAAGCGAACCGAACCATCGGAAAAAGAGAAATTAGCTCCCCCGTTGTGAAAACTGTAAAAATTGTGTCCCCACTCATTGGAATTGTTGATTTTCATGGTGCCAGGAATCGCACCTGTGGAAGGATGCCAAGGGGTACGCTGCCCAATGCCATATGCGTTATCGGTGGTCGCCCAAGCACCGCCTCGGGCCCTGGCACGCACCGCTGCAAGATATTCCACCGGGGTCATGGTCCTACCCCGCCAAACATCCTCACGGCCAGCACATTCACCAAGCATTATGGTGTTACTTGTACCATCAGCAATATCATTCATTCGATTGGAATAATTAAAAGCCCATGGGGGAGAGGTAGTTGTATCTTGGCCATGCCAGCAAAGCGCGCCCCGAAGATCAGTGCCCGCGGGTATCCGGTCTGCAACAGAAAGCTCGTTGTTGATTTCCCAAAACACACCCGAGGGTGCAAAATAATCGCCACAAGCACCTTGTTTATCCACTACGCGCATGCCTGTTGGCGTTGGCACGGCAACTGCCTCAGGCTTATTTTGCATCCTGGGCTGAACCGGAGTTGTTGGGCAATTAAAGATCTTGAGATTGGCTTTTACAATATCTTGGTTGGGCGGAACCCACCAGTCATATGTATAAGTATAACTGGCAAGTCGATTGCCTTCCTCCAGGTAGGGCAGCAGATAAACCACCCAATTATGCCAGCGAATCACAGGGTCTGTCTTGTTTGTGTAAGCAAGAGGAAACATTTGATTCGTGTTTTCATAATTCATCAAGGCAAGTGAAATCTGCTTTAAATTATTGGTGCACTGGATTCTACTTGCCGCATCACGAACTTTTTGCACCGCAGGTAGCAATAAACCAATCAAGACCGCAATGATGGCAATCACTACCAGCAATTCAATTAATGTAAAAGCTTTTCGCTGTGGCATAGCCTTCCTTAAGAAAATAAAGCTTTAGAGCGCTACAATTAAGTTTACGGCACACAAAAGAAGGATGACAACAAAATAACCCGAAAACCTACAAAAAACCTCAAATGAATACTGTTAAAATGCGATTGCGATGACCTTAAGAACGGATGTTGGTTTCCTTTACAAAGTACAAAGGTCGATTTTTCACTTGTTCATACACCCTGCCCACATAGTCCGCGACGATTCCTTGACCGAATAATATGGCTGATGAACAAAAGAGCAAAATTGCTGTTACGCCACACAATGGTGATTTCCCCTGCTGCCAACCATTGAAAAATGCCATTGCAAACATCAATAAAATCGCAATTGAAGACACAAAAAAAACACCACTCAAGACATATATCAATTTTGATGGTGCACTTGAAAAGGAAAACAAAGCATCAACAGCGTAGCGAAACAGTTTTGCAAACCCAAACTTCGATTCTCCTGCGAACCTGTCTGCAGGGTTGAATGAAACCACCGAGGTGGGATACCCAAGCAAAGAGATCAAGCCCCTTAAATACCGATGCGTTTCCTTGAATTTAAGAAGTGAATCAAGTGCTCTGCGAGAAAGAAGCCTATAATCAGAATAACTCTGTCCCAATACCTCGACTTGTTTCCCTATCACCCTGAAAAAAATGCTCCGCAAAATGCCCTTCAAGGAAAAAGCATTTTGCCAGCCTTCCCGCCTGGAAAGCACTATATCGCTGCCATTTTGCCAATGGGAGATCATTTCAAGAATCAATCCCGGGGGATGCTGTAAGTCAGAATCCATGATGATGACAAGATCACCCGTTGCCTTTTCAAGTCCCGCGGTAATTGCAGCCTGATGACCAAAATTTTTACTAAGGGAAATGAAAAATAAACGGCTATCAACACCAGATATTTCTCTTAGAACCGGCAAGGTGCGGTCTTTTGATCCATCATCAACAATAATAATTTCATATGTAAAATTTTGCGATAATAATGAAAGCACTTTTGTCAATTCCTGATGAAAATCACGAATGACCTCTTCCTCTTCGAATGCGGGACTGACAACACTGATTTTTTTGACCAACTTTCCAGCGGCCAAATCTTCTTTCTCATCTTGTTGAAAAACATAAGTATTAAACATCAGGGTTTCCAGCCTTCTGATTCACAATCCAAGCACATGCGAAACAAACATATTGGATGAAAAACAAAAAAGCTCCCATGGGGTGAAATCCAACAGCATGAATTTTACTGGTATCCGCAAGAACCCCGCCACCAATCGCTAGAATGAAAAAAATAACACCCGATGCGGAGAAAATCCATCTTGAAATCAACCGAGACTTAACACCTTCCAATATCGCAATTGCAAAACCCGGGGCCAAGATTATATAGGTGCTCGACTCAGTGGAAGGCCCAAACAGGGTAAGCCAGGAAAACCCAAGGCCAACCACCAATATTGCAAGTTTTTTAAGGCTTAATCCTTTCAACCTTGCTGCGAATATCAACGCAACCACAAAGCATGCAGTAAGAACCTGTATCAGCCTGTACATTTCATGCGAAACGGGCAGGTTGAAATATCTTATTATCAGCCAAAAATCCCGATATGCCACCTCAAGAATATACATGGATCGATCGCCAGATTTCAACGCGTCAAACCATTCAAGATACTGTGAACAAACATAATTTGGGGATTGGCAAAAAAAGGGAACAATGCCTAGGAGCACAATACCCAAAATAAACCCTGAAAAAAACTGCCATGAGAACGCCAATAGCGCCAGAAAAACAATGAATAACGGAAACAACTTGAAAATCACACCAACACTCAAGGCGAGCCCGGCTCCAAGATATTTTTTCTCCACCAATAGGCTAAGCCCCAGTAGCAGAGCCGCCATCATGTGAAGATTGACTTGACCATTATTGAAACTTGTCAAAGTCAGCGGCATCAAAAGTATCAATGAAATTCCGAGGCATTGATTGTCTTTTCCAATATTCGTGGCATAAAAAGCCCACCGATAAAAGGCCAATAGAAAAACCACGATTCCAATAAGCCGCCAGGCCACACCTCCAATGGCATCCCCAAGAAAATAAAACGGAATAAACATAATGGTGACGGGTGGGCAATATCGGTAAACATCCCTGTGAATTTCACCTGAAGGTTCAAGCTGATAAGTGCTTACCCCGTTAAGCCAATTAAAAGCCGCATGGGAATAAATATGAAACACTGTATGCCCGTAGGGCTTCAAGAAAACCCTGATGGAAATAATCACGGAGCAAACGACCCAAATAATGATTGCCAACTTCAGGAAGTCGATTTTTTTTCTCGTGACTACCAATGGGGACTCAGGCTGCATGAGATATGGCCCTGATTTCATCACCTACCTCTGCTGGCGACAGGATCTCAAATCCAGCATGTTTGGCAAGGCGCGCAAAAGTTCCATCAGCGAAAAATTCAAGTTCTTTGGGTCGCATCCTGATAGAGGCACTTGAGGAATCGCCATCCCTCCCCACAAGGGATTCATCATAAAAACCAGGGTGACACATCCATTCTGAAAAA
>SXGQ01831776.1_pt1 | contig 13990 bp, 13 predicted proteins | sample 3178371 | NCBI WGS metagenome assembly SXGQ01 (sample SAMN11356859, study PRJNA531348) | freshwater metagenome | isolation source: freshwater sample F1-20 | place: China: Fuxian Lake, Yuxi | collected 2017-12-25
AGTGGCAGCAGGGGCGCACGGTGAACGAGCACGTCCACCGGCTGCGCCGCAAGCTGGGCGGGGGTTGGATCGCCACCGTCCACGGGGTCGGCTACCGGTTCGACCCGGGAGCCGACCCGAACGGGGGCTAACCGGCCTCGAGCTGCTGGCTCACGACGAGGGCGGCCTTGAGGGCCCGGCGGGCGCCGGTGTCGTCGAAGCCCCAGCGACGGAGCTGGTCCTCGACCTCGGCGGCGCTGGCACCGACGTCGAGGAGGCTCCGGGCCAGGCGGGTGGCGTGGGTGTCGTCGGCCGGCCGGGGACCGCGGCGCCGACGGTCGCGCTGCCAGTCCTCGTGCGCGCTGCGCAGGCGGCGTGGGAGGCGGTTGACCTGCGCGCTGGAGAGCGGGGGGAGGCGGCGGCGCACGGCGAGGATGCCGTGCTCGGCGTGCTGGGCGCACCCGAACCGCACGCAGCGGTCGATGGCCCGGGGGAAGGGGCCGGTGCGACCGCCCCGGGTCCCGATGCCGATGGACCGGGCGGCGTCGGTGGCGTCGAGGCTGAACCCCTCGGGGCTGGCGTCGAACTCGACGGCGAAGCGCCGCAGCAGCCACGTCGAGGTCGGGCCGAGCAGCGGGAGCCAGAACCGCTCGACGTAGGCGCCTCGGGGATCGACCCCGAGGTCGTCGGTGACCGGGTCGGGCCACGGGACGACGAGCAGCGGGGGCAGGCGGGGCGGTTCGGCAGCGGACACGGGGTTGGCGGGCACGGGATCTCCCTCGGAGGTGGTGCGCTCGGGGGAAGCGAAGCGAGAGTGCATCTCGTGCACTTTCAGTACTTCACGATCCGAACACGACCCTCGGTAGCGTGTCAAGGTCCGACTTCTGGAGGGGACTGCCGTGGACGAAGCCATCGACGAGGGCCGCCGACTGCTGGCCGCTGCCGAGCGGGTCGTCGTGCTCACCGGCGCCGGGATCAGCACCGACAGCGGCATCCAGGACTTCCGCGGACCCGACGGGCTGTGGACCAAGGATCCCGAGGCCGAGAAGCTGGCCACGCTCCAGTACTACGTGTCGGACCCGGCCATCCGAGCCAGGGCCTGGCGTCGGCGGGTCGAGACGCTGTCGAACACCTACGAGCCCAACGCCGGCCACCACGCCCTCGTCCGGCTCGAGCAGCGTGGCGTGCTCGACACGCTCATCACCCAGAACGTCGACGGCCTCCACCTGCGCGCCGGCACCAGCCGCGACCGTCTCGTGGAGATCCACGGGACGACGAGCGACGTCATGTGCCTCGACTGCGACGACCGTGCGCCCATCGAGAAGGCCCTCGACCGGGTGCGGGCCGGCGAGGACGACCCGGCCTGCCGCTCGTGCGGCGGGATCCTCAAGACCGCCACCATCTCCTTCGGGCAGGGCCTGGTGCACGACGACCTGGTCCGTGCCGACGCCGCCGCTCGCCGGGCCGACCTCATGCTGGCCGTCGGCACGACGCTCGGCGTCTATCCGATCGCCAACGTCGTCCCGCTGGCCAAGTCGCACGGCGCGCCGGTCGTCATCGTCAACGGCGGACCCACCGAGATGGACGACCTCGCCGACGTGCGCATCGAGGGCTCGATCTCCGACGTCCTGCCGGCGCTCGTCGACTGAGGGCCAGCCAGGTTCATCCCCCCACGCAGTGGACAGCGGTCGTACCGTTGGCGTGTGCGCCGAGTCCGGCGCGCATCCGCGAACGAAGAGGTGGGCTTTCATGGACCTGGACAAGCTGACCCTGTCCGACAAGATCATCGCCGGCACCGGCATCGTGCTGATCATCGACCTGCTGTTCCTGCCCTGGCACAGCATCGATGTCGGCCCGTTCAGCGCATCGTTCACGGCGATCGAGGAGCGCAACGCGTTCCTCGGCGTCCTGGCGCTGCTCCTGACCATCGCCCTCGTGGCCGCGACCCTGGTGCGGGTCTTCAAGCCCGAGACCAAGCTGCCCGACCTGCCTGTCAGCTGGGACCGGGCCATCTTCTTCGGCGCCGTGGCCGTGCTCGGCCTCCTGCTCCTGAAGCTCGTGCTCGAGACCGATTACCTCGGCATCGGCGCCTGGCTCGGCATCCTGCTCGCCGCCGGCATGACGTACGGCGGGTACCTGAAGTACCAGGCCGACTCGACCACGCACACCGCCGGCACGGTCTGATCGCACCGGAGCCGCCGGCCGACCCGGCGGCTCCGCACTGCGACCCACGTTGCGGAATAGGTGCGCCTCGCGCAATTGTTGACCCACGGAGTAGGGATTCGAACGTCCCGTCCCGACCAGGTCCACCAGCACGAAGGCGAACACCGATGGCCGACTTCCGCGAGCTCCTCGCCGCCACCAAGGCCCAGATCCGCGAGATCGACACCGACGAGGCGGATCGCCTCCGCAGCGAGCGTGACGACGTCGTCATCCTCGACGTCCGCGAGCCCGACGAGAACGCCCAGGGCTCCATCCCGGGGGCGATCTTCATCCCGCGTGGCCAGCTCGAGTCGAACATCGAGAACAAGGTCCCGAACAAGGACGCCACTGTCCTGATCCACTGCGCCTCGGGGGTGCGGTCGGCCTTCGCAGCCAAGACCCTCGCCGAGCTCGGCTACGGCGACGTCGCCTCCATCGCCGGTGGCTTCAACAAGTGGAAGGACGAGGGGCGCGACTGGGGCACCCCCAAGAACCTGACTCCCGAGCAGCGCAACCGCTACCAGCGCCACCTGCTCCTGCCCGAGGTCGACATCGAGGGCCAGATCAAGCTGCTCGAGGCCAAGGTCCTGCTCCTCGGCGCCGGCGGCCTCGGCTCGCCCGCTGCGCTCTACCTCGCCGCGGCAGGCGTCGGCACGCTCGGCATCATCGACATGGACGTGGTCGACGAGTCCAACCTGCAGCGCCAGATCCTCCACAACATGGACCGGATCGGCATGCGCAAGGTCGACTCGGCCAAGGAGACCCTCACCCGTCTCAACCCCGACGTCCGCGTCGTGACCCACGACGTCCGCCTCGACGCCAGCAACGTGCTCGACATCATCGGGGACTACGACATCATCGTCGACGGCACCGACAACTTCCCGACCCGCTTCATGGTCAACGACGCGTCGGTGAAGCTCGGCATCCCGGTCGTGCACGGCTCGATCTTCCGCTTCGAGGGCATGGTCACGGTCTTCGACCCGAAGGACGGCCCGACGTACCGAGACATGGTCCCCGAGCCCCCGCCTGCCGAGCTGGCTCCGAGCTGCGCCGAGGCCGGCGTGCTCGGCGTGCTGCCGGGCATCGTCGGGTCGCTGCAGGCCATCGAGACCATCAAGCTGATCCTCGACCTCGGCGACTCCCTCCGTGGGCGGCTGCTGGCCTACGACTCCCTCGAGCAGAGCTTCCGGGAGTACAAGGTCCGTCCCGATCCGGCCAACGAGATCACCGGGGAGAACCGGGACCAGATCCAGGTCGTGGAGCTGGACGGGCTCTGCATGCCGGCGCCGCTGCAGGCCCCGACAGCCTGATCCTCCTCCGGGGGTCCTACAGTCGCGGTCAAGTTCCGGCCCCGGTCGACCGATGTCGTACCGCCGGGCTGACGACCACCGCTCGCCGGTGGCGGACGCAGTGCAGCGCACCGACACGCTCGACGAGGACGACCTTGCAGACGACGACGAAGCTCCGCCGCCTCCTCCACCTGTCCGCGGCCGTGGCGCTGCTGGTCGGTGCCAGCGGCACGGTGGCCGGCGCAGAGCAGAGCGACGACGCTCCGGCTGCGGCCTTCGAGTCCGCTGACCGCCCCTCGCGCCCGTTCCTCGACGTGCCAGGGGTCGATCTCGCCGAACTCGGCCACCAGGGCCCGATGATCGACGGCGCCGTCATCGATCGGATGGGGGAGGACCTCCCGTCCGATCCCTACGAGCGGGCCGTGGAGATCACCCACCGCCTGACGCTCGCGCCGCCGCAGCTCGAATCGCTCGTGGAGGCCGAGGGCCTCCTCCGGGCCGCCGTCTCGACGCTCGAGGCCGACACCGCGCAGGCACAGGGTGCCGTCGAGGTTGCGTCGCAGCGGGTCGAGGCCACGCGCCAGCGCTTGTCCGAGGCGGCCGCTCGCGTCGAGGCGAGGGTCGAGGCGCTCGAGGATCACCGGGACGAGATGGCGGAGGTGGCCGTCGCCGCCTACGTCCACCCGCCCGACGCCGACGTGCTGGCCAAGGTCATGGGCGGCGTGGCCACCACGACCAGCGACCTGTCCGCGGGCGTGCTGTTCTCGGCCAAGGCCGACCACGACGGCGAGGTGCGCGACACGTTGCAGGTGCTGCTCGCGGTCGGGCAGGAGCAGCGGCTCGCGGCCGAGGCGGACAGCATCGAGGCCGGTCGCCGGGCAGACGAGGCTTCCAGTCGCCTGCAGGACCTCGAGCAGCGCCGGGACGCGTTCCGCAGCGCGTTCGCCAGGGTCCAGCCCGCCCGCGCACTGCTCGAGGAGCAGGTCCCGGCCCTCGAGGCCGACCTCGACCGGACCATCCAGGACGCGTGGGGCTCCCTCTCCGATCCGACCGGCATGGGTCCGATCGGCACAGTCGGCCTCATCTCGGTCGGGGGCATCAGCGTCCACCCGGCCGTCGCCCCCGGGCTGCACGCGCTGCTCGAGGCAGCCCGCGCCGACGGCGTCTACCTCAGCGGTTGGGGCCACCGCAGCGTCGAGCAGCAGATCGCCCTGCGTCGAGCCCACTGCGGACCCTCGCCCGAGGACGTCTACCTGAAGCCGGCCGGTGCCTGTTCGCCGCCGACGGCGCAGCCGGGCGCGTCGATGCACGAGCGCGGTCTCGCCGTCGACTTCCACCTCGCGGGCGAGAGCATCTCGACCCGGAGCTCACCTGCCTTCCAGTGGCTGGCGGCCAACGCGGCCCGATTCGGCTTCCACAACCTGCCGAGCGAGCCCTGGCACTGGTCGGTCAACGGCCAGTAGCCCGCCCGGGCACCGGCTCGCCGGTGCGGGCGCTCACGGGCGAGGATGGATCCTCGTGACCGATCCGCCCCCAGCTGCAGCGACCGGGCCTGGCGGGAAGCGGGCTCGGCGGGCCTCGACGGCGGTGGGCGTCGTGCTCGGCGTCGCGGCACTCGTGTTCGTCGTGCGCTCGATCGCAGCGGAGCGGACCCAGATCGCCGACGCCTTCGCCACCGCCGACCTCGCCTGGCTGGTGGTCGGGGCGGTGGCGGCCGCTGTCGGCATGACCGCCATCGCCCTCCCGTGGCGACGGGTCATCGCGCTCCTGGGCGACGACATGCCGACCCGCGAGGTCGTCGGGCGCTACTACGTCGGCGAGATCGGCAAGTACCTCCCCGGCGGTGTCTGGCCGATCCTCGGGCGGGGCGAGCTCGCCGTCCGCTGGGGCGTGTCGCGGGTCGCGGCCTACGGGTCGGTGCTCCTGTCGCTACTCGCCCTCTACCTGGCCGCGGCGCTCGTCGTCACGGCCGGCCTGCCGGTCCTGCTGGCCGGTGACGACGGCACCGGCCCGATCGCTGTCGTGCTGCTGCTGCCGCTCGGCCTGCTCGGGCTCCACCCGGCGATCATGCGGCGGGTGCTCGACCTCGGGGAGCGGCTCATCCGGCGGCCCCTGGACCTGCCCACCCCCGCCTGGGGCGCGTCGGTCGGGCTCGTCCTGCGCTACCTGCCGGCCTGGTTCGCCATCGGTGGGGCGACGTGGGCGGTGGCCCGGGCGCTCGACCCCGGTGCCGGCATCCTCGATGTCGGCGTGGCGGCGGTGCTGTCGTGGCTGGTCGGGTTCGTCCTGATCCCGGTGCCCGGTGGCGTCGGGGTGCGGGAGGCGGCCTTCGTCGCTGCCGCCGGCTCGCTCGATCCTGGCATCGCGGCGGCGGTGGCCGTCACGGCGAGAGCGCTGTTCGTCGCGGTCGACGGCACCGGGGCGCTGCTCGGTTCGGCCGCGCTGCGCCGGAGCGCCCGTGGCGTCGCCGTCCGGGACGGTTGAACCGCTCGCCTTCGTCGCCCGGACCGTTCAGGTCAGGGGGCAGGGACCTTGCCGGTGTCCACCAGCAGGTCGAGCGTGCGGCAGATGAACGTCGCCATCTGGGCCCGGGTGACCCGGCCCCTCGGACCGAAGCTGCCGGGGCTGACGCCGGCGGCCAGGCCGGCCTGCGCCGCCCGGTTGATGTTGGCCTCGTGAGCGTTGCCGGCGGTGTCGTTGAAGTACCGGGGGCCGTCTCTCAGGGTCGAGCCGTCGGCGACCTTGTGGGCTCGGACCAGGAACGTCGTCATCTCGGCTCGGCTCACGTAGGCGGTGGGCTGGAAGGTGCGCACGCCCTTGCCGCTCACGACGCCGAGCTGGGCCAGCTGGTTGATGGCGCGTTGGTGGATCGAGGAGTCGTCGTCGTCGAAGTGGTCCGCCGGCGCCTGCGGCAGGGCGACACCGGCCTCCTGGAGCATGTTGCGCACGAAGGTGGCGAGCTGCTGGCGGGTGACCGCAGCGTTGGGCTCGTAGGTCGTGGCGGTCCGACCGGAGGCGATGTCCCAGCCGACCAGGCAGGCGATGCTGGCGCGGTGGGCGTTGCCGATCGTGTCGGTGAAGCTGCCGGTGCTGCTGGCCTGGGTGCTCGAGCAGGCGTTGTCGATGCCGCGCTGGTTCACCTGCGGGAGCGGCACCTCGAGCCCGGTGATGCCGGTGATCGTGGAGCCCTGGAGGAAGCGCACGGTGACCCAGGTCTTGCCGTCGCGATGGACGACGCCGATGCCGACCCGGTTGTAGCCGCTGCCCATGATGTTGTCGCGGTGGCCCGGGGAGTTCATGAAGGCGTTGTGGAGGCCTTGGGCGTCGTAGCCGACGCCGACGTTCTCGCCGATCTTGCGCCAGGCCGGCTCGATGTTGGCGGCCACCTGGCCGAGGTCGGTGGCGTGGGAGATGCGGCCCTGCGTCGCCATCGTGGCGGACCAGGTCCGCGAGGTCGCAGCGAGGCCGGCGTCGGACACCAGGGCCGGGAGGCCGGCGCTCGTGCGGGCCTGGTTGAGCAGTCGCAGGAAGTCTTGCTCGTCGCTGGACTCGGAGGCGCCGGCGGGGTTCGCCGACCCGAGGAGGATGAGCGCGACCACCAGGAAGAAGGCGGCGACGAGTGGGCGGCGGAGGCGTCCGGTTTCGCTCATGCGTCCTTGATCGGCCGGGTCGCGACCGATCTTGAGCGCGGTTCCCTACGGGTTCTGCGACCGGTTCGCCGTCACCGCGACCCCGGCGAGCGTGGCGGCAGCGACGGCTGCGGTGACGGCCAGGACCCCGGCCGTCAGCCACCCCGGCACCGGGGCGAAGGCGATCATCGACCGGAGGCGCTGGAGCGGTCCGTCGCCGGTGTAGTAGCGCCCGAGGACCACCCACAGCCCGCCGGCCTGGACTGCCAGCGCGAGGACGAGGGCGGCGACCGGTTGCCACCACGACGGGCGGCGGAGGAGTCGGGCAATCCCGAGCGCGACGAGCGCAGCCAGGCCCACGATGCCGGCGAAGAGGTAGCGGCCCTGGGTGGCGTAGGAGACGCCGGTCTTCTTGAACGCGCCCCAGCCCGACGAGAGCACCATCGCCGTCGCGACCAGCGCAGGGACGGCCAGCGCGAGGCGCGCCCACGAGCGCCAGCAGGCAGCGGCCACGGCCCCGACGGAGATGATCGTGAGGGCGATGCTCACGCCCATCGGGAGTCGGGTCTCGAACCAGCCGAAGCTGCCCCAGAAGCTGGTGACGAGGCGCTCGGACCAGTCGCCGGCGAAGCGGACCACCTCCTGCTCGACGCCCGGCACGCGGTCGCGCAGGCGGACCCCGGGTTGCGGGGTGCCGTGGCGGACGACGTTGCGCACCCACCACCAACCCCCGGTGGCCAGGGCGAGGCCGGCGACGACCGCCGACTGCAGCAGCACCGTCGCGGGCGGCGGTGCGCTCAGCCGGTCCCGATCGCTGCGCCGGAGCGGGAGGAGGCAGGCGATCGCCACCGCCGGCACCAGCGGGAGCGCGAAGCCCTTCGTGAGCAGGGCGAACCCGGCGGCCAGCCCGGTGGCGACCACCGTGCCCCAGCGCCGGTCGCCGGTGGCGAGGCGGGCCGCCCCGGCCAAGGTGAGGGAGCCGAGCAGCACCATGAGGCCGTCGTTCGAGACCGCGGACGACACATGGGTCAGCTGCGGAACGGCCAGCACGGCGGCAGCGGCCGACACGACGACGGCATCAGAGGTGGTGAAGCGGCGGGCGATGTCGGCGGCGAGCAGCGGGAGCGGGGCGACCAGGAGTGCACCGAGCAGCCGCAGCTGCCACACGGCGAGGTCGAGCGGGGCGCTGCCGTCCCCGTCCAGGGCCCGCATGGCCGCGCCGGCCGCGTAGTAGTAGAGCGGCGGGTGTTGCGGCATCTGGTTCGGCGGACCGTTGCGGACGTCCGGACCGAGGTCCTCCCAACCCGGTCGCTCCGCCCGCACCTGCGCGGCGTCGGCCGACACCGGGGCGGCGTGGGCCGGGAACGCAGGGGACGTCCCGAGGGCGTCGAGGGTGCGGCGGGACACGTCGAGGCCGTCGTAGTCGGGGTAGCTCCACGTCGTGGTCAGGCGGCGGACGAGGTCGTGGTGGACGTGCTCGTCCGGGGCCCGGAACGTCGGTACGAACAGGCTCCACGTGACGAGGAGCGCCAGGTGCAGCAACGTCATGGCGGCGAGCAGGCGGCGGGTCCGCTGGTTCATCACTCGATGAGCGCCTCGAGGTCGGGCGGCACGCAGGTGCCCGGCTCGCACGAGAACCGCCACGAGTGCACCTGGGTGGTCTCGAAGGGAAGGACGCGCTGGACCGCCGAGGTGCGGTCGATGCGGAAGAACGCCTCCTCGGGCGCCCGGAGGTGCGGGTGCAGCACGACGAGCGCCCAGCCCGCAGCGAACGCGGCACACCACTGGGCTGCCCTCGCCGTCAGCGGACTGGCCACGGCGACGACGGCCGCCACGACCGACACCTGGAGGAAGTAGCGGCTGCCGATGGACTGGCCGCCGCCGAAGTAGTTGTCGGTGAAGGCCACGACGTAGAGCCCGGCGTAGGCAGCCAGGCCGCCGGCGGCCAGCACGGCGAGCAGGGGAGCGCCCTCGCCCCGCCGATGCCGGCGCCACGCCACGACCCCTGCGACCGCAGCGCCGACCAGCAGCGCCACGACCACGGGCTGGAAGGTGAGGACGCCGGTGTGGCGACCGACGGCGTAGGTCACGGCGGCGCCGGGGATGTCACCCGAGGGGTCGACGATGCTCTCGAGCACGTAGCCGGGGCTGAGCGACTCGCGGGTGCGCCACGGGGTGAGGTCGTCCTCGGTGCCCCCGCTCCAGGGCGTGTTGGGCAGGGCGTAGAAGCGGTCGCCGCCGTAGGCGCTCCAGCTGGCGCCATCGGAGTAGTAGAGGTACGGCGCGACGGACACCGCCAGCACCAGGGCCGCGATCCCCCCGGCGACCAGTCGGCTGGCCCACGGCCGTCGCAGGGCGGCGAGCACCACCAGGGGACCGACCGCCACCAGCGCCGGCGGCTTCTCGGTGACGAGGAGCGCGCAGGCCACTGCGGCGACGACGAGCCAGGGGTCGACGGCTCTCGCCGTGACGGCGTCGGCACGGGGCCACGCGACCCGGGTCGCGGCGAGCGCGGCGACGCCGACCAGGACGGCGACGAAGAGGTCGGCGTGGGCCGGGAAGCCGTAGAGCCAGGCGTGGGAGGCGACGCTCGCTGCGGTGGCGACGGCCAGGGACGTGGCCCGGTCCCAGCGGCGCCGGGCGCTGGCGTACCAGCAGCCGGCGTAGGCGAGCAGCAGGCCGGCGCCGACGATGGTGACGCCGTGGGCGCCGAGGACGGCCATCGCCGGCGCCAGCAGCACCGAGTAGCCGAGCGGCTTCGCGAAGGCCCAGCCGTCGTCCCGTGCCTGGAGGAACAGCCCGTGGGGCTGGTCGGCCCAGCCGAGCTCGAGCCAGCGGGCCTGGTCGGCCTCGTCGTAGGAGAGGTTGCCGCCCTGCAGGCTCAGCGCCTGGTAGACGAACGACGCCTGGTCGCCGGAGACCGGCTCCGACGTCGGATCGTGCAGGGCGATGCGCACGGCGGCACCGACGAGCACCACGAGGCACAGCCCGACGACGAGCCGACGCCCGGTCCTCGCCATCACCGCTGGCGGCGCGGCTGCGTCGCCACGGCCAGCAGCCACGGCAGGCAGCGGTGCACCTCCACGTGCGCGAACGAGCGTTCCAGCAGGCGGCGGAGGCTGCGCGGCCCGAAGGCGCCGATGTGCTCCACGTCGTTGCCCCAGCGGGCCACGTTCTTGCCCCGGGCGAGGTTGCCGAGCTTGAAGAACGGCTCCCACGGCACGGACACGATGATCCCACCCGACACGACCCGGGACAGCTCAGCGACGAGGTGCTCGGGGTGGGGGAGGTGCTCGAGGACCTCGATCGAGGTGGCCCAGCCGACGCCGCCGTCGGGCACCGGCAAGCGGGTGACGTCCGCGACGGTCGGCTGCGCCTGTGGGACCCGCTCGGGGATCTGCGCCGCCTTCTCGGGGGCGAGGTCGACGGCGAGGACCGGCCGACCGGCCGAGAAGCGCTCGAGGGAGAACCCGGCGCCGGCGCCGGCGTCGAGCAGCGGGTCTCCGGGCGGGACGTTGGCCTCGACGAGCCCGGACAGCTCACCCAGCCAGCGACCGATCAGGCGCCGGACGACGGGGTTGCTCGACAGGTACTTAGCCTGGTCCTGGTCGGCCAGGCTCGGGATTGCCTCGGTCACGGGGCTCGCCCGCCGCTGCGGTGGCGCAGGTGGACGAGCAGCTCGGCGAGCAGCCCGAACGACGCGAGCTGCACGGCGACGATGACGAGCAGGACGCCGGCGAGCAGCGCAGGACGGTCGCCGACCTTCTCACCGGTGATCCGCAGCACCAGCATCCAGGCCATCAGGCCGAGGCCGATGAGGCCCGACACCGCCGCCATCCCGCCGAAGAGGTGGAACGGGCGGGCGTCGTAGGTGGTGAGGAACTTGACCGTGACCAGGTCGAGCATCCCGCGCCAGAACCGCTCGGCGCCGAACTTCGAGTGCCCTTCAGCTCGGGGGTGGTGGACGACGTCGACCTCGCCGACCCGGTACCCCTGCCAGGCGGCGAGGACCGGGATGTAGCGGTGCAGCTCGCCGTAGAGGTCCAGGTCACGGGCGACGTCGGCGCGCATCGCCTTGTAGCCGCTGTTGAAGTCGCGACCCTCGACGCCGGTCACCCGTGCCGTGGTCCAGTTGTAGAGGCGCGACGGCAGGGTCTTGGCCCGGCGGTCGTTGCGCTGGGCCCGTCGGCCGGTGACCAGGTCCATCCCGTCGTCCAGCGCAGCGAGCAGTCCGGGGAGCTCGGCCGGGTCGTCCTGGCCGTCGGCGTCCATGAGCACGACCACGTCGCCCGCCACCTCGGACAGGCCTGCACGCAGGGCGGGCGACTTGCCCCGGTTGACCCGCTGGCGCAGCACCCGCACCCCGGGCAGGTCCAATGAGTCCACGACGTCGGCGGTGCCGTCGCGGCTGCCGTCGTCGACCACCAGCACCTCGTGCCCGTCGCTCACCTTCTCGAGGACCGGGACCAGTCGTGCGAGGAGCTTGGGCAGGCTCTCGGCCTCGTCGTAGGCAGGGATCACGACCGAGATCTGCACCGGCGAGACCCTACCGGTGCCCCTGAACGCCCAAGGAAGCGCCGGATCTGCGCCCGAAGTGTCCATAGGCGTCGTCCCCGGGCCGGTGTAGCGTTCCGCCGGTGGGGCGACCGGACCGAGCATGCTTCGAGCAGGTGCTCTCCGATGCCAGACGGGGCGACGAGGCCGCGTGGGCGTGCCTCTACGACTCCGTCGCACCCCAGGTCCTCGGGTACCTGCGCAGCCGCGGCGCGGTGGACGCCGAAGAGGTGCTCGGCGACACGTTCCTGCACGTCGCCCGGGGCATCGACGAGTTCGAGGGCGGCGAGCGGGGCTTCCGGTCGTGGGTCTTCGTCATCGCCACCTCGCGGCTCTACGACGACCGCCGCCGCCGGCGCCGCCGGCCGGCCGAACCGTTGCCCGAGAGCGACGAGCAGCACTTGGTCGACCCCGTGGACGTCGCCGCCGAGGTCGAGATCGCCCTCGTCTCCGAGGAGGTGCAGCACCTGCTCGGTGCGCTGACCGAGGACCAGCGCGCCGTCGTCGAGCTGCGGGTGTTCGGCGAGCTGACCTCCCAGGAGGTCGCCGACACGATCGGCAAGCCGCTGACCGCCGTCAAGGCGCTGTACCTGCGGGGTCTGGGGGCGCTGCGCCGCCAGGTCGCGCTCGATGCCGCCCAGGCGCAGACCGATGGCGACGCCGTCGTGTCCGCGTTCCCGCCCATATCCCCGGTGGCGCACGCGGCGGTCACCAGAGGATCATCCGGATGACCGACCTCACCATCGACGACGGCCCCGAGCTGGTCCCGCCCGCAGAGCTCCTCGAGCTGCGGTCGCAGCTGTCCGTCGCGCCCTCGGACGAGGTCCGGCGGACCCACCTCGAAGCGATCGTGGCCCAGGTGTGTCACGGTCGGCGCACGGCGTGGGGGCGCGTCGCCTCCGGCACGGCTCGCGGCGCCGCTGCTGTCGTGGTCACGCTGACCATCACCAGCGGTCTGGCCGCCGCCCAGGTGCTCCCGGCGCCGGCCCAGAAGATCTTCTCCTCGGTCTCGGACCGCTTCACCGGCCGGGTCGACGAAGCCGACGTCCCCGCCCCGGCGACGACCGATCCGGCACCGGCGGCGGACGATGACGAGGCGACGACCACGACGACTCGCGAGCCCGCTCCCGAGCCGGTCGTGGCGACCACGACGACCAGCACCACCCTCGTCCCGCCCGCTCCGGTCGTGACCACTCCGCCCGAGCCGACGACGACCACGACCACCCCGCCGACTCCCACCACCATCCCGGGCCCTCCCGGCCCCGGATCGGAGCAGGAGCCCGAAGTTCCGGTCACCGAGCCGGAGCCGGAGCCGGAGCCGACGGAACCCACCGAACCGACCGTACCGACGGATCCGAACGAGCCGACCGAGCCTGCGAAGCCCCAGCAACCGGTCGCCAACCGCACGGTGAAGGCCGTCGATGGCGGCGTCGCCGTCGAGGAGGGTGATCCGGGCTGAGCGCGATCACCGTCTTCCTGGGCACCAAGGCCCAGTACATCAAGACGGCACCGGTCCTCCGGGTCCTCGACCGGCGTGGCGTCCCCTACCGGCTGATCGACTCCGGTCAGCACAGCGCCCTCTCCGACGACCTGCGCCTCGAGCTCGGGCTGCGCGAGCCGGCGGTGCGGTTCGGCACCGGCCGCGACATCACGACCGTGCCCCAGGCGATCGGTTGGTCGGCGGTGCTCGCCCAGCGGGCGCTCCGTCCGGCTGCGCTGCGCCGCGACGTGTTCGGACCCGACGCCCGCATCTGCGTGGTCCACGGCGACACGCCGTCGACGCTGCTGTCCACCCTCCTCGCCCGGCGGGCCGGTCTGCGGGTTGCCCACCTCGAGGCCGGGTTGCGCTCGCGGAGCATCCTGCACCCGTTCCCGGAGGAGCTGATACGCCTCGCCGTGATGCGGTCGTCACGGTTGCTCTTCGCCCCCGATGACGAGGCCGTCGCCAACCTGGAGGCGATGAAGGTGAAGGGCCAGATCCTGCGCACCCCAGGCAACACGTCCATCGACGCGCTCCGGGCCTCGCTCACCGACGTCCCTGCCCCAGGGTCGGGGTCGGCCGTGGTCACGATGCACCGGGTCGAGAACCTCCATCGGCGCAGCACGGTGCAGGGCTTCTTCGAGCTGGTGCTGCGCATCGCTGCCGAGCGGAAGGTCACCTTCGTCGTCCACGGACCCACCGAGGACGTGCTCCGCCGATCGGGTCGTGCCGACGAGCTCACCGCCGCCGGCGTCGAGACGGTCTCGCTGCTCCCGCACCGCGAGTTCACCCGCCTGCTCGCCGCCGCGCCGCGCGTCGTCACCGACGGCGGCTCGGGGCAGGGGGAGTGCGCCCTG
>SXGQ01436598.1_pt1 | contig 13988 bp, 10 predicted proteins | sample 3178371 | NCBI WGS metagenome assembly SXGQ01 (sample SAMN11356859, study PRJNA531348) | freshwater metagenome | isolation source: freshwater sample F1-20 | place: China: Fuxian Lake, Yuxi | collected 2017-12-25
CAAGCTCCTGAGCTCTCATAAAGCGCCTCCTCAGCCTTTCGTGCCCGCCGCACCGAGATGATGCGGATGAGTCCGCGACGCTTCGTGACGATCGCGGACCAGGTGCGTCCGTCGATCTGCCCGATGACGACCCAACGCGGCTCGCCCGTCGATCGGGCCGAGATTTCCAGGTGTTCGCTGTCAGCTCACAGGAGTTGCTCGTCAGCTTCGGCGACGCGCCGTGATCCTCGCCGACCTAACCGCCGTCACTTTGAGGCGGTGCGCATTCCCTCCGGTAGGGCTCTGGCAATTGTGCCCTGACACCCGCTCACTGTCAGCACACCTCGCCAGTCGAGGTGACTAGGCGCATTGCTTAAAGAAGTGCTCTCCGTGGTACTCCAAATAGGGCTGCAGGTCCTCACTGAATCGGCCCACGTTCTGATGAACGTCTAGTGCAATGCGATGCAAAACGTTGGTGCTCACCAAAGGTGATACATGTACATCGGCATTGTCCTCAAAGGTGAGCAGTCCTCTGACCACATGTCGCGGCAACGGCGGAACCCTCACCACCCGGCGAAGGGAGCGATCTCCTCGTCGGTGATCAGGTCCGCCTCAGCGATCGCCTGGAGCAGAATCGACGCGCCCTCATGGGCTTCGCGCTCCGACAGCGTGAGGGGTGGTGTCACCTCCAGGACGTTGCCACCGACGTAGAAGACGACAGCGCCCAACTGCCATGCCCGGTAGGCCGCCTTGCGCGCGCGGTGAGGAGCCCGCCGTCCGAGGTCACCACCGTCCACGAGATCCATGCCGATTGTCAGGCCCCGACCACGTACGTCGCCGACGACCGCTTCTAGGCCCAGGGCAGCGACTCCCTGGGCGAGTTCGCGGGTGAGCTGTGCGCCGAGGTCAGCGGCGTGCGATGGGAGATTTTCGCGTTCGAGGATGTTGAGCATCGTGAGTCCCGCCCGCGCGCAAATTGGGTTCGCCGCCGAGGTGAGGAGGGTGGACGCAGTGCCACAGTCCAAGATCGACGCCGGACCCACGGCCGCGGACAAGGGGAGCCCCGCACCGAGTGACTTGCCGTAGGTGACGATGTCCGGGGTGATGCCCTCGTGGGCGTAAGCCTGCATCACACCGGTGCGTCCTAGGCCCACCTTGACTTCATCGAGGATCAGCGGCACTGCGTGTCGCGTCGCAGCATCCCGCACACCTCGCAGGAATCCGGTGACGGGAATGATCAGTCCTCCGTCGGACTGGATCGGCTCCATGATGATGCACGCCACGTCTCCCATGCCCAGGTGGCGCTCAAGTGCGGAGAGGTCTTGAGCCAGAGTCTCGGTCGCATCGCCGGTCCGCGGGCGGACCGGGTCGGGGTAGGGCAGGTATGTGACGTGGGGATCAGTGGGAACGGTGGCGTTGAGGACCTGTGACACAGTCCGTGCCAGACCCATCCCACCGTGGTAGCCCCCGATGAAGGCGATCACACGGCGACGGCCGGTCGCGCGTCGACAGGCCTGGAGGGCGGCCTCATTGGCGTCCGTCCCTGCGTTGCCGAGGTAAACCCTTGACCCACCGGACAGGCGCGTGAGGTCGATTAGTCGTTCCGCGAGTGCGACCGCATCGGTGCTGATTGCGGAAAGGCCACTCACGCCGGCGGGGGAGGACGCGGCATCGGCTATTGCGTGAGCGATCTCCGGATTGCCGTACCCCAGACCTGCTGCTGTCCACGAGGCCGAGAGGTCAAGGAGTCGTCGACCGCCCGGCTCGACGAGGTAGGAGCCGTCGCCAGAGGCCACCGCTAGGGGAAAAAAGCGGAGCTTCTCGACTCCTGCGATGGCCTGAGCATCGCGATCAAGCACCGCCGCCGCATCTCCGGTAGGCAGATGGCTGGGGTGCGAGGGGAAGCGGCTGATCACAGCACCTCGGCGTAGGCGCGGCACCGCTCGGCATCGGAGAGCCCAGCGAGGTTCTCCTCTTCCCCGCGTCGCACAGCCGCAGCGGTCGTGACGAGGTCATCGGCAAACCAACTGCGCGCAATCTCATCAGCGAGGAAAGCATCCTGAGCGGCATCTACAGTCGGTGGCAGTGGGTCGAAGACCTCGTCGTCGATGTGTCCGGTGAGTACCCGATCGATCGACGCTGCACGCTCTAGCCCGTCGCACATGGCGTGCACCAGCGCCGCGAGGACGAGGTGAGGATTCGCCGTGGCATCGGCGGCGCGGTACTCGATGTTGAAGGTCCGTCCCGCCTCATCGCCGGGCGCCATCGGCGAGACGCGCAGCAGGGCCTCACGGTTGCGCAGGCCCACGAAGGCGCCGGCCGCACTCCATCGGTGCGGTGTCAGGCGCAGGAAGGACACTCGACTCGGCGCCGTCCACGCCAGGAGCCCTGCTGCGTGGGTGAGGATGCCTGCACATGCCTGTGATGCCATGGGTGACAGCCCCGCGGGACCGGATGCATCGAAGGTCATCTGCTCGTCGTCTCGCCAGAGGGACATGTGCACATGAACACCGTTGCCCACGGCGTTGGGATCGAGCAGCGGCGCGAAGGTAGCTCGAAGTCCTTCCTGGCGAGCGGATTCACGGATGATCTCTCGGGTCACGACCGCGACATCCGCGGCGCGGAGCGCGTCCGACGGCTTCACCGTGACTTCGAACTGGCCCGGGCCGTACTCCGGTAGCCAGTTTTCCCACTCGATGCCCGCGACGCTGAGATTGCGCCGTGCGCGAGACCCGAACGGCTCACCGGCGGTCAGGCCGCCAATCGTGAACGCGCCCGGACCGGCGGGCATGTCCGTGGTGTCAAGAAGGGCGAACTCGTGCTCGAATGCCACGGTGAGCGACAGTCCGTGATCGGCTGAGAGGCGTGCGAGCGCCTGCTTGAGATTGGTGCGCGGACAGCACTCCCATGCGCTGCCATCAGGAAGAGTTTGGTCGGCGAGGTAGAGGTCAATGTCGCCGCTGGGCATCGGAAAGCTGCACTGGGTGTCCGGGTCGGGAATGAGGCGCAAGTCACCCAGGGCACCGAAGGGATTGGGTTCGATGAGATGCCCAAAGGAGTTGATGGCTAGGTCTGCGGGCACCCAGCCGACACCGGACGTCATGGACAGGTCGGCGGAGGGGAGTCCCCGACCCCGCGTCAGCGCAACGAGATCGTTTGTGGCGATGAAGGCGAGGCGATCATCAGACATGTGTCCTCCTCAGGCAATCGACACGAGATCAATGGCGCCGGTCGGGATGTCCACGACGAGAAGGGTCCCATTGGGTAGTGGTTGCTCGTGCTCCGCATGTGGGCGGACACCCATGGACCATGCGCTGATGGTGCCCTGGTTCTCGCTCCATGTGAGGTCGAAGTAGTTCTCTTCTTCATCCAGGGGTCGGTTTTCCGGCTTGAAGAGGCAGGCGACTGCCAGCGTGTGGGGCGTCAAGATCATGGCGTTGAGTGACGTGTAGGCGATGTCCGACAGGCGCTTGGCCGTGCGCTGCATCGCCGAGGCAATGTCGCCATTCTCACGTCGGAGCTCGCTCATGAAGATGCCGAAATAGCGCTCGCTGTCGGTATCTCCCCGAAAGGAATTGACTATGTCTGCATCGATGTCGGGGAGCAACTCGGAGGATCCGGGCAGCATGCCGTTGTGCACGAATGCGACAGGGCCGAGGCTACTGGTTGCCGCAAAGGGATGTGTGTTGCCGAGGCTGACGGCGAGATCGTCCGTGGCCCAACGCAGGTGGACCATGCCCGCCTGCGCGGCCCGCGAGCGCATGTCGCGAGCGAACGCGAGGTCGGTGTGAGCGGCAGCGGCTCCCCTCTCAATGTAAAGGGCGTCAGGCGGCTCCGCTGTGGCGATGCCCCAGCCGTCGCAGTGGATGCGACTGAGGTGCACCAGTGAATCCCGGTCTGCCCCGAGGAGATCCTCGGGGCAGACCGGGTGCGGGGTTCGCCATGAAAGCAAGCGGCACACAGTCGACTCTTCCGTGCGAGGTCAGACCTTTTCGGCAACGCGTTTGCCGAAAAGACCATTGGGGAATAGGGACAGGACGACGATCACGAGCACAAAGGTCAGGGCGTCTCGGTAGGGAGCCAGGCCCTCCGGTAGCCAGGTCTGCAGGGCGATCTCGATGGCGGCAAGGAGGTAACCACCGAGGACGGCGCCCGACAGTGAGCCTAGGCCGCCAATCACGACGACGACGAAAGCCGCCAGGACGGGCTTGAGACCCATGAGGGGGTCGACGGATCCTCGCTGCATGACCCACAGCACGCCGGCGATCCCGGCGAGCAGCCCTGAGATCAAGAATGCAATGGCAATGAGTCGAGACGCCTTGAAGCCCATGAGCCGGACCGTCTCGAAGTCGTCAGCGGCCGCGCGGATCGCCCAGCCCGAGCGGCTGCGATCGAAGAAGGCCTTGAGCGCGATGAGGCTCAGAAGTGAGACGACGATCGAAATGGCCTGGATGATGGACACCTGCGCGTTGCCGATGGCGATGGAGCCCGTGAAAAGCGAAGGCACGGGTACGGCCTGGCCTCGCGCGGAGATGAAGTTTTGGAAGATGACCTGCAGCAGCATGGCGACAGCGAAGCTCGTCATGAGCAGCGTGGCCGCGTTCGCATTGCGTACAGGTCGAAAGGCGGTGGTTTCCATAATCACCGCGGCGACTCCGCCCACGAGCACCGCTGCGAGGACGGCAGCCCAGAAGGGCACGCCCAGGAGGATTCCGGCGAGCAGGGCGTAGCCGGCTAGGGTCATCAACTCGCCATGGGCGAAGTTGATCAGTCGAAGGACGCTGAAGACGACCGCCAAGCCCAGAGCCAGGAGTGCATATGTGCCGCCCAGGCTGACGACGTTAACGACATAGGTCAAGATGGCATCCACGAGCTACTCCTCCGCGCCGAGGTAGAAGTGCTTCACGTCGTCAGAGTCGCGCAACTCCGCAGCGGATCCGGACATCACGACTGTGCCGTTGGCCATGGCGTATGCCCGATCCGCGAAGTTGAGAACCCGGATGACCTCCTGCTCGACGATGAGCATGCTGAGTCCGTCAGCTTTAAGGTCCGTCAGCAATTCGTAGACGCGATCCACCAGCGTGGGTGCGAGCCCGAGGGACGGCTCGTCGATAAGCAGCAGGTCTGGCTGCGACATCAACGCTCGCGCAATCGCCACCTGCTGCTGCTCCCCGCCTGACAAGGTCCCGGCGGGCTGATTTCGACGCTCAGCAAGAATCGGGAGTCTCGCCAGGAGGGCTTCATACGTCGACTGGACCGCCTTGCGGTGGCGCGCCGCGAGCATGAGGTTTTCGTGGATCGTCAGTTGCGGGAAGAGCCGGCGACCTTCGGGCACGAGGGTCAGCCCCTGGGACACGATGCGCTCACAGGCGACACCGGAGATCGAGGTCCCTCGGAAGGTGACCTGACCCGTCGACTTGATGAGGCCAACGATCGCGCGAAGGGTCGAGGACTTACCCGCGCCGTTCGGGCCGAGGAGGGCGACGGCTTCGCCCTCCTCGACCCGAATGCTGCTGTCGCGCACGGCCTGGACTCCTCCGTAACTCACGGAGAGGTCGGACACGTCCAGCAGCGTCGACATTGGTTCTTCCTATCTTGTGAGGGGCCTCAGGCCGCCGGGACGGTGGCCGGATCGACGATGACCACCTCGACGAGCGAGCGCTCGCCTCCGGTGACCTTGATGAGGGCGATCTCGCGGATGGCCATGCGGTCACCACCCTTGAAGCCGATGGTGCCCGTGATGCCCTGGACGCCCTCGAGGTTGGTGATGGCGTCCTTGATCGCGACGGGGTCGCAACTCTGGGCATTCGTCACCGCTGCGTCGAGGACCAGGCCGAGCTCATAGCCGGTGACGGCGAAGATCGCTTCGGGGTCCTTGCCGTACTTGGCGTTGTACTTGGTGAAGAACTCACCCATCGGTCCCTCGTTGGCGAGGACACCGGCGGTCGTGTACACGACGCCCTCGGCTGTCTCACCGAGTGCGAGTGTGGTGGGCGAGTCGATGCCATCGGTCCCCAGCACCGGTGTGTTGATGCCAGCGCCGCGGATCGCCTTGAGGAAGGTCGGGAAATCAGGCTCGTATGCCGGCGTCATGATGACGTCCGGGGCTGGATTCAGGGCCTTGATCTCGTCTGCGATCACGTTGAAGTTGGGCTGGCCCATTGTGTAGGTGCCCTCTCCCACGACAGTTCCACCATTGGAGGTGAAGGCCTCCGCGAAGTAGCGTGGGAGGTTTGACGTGTAGGCGCTGTCGGGCGAGCCCAGCGTGTAGGCCGTCGTGTAGCCCTGCTGGTACGCGTAGTTGGCGAGGACTCGCGCCTGGGCGTTGTCGCCGAAGGCGTTGGAGAACATGAAGTCGCCCACGGCCACAGGCAGGACCGGCGAGGAACCAAACCAGGACATTGCGGGGACCTGGGCTTCCTGTGCCAACTGACCGGCCGCGATGGAGGGATCAGCGTCACCCGGTGTGATGAGGAAGCTGATGCTTTCGCCGAGGAGTTCGGCTGCCACGGTCGCCGACTGCGCGGCATCTGAGCGGGTGTCCTTGACGATGGTCTCGACCGGGAACTTCCCGTCGATACCGCCGGCAGCGTTGACCTCGTCGACCCAGATGTCAAAACCTTCCAGGCTGGGTACGTCAACGTAGGCCAGACCACCGGTCTGGCCCGTGGCGACACCGACCTTGACGGTGCAGGCCTCGCCGGCAGGTGCCGCTTCGCTGGATGCGGCGGAGTCGGATGAGCCGGAGGAGCCGCATGCAGCTAGCAAGAGCGTTCCTGCTGCCACTGCAATCAGGGCTCCGGTCACCCTTCGGTGATGTGAGCGGATCATTGTGTTTTCCTTTCTGTGCCGGTGGCACCGGTCTCTTGCGTGGCTGAGGGATCGGATTCCCTCAAGCCCAGGTATGCGGCGGCTACCTCGGGTTGGTCGAGGACCGCCTGTGGCTCGCCATGGGCGAGGACCTTCCCGTAGTCCAGGACGGTCAGGCTGTCGCACGCTGATCGGATCAGCGCGACATCGTGGTCGATGAGGAGCATCCCCACGCCTGTCGTGGCGAGGATCGACTCCAGTTGGCTGAGCAGTTCGCGCGACTCGGCTGGGTTCATGCCTGCTGCAGGCTCATCGAGGAGGAGGACTCGCGGATTCAGTGCCAGTGCCCTGCTGATCTCCACACGGCGCTGATCACCGTAGGGGAGTTCTCCAGCTAGGCGATTTCCATGCTGCGCTACGCCGAGAACGGCCAGGATCTGCAGAGCGCGCGTGTCTGCGTCGTGCGGCGACATTCCGGCGGAAATACACGAGACAGTGACATTGTCGAGCACGGTGAGTTCCCGGAAAAGCCGCATAGTTTGGAATGTGCGTCCCAGTCCCATGCGCGCCCGTCGCCAGACAGGTGTCCCGGCGATGTCTTCACCGGCGAGGGTGAGGCGGGCCTCCTCTGGCTTGGTGATGCCGGTCACGCAGTTGACAAAGGTGGATTTTCCGGAGCCGTTGGGGCCGATGAGTCCCATCACGCGCTGGGCCTGGACATCCACCGACACGTGGTTGAGTGCCACGAGGCCTGAGAAGTTCTTGACCAGGTCGTCGGCGCGCAACACCGTCTGTCCCGGATCCTCGTTGCGCACGGGCAGAGCGGTGGCGGCATCCGCATCCGAAGGTGCAGGGCTCTTGCGGTACGCGAGGTGCTCTTCGGGCTCGCGGAAGCCAAGAAGGCCCTGAGGACGGAAGTAGAGCGTCAGCAGGATGATGATGGCGAGGCCCGCGTTGGTGAGACCGAAGAACTCGTTGGCATCGCCGACGCGGCGAAGCGCTTCGATGACGAGGGTGACGACGAAAGCTCCGACGATTCCGCCTGCTACGGACCCGGAACCTCCGACGATGAGCATCGTCAGCAGGGTCAGCGTGAGGGTGAAGTAGAAGTCCTTGGGTGAGAAGGCTCCTAGCAGCCCCGCATACGCGGCACCCATGGCGCCGGCGACTGCCGACGAGACGATCCAGCTGATGAGCCGGGCGTACTGCACGCGCACGCCCGCGCTCGATGCGGCGAGGGCGTCATCTCGTGATGCCCGCAGGTGGATGCCGACTCGGGAGTCTCTAAAGAGGCGCGCGACGATGACGGCAAGAATCGCGATGATGCCAGCGACGAAGATACTTGTGTAGCGAGGCACTCCATAGAAGGTCTGGCTGCCTCGAGTAAAGGGTTCGGCACCCACCATCACTCCGTGCAGGATGATGAGCACGGCGAGTGTCGCGATCGAGGCAGCGTCACCGAGCCGTGCGATCACCAGTCCGGAGATAACTCCGACGACGGTCGCGGCAAGGACGCCAGCCAGCATGGCCGCGACGATCGGGAGTTCGATTTGCTGCAGGGGCTCCGGCAGCAGCGGCAGCGATGTCGCCTTGACCGCGGCGGGCATTGCCAGGATGCCGGTTGTGTATGCGGCGACACCGACGAAGCCGACGTGGCCGAAGCTGAGGATGCCGCTGTTGCCGCTGAAGATCTGGAGGGCCATGACCCCGGTCAGCAGCACGAGTGACGTCGTCACCAGTAGTTGGGTCGCAGATGGCAGCGTGCTCCCGATCATGGTGACGATCAGCAAGATGATCACCCAAAGGCCAACGGAGGCGAGGGTGCGCCCCCGTCGCGTCGACATCATGAGGGCGCTCCCGCGATATCGGCGAGAGCTGAGATGCAACGATCGACTTCTTCATGCGTCGCGTAGTGGGCGAAGCCGAGTCGCAGGATTCCTTCGTCAAGGGGCACACCCAGGGTCTGCATGACGCCCTGCGCATAGAAGTTTCCGTTCCAGGCGAAGATTCCGCGCGCATCCAGCTCGCGCGCGGCCTGCGCGGGTGTGACTCCCTCGATGGTCAGCCCAAAGGTGCAGACGCGATTATCCAGGCCTGTGCGCCCGTGTAGGTGGATTCGATCGACGCCAGCGATTCCGTCGAGGAAAGCTCGCGCGAGTGCGCGCTCGTGATCGCCGATGAGCGAGTAGGCGCGGTCGAGTGCACCGCTTGTTTCCCCGCCGCCGATTCCCGCTAGATAACTCACCGCGGCGCGGAAGCCGGCAATTGCCTCGTGGGAGAGGGTGCCGGTCTCGAAGCGATGTCCAGGAGGTTCGAGACCAGCCGGCCGCACTCGATCCGGGCGCAAGTCGGGGATCAGCGAGGGGCGCACCCAGGCGATCCCGAGATGGGGGCCAAAGAATTTGTACGGCGAGCACAGGAGCACATCGCAGCCCAGCGCCTCAACGTCGATCCTTCGATGCGGCGCGTAGGCCACAGCGTCGGCAACGGCAATTGCGCCGCCGCGATGTGCAAGATCTGCAATCGCGCGAGCGCGCGTCACCGTGCCCACAGCATTCGATGCGAGTGTGTAGGCAACCACGCGTGTGCGTGGTGTGATCATCGCGCGCAGGTCATCGAGGTCGATGTCGAGCTCGGACGTCACGTCGGCGATGCTCACCTGGAGGCCCAAGTCCCCGGCAAGGATCAACCAGGGAGACACATTGGCATCGTGATCCAGGCAAGTCACGACGATGTGGTCGCCGGGGCGCAGGGTGCGACCAATTGCCCGAGACAGACTGAAGTTCAGCGTGGTCATGTTCTGCCCGAAGGCGATCCCATCCGGATCGCCACCGACGAAGTGGCCGGCATCGATCCGGGCAGCCCTGATCATGTCGTCGGTCTCCCGCGTGGCAGCGAACTCGCCTTCGATGTTCGAGTTGTGCCAGATGAGGTAATCGCCCATCGCATCCACGACGGACTGCGGTACCTGCGTCCCACCAGGGGCATCTGCATAGATGACGGGCATGCCGCTCGCTGTCGTGCGGGCCAGGGCCGGGAAGTCCGCGCGCAGCGCGGTGACGTCGAGGGCGGTAGCAGTTGCCATCAGCCAGCCACGCCCGCGGGGCGGTAGGGCGTGCCGTTGTCCCAGAGGGTCGCCTCTAGGCCGACAGCGAGCACCAAGGCCGTGACGTCATCGACCCTGCCCGTCGGGACGAATACGAGCATGCCACCGAAGAATTCCGAGTGATCGCGTCGCAGTGACGCGGCCATCGCGTCAAACGGCTGGTAGTGAATTCCCGAGTGTCCGATCGTGGGATAGGTGTCCGCACACATGGCGAGGCTCCCGCCCGGGCCCTCGATCCAGCCCAGCACGCCGATGAAGTGACCGACGTCCCACTCAGCCGGCGGATTCGCTGCCTGACCATCAGCGAGGTACCCCAGGAGCTCGGTGGGACTCGCATGTGAGTCCCACAGTGCGCGAGTAGCGCTGTTGGCGATGATCAGGAGATCGCAGTCAAGCGCAGCGAGGCCGGTCAGAAGGGCGCCGATCCGCGCTGCCGACCACTCGCCGCTGACCGGCACGGCCGTGAAGCGACCGTCGGAGAGCCGGGTCGTGGCGACCATGAGGCCTTCGGAGGCCGTCCCCGAATCGATGTCAGGGTCGTCCGTTCGGGGAAGTTCGAGCACGTAGTCGTCCCGCCCCGGATGCCCCGGTGGCAGGGAATCCGCGGTCTGGACCGCACTCAGCAGGGAGCTTGCCGCCAGGCCAACGTGGTCCTGCTCCAGGGCAGCGCCGGCGAAGGCGCGCAGGGCGAGGGTGACCCAGAAGGCACCGCACAACTCGTTCTTCTGGGGCATTTCCCGCTGGTGCTCGTGCAGGATCGCAGGCGCCCCGGGGAGCAGCGTGCCCGTGAACGACAGGTCCGGCATGCGGGCAGCCTTGATGTTGGACTTGTTTCTGTCAAGGACTTTTTCCGGATTGTTTGTAACGAATCCACCATGGATGGCATCCTGCTCATATGGAGACGTCTGCGCCCGCGAGAGCGTGCCCCCCAGCAAGGATGGACCCGTGAGCGCGGAGCAAGCGACCCCCGACGAAGTCCAAGCCCTCTCGGCTCAGCTCCTCGAGCGCATGGATGAGTTCACCGCAAGTGAACGAAGCGTTGCCCGGGTGATCTTGACCGACTACCCGATGTCCGCCCTGGATTCGATCGCCTCGCTGGCATCCAAGGCCTCCGTGAGTCCGCCTACGGTGCTGCGCCTTGTCGCCAAACTTGGCTTCACGGGTTGGCCGCAGTTCCAGTCAGTGCTGCGCGACGAGGTGTCACAGCGGCTCGCCTCGCCCTTGGCGCTCTACGACCAGCGTCGCGTCATACGGCAACTGTCGGGTAGCGAGCACGCAGAAGGCATCTTCATTCGCGCGCTAGAGACTTCTTTCGCGCGCCTGAAGGGGGACGTTGTCGACGAAGCTGTGCGAGCGCTCACCGATCCCAAGGCGCGCATCCACGTGGTCGGCGGTCGCTTCTCCACAGCGCTGGCCGTCTACTTCGCCACTCACCTGCAGATGCTCCGCTCCCATGTCTCGGCCGTGTCTGAGATCCCGATTCACCGGAGCAATGCCTTGCTCGATATGGGCCGCAATGACATCGTCGTGGCCCTTGACTTCCGTCGCTATCAGCGCGACACCATCGAGTTCGGCGTCGCCGCGGCTCAGATGGGGGCTCGGATCATCCTCTTCACGGACCCGTGGCTTTCCCCGCTCGTCAACAGTGCCAAGACGGTGATCACGGTCGAGACGTCCTCCCCATCGCCTTTCGACTCCTTTGTCTCCGCTCTCGGTGTGCTTGAGTTGCTCATCCACCGCATCGCCGAGTCTGTGGGAGAGGATTCGCTGGCCCGGATGAGGGCGCTTGATGAGTTGAATCAGGACCTCATGGTCGGAGGCCGCGAGCAGTGACCATTGACCCGCTCGTCGCATCCGCAATGCGAGAGCACTTCGGCGATGTCGTTGGCACGGATTACTCCGTGTCGGACCTCCCCGGTGAGCGTGACCTCAACATCAAGATCACGGTCGGGGAAGACCAGATGGTGCTCAAGGTCTACGCCGACGACGATCGACAATGGCTGCTTCTCCAAGACAGGGTGCTCCGGCACATCGCTGCGCCGGGTTTGCGCATCCCTCAACCACTGCATCCCGACATCGTCAGCCTCTCGGACGGACGCGTCATGCGTCTGGTCTCGTGGCTCGATGGCGCGCCGTGGTCGGCGATCCAGCCGAGTGATCTCGAGGCGGAAGCCCTTGGTGCGCTCGTGGCTCATGTCGACCGCCGGCTCGCAGATGTGCAGGTCGGCCCTGAGGACGAGGCGGTGTTGCAGCGGCCTTTCCGCTGGAACATGCTCCAGGCCCTCGAATTGAGGCGATCCCTTTCCGCTATTGCCGATCCATACGTGCGTGCCGCGTGCGAGAGCGCCTTCGATGAGTTCGATCGTCACGTGTTGCCAATCCTGGCGAGTTTGAAGCATCAGCCGATTCACAACGACGCAAACGAAAACAACATCATCGTCCACCCCGATGGCCTCGGTCTCATTGACTTCGGCGACCTAGTCCTCGCCCCGAGGGTCGTGGGTCTCGCCACCGCAATCGCCTACGCCATCGCACCCGCACAAGACCCTGTGCGGGCCGCGACCCCGCTCGTTCGCGGCTACCACATGCAGTGGCCTCTGAGTCCTCTTGAGTTACAGATCCTGCGGCCGCTCGTGCGCATGCGACTGGTCATGAGTGTCATCAACGCGGCAGAGCAGATCGCTGCCGACCCGGACAACGCCTACCTGCTCATCAGTCAGGATGTCGTGCCCCGCCTTCTGCTCACTCTGACTCAGACGAGTGATTACCTCGCTCTCTGCCGGGCCCGCGAGGCCTGCGGCTACGACCCGAGCCCGCGAGCGAGGGACGTGCGCCACCATCTGCGCACGGCGCCAGCGAGATCCGTGCTCGATCTCGGGGCCGGCCGCAGTGCGTGGATCGATTGGTCCAGAGGTTCAGCGGATCCTCGTGATCCGCATGGCGTCATGGCGATGATGCGAGACCTCGATGTCCTCGCCGGCCACTATGCCGAGGACCGCGATGTTTATCGAGGCGACGCATTCGTGGGCGAGGAGCGCACGGTCCATCTAGGCCTCGATCTATTTCAGCCCGCGGGAAGCTCCGTCTATGCGCCCTATGACGGCGTGGTGGAGATCGTCGAGGCGCGGCCTGCGGCGGGTGACTACGGCCACGTCGTGATCCTGCGCCATCGGACGGCTACGGGCACACCGTTTTGGACTCTCTACGGGCACCTCGGGCCGTCAGTGGTTGATGACCTTGTGGTCGGCGCCGACGTGGCCGCAGGCGCGCTCATCGGTGTGATCGGCGATGAGGATCACAACGGTGCGTGGCCGCCGCACGTGCACGTACAGGTCCTCACGGATCTCTGCGGGATGGGAGGGGAAGTTTACGGCGTTGCGCCACGGTCGGAGACCACGCTCTGGCGCAGCATCTGCCCCAACCCCAATCTCATGGTCGGCATCCCCCCGGGCGACGGGGCGTCGGACGCGCATCCTGGTCTGGGTCGCGAGGGCATCGCATCGCAGCGGAGGGTGCGCCTGTCGCGCAACCTGAGTCTCAACTTCCAAGAGCCGCTGCACATCGTCCGAGGAGAGGGAGCCTATCTCTTCGATGCTGATGGGCGGTCGTATCTCGACCTCGTCAACAACGTTGCGCACGTCGGCCACGCGAACCCTTTCGTGACGGCCGCGGCAGCGAGCCAGATGGCCACCCTCAACACCAACACCCGCTTCCTGCACGACGCGATCATCGAGTACGCCCGCAGCCTGGTAGCGACACTTCCGGATCCGCTGTCGGTCGCCTTCTTCGTCAATTCCGGCAGCGAGGCAAATGACCTGGCGATCCGGCTGGCCCAGGCCCACACGGGCGCACGCGGGTGGCTCGCTTTGCGGCACGCCTATCACGGCCACACCTCAAGTGTCGTCGACATCAGTCCCTACAAGTTCATGGGACGTGGGGGAGAGGGTGCGCGTGACCACGTGCGCGTGGCCGAGCTGCCCGACGCCTACCGGGGTGAGCACACCGGCCCAGGTGCGGGTGCTGCGTACGCCGCTGATTTCGCCACAACGCTGTCGACACTCGATCAGTCACTTGCGGCTTTCATCTCCGAAGG
>SXGQ01732583.1_pt1 | contig 13986 bp, 9 predicted proteins | sample 3178371 | NCBI WGS metagenome assembly SXGQ01 (sample SAMN11356859, study PRJNA531348) | freshwater metagenome | isolation source: freshwater sample F1-20 | place: China: Fuxian Lake, Yuxi | collected 2017-12-25
AGTTGTAGTGGGAGTGGGACTAGGAGTAGGACTAGGAGTAGGAGAAGGAGTAGGAGTGGGAGTAGGAGTGGGAGTAGGAGTAGGAGTAGAAGTAGGAGTAGGAGAAGAAGAAGGAAACATCAATGACTGTACTCCCTCAATCAATGGAACGCCGAGGCCGGTTGCAATGTCGTATCCAGTTCCGGCAGTAAATGTTTTTCCGTTATTCAAAGGGCCCAAATCGGCGTTTTGATACAATGTAGTGCTTCCAAACGTGATATCATAAAACGTTGAAGCCGCATTTGTTTTGTGAATATTATAAAGAAAGGTTTGTAAGTTGACGGAATTAGACAAAGTGAAAGATCCGATATCATTTGTGCGGGTTGTCAAAGGCGGCTTTCCTTCATTAATTAGCCGTTGACTTAAATGCGAAAACAAGCCAGCAAGCAACGGACTTGCAAGAGACGTTCCTCCTAATTGCTGCCGCGTAATTTTTGTGCCGTCGCTATTCGGGAAAATGATTAACAGCCCCGTACTGGGATCCGCCAAGGAACAAATATCCGGACATGCACGTTTGGGATCAGTGCTATATGAAGCAAGTGCCGACAAGCTATTCTGATACGCGGGTCTTGCGTACGCTTGTGGCGAGGGGAAGGTGGAATGAGAGAATCCGGTTCCACCTCCCGGACTTTGTATTGTTGAATCCGTAGTTGCACCAACCCACAGCTTGAAGTAAGGGTTCGTCGGTGAAACGATTTGAGCTGCATTGTTATAGTAGAGAGATGCACCTCCAACGCACATCACGTTGAACGATGTGGCTGGATATCCCGCCCAACGGTAATTTCCGGCTGCTGCGAAGTAGCATATTCTTGGATTTATGTAAATAATGTCATCTAAACTGCTGCGATCCTGACCCGGTTCCGTGTCACCCCACGACATATTAACGTAATCAGTGGTTCCATGCGGGTTATTTGTGAAATTTGAATCGGTGGAAGCATAAATTACAGCATTCGCCAATTCGTTGGCATACGCGGAAGCAGTATTTATTACGCGTAAATGTGCATTTGGATTCATGGCAATTGCCCAAAAATTCAGTATCAATTCGCCCAACCAGCCTGTAATTTGATTGTTACTTGGCGTGGCCGATGTGAACCCGAAATATGATATTGAGTTTAAACTAGCCCGGTTGTTTGGCGTAATTGAACCTAAATTGGTGCCATTTGCGTTCACATACGTATTTATTTCATCAATCAATGATTGATTCATAACTTGTGTATCAGGTTGCGGATTTCCATAACTGTCTCGGCCCTTTAAGTTAATGACTTCAATTGTTCTTTGTGCAAACCCGTACACCGTGCAAAAGACATCAAAACATTTTTGAATGTATGCCGGCGGGAAATTGTTTGCAATTGTGATTGCAATTACGACCTTTTTTTTACCCGCTGCATTTGTCACGTTGACGGATGACGCACCGTGCACTGCCTTGAGTTCACTTGGTAGATAAGGACTGTCGTTTATACTTCTAGGAATGGAAATCAATCCATCTCTTACGTCGCGTTCATATTGCTCTGTATCAAAAACAATGTGAGGCGGGTTGATTATTGCATTTGAAAAATCGGGAATTGACATAATACCTTAACCTTTAATATTATTGCATTATATTATTGCATTTATTGCATTTATTGCATTTATTGCATTTATTGCATTTATTGCATGCTTTTCAAAAATGCTTTCCATTCATCCACGCTTTCCTGCTCTTGAATGACCCTGTGAACGTTGTCCCGAATCATCGCCTCGTATTTGCTTCGTTCGTCGCGGTTTTTGCCGTACTGCACCGCCTTTGCAACATACTCGGCGTCCGAATCGCAAATGAACTCGGTTATGCCCATTTTGCGATACAGCCCTTGCGTGAATTTGCCGCTGATGCGTTTCCCGGGGCGCGTGATGCACACTTTGCCCAGCAAAAACGTTTCAATGGTTGAATTGAACCCGCCAAACGGATAATAATCCAGAAGGATGTCGCACCCCTTTATATTTTCAACATACTCTAAAAAGGGTGCCTGATAAATGAAATGCACGCGCTCCATGCAGTCAATCCGATCGCTTATGTACTTCTTGAAAATGACATCGTCCGCGTCCCCCTCGTGCGTGGACAACATCACAATGACCCCGGTTTCGTCCGCTTTCAGGATGTCATGCAGCATGCCCACAAACGAGGGGTGCATTTTTATGAAGATTTGTATGCATCCGTACAGGGTGGGGGTTGAAATGCCGGTTTTTGCAACGATGCTGTCGCGCAGCTGCGTCGTTTTCACCGCCGACTGTGCTTGCATTTCTTCTTTGAAATGGCTAAACAGGTCATAGTAATGCGTTCCCAGCGAATCAAACAGTACCAATTTTTCGCTGTAGTGCGCCTGGTCGTCCTCCGTGTTGAAATATTTGGACGAAACAAAGTAGTCCATGTTGGGCAGTCCGGACGTGTCCGAATGCCCCCACGTGGTGATTTGAACCGGCGCAAGGCGCGAAAACGCAATGAAACGCGTTTGCTGGCACATGCCAATTTCGGGGTACACGATGATGTCAAACTGTTGGTCCGCGATTTGTTGCCGATTTGCAACCAAGTCACCGTCCTCCATTGTTATCACGACATTGGATGCGTGTGGCCCCATTATTTTTTCGTAAAACGCGTTCGGAGTTTTGCGAGTCATTATTTTCACGTCAAACTCGGGGTCGTCGCACAAGTGCTTGATAATGCCTATGCGGTCCTTTGCGACGGAATGAAACTGGACAATGAAATCCGAAATGAACCCCACCTTTATTGGGGTTGTTCTGGTTGCTGGGGTTGCTGGGGTTGCTCGGGTTGCTGGGGTTGCTCGGGTTGCTGGGGTTGCTCGTGTTGTTCTGGTGTCCAGAAACAGATCGGGGCACAAGTTGTACTGCAGTTGGGCAATTTTTTGAAACAAGCCGGCGTTGCTCATGTCATGGTACGCGTACGGATACGAATTGTTGCGACAAATGAACGTGTTTAGCGCATTTATGGTTTCGTAAACGGGGCCGGTTTTCACGATCATGAAGTTTATTATTTTTTCATAGTAGTCCCGATGTTTAGCGATTTGCGCTTCGTCTTCGTACAAATAATAACAGATTGTGGCAAATTGAGCCAGTATGCTGCACGTGCCGATTGAATTGCACGTGTTGAATGCTCGCACGAAGTCATCAAAATCTTCAATGTCAAATGTTCTGTTTGTATTTGTTACCCCCTTATAAAACTCGTTTATTTTAGTCAAAGCGGTCCTCTGCTGGCAAGCTTCGCTTCCTAGCAATACGAGAATTGCGACAGATTCCGAGTGTGCTGTTTTATTGGGGTTTGGTGGTTCATAAATGTGGTCCGATGTTTTATAAACTACCAGTAGTATGTTATCACAATTATTACATAGCGATGGGATTTTCAATAACGTAAACCGACAATCATGGTATTGAAGCTCCCATTCTTTGATCTTGCGCACAAACAACGATTCTTCCACCTGCAATACATCCTCTACAATAAAATATCCATTGGGCTTCAACTTGTGTATGCTATTTTCAAAAAAACACACGTTAGCACTGAACGTATGCAGTCCATCCTCTATAATAATATCAAAATTATCTTGTAGATCTGGCTCATTCCACATATTTTGTATTATTTGCGGGTTTGTTTGGTCACAATAGAATGTTTTTATTTTATCTGTGTTAAACAATATGCCGGAATCAATATCCGCTCCAAATATGTCAGAGTTATAAAAAAATTCCCGCCATCCATAAACAGAAGCACCCGGTCTTCCATTCGCACCCATATTGGATGGAACGGTTGTATTGTTTGTTCCTAACCCCAATTCAAACACTCTTAGGGGTTTATCACGCAATTCATTGAATATGCTGTAATAAAATGTTGTATAGTTATGCCAACTTTCTGTAATATTTTTGTGTCCTTTATCGCTTCTGTTTCTCCCCATGATTTCACACAAAGGCGTACTTATTTTTTCATCAAATGAAAAATTCATTATAATGTTCGAATGTTCTGATGAATGCAATTTATTATTACTAAAATGTAAATATTTATATTCATATTGTTGTAAATATTAAACCGTTACTCATTAAAAACGCCCATGAAATTAACCCGATTATGCAATTATTTTATTTTAATGTTATTTATAAATTTCAAAAAAAATGCATTCATTTTAATTTAACTGCGATGCATTTAAATTGAAACAATTGAAACAATTTAAATATTAAAAGATTCGGGGGCTCCCCGTCTTGCACTTAATGTTTTTTTGATTTTTTTTGAGTCTTCTTCTTCTTAATTCCCGCATGAGCGCCCAAACTGGATGCCCTTCTGGACCTTCTGAAGTGGTCCTCCTCAGCCAGAGCCTGCTCCTCATCCAGGGCCTGCTGCTGAGCCAGGGCTGCCATCCATGCAGCGCGCCTTATTTGGAAGGCTGTCTCGGCCTCGGCCAGGGCTGTCCTGGACCTCTCCATGAGGTCTCTATCGTAATCATTCACACATGTGGACATCCCATCATCGGCTTGCATTCCATATAATAGGTCTCGCCTATCTTGGCATCCATTGCATATAGTAGTTGCATTATCATTTGTACCACAAAATCTACACCCTGCGCCCCCCCGTCTTGAACGAGTGTTTGCAATCCTTTTATAAGATTTTCTGTGTTGTTTTCTAGACTTGTAAACCATTTTTATCTTGTTATACCCTATGCAACTATTTTATTTTATTTTATTTATAAAATTAAAAAAAGTGCATTCATTTTAATTTGTGACGCGTTTTGGTTGCGCTTAATGCATCGGATTTGGATGCGATTAGTGCAGCGGATATGAACGCGATGACCGCAATAATGCCGGCAAGCGCTGATCGCACGGTGACCGCCTCTCGTAGCCGCAACACGGGGTTGCCCTGCAGGTCAGGCTGCAGTTCGGCCGCCAAGTGCGCCGCGTTGGCCACGCTGGATTCCATGGACGTGAAGCTGTAACTGCTGTTTCCGTTTTGAACGCCGCAGTTGTACAAGTTTTCGTACAGCACGGACCGGTTCGGCACGTGGCCGTGCGTGGTCGTCATGAAGGCGTGATTGAACGGCACCCATCGCCGCCCGACGGCGTCGTACGCGCTCTGCGTCAAGAACTGGTGGTCCGGCTGCGGCAAGTCCGGGTAAATTTGTTTGAGCTGTCGGAACACTTCGTTCATGACGGCGCGCTTGTTGCCCGTGTCGTTGGCGCTGACATTTAACCTTTCGGACGGCGCGTCCGGCATGGTGATCACCGCGGAAATGACGGTCTTGGACCGCGGGTCGTTGAAGTCCATGTAGTCCGACAGCACGATGTTGCCGACGCCCCACGACGTGCGCGGATAGCCCCATATCTTCGGCACATTGAGCTTAGTGCGCCAGTGAAAAATCACCGAAATATAGGGCAGGTACTGCGTGGAGTGCTGGAACCGGTCAAACCCGGGTCCGAACGCGCCTCCCAGCTCTGCGTCGTGCTGGTCCAATATGCGCTGCACTTCCTGCGGCGGGCACGCCAGAATGACGCGGTCACATCGGCACGCGACGGGTTCATTGTTGTGGTTGTTGTCGCGCGTTCTCAGCACAAGCCCCGTGACGCGCTGGGCCGAAACCGTGAAGCGGTCAATTGTCGCATTTTTCTCAATGATCACGCCGCGCCTCCGAAGTGCGGCCTCCCAAATGCGGAACAGCCCCACGTCGTTCGGCACCCGGGGTTGGTAAATGCCGTACAAAAAATTCTGGTTTAAAATCTGAAGGAAGCTGAAGAGCGTGTACGTGTCGGCGCTGCCGCCGTCGGTGAGCCGGCCGATGCGGTCCAATATGTCAACCGATGCCGTTGAGAAGGCATGAGACGAGAGATATTCCAACAATGTAATCCGCTTGAAGGAATCGTTCAGCGTGACGAAACTCCAAAACAGGATGGCCAATTCTCTCGGAGATAAAACCCGCAAAGCCTCCGCCATCATGGTTGCGGTGCTGAAGTTGTATTTCACGAACAAGTCGTGAAACGACGTGCCCATGTCGTTCAGCAGCTGCGCGAACATGCGGAAGTTGTCAATGTAGATGCGCGGGCCGTGCTCCGTCATCATGCCGTCGGCGGTCCGGGTGACGCCGTGGCACCCTCCTAAATAGTCGCGTTTTTCAAGGAGCAGGACGCGCCTCGCGGATGGAGGCAATGTCAGCAGTTGGGCCAGCGCCAGGCCGGTGGGACCTCCGCCCACGATGATGTAGTCGTACTCGTATTCGGCATTGGGTTGCATGAATGCAATGCAATGTTATATATAATGAACACACACATTTAATTAATTACTTAATCGGCGCTCCATTGGTTGTGATACCAGCGCATGGACAAGTAATCCATGATGCCGGGCGCCCCGCCGGATGCGCCAAGCACATTCAATTTGGGGCCTTCGCTGACGATGTTTGCGATGGCGCGTGTGCCGAGCGCGACATTGTAATACCGCAACGCCGATATGACGCCGTTAAATCCGCCGTTAAGGGCGACATTCACGTCGGCATAATTCTGGAACGGCACGGAGTTCAGCGGCTTGCGCTGCGCCAAGTCGCCGTTCATAAACACGTCCAGCACCGTGTTTTCCACCCGAATGATGACGTTGAACCACTTGTTGATGGGAATGTTTTCCACATCAATCCAGGTGTTCGGGTTGTCAAAGGTGCTCATGACCACGCGAATCGCGGAATAGTCGTCCTTCAAATACAGACCCGGGCCATTGTTCGGGGACATGATGCCTTTTGTGTCACCCGGTGTGGTGATTGGCTCTCTGCTACCCTTGTTGAAAACGTGCCGCCATTTACCACCATCGTCTATTTTACTGTTTTGTTTGAGGTATAACCACACGGACCACGTGATGCCGATGCCCCCTGCGTCGTTCTTGGATCGGATGATGGTGACCGCGTTCGCTTGTGACGGATCCTGCGGAATTCTCAAATTGCCAACCTTGCCGTCAATCAACCCGTTCACCAAATACGGACTAGAGTTGGGCGAAAACAAGAACCCCATGATTGCAACACACGTGCGCAACAAATAGACAAACACGATGACGGTCAAAATCAAAAAAGCGGTTTTTGCCACGTAGCTGTTGGAATCCAAAAATGATTTGGAACCGCTGACAATGTCGGGTGCTTTGAATTCGTTCAGCGCGGGGAGGTTCATGGGGGGCGGGGGTGCATTCATTGGGTTCGTCATTGGGTTCGTCAGCGGATTCATTTGACAAGGATAGTGCTAAAATAAACCGTTATGATATGATATATTATTAATGTATTAATGTATACTAATAAATTATTTTAAATGTTTAACGCGTTGAACCGGGATTATCAAATTGTGACCTGCCCCAGCGTTTGATCGTCCTTGATTACACTGAAGTTCAGCTTGTATCGGTTAACGAAGTCAAACATGCCGGCGCCGCTGTACCCGGCACTGTAAATGTTCCACGCTTCTTCCGGCGTGAAGTAGTCGGACTTGTAAACCACGTTGGAAATGTAACCGCGCAAGTCGCCTGGGGAATCACCATTGCACACAGTGGTTGATTTCGTGTATGCCCCGCCCACAAAAAGCGTGTCGTTTATCGTGGGTCCGATTGGAATGTCGGTCAGCACGCAGGTTCTCACCAATTTCCCGTCCAAATACAGGTCCACCGTGTTGCCGTAAACGCTCATGGTGATGTTGACCCATTTTTGAAGCTTTATGTTTTTAATGTCGCACGATTTGGTGTTGTTGCTCATCAACAATTTCAAGTTGTTTTGAGCGTTGTCCAAGTACAGATTGAATGCAGGCGCAGATCCGACGCAGCGCGTCAATATATTCTTTCCGAGTTTGGTGTCTGAACTTGAAGTGATCCACGAGTCAACGTAAATCCACACGGAATACCCGTAACTGGCGTTTGCTCCAAACTTGGCACAAGGCACACTCAATGATTTGGATGCATCCGAGAAGCCCGACACGTTGGTGGTGGTTTTGGTCATCAGCTTGTACACCGCATAAATCAAAATTACGACGAGGATGAATATGAAAATTGTCAAAATATTCATGGTTGCCCAGTATATATATAATACATCCTATATTATATTTAAATGCGCGGCGAAATGGGTGGCTTAAAACGTGTTGACGAACACATTCGCGACCGTTTTCATGATGTTGGCCACCGTGCCATCGGTGCTAAATAATGCACCCAGCAGGGCGCCAATTATTCCGAACACGACGGTTCCCATGAGAAGCCCTTTCACGGCCTCGTCGTCGCGATTAAATAACCAACCCAAAATCGCTCCGAAGAAGGCGCCTAAAAACCCGTATCGGGTTGCACCACTCGTGCTGAACGACAGCGGATTGTTGGGGGTCTTGTCCACATTGTGCTCGTTGTCTGCAATCTTGTTGCTAACCGATTGAGACGCCAAATAGCTTGCCGAATCGCCTTGATTGAGCGGGTCCGGATTCACGCCCACGAGTGGCGGGTTCAGCATTTTGTTGGTTTTGTAAAACCACGCAATTTCGGCGTTCGTAAACGGCTCGTGTTTCAGCACCATGTTGCACAGTTCTCCCTGAATGCCGAAGGTTTTATCTTTTGCGTCATCATCTTTATTTTCATCCCCTGCTTTGCCATTCCCAATAACCACATTGTTCACGGGGGATGATCGTCTAGCATTCGGAATACGCGGAAGATGCGTCCCGGTGTAAACCAATTTGCCATTCATGAAAATGTCAATTGCCCCCTTGTCTGAATTGATCACAATATTGTTCCACCGTTGCAACGGGATATCGGTAATGGGTGGTATTGCGGCAGACTCGCCTATCGTAACCTGTAGTTCGTTGGTTTTTGGGTTGTACGAAACATTTGGCCCAATGTTCATCTCTTTAGCAATGCCAGGATCTTGAAAGTTGAACACGTTTAGTTGTTCATTGGAATTGGACTGCGTATTCGGGGGTTGGGGACGAATGTAGAACCACGCCGACACTCCGTAACTGTAGTTTTGCAGTTTTATGTCCGTGGGATTCATGGTGGGGGTGGGGGTGGGGGTGGATGTGGGTGTGGCAGATGGCAATGGCGGAAGCGGGTTCGGTCCCGACGCGTGCGAAACCACCCCCTTGGAATCAACAAATTGAACGGTGTATCGGGTTATTTTGGTGGAGACGGTCATGGAAATGGGCGCCGACACAATCTGCACCCCCGTGTGGTTAATTGCCTTTGTCACCAAGGACGGCAGATACAGTCCTGCCAAAATGAACGCCGCTTCCACTGCCAGCAGAATCCAATATGGACGGCTGGTTAACCCGTACTGTTCCTTCAACACGTCCACGAAATCCAGCATCAAGCACGGCAAATAAAACAGCACGTTGCCAATGAGTTTGAGCACGTTGATCACCCAGTTGGAATCTTCGCTGGTTTGAAACATGGAATCGCCCATTTTGCGCGACATTGAAAACACGGTGCGAACGATACCAATGACAATTGCAATGCCGGTAATGTAAATCAACATGGTGATGCCGTATTGCAACAAGTTGGCCATTGTGACAAGCCGGCTCTGCGATGTAACAAAATACGAGATAATGCCGATGATGCATGCCGCCACGGCGATGAACATCATGGGTCGCAAAATGAATTCGGAATAGGTTGGCCCGCTGCTATTGCTATTCGTGGTGCCGCCGCGACTGGTGCCGCTACTGGTGCCGCGACTGGTGCCGCTACTGGTGCCGGTGTACGTGTACACGCCAAACAGGATGAGAGAGGCAATGAACAGCGTGAACAGCGTGATGACGGTGCCGCGCTGGCCTTCTATGAACGCCGTCAAGTCAAACGATGACCGATACAGCAGCACCCCTAACGCGGCAAATGCAATGAACGCGACAATGGTTATTATCGGATGCTGCACAAACAATTTGACTATCCAAACAAACGGGAAAAAGATCAACTGAAATAATGTCTTTAAAGATTCCCAAGGGCCAGGATAGGGAGGAACAGGCGCAGCAGTGTTAGTAGTGTTATTAAACAAATTCTTGATATTGATCATTAACTGTGTATTCATTAACCACGGCCCAAACAATACAATTAGGTAATTCAAAATGTTCACTCCCATGGTCATCATGAGCGTGTAAAACAGGGCGTTTATGTAGGGCGTGTTTTTATTGGGGTCGTATCCGGTTTGCTTAAACTCTGGGTCCCAGAAACACGACGCAAAGTGGGTTGAAACGCACGGCACCAACGAGTTCTTGAATTTATACACCGAAATCATCAAGTACGCCACATAACACAGCAATGCAAAAATCAGCACCCGTTTGGCAACAACGTCAATCAAATCGTTGGTTTCCACGAATTTTAAATACGACAGGAGTGGAGATGTATTGAAGAAATACTTGACGGATTCTTTGAGTGATTCTAACCCGGGGGTCATCAAACCATTTTTTATGTAAATGTTATACAAGTTGTACAAGTTGTACGCGATGGCCGCGACAATGGAGACAACTGCGACAATTCGGAACCAATCCGTGGCCCCCGTTTTTACCAAATAAACCATCATCATGAACGGGAACCAAAAGCTGAAGACGAAAGCGGAAAGGTTATTGAGAAAATTTGCTCTCCCGCCCCACATGGACCAAAGTGGAAACACTGCAATGATTCCCAACAAAACAATGTTAGTTGTGAACCAACCCGTTCTCTCGCTGCCTGTAATGTTCATTTTAGCACCGGGATCATTTGACTGCGTCGCTCCGATGGACACAAACACAAGCCCGACCAACGTCAGCAGTGTCAGAATAAAATTACCAATTGTAAACCTTAGGTTGTCCGCATGTTCAACCGCGAATGAATTGTACACTTTAGTTAGAACCGCGTACAACCACACGAGCGGCAGCAGCGTGATGACGCGATGGCCGGTGTTCGGCAATGAATGTCGTGTCCGGTTTTGTTTTTTATCGTCTTCTGTTATATTTTCATTTGGATCCAGCGGATCAAGCGATGTGTTTGCCATTTCGGCCCGGCTGGTGGCAAACACGTAGGCGTACACGATTGCCCCGATCGCGGCCAGCCATAGATAATAACCGAGTTTCAATGATTCGTTCGGTTCGGATGCGGATTGCATTGCAAAATCCAAATACTAATTATACATTGCATATATTTAAAAATGTGTGCAAATGATGCAAAGAATGATGCAAAGAATGATGATGCTAATGCGATTCGCTAAAATGTTTCCATGGCGGTTTTTTTGCCGTGGCAGTCGCGGCACAGCGCCACCAGGTTGTCCACGTTGTTGGATCCGCCGTGCTCCAGCCGCACGATGTGGTCCACTTCGTACCACGCCGGCAACTGGCGGTCGCAGTGCCCGCATTTCCACGACTGCTGCGCCGCCACGAACTTCTTCTTGGTTTCGCTCACGCTGCGCTTGGTGGCATTGTTGCGCCCGGACGACGTGATACGCGCTTCCATTTGCGCCTCGCGCCGCCCTAAAGGTGCCGTTCCTTGTGCCGAAGCCGTTCCGGAGCCTTGTGAAGAGTCCGTTTGAAACAGCGATTTATTGTTGGCGAAGTCCAGAAAGGGGGACAGCATGTCGGCCGAAGAGCGGCTGATCGGCATGTAGTGGATGATGTCGTTTGCGTGCGACAGCATGGATTGCGACTGCCCCGGGTTTTTCTTCAAGAAGATGTAGAGAGATAATCCCACAAATGCAAACGTGGACATCTTGATTTCCTTTTGCCACGAATGAAACACCTTCAAATATTTGCCGTCGTAGTACGTGTTGAATACGAGGAACGCCGTGATTCCGAAAATGAACAGTTCCAGCTTCATTCTATATACATTGCATCAATATAAATATTGAAAGATTGCATCGGCGTGCAACGCAAAAAAATCAGTACATCCCTTTCAACGGATGCGGGGTTGGAACCCGGTGCATGTGGCCCGTTTTGTTTGCGTTTGCGTTTGCGTTTGCGTTTGCGTTAATGTCAAACCTGACCATTTTTTTGACGGTTTTGTTTCGCGCCGCTACCGCGACGGTGTTATTAATTTGCCGCAATTGTTGCACGATGCGCTGCACGTTCATGCGCTTGTGCCCGTTCGCAAACACCGTGGTGCGAAACAGGGCGCGGTATTGTTGCAGCATGGCATCGTACGTGGAATCCGGCATCACGAAATGATCCCGCGGCAGCATGAACATGCTGTAAAACACGGACAGGACGCCCCACACGTCGGTGTTAAAGCGGTACACCTTGTTAAAGTAATCATGCATCATGAATTTGCGGCGCACGGGATTGGTGAAATGATACAGAATTTTGGCATTGTACCTCTCCAACGTGGCTTGCAGCATAAGCGTGGCCATTTCGGTGTTTAATTTGAACATGGTTTTAAAAACGTATGTAAAATATTCATGCCCGGTTGGCGCCATTTTTTTATATATGCTGTACACGTCACTGATAAATGGCTCCAGCTGTTCGGGTTCAAATTTGGCGGGCAGCCGCGAAATGAATTCATGATACAGCGCATCAATGTCGCGGGAAATGAGCATGGTGGAAAACGGGCGGTTGTACGTGACGGGATTGTTTATAAAGTGGCGTTCCGGTATGGGGTGCTGCGGGGTGGCGATTCCCGCAAGCCCCCAGTCAATGACGCGCACGTTTGCGCTTGCGGCGTCCATCATCAAGTTTTCGGACTTCAGGTCGTTGTGTATGACGCCCAGCTGGTTCATGGGCGCTACTGCGTGCACCAGCAAGTCGGAAATGCGGTCGTTCAATTGGCGCACTCGGTGCGCGTCCATTTTGGATTTTTCCATCCACACTTTCAAATCTTCGCCCAAATGGGGCATGTTGATTGCGCGCAATTTATCCAAATTCTGGTTTACGTTGGAGGCGTTAATGTCATCATTGTCAAAATTCACGCATGTTTCGTTGAACCCCGCTAAATCGGCGGGACTAAGCGCGTCCGGCTCGCACGAACTGGCGTGCACGCTAAAATACTTTTCGTGATTCCTTATTTTTTTGATGTACTGCATTATTCTCTCTTGTTCCTTCAGTTCGGATTCGGAGCCTGCCCTGTATCCCAGCTTGCTGATGTTGCCGTCGTTCAGGTTGCGGGGGCGGTCCTTGCATTTGAGGGACGGCGCGAAGACGCAGCCTTGGGCCCCCGCAAACAGGGGTTTGCCCCCCTTTTTGCGCCGTGTTTTTTTTATCATGAAGTGTGATGGACCCGTATCCGTATTTGTTGTATCGTGCGTGATATTAAATGTTTATATTAAAAAAAAATCATTGTTTTGGATTGTTTTGGATTGTTTTGGATTGTTTTGGATTGTTTTGGATTGTTTATGTGTATGTGTAATTATTTGTAATACATGTAGTACAGCGCGGTTGCGGCGAATGCTGCTCCCCCCGCGTAAATGAGTTTGCGCCGGTATTTGTGTTCCTCGTGCAGCCGCAGCTGTTTAGGTTTGTAGTTGGAATAGTAGGCGTTGACCGCGTCCTGCAGTGAAACCTCGTCGCGATTCAAACGCAGGTTGATTTGGTTGTGCAAAAAGTGCACCCATTTTATAAAGGACTCGCGTTTGTCCAAATAGGGGGAAACCGGATACTTGTCCAGCAATTCGCTAAATGCGTTCCCGATTTGATGATGGGGTAAAAACAGCGGCAAATTTTGTATGAAGTCGTAGTATTTTTTTATGGTGACGTCGTTGGGTCTCTCGGGATACGTGACCGCCATGCTAAACAGGACAAACCAGTAATGCGGACCCCACACTGCCGGATCCAGGGCGGTTGTTGCGGTCCCGCCATTCATTTGTTTGGGCCGGGGGGGGTTGTCTTTTTACAATCAAACAATATAAAAAGAACCCGAATTAAACCCATAAAGCAAAGCATAGCAAAGCAAAGCAAAGAAGTGCCATGGCGAATGAAGTATACTCCCAGCGAGACGACGTCGAGTTTAAACCGGTAATAGCACCAGCACCACCAACAGCAGCACCAGCA
>SXGQ01059163.1_pt1 | contig 13985 bp, 13 predicted proteins | sample 3178371 | NCBI WGS metagenome assembly SXGQ01 (sample SAMN11356859, study PRJNA531348) | freshwater metagenome | isolation source: freshwater sample F1-20 | place: China: Fuxian Lake, Yuxi | collected 2017-12-25
AATTAATCAATTAAAACAATTACTTACGACGACCCAGGAGATTCTCGGGACCGTCATTGGAAGGCAATTGTGGCAACGACTCAATCAAGGCAATCCCTCCGCATCGCCGTGGACATCGGCGGCACCTTCACCGACGGCCTTGCCGTGCTCACGCCCGGCGGACGTATCTGGGTGGCCAAAACGCTGACCACGCCGCGCGATCCGGGCGAGGCGGTGACCACCGTCATGGCCGATTTGCTCCGGCAAGTCGCGGGTATATCAAACAACGTAACTGAAGTCGTACACGGCACCACGCTGGTGACCAATACGCTGATCGAACGCAAAGGCGCAAAGACGGGACTGATAGTCACGTGCGGCACGCGCGACGTGCTCACCATCGGACGCGAGATTCGCTATGAGCTGTACGATCTGAATCTGGAGATTCCCCAGCCGCTGGTAAACGAGGCCCAACGCCTCGAAGCTGCCGAGCGCATGGATGTCGAAGGCGATGTGGTGCAGCCCCTCACGTCCGCCGAAATCGAGCGGCTGATGAATGCCTTGCAGGCCCTGAATGTCGAGGCAGTCGGCGTGTGCTTCCTGCACGCCTATGTCAACGACGCACATGAAAAGCAGGTGGAAGCCGCGATACACCGGCGCTTTCCGAAACTGGCGGTGTCGATCTCGTCCAATATCGCACGCGAAATCCGCGAGTTCGAGCGTATGTCCACGGTGGCGGCCAATGCTTATGTGCAACCGCTAATGGCGGAATACTTGAGCCGGCTGGATATGCGCGTACATGAACTCGCACCCAAGGCGCCGCTGCGCATCATGGTGTCGAGCGGTGGGTTTACCTCGGGCAAGGCAGCGGCGGAAACACCGATACTGCTGCTGGAATCCGGGCCGGCAGGCGGTGTGTTGTCGGCGTTGAACACCGCGCGCAACGCGGGCATCGATCAGATACTCGCGTTCGACATGGGCGGCACCACCGCCAAGGCGTGCGTGGCAGTGGGTGGTGAACCGCTGATTTCGCACAGTTTCGAATGCGCGCGGGTAGCGCGTTTCAAGCGCGGCTCCGGCCTGCCGATTTTAATTCCGAGTATTGACCTCATCGAAATCGGCGCGGGCGGCGGATCGATTGCGCATGTCAATGATCTGGGGTTGCTTAATGTCGGCCCGGAAAGCTCGGGTGCTGATCCCGGCCCGGCGTGTTATGCACAAGGCGGCACTGAAGCCACCGTGACCGACGCCGATCTCGCGCTGGGTTATCTCAACGCGGATAACTTCCTCGGCGGTGAAATGCAGCTGCGGCGCGATCTTGCCGATGCCGCGCTGGGCCGGCTGGCATCGAAACTCAAACTCTCGACTACTGATGTCGCGTGGGGCATTTGCAATATAGTCAACGAAAACATGGCCGCCGCTGCACGCATTCACATCGCCGAGAAGGGCCACGACCCGCGCGATTTCACCATGGTCGCAACCGGCGGCGCAGGCCCTGTGCATGTGGTGGAGGTTGCACGCAAGTTGCAGATACCGCGTGTGCTGGCGACGATTGCCGCTGGCGCGGGCTCGTGCCTTGGATTGCTCGCCGCACCCGCACGCGTGGATCGCGCGTGTTCGCAGCCGTGCCTGCTGAAAGACATCGCGTGGAAGCAGGTCACCAAGGCCTACGATGACATGCGCAGCGACGCCGAAGCAGAACTCCAATCCGCCGGTGCCGACCAGAAAGCCATCAAGTGGTACATCGGGGCGGAAATGCGCTACGCGGGGCAGGGGCACAACGTGTCGGTAAGCCTGCCTTGGCGCAAAGTGGGCGCGTCACTGTCACCGGCATTGCTCAAGGCGTTCGAGACCAACTATCGCCAGCTGTACGGTCATCTCGTACCGGGTGCGGCGCCGCAGGTGATTACCTGGCGGCTCACCGGCCGCTCGCTGGTGAAAAGCCACACGTTCACGTGGGGCGACACGCGTGCGTCGAGCAAACCTGTCATGCGCGGCAAGCGCGATATCTATCTGCCGCTGAAAAATCGATACGCTCCAGTGCCGGTGTACGACCGCTATTCCTTGAGGCCCGGCACGCGGTTGACCGGACCGGTGGTGCTGGAAGAACGTGAATCGACTTTGGTGGTACCGGTGAATTCCGATTTGCGGATATTGGCGGACTACACCGTTTCTATCGTTATCAAGGAATTTTGATGCGTGTGCATGGCGCGTCGCGCGCGAAAACCGCCAACCCTGTCGTTCCCGCGCGGGCGGGAACCCATAAGCCCGTCTCAGATGGCGCTGTGTTATGGATTCCCGCCCGCGCGGGAATGACATGGAGAGATTTACCGCAATAGGAAATTGAGTGGCTCGCACTTGTCTGCCCCAATCGTAAGCAGTTATAGAAACCCATGAAAAAACAAATACTGACAAAACTCGACCCCATCTCACTAGAAATCCAGTGGAAGCGCCTCGTCTCGATGGTGGACGAAGCCTCGGCCGCCTTCGTGCGCACCTCGTTCTCGGTGCTGGTGCGCGAGGCGAACGACTTCGCCGTGGTGTTGACCGACGCACAAGGGCGCTCGATTGCGCAATCGATTCTGTCGATCCCGTCTTTCATCGGCACACTGCCGGCGACGGTCAAACATTTTCTGCAAAAGTTTCCACCGAAAACGTTGAAGCCCGGCGACGTGATGATCACCAATGATCCGTGGATGGGTACCGGCCACATCCATGACGTCAACGTCGCAATGCCGATTTTCCATAAGGGCAAGATTGTTGCCTACGCAGCGGTGGTGAGCCACATGCCCGACATCGGCGGGCGCATTCGCAACGCGGGCATACGCGACATCTACGAGGAAGGCTTGCAGCTTCCGCGCATGAAGCTCATCAGCGGCGGAAAGCCCGATCAAAACCTGCTCGACGTGATCGCGCAAAATGTGCGCGTGCCTGAACAGACACTCGGCGATATCTGGGCGCAGGTGGCGGCGTGCAAGATGCTGGAAGAACGGCTGAAACCACTGCTTAAAGAAATCGATATCGAATCGCTCGGTGCGGAGATCCGCCGCCGCTCCGAGGCGGCCATGAAAAAAGCGATTCGCGACGTACCCGACGGCGTATATTACGGGCGCACGCAGCACGATGGCTTTGAAGAACCCATCATCATCAACGCCACTGTCACCGTCAAAGGCAACAAGCTGTCGATTGATTACACCGGCTCCAGCGCGCAGGTGCCTCGGGCGGTGAACGTGGTGCCGATCTACACCTTTGCCTACTCCGCGTTCGCGGTGAAAGCGCTGCTGTGCCCGGACGTGCCAAATAACGAAGGCAGCTTCACGCCGATTACGACGAGCGCGCCGCTGGGTTCAATTTTCAATCCGACATACCCGGCAGCCAGCGGTGGACGCGGCATGATCGGGCACATGATGGTGCCCGCGATCATGATGGCGCTGGCCGAAGTGCTGCCCGAACGCGCGCTGGCGGAAGGCTCTAGCAACTCATCGATCACCGTCACCGGCGAACATCGCGGCCGGCCGTACGCAGCGGTGAATTTCATGAATGCGGGCCAGGGCGCTACCAAACACCGCGACGGCTACACCATGCTGTCGTTTCCGTCGAACCTGTCGAACACGCCAATCGAAGTGTTCGAGCAAATGGCGCCGCTGCGCGTGGTTGAACGTGCCATCCGTCGAGACAGCGGAGGATCAGGCAAGAAAAAGGGTGGCGACGGCCTGCGCTTTGAAGTCGAAGTCGTGGCCGACACGCCGATGATGGCGTCGATGATCATGACGCGTTACAAAACCGCGCCGCAGGGTATCTTTGGCGGGGCTGCGGGCAAGGTCGGCGGATTGACTTTGAATGGCAAGGCGATCAACCCGGCGGATCATTGGGTGCTGAACAAGGGGGATCGGGTGGTTATGGAGACGGCGGGAGGTGGAGGTTTTGGCACTAATGGCTAGCGCGCAAAATGCAACCGCGGCGACCAAGGGAATCAACTGGTTCTGGGTACTGTTTTGCTGCATAGTTACACTGGTATTCGGGCTTGCAGCGTTTGCGCCTGGGAAGCCCCCGCTTTCCGAGCTGAAGCACGAAGCCGCCGTCGTACATGATTTCGATTTCACGGGTGGTAGAGGGTCTGTTGCCGTGCTTTTGACCGCTAGCGGTGCAACCGTTCTCTGTTCTTCCAAGCATTCAGGATGCAGGCGTGATTTCATGCGCTCGCTGTATGAGGCCTGAACGTCCGTCGAGCTATGGCATAACGGCAGAAGCGCCTATCAAATAGCCATAGCAGGGCGAATCGTGTTGCCGTACGATCACGAGTATTCTGGCCGGCCGTTGGCCATTGCATTTTTTATTGTGCTACTCATGGCTTGGTGCGTCCGGGGCGCGATGTACTTTGGCCTGTTCAGCAACTACTCGCGTGGCTCGTGAGGCTATTACCCACCATCTCGTCGGATGCGGTGACGAAAGTACGGCATCGTTCGAGGCGTTTTAGCAAGAGTGTTCGATGTGAAGCGCAGCATATTGCGGGACAACGACGGTTAGACTACCGCTGGTACAAGTTTCAGCAGTAGCCGCGATTACTTCTTCAACGCCAGCCCCATCTCCGTAAGATACTGGGTTAGCTCGGGTTTCTGATCCGTGAGCCAGCGCGCGAATTCCTCGCTGTTCATGTAGACGTTTTCATACATATTGCGCGTCATGTAATCACGCCACGCAGCGCTTTTGTACACCTTGGCGAGCGTGTCTTCCAGCACCTTGGCGGTGTCGCGCGGGATGGCTGCCGGCGCGACAAAGCCGCGCAGTGCGCCGGCGTGGATGTCGTAACCCTGTTCCTTCAGTGTGGGTACGCCAGGCAGGGCCGCGAGGCGTTGTGCAGACGGCACGCCGAGCAGGCGCAGTTTCTTTAGTTCCACCTGCCCCAACACTTCGCCCAGGTTCTCAGCCGTGGCCTGTATGTGGCCACCCATGGTCGCGGTCACCGATTCGGCACCGGATTTGAACGACACCTTGTTAAAGCGCGCGCCGGTGAGTTTTTCCAACCGGTGCATCAGGTAATGGGCATTGCCGCCGGGCGAGGTGATGCCGACGCTGATGGTATTGGGCTTGTCGCGCGCGGCGGCGATGAACTCCTTTAACGTGCGGTAAGGCGAATCGACGGCAACACACAGGCTATTCAGGTCGACGCCGATCGCGCCCAGCGGCGTGAACTTGTCGAGGCCCACATCCAGTCCGGTGCGTATCGGTACCGACAGGATGGTGGTTGCAGCTTGCATGAAAATGTACGGGTCGCCCCGTTTGGCGGCGACATAGGTTTGCCCCACGGCGCCACCACCACCGGCACGGTTTTGCACGATGATTTGCTGCGGCAGCAGCTTTTCTTTCGCAACGATGTCGGCGACCATGCGCGCCACCAGATCCGAGCCGCCGCCTGCGCCGGTGGGCGACACAAGTTCAATCGGGCGTGTGGGGTAGTTTTGCGCGATCGCGCTTGCGGTGGCGAGCAACGCGCACGCCATTGCGGTAATGTGCTGTAGTGTCATAGGTAGCCTATCTAAAAATATCAATTAAAACAAATACTTACAATCAAGCGCCCTCATCCTTCAAACCAATCGCTTTGACCAGTTTGCCAAAGCGCGCAAGCTCACTGTGGATGCGCGCGGTGAGTTGCTGCGGCGTGCTGGCTTCGGCGTCGTAACCTTGCGCCATCATGCGCTCCCGGTAGGCTTTGGCTTGCGTGATGGCGACCACCGCGCTGTTAAGGCGCTCGGTCACGTCGCGCGGCGTCGCACGCGGCGCGTGCATGGCGATCCATTGCGAGATCTCAAAACCCGGCAGGGTTTCAGCCACCGTGGGAATTGCCGGCAACGTGATGTGGCGCTGCGCTGCCGTAATGGCCACCGCGCGCAGTTTGCCGGCGACGACCTGCGTATGCACCGAACTGGTGGTGGAAAACATCAGTGAGACCTGGCCTCCGATCAAATCCGTCACCGCCGGCCCTGAGCCCTTGTAGGGAATGTGCAGCATGTTGATGCCGGTTTGTGCCTTGAACATCTCGGTGAACAAATGACTGCCCGAACCCACCGATGCCGATGCGTAAAGAATTTTGCCCGGCTGCGCCTTGGCCATTGCGATCAATTCCTTCACCGTGCGCACCGGCAGCGACGGATGCACCACGATCAGATACGGCTGAATCGCCAGCAGCGACACTGGCTCGAAATCACGCACCGGGTCATACGGCAGCTTGGCCTTGAGGCTGGGCACGGTGGCGAACGTGGTCTGACTGGCGACGAAGAGATGGTAGCCGTCGGCCGGCGAGCGCGCGGCGAGTTCTGCGCCGATGGCGGTGCTGGCGCCGGGGCGGTTGTCGACAAAAAAAGTTTGCCCCATGCGGCGCGTCAGTTCATCGGCGATGGCGCGGCCGATGATGTCGTTGCCGCCGCCGGGCGGATACGGCACGATCACGCGCACGGTCTTGGCGGGGTAGGTGGGCTGCGCGGTGGCGGGCAGCGCGGCGAGTGCCGAAACGGCGACTGCTATGGGGATCAAAAGGTTCATGATGCAAGTTTAACGCATGGGGCGCAGGGGTTCCATAGGGCGTAGAATCAAAAATCAGGTTGTGTTTGACGCTTCAATCTACAAATCCAAGGAGGGGCCATGCAAAAGCAGGACATCAAGATCCATTCGGTTGAAGGCAGGGACTTCGATTGTTACGTCGTGACGCCTGATGTGGCCGGTAAAGTGCCGGCCATCGTGCTGGCTTCCGCGATACACGGCGTGGACGCCGATCTGCGCGCCATCGCGGACGCTATTGCAGCGGCGGGCTACATTGCGGCGGCACCGGATCTTTTTTGGCGCAAGGTGCCAGGGCCGCTGGCGCGCGGTGATGACCGTTTGACGCCGCGCGGGCAGCCACGCTTGCCGGTGATCAAGTCCGGCGAGAATGACATGACTGATACGCTGAACGCGCTTAAAAAAATGCCACAGTTCAACGGCAAGGCGATTGCGATGGGTTTCTGCTACGGCGGCCCGTACGCGATCATCGCGCCGGGGCGGCTCGGTTACGCTGGCGGCGTATCTTGCCACGGCACGCAGTTGGGCGATTATGCGCATGAATTCGAAGGCACCACACAACCGATCTCGATCATCTGGGGCGATCAGGATCACGCCGCGCCGCCGGCCGTGCAGGCGCAGTACCGTGCCATCCCCGCCCAGCACAAAAACGTCGACGTGAATATTTTCCCTGGCGTGCAGCATGGCTACATGATGAAGGGCGGTGGTGCGGCGTTTCATCAACAGACGTACGATTTTTCGATGGGGCGTGCGCTGGCGATTTTGGGCGGGCTGCGCTGAACGGGCGCGGTTGAATGACCCCGCCCGCCATTCCGGCCAGGCCAACGCCGGCCGGAATCCAGGCGGTGCTCCGGCGCGTAGCGTCCGCCACAAAAGTTGTGTTGGCGTATTGCCTGCTCACGGCGGTGGCAACAGCCGCTTGCGCCGCTGAAACTTCGGCCAAATTTCCCGCCAAACCCATCCGTTTGGTCGCTTCTGCTGCGGGCGGCGCAGGCGATTTTGCGGCGCGCTTGATCGCGGCAGAGCTCACCCAGCGTCTCGGCCAGCAGGTGGCAGTGGACAACCGCCCTGGTGGTGTCACGCCTGGCGAAATTCTGGTGAAAGCGCAGCCCGACGGCTATACGTTGATGATGGTGGGTTTTGTGGTGTGGTTGTCGCCGTATATGCGTGATCATGTGCCGTTTGATCCGGTGCGCGATTTTCTGCCAGTAACGCTCGCGATCAGCTCGCCCAATGTGCTGGTGACGCACCCGTCACTGCGCGTGAAATCGGTGCAGGAGCTGATCGCGCTGGCGAAGCAAAACCCGGGCACGCTGAATTAAGCGCTGTCGGGTATCGGCAACTCCAATCATCTGGCGGGCGAAATGTTCAAGGCGATGGCGGGAGTGAACATCACCGCCGTGCCGTATCGCGGCGCGTCGCTCGCGTTGAACGACGTGGTGGGTGGCCGCGTGCAAATGATTTTCGCCACCGCCAATTCGTCGCAGCCGCATGTGACCTCCGGAAAGCTGGTGGCGCTGGCGGTCACCAGCGCGCAGCCGTCGCCGGTCGCACCGGGTTTGCCGACGGTGGCATCGGCGGGTGGCGCAGCAATGGCGGGTTACGAATCGGCAGCGACCATCGGCATCCTCGCGCGCGCGGGCACGCCGCCGGCCATCGTCAATCTGGTGCATCGTGAAATCGTGCGCTATTTGCAATCGCCATCGGCGAGGGATCGCCTGCTCAAGGCCGGCATTGAGGCGGTGGGCAATTCACCAGCGGAGTTTGCCGCAATGATTCGCGAGGATATGCGTGTAAAGGGTAAGATCATTCGCGATGCGGGGATGCGCATGGACTAGCGGGTGGTAATCGCGATACGGGGAGGATGCAACCATGACTACTCGGCGTGCAAAGTTGTTGATGGCGGCGTGCCTGAGCGCAGCCACGCTGGCGGCTTGGCCTGCCGGCGTGTGGGCACAAAGCGACTACCCGAACCGCCCGGTGCGGCTGGTCAATCCCTATGCTCCCGGCGGCGCGGTCGATCTGGTGGGGCGAGCGGTCGCCACGGGCGTCGGGCAACTCTGGGGCCAGCAGATCATCGTCGACAACCGCCCCGGCGCGGGCACCATGATCGGCAGCGAAATGGTCGCGCGCGCCGATCCCGACGGTTACACGATGCTGTGCACCACCCCGGCCATCGCCATCATGCCGAGCATGTACCGCAACATGCGCTTTGACACCCTGCGTGATTTAACCCCGGTGGTGCACATCGCCGGCACGCCGTCGATGCTGGCGGTGCATCCGTTGGTGTCGGCCAGATCGGGAAAGGAACTGATCGCGATCGCCAAGGCACAGCCGGGCAAGATCACGGTCGCCGCTTCGGGCTTCGGCACCTCGAATCACCTGACTGCTGAGTTGTTTCAGTTGGTGGCCCAGGTGAAGCTGGTGGTGGTGCCGTACAAGGGTGGCGGCCCCGCCATCGCCGATTTTATCGGCGGTCAGGTGGACATGTTTTTCAACACGCCGGCGGCCTTGCTACCCCTGACCAAAACGGGCCGTGCGCGCGTACTCGCGATTCTGGATACGCAGCGCGCCGATTACGCGCCCGACATCCCGGCGCTTGCGGAAGTCTTTCCGGGCTTCGAAGCGTCCACCTGGTACGCCATCTACGGTCCGCGCTCGTTGCCGCAGGCGCTTGCGCAACGCTGGAACGACGTAGTCAACCAACTGCTGAAATCCCCGCAAACGCTGGCGTATTTTCGCACCCATCACATGCGGCCGGCTGGCGGCACCATCGCCGCCTTTACCGAGTATCACCAATCTGAAACCGCACGCTGGGGCAAAGTCGTCGCAGCTGCCGGCATCAAGCCGCAATAATATTGATGCGGCGCCATGGTGCTATGGTGCTAAATTCGAGGCATGTCCCGATACATCGCCCATCTCGACATGGATGCGTTATACGCATCCGTCGAACTGCTGCGTTATCCGCAATTGCGCGGGCAACCTGCCGTGGTGGGCGGACGGCGGCGGGTGGAACCACCGCCGGGACAGGAATTTCCGAGGTTGCGCGATTACACCGGGCGCGGCGTCATTACCACCTCCACGTACGAAGCGCGTGCGCTCGGCGTGCATTCGGGCATGGGCTTGATGAAGGCGGCGAAGCTCGCGCCGGACGCGTGGCTGCTACCGGCCGATTTCGATCAGTACCGGCATTTTTCACGCTTGTTCAAACAGGCGGTGCGCGCCATCGCGCCGCTGGTGGAAGATCGCGGTATCGACGAGATTTATATCGATCTCACCGGGCTCGTGGGCGATGGCGCATGGCCGCGCGCCCGCGAAGTGGCGTTGCAATTGCAAACAGCGGTGCATGAAGCCACAGGGCTATCGTGCTCCATCGGTGTCACGCCCAACAAGCTGTTGTCGAAAATCGCCTCTGATCTGCACAAGCCCGGCGGCATCACGGTGCTCGGTATGGAAGATATTCCCGAGCGTATCTGGCCGTTGCCCGCGCGCAAGATCAACGGCATCGGCCCGAAGGCGGCGGCGAAACTGGACGCATTGGGCATTCACAGCGTTGGCGAACTCGCCCGCAGCAATCCCGCTTTTCTGGTGGAACACTTCGGCAGGAACTACGGCGCGTGGATGCTGGACGCGGCGCACGGGCGCGATGAGCGCGTGGTGAAAACGTTTAGCGAACCCAAATCCATCAGCCGCGAAACCACCTTTGAAGACGATTTGCACGCGGTGCGCGACCGCGAGAAATTATCGGCCATTTTCACCAACTTGTGCGTGCGCGTGGCAGAAGACTTGAAGCGCAAAGGCGTGGTCGGCAAGACCATCGGTTTAAAGCTGCGCTACGACAATTTCAAAACCGTCACGCGCGACCAAACCATTGACGCGCCCACGGGCGACGCTGCTGTCATTCGCCGTGCGGCAGGCGAGTGCCTGAAGCGCGTGCCGCTCGACCGGCGTATCCGCCTGCTCGGCGTACGCGTGGGTGCGCTGAGCAAGCCGGGTACGGTGTTGGCGGGGCCCGCCACGCCCAGGCAGCCACGAGCGCCACGGCCGCAGGCATTGCCGCTATTTGATGACTTATAAGTAATTGTTTTTATTGATATTTTTATGAGCGCCGCTACGCCCGTCACCACCCACCGCCAGGTATGGACACTGGCGTGGCCGATCATCGTGGCCAATGTCACCGTGCCGCTGTTGGGCGCGGTGGATACCGCCGTGGTCGGCCATTTGCCGGAGCCCTACTACATCGGCGCGGTGGCCATCGGCGCGATGTTGTTCAACTACATCTACCACTTGTTCAATTGCCTGCGCATGGGCACCACCGGGCCGACGGCGCAGGCGCGCGGCGCCGGTGAGCACGCGGAGGTGCGTGCCATGATCGCGCGCGCGTTGCTGCTCGCGGGCGTGATCGGCTGCGCTATTGTGGCGCTGCAATTGCCGATAGTTGCTTTCGCGTTCTGGGTCATCAATGCCAGTGCCGAGGTCGAGCGTTACGCGCGCGAGTACTTTCTGATACGTGTGTGGTCGATGCCGGCGGTGCTGGCCACCTACGCCATCTTTGGCTGGTTTTACGGCCTGCGCAACGTCAAACTGCCGCTGATGATCCAAGTGTTCGTCAATGTGGTGAACATTGTGCTGGCGCTGCTGTTCGTGTTTGTGTTCGAGTGGGGGGTACCCGGTGTAGCGGCAGCCTCGCTGATTGCGGAAATTGCCGGACTCTTGTGGGGCTTGTATGGCGTGTGGCGCACGTTGCGTGAACTGCCGCGCGACAACACCAGCGGCAAGTCGTCGAAACTGCTCGACCCGGTACAACTCAAACGCATGGTGGCGATCAACAGCGATATCGTGTTGCGCACCATCTGTGTAGTGTCGGTGCTGGGGTTTTTCATGGCAAAAAGCGCTGAGCTTGGCGATGTGCAACTGGCGGCCAATCAGGTGTTGCATCATTTCCTGATTTTTACCTCGTTTGCGCTCGACGGGGTGGCGCACGCGGCTGAAACCATCCTCGGTGAATCGGTGGGACGACGCGACCGGGCAGCGTTCCTGCATGACCGGCGCATCGTGTTCCTGTGGGCGGGCGTGCTGGCGTTGATCAACATCGCGATTTACGCCGTGGCCGGCCACGCCATTATCGCGCTGATGACCAGCATTCCCGAGGTGCGCGCGGCAGCGGCGAATTATTTATGGTGGCCGGTACTGATGCCGCTGGCTTCGGTATGGGCATACACCTACGACGGCGTGTACCTCGCCGCCACGCGTACGCGCATCATGCGCAACACCATGATTGCATCATTCATGATATTTTTGATGTTGCTCCACACGCTGCTGCCGCTGATCGGCAATGCCGGGTTGTGGCTGGCGGTGATGGGCTTTCTGACGGGGCGCGGCGTATTGCTGCATCTGTTTTTCCCCCGCGTGTTGCGTACGATTTGATTTCGGGAGCTGCTGTATGGGTCTGACCGCACGCTTGGTTACCGCAGCCATGTCGGGGATCGTGGCATGGCCTGCGTTGGCACAATCGCCGGCGTTTCCGACCCGCCCGCTGCGTGCCGTGGTGAGCATTGCGCCCGGCGGCGGCATGGATACCATCTCGCGGGCGATGGCGCAAAAGCTCGGCGAGAACCTCGGCCAAACCGTGGTGATCGACAACCGCCCCGGTGCCGGTGGCAACATCGCCATGGAAATCGCGGCAGGTTCCGCGCCGGATGGGCACAACCTGCTGATCATCAGCGCGACCTCGGTGATTTTCCCGGTGCTCTACAAGGCGCGCTTTGATGTGCTGCGCGATTTCGCGCCGGTGTCGCAAATCAGCGCGCAGGGGTACGTGGCGGTGGTGATCCCCTCGGTGCCCGCGCGTAACATCGTCGAGCTGGTGCAGCACCTTAAGGCGAATCCGGGCAAGATCAATTACGCCTCGTCGGGGATCGGCAGTCCGATTCATCTGAGCGCCGAACTTTTCAGCGCAGCGACGGGCACGCGCATGACGCATGTGCCGTACAAAGGCATCAGTCCAGCCTACACCGACATGCTGGCCGGCCAGATCGAAATGTCGTTTCCCGCGATTGTGTCGTCACTGCCGCTGATCCGCAGCGGCAAGCTGCGCGCACTGGCGGTGACCTTGCCCAAACGTTCCCCCGTGGTGCCGGAGTTGCCGACGATCGTCGAAGCCGGCGTCCCCGGCGTGGTCGTGGTCAATTGGTACGGGCTGCTCGCGCCGCTCAATACACCGCCTTGGATCATCAAGCGGCTGTCGCGTGGTGTGGCCGCGTCGATGAATCACGCCGAGGTGCTGAAGCGCCTGCTCGCCGACGGCTCGGATGCCGCCACCAGCACGCCGGAGGAATTCCGCAAGCACATCGCGGAAGAGCGCGACAAGTGGACGCGCGTAATCCGCAACGCCAATATTCGCGTTCAGCAGCAGTAATCACCGGCTGTGGCGGAGCCGCTGAAAAATCACTACGGCGCGGAAATTCCGCAGGCCATCGCGCGCATGATTCAGGCGGTGCATGCCGGATTTGATGTGAAGGCGTTTTTGAAAGACGCACTGGACGGCTACGACGCGCTGGCGCTCATGCAACGCGGACACCGTATCGCTGATGCCCTGCACGTGCATCTGCCGGCTGGTTATCCGCGCGCGATGAAGATTTTGCTGGCCTCCATCGATCAGCCCGCGGGTTTGCCTGAAAAGAACCCATTGGCTTCATTCCTGTTTCTGCCGCACACACTGTACGTGGCGATGCATGGGCTGGAACACTTTGACTTGTCGATGCGCGCGCAACACGCGCTCACCCAGCGCTTTACGGCCGAAATCAGTATACGAAAATTTATTGAATTAAATCAGATACTTACGATTAAGACGCTGGAGCGATGGGCGGCTGATCCGAGCGAACACGTGCGCCGGCTGGTATCCGAAGGCACGCGTCCGCGCCTGCCGTGGGCGCCGCGTTTACGTGCGTTTCAGCGCGATCCGCGGCCGGTGCTGGCGCTGCTGGAACTGCTGAAGGACGATCCGGCGCTGTACGTGCGGCGTTCGGTGGCGAACAACCTCAACGACATCGGCAAGGATCATCCCGACTTACTGTTTGCCACGGCAGAGCGCTGGTTGAGGAATGCCAGCTGTGAGCGGCAATGGATCATCCGCCACGCGCTGCGTTCGGCGGTGAAACGCGGCGAGGCGGGCGCGTTGCGCGTGCTGGGTTTCGGCAAGTCAGCGAACGCCGCAGTGAAAAACGCCCGCGTGTCGCCCGCGCGCGTGAAGCCGGGCGCGAGTGTGACGACTTCATTCGATGTGGCCAGCATGGCGGCTCGCGTTCAAGACTTGCTGATCGATTTGCGTGTGCACTACGTTAAGGCTAACGGCAAGACCAATTGCAAGGTATTCAAGCTGCGGTCAATCTGGCCTTGAGCCAAGAGGCTGGCGGCGCTTTGCAGTACGGCGCTACCGAAGGCTACAACCCGCT
>SXGQ01262350.1_pt1 | contig 13983 bp, 15 predicted proteins | sample 3178371 | NCBI WGS metagenome assembly SXGQ01 (sample SAMN11356859, study PRJNA531348) | freshwater metagenome | isolation source: freshwater sample F1-20 | place: China: Fuxian Lake, Yuxi | collected 2017-12-25
GATGCCGGAGATGGACGGCCTCACCGCCACGCGGCTCATCCGCGCCATGCCGCAGCACGCGGAGCTGCCCATCATCGCCATGACGGCCGGCGCCATGGAGCGTGACGTGCAGGACTGCCTGGCCGCCGGCATGAACGCCCACGTCAGCAAGCCCATCGACCCCAAGCAGCTCGTGCGCTCGCTGCTCACCTGGGTGCACCCGGCCCCAGTTCAGCAGCAACAGCAGCCGCAGCCATCGCGGGAACGGCGTTTGTAAGGCACCCGCTTCCGTCGCGCCGCCACCCACGTCCGTCGCCGCATCGCCGGCTTCGTCGCATGCCGCGCCGCACCGCGCCGCCGTCACCTAGATTGCGCAGCCTTCAACCAATGAGGGGACTGCCATGGATGCATCGCGGCGCTTGCTGCTGGGTTTGTTCGCCACCGCCACTGCCGCGCCAGGCCCTGTGCTGGCGGCCGGTGCTCCCGAGGTGTTCGTCGTGTCGACGCTGTACGCGCGGCACCGGCAGGTGCCCGCCTACGACCTGCCCGCGCTGCGTCGCGTGATCGAGGCGGTGAAGCCGCAGGCGTTCGTGCTGGACGTGACACCCACCGAACTGCGCACGCGCAAGGTCTGGCCCGGCAAGGTGGAGTACGTGGAGGTCATCTTTCCCTACCTCGACGCCTCGGGTGCAGCCGCCTACGCGTCCGAACCCGACGAGCCCCTGTTCCAGCAGCTCACCGGCGCGACCGGGCAGGCGTACAAGACCTTCGGCGAGCGCAACCCCTCCGGCGCCAAGGCGCTGGACGCGATGAAGGAGGCGGCCTACCAGGCCATGGCCTCCACCTGGGCCGCGGCGGCCGACGTGAACAGCGAGAAGACCGACCGCCTGGTGGCCGGGCTGCGCGCGCTGGAGGAAGGCCTGGTGGGCGACAGCATCGCGCGCGTGCAGATCGCCTGGGACCGTCATCACGCCGACCGCCTGCGCGACGCCCTGCGCGCCCACCCCGGCCAGCGCGTGCTGATGCTGGTGGGCATCGAAAGCCGCTACCGCGTGCTGCAGGCCTTGAAGGCCGACGGGGTGGCCGTCGTCGACACCGAAGCCTGGCTGCGGCGCGCGGTGCCGTGATCAGCGCGGCGCGGGCTGCCGCGTCAGCGCCATCACCCAGTTGGTCTCCCACGTCTGCCCGCCATCCGGCGAGAAGGCCTGCTGCCAGCGCGCGCTGGTGGCGGTGATGTCGGACCACACGTAGCGCACGCGGATGGGCTGGCCGCGCAGCTCGTCGTCGCACTCGAACGTGCCCACGCCGTCGGCGAAGCCGCCCACCACGGGCGGGTCCAGCCGGTGCGGGTGGCGGCCGTCCACCCACCAGATGGCCCACTGCCGCGTGGCGGGGTCGAAGGTGCGCATCGTCAGCGCGCGGTAGGTGCCGCCGGGCAGCTCCAGCACGTTGTCGTCCACGTTGCCCAGGCCGCCGAGCAGCGGCCAGGCCTGGCAGGTGCCCTTGAACGTTTCCCACTCGGTGCAGCCGGTGAGGCGCTCCTTCAGGCGGCGGTGGTGGATGGCCCAGTGGCCGGGGAGGAAGTCGAAGTCGGTGGGGGCAGAAGGGGTCATGGCGGTGTCAGGCATGGAGGGCGGAGCGGCGGGTGGGGGTGAGGCGCAGCGTCTGCGTCGGGCGGGCGAGCCAGCGCTGCAGCGGCGTGTCGGCGAAGGGAGGCACGTCGGCCTCGCCGTTGAACAGCGCGAGGTGCACGAGCACCGGTTCGTCGCGCACCGGCAGGCGCGGGAAGTTGTTGGCCGCGCGCTCGGTGGCGTACCAGGCCTGCCAGCGGGCTCCCGTGCAGGCCGCGCTGAGGGTGCCGCGGCACAACGCCAGCAGCGCATCATCAGCCGCGGCGTTGAGGTGCAGCACGCGGGCCACCAGCAGGCCGGCGGGCTGGGCTGCCCGCTCACCGGCGGGCAGGGTCGAACCCGGCCAGGCAGGGCGCAGCAGCAGCACGTCGTCGGAGTCGACCATGGTGGTGTTGGCCGCGTCGCGGTGCGCCGCCCACACGGGGCCGCCGTAGAACGCCGGCAGCGCGGCGCCGCGCGCCGCCATGTCGGCAAAGCCGCGCAGCCACACGAACCGGTCCGGGCCGTCCAGGTCGCGGAACTGGCCGATGACGCGGATGCCCACGGCCTCCTGCGTCTCGACGAACTCGTGGTCGAACAGGTCGATCAGCGTGTCGCGCTGGCCGGGGTGGAGGGTGTACTGGCGCAGTTCGACGACGGCGCAGTCGGGGGTGTCGGGGGGAGGCAAAGGCATGGGCGCGGCTCACGGAGTTCAGGGTCCGTGCAGTCTGCGCGCCGATACCTGTCAGCGCGTGGCGTGTTTTTCGCTCAATCTCGCGGCACGGGCAGCGTGAGCCCGCGCTTGAGCACGCCCATGGCCACCTGCGTGGTGTAGCGGCGCACGGTGGGGTGTTCGGCCAGCAGGCGGGCCATCAGCGCTTCGTAGGACGCCGCGTCTGGCGCGGTGACGACGAGCACGAAGTCGGCCTCGCCCGTCACGTAGAACGCTTGCTGCACCGCCGGCTCGGCGTCGAGCCAGCTGCGCAGCCGGGCCATCGCGTCGGCGCGCTCGCTGTCGACGTGCAGGCTGGCGATGAAGGTGGTGGGCCGGCCCACCTGCGCGGCGTCGAGCACGGCGATCTGGCGCTGGATGACGCCCTGCTCCCGCAGACGCCGCAGGCGGCGCTGGATTGCCGACGGCGACAGGCTGACCTGTTCGGCCAGCTGCTCCGCGGTCAGCGCGGCGTCCTGCTGCACGAGGGTCAGCAGCAGGCGGTCGAAACGGTCCAGCTCGGTCATGTCGTGAAGGGGTTCGGAACGCGGCCAAACGGCGCCGCGGGCGCGCATCTTGCCGCAAACCGGCGCAGCGTCGCTCCTAGCATGCCAGGCCCAAGAACAAGGAGTTTTCGATGATCGACCATGTGTCCCTGGGCACCACCCGCTATGCCGACTCGGTGGCGTTCTACCGCCGCGTGCTCGCGCCACTGGGCATGGCACTGCTGCGCGACACCGGCAGCGAGGCGGCGTTCGGCACGCCCGAGCAGTGGAGCTTTTTCCTCTACCCCGTGCCGGCCGGCGAGGCCGTGACGGCCCGCGGCGTGCACGTGGCGCTGCGCGCGCCCAGCCGGGCCGCGGTGGCCTCCACGCACGAGGCGGCCCTGGCCGGCGCGGCGCAGGACATCTTCACGCCCCGCACGCGGCCGGACATCAGCGAGCTGTACTTCGGCGCGATGTTCCACGACCTGGACGGCCACCGCATCGAAGTGACGACCAACGCCGCCTGAGCCCCACAAGCCCCCGCGGCGCCCAAGGGATTGGCCGCCGCGGGTGGCGCGATCCATTTCATGAAACTACAGTAGTTTCATGAAAAGAGACAGCCGCCTGTCCGGCGTCCTGCATGTGCTGCTGCACATGGCGGAGAGCGCCCAGCCCACCACGTCGGAGACGCTGGCGCGGGCGATGTGCACCAACCCGGTCGTCGTGCGGCGGCTGATGGCCGGGCTGCGCCAGGCCGGCTTCGTCGCCTCGGCCAAGGGGCATGGCGGCGGCTGGGTGCTGGGCTGCCCGCTCTCGCAGATCACGCTGGGCGACATCCACGCCGCGCTGGGCTCGCCATCGGTGCTGGCCGTCGGGCACCGGGCGGAGAACCCGCAGTGCCTGGTGGAACAGGCCGTCAACCGCGCGCTGGGCGCGGCCTACGCCGACGCCGAGGCGCTGCTGCTGAAGCGGCTGCACGAGGTGACGCTGGCCGAGCTGTCCCGCGACTTCCACGCCGGGCTGCAGGCCCGCGGCATCACGCTTGAGGAGATCGATCATGGAGTTTGACGTCATCGTCGTGGGCGGCAGCTATGCCGGCCTGTCCGCCGCCCTGCAACTCGCCCGTGCGCGGCGCCGCATCGCCATCGTCGACGCCGGCCAGCGGCGCAACCGCTTCGCCGCCACGTCGCACGGTTTCCTGGGCCAGGACGGCCGCGCGCCAGGCGACATCCAGCAGGACGCGAAAGCCCAGCTGCTGGCCTACCCGACCGTGCAGTGGATCCAGGGCGAGGCGTTGACCGCGCAGGTGCGCGACGGCGGCTTCAGCGTGACCCTGGCCGACCGGTTGTTGACCGCCAAGCGCCTGGTGCTCGCCACCGGCGTCAGCGACGAGCTGCCCGCCATCGACGGCCTGGCCGAACGCTGGGGCCGGCATGTCTTCCACTGCCCGTATTGCCACGGTTACGAGCTGGAGCAAGGCGCCATCGGCGTGCTGGCCACCAGCGAGCTGTCGCAGCACCAGGCGCTGCTGCTGCCCGATTGGGGGCCCACGACCTTCCTGCTCAACGGCGCGTTCACGCCCGATGCCGAGCAGCGGGCAGCGCTGGCTGCGCGCGGCGTGACGGTGGAGGCCACGCCGGTCGCCCGTGTCGAAGGCGAAGCCACCGTGGTGCTGCAGGACGGCCGCACCTTGCCTTTCGCCGGCTTGTTCGTCGCCACGCGCATCCATCCGCAGAGTGCGCTGGCCGCGCAGCTGGGTTGTGCGTTCGACGACTCCCCCGCCGGCCCCGTCATCCGCCGCGATCCGATGATGGCCACCACCGTGCCCGGCGTGTTCGCCTGCGGCGACGCGGCGCGGCCGTTCGGCAACGTGGCGCTGGCGGTGGGCGATGGCGCGATGACGGGCGCGGCCACGCACCGCTCGCTGATCCCGGGCTTCTGATTCCGGCCACCGAAATGACGCGCGGTCACGTCGGCCCGCACCTACAGGCAGAGAGCGCCCACCCCGACCCACGGCGCGGCGGGTGAAGCGCAAATTGAGGGCTGGTGAACGCACCAACACGGCGGTTGCTCCGCACCCGCCGGCCCCGTCACGCTCAACCTGAAGGAGCCCCGTCATGTCCTACCCCACCATCTCCTCGTCCAAGGTCGAAGGCACCAACGTCTACAACCTGAAGGGCGACAAGCTCGGTTCCATCGACGACCTCGTCATCGACAAGCGCAGCGGCCAGGTGCGCTACGCCGCCCTGGAGTTCGGCGGCTTCCTGGGCATGGGCACCGACCGCTACCCGCTGCCCTGGAACATGCTGAAGTACGACACCGACAAGGACGGCTACGTCGTCAACGTCGACAAGGCCCAGCTCGACAAGGCGCCGCGCTACCCGGAAGACGAAGCACCGACCTACTCGGACGACTACGGCCGCAAGGTGTACGACTACTACGGCTTCCCCTGGATGTGAATGGGCGCCCCTCGCCCGTGATCGCACGCTGAACGCGGCGATGCGCTCGGCATCTGGCCGGGCGCATGTCGCCTCGGCCCGCGACAACCAACAGCCAGGTGGCCTCATGCCGACATCTGCCCGTTCCATCGCGTCGCTCTCGCTCAGCTTCGGCCTCGTGCACGTGCCGGTGAAGCTGTACTCCGCCACCGAGGCCGGTGCGGAGGTGCGCTTCAACCTGCTCGACAAGGATGGCTCGCGGGTGAAGCAGCAGTACATCAACGAGCGCACGAAGAAGGTCGTGGAGCGCAAGGACATGGTGAAAGGCTATGAGGTGGAGGACAACCACTTCGTGCTGTTCACGCCGCAGGAGCTGAAGGCGCTCGAAGAAGGCAGCAGCCACGTCATCGACATCGTCAGCTTCGTGCCGCTGGCCTCCATCGACCCGCTGTACTACGACAAGAGCTACCTGCTGGCGCCCGACAAGCGCGGCGACAAGCCCTACGCGCTGCTGGCCGAGGCGCTGCGTCAGTCCGGCCGGTGTGCGCTGGCCAGGTGGGCGTGGAAGGCCAAGCAATATGTGGCGCAGATCCGCGCCAATGACGACGGCCTCATCCTGCAGCAGCTGCGCTACGCCGATGAAGTGCGCTCTCTGGTGGACCTGGACATTCCCAAGACGAGCGTGTCCAAGTCGGAGCTGCAGCTCGCCTTGCAGCTTGTGGACCAGATCGCCGCCGACACCTTCGACCCTGCCGCCTTCGAGGACGAAGAAAAGGCTCGCGTGCTCTCAGCCATCGAAGAGAAGGTGAAGGGCAAGGAGATCGTCGCGTCGGCCCACGACGAGGACGGCCCGGTGAGCAGCGGCCAGGTCATCGACCTGATGGACGCGCTGCGCGCCAGCCTGGGTGGCGGCAAGCGCGCCGCGCCGGCGAAGGCTGCAGCGGCGAAGGCAGGCAAGACGAACGTCACCCCGTTGAAAGCGCCCCCGGCCCGCAAGGCCGCCAAGCGTGTGAGTGCGGCACCCGAAGCGGCCCCGGCCACCCGCAAACGCGCGCACAAGTAGCCCCCACCCATCACCGATGGACACCGACGCGCCCTACCCGCTGCGCCAGGCCCTGCGCCTGACGGGGGTGACGCGCCGCTTTCTCGACTCGCTGGTCGCGCAGGGCGTCATCTCACCGCAGGGCGGCGTGCACTTCACGCACCAGGACGTCGTCGTGCTGCGCACGGCCAAGGCGCTGCGCGATGCCGGCGTGCCGCCTGCACAGGTGGTGCATGCACTGCATCGGGTGAAGACCTCGCTGGCGCCCGAGCACCTCTCCGGCGTGCGGCTGCGCCCGCATGCAGGCGCCGTCGAGGTGCGCACCGCGGCCCAGCGGCTTGACGCCCGCACCGGGCAGGCGCTGCTGCCCTTCGACGACACCGAGACCATCGCCATCGGCATCGCCGTGCAGGCGCTGGAGCTGCCACCCGCGCCTGACGCCGAACACTGGCTGCGCCGCGGCATCGCGCTGGAAGCGGAAGACGCCGCCGCCGCGGAAGCCGCCTACCGCCGCGCCCTCGCGCTGGACCCCGGCTGCTGCGCGGCCTACGTGAACCTGGGCGCGCTGCTGTGCGAGTCGCAACGCGCGCGGGAGACCGTGGCGCTGTACGACGACGCGCTGGAGCACTGCGGCGACATGCCGCTGCTGCACTACAACCGCGCCACCGCGCTGGAAGACCTGGACCAGCCCTGGCAGGCCGTGTTCGCCTACAAGCGTGCCGTGGAGCTGGACCCGGCGCTGGCCGATGCCCACTACAACCTCGGCGTGCTGCTGGAGCGGCTGGGCGACCACCAGGGCTCGCTGCGCCACCTCAGCGCCTACCGGCGCCACCGGCTGTGACGGCCAGGAAGGACGTCCCGCTCTCGCGCTACCACGCCAAGCGCGACTTCACCGCCACCCCCGAGCCGAAAGGCCAGCGCGCCGCACGCAAGAAGGCGCGGGCCGCGCTGGCCTTCGTCATCCAGAAGCACTGGGCCTCGCACCTGCACTACGACTTCCGGCTGGAGCTGGACGGCGTGATGCTGAGCTGGGCCGTGCCCAAGGGCCCGAGCTACGACCCCGCCGTGAAGCAGATGGCCATCCATGTGGAGGACCACCCGCTCAGCTACAACACCTTCGAAGGCCGCATCCCCAACGGTCACTACGGCGCCGGCACCGTCATCGTGTGGGACCGCGGCACCTGGACACCGGTGGGCGACCCGCGCGAGGGCCTCAAGGTGGGCAAGCTCATCTTCCAGCTCCACGGCGAGAAGCTCGCCGGCCTGTGGGAGCTGGTGCGCATCTCCAAGCCGGGCCAGTTCAAGCAAGACCACTGGCTGCTGCTGAAAAAGCGCGGGGACGCCTGGGCCCGGCCCACGCGCGAGTACGACGTGATCCGCGCGCTGCCCGACAGCGTGGTGGAGAAGCCGCTCGGCCTGGTGGAGACCCGCGAGCCGCGCGGCCAGCCGGCCACGCCGCCCCCCGACGAAGCGCCCGACCTCTCCGCCAGCGTGCGCGCCGCACTGCCCGCCACGCTGGCGCCCCAGCTCGCCACGCTGGCCGCCGCGCCGCCGCGCGAGGGCGAATGGATCGTGGAGCACAAGTTCGACGGCTATCGGCTGCTGGCCCGCAGCAGCGGCAGCAAGGTGAAGCTGTTCACCCGCCAGGGCAACGACTGGACTGCGCGGCTTCAGCCGCTGGCGGACGCGCTCGCCACGCTGAAGCTGGGGCCCGCGTGGCTGGACGGCGAGATCGTCGTCATGAACGACGACGGCGTGCCGGACTTCAACCGGCTGCAGAACGCCATCGACAACCGCCGCAGCGGCGACATCCAGTTCTTCGCGTTCGACCTGCCCTTCCACGGCGGGCGAGACCTGCGCGAGGTGCCGTTGAAACACCGCCGCGCCGCGCTGCAGCTGCTGCTGGCCGCCCACCCGCACGAGCGCGTGCACTTCAGCGACGCGCTGCCCGCGCCGCCCGCCGATGTGCTGGCCGCGGCATGCCGCATGGGGCTGGAGGGGGTCATCGCCAAGCGCGCGGACGGACCCTACGTGTCGCGCCGCAGCGAGGGCTGGCTGAAGCTCAAGTGCCAGCACCGCCAGGAGTTCGTCGTCATCGGCTTCACCGACCGCACCAACGCGCCGCGCGAGGTGGGCGCGCTGGTGCTGGGGTATCACGAGGGCGGCCGGCTGCGCTCGGCCGGGTCGGTGGGCACCGGTTGGTCCAACGTGCAGGGGCGTGAGCTGCACCAGCGGCTGGTGGCGCTGGAGCGCAAGACGCCGCCAGTGGACGCCACCGAACTGGCGCCGGGCCGCTGGTCGCGCCGCGCGCGCGGCAGCGAGCGCTGGGTGACGCCCACGCTGGTGGTGGAGGTGGCCTTTGGCGGCTGGACGCCGGAGGGCCACATCCGCCATGCCAGCTTTGTCGGCGTGCGGGAGGACAAGCCAGCCGCTGCCATCACGCGCGAAGTGGCCGCACCGCCACCACCCGTTGCCCGCAAGGCGAAGCAGACCATGACCATCACGCACGGCGACCGCGTCATCGACGCCCGCACCGGCCTGCGCAAGATCGACCTCGTGCACTACTACGAGAGCGTGGCTCCGTGGATGCTGCCGCACCTGCGGCAGCGGCCGGTGTCGCTGGTGCGGGCGCCGCAGGGCATCGCCGGGCCGCTGTTCTTCCAGAAGCATGCCGAAACGCGCATGCCCGGCGTGAAGGTGCTGGACGCCGCGCTGTGGCCCGTGCACGAGCCGCTGCTCAGCGTGACCAACGCCCAGGGCCTGGTGAGCGCGGCGCAGATGAACACGATCGAGTTCCACACCTGGAACACGCAGGTGCGCCACTTCGCGAAGCCCGACCGCGTCATCTTCGACCTCGACCCCGGCGACGGCGTGAGCTGGCCGATGCTGCAGGAGGCGGCGCTGCTGATGCACACGCTGCTGGAGGAACTGGGCCTGCAGAGCTGGCTGAAGACCAGCGGCGGCAAGGGCCTGCACGTGGTGGTGCCCCTGGCGCCTCGGCTGGACGATGACGCCGTGAAGGCGTTCTCGCTCGCGGTGGTGCGGCACATGGCCAAGACCATCCCGCAACGCTTCGTCGCCAAGAGCGGCAGCGCCAGGCGGGTGGGGAAGATCTTCATCGACTACCTGCGCAACGGCCGCGGGCAGACGACGGTGGCTGCGTTCTCGGCCCGGGCACGGCCGGGCATGGGCGTGTCGATGCCGGTGGGCTGGGACCAGCTCGCGTCATTGAAGAGCGGCGCGCACTGGACCGTGCAGACGGCGCGCGAGTACCTGTCGTTCACCGGTGGCGTGGACCCGTGGGCCGCGTACTGGACAACGCGCCAGTCGCTCGCGGCCGCGGTCAAGCGGCTGGCCGCCGCCTGACGCGCGGGCCGGTGTTCGGTCAGCGAACTGGCTCGATGGGCACCGGTGCAGCCTGCGCGATGGGCATGCCCTCGCTGGCCAGCGCCAGACGGTTGTCCACCGCACGCACGCCACGCTGGCCGGTGGCCAGCAGCGCCGCGCGGTCACGCGCCGCGGCATCCGGCACCACGCCCTCGATGCGTACCACGCCGGTCGTCGTGGCCACGTCGATGCGGGCCGTGCTCAGCACCGCGTCGGCCGCCAAGGCCGCCTTGACGGAGGCGGTCACGGCCGCGTCGTCGGTGGCCGACACCGGGGTCAGCACCACAGGCTGCACGGCGGCGGCGACGGGGATGGCGGCAGGCGCCACCGAGACCGGCTGGCCGTTCGTGGGCACGGGCACCACGTTGCCGCCCTGCGGCAGCGTCAGGCGGTTGTCCACGCCCACCACGCCGGCCGGCGCACTGGCCAGCACGGTGGCGCGTTCCTTGGCCGCGGCGTCGGGAGCCGGGCCGTCCAGCCGCACCACGCCGCGGTCGGTGTTGACGATGATGCGCGAGGCCTTCAGCGCCGGGTCCACCGCGAGCGCCGCCTTCACCTTGGCGCTGATGCCGGTGTCGTCGATGGCCGCGGCCACGCCGTGCACAGCGTCACGCGAAGCCTGGGCGGCCACTTCCTGCGTGGCGGCCAGCGTGGTGCCGGCTTCGGTGCCCACGTTGCGCACGCTGCTGATGGTGTCGTCCAGCTGCGTGCCGATGCTGCGCGGGTCGTTCATGTTGATCAGCACCACGGCGCCGACGGTGATGACCACGCCGGCCGCCAGGGCCCACAGCACGCCGCCGGAGCGGCGCTCACGGTAGACGATGCGCTCCCGCTCGGGCGCGGCGGCTTCGGCCACCGGCGTGCGGTGCCAGCGCTTCCAGCCGGGCGTAACGGCCACAGGTTCGGCCACAGGCTCGTTGGGGGCGCTGGTGGTGGGGGTGGTGTTCGATGTGCCTGGGAACTTCATGACTGTCTCCTCGAGGGGGTCCTCAATGGGTCCATGACTCGAATGAAGTCTGGCCGGGGCGCGTGGGGCACCCCATCAGCCAGCGCAGCCCCGGGGTGTAGGACGGCATGCCAAGGCGGGCTGCGCGGCGTTGTCTGACGCAGGCTGCGCTGGCGCGCCGACACGAACGGTGACGCGGTGTTTCTAAGCTGAGCGGCGTGGCAACGGCCCGTCGGGCACACCACCCCTTCATCCCCAGGAGACCCCCCATGAACACCCGATCCAACGCGCCCCGTCTGCTGTGTGCACTGCTGCTGGCTGGTCTGGCCGGTGCCGCGTCGGCCAACCTCAGCAAGCCCGTCTACAACACCGCCAAGGACGAAGTGAAGGCGATGTTCAAGACCGAGCGCGACAACTGCGGCTCGCTGGCCGGCAACGCCAAGGACGTGTGCGTGGAGCGTGCGAAGGGCCATGAGAAGGTGGCCCTGGCCCACCTGGAGTACCAGTACTCGGGCAAGGAGAAAGACCGCAACGACTACCTGGAAGCCCGCTACGAGGCCAAGTACAAGCTGGCCAAGGAGATGTGCGACGACAAGTCCGGCAACGCCAAGGACACCTGCGTGGCCGAGGCCAAGGCCAGCCATGACAAGGCCAAGGCCGACCTGAAGGCGAACAAGAAGATCGCCGAGGCGCAGAACGACCAGATGGAAGCCAAGATGAAGGCCGACTACAAGGCCGCCAACGAGCGCTGCGACTCGCTGGCCGGCGACGCCAAGGACAGCTGCCAGGCCAGCGCCAAGGCCCGCTACTTCCAGTGATAGGCCACCGGCCCGCGAGAGCGGGCCGTTTCACCTGCGAAAAAAGACAACAGCCCGGGGCGCTCATGGCGCCCCGGGCTGTTGTCGTTGTCGGTGTGCGGCTAGGCTGCCGCGGCGGCCGGCGCGTCAGCGCTTGGCCTGGGCCAGGGCCGGCACCGGCTGCGCGGCCCCCTGGGCCTCGGTCGCGGCGGCGAGGTGGATGGGGCGCGACGCCACCGTGCCCTGCGCGCGGCGCAGTTCGGCACTGTGGCGGATGTGGTCCTGCAGGGTGTCGACGAAGGCCGACAGCAGGCCGGCGGCCATCAGTGCGGCCACGCCGACGATGGCCCACAGGGGCGGTGTGAAACGGGTCAGCGAGGGGGGAAAGGCGTTCATCGGTGTCTCCAGGCTCCCGCAGTCAGGGCGGGCCGCGTGCGAAGAAATATCCGGCGCCGGAGCCCCCTGCGGTAGCCCTCGGCGGCGCATGGCCCTGTAGGACGATTCGCGTCGCGATGTCAGCTGGCACGCTGCTTGCTGCTCCTGGGCGTTACAACGAGTGTCCAAACCGCGTCCGGGAACCGTCCTGCTGAGCGATTGACAGGCACGGTAGAGGAGAGAAAGACATGCCAGCTGAAGACATCCGCGTCGTGCTCGTCGACGACGACGAGGACACCTGCGAAACCCTGAGCACGCTGCTCAAGTTCGACGGGTACAGCGTGCGCGTGGCCAACACGGCGGAAGACGCGATCACCGCGGTGAACGAATACCAGCCCGTTTGCGCGCTGCTGGACCTGGGCCTGCCCGATTTCGACGGCTGCGAGCTCAGCAAGCGCCTGCGCGCCGCGCACGGCTCGGACCTCGTGCTGATCGCCGTCACCGGCCGCAGCGGCGACGACGAGCACAACCAGGCCATGGATGCCGGCGTGGATCACGTGCTGTGCAAGCCGCTCACCCTGGAAAACCTCAGGCGCTTCTTCCCGCCGCTGAACTGATTTACCGGCAAAATTTGCCGATCCTTGCGGCCGTTTTTACGCGCCTCGTCCTACAGCACATCGCAGCGGCCTCCGGGCCGCTGTTGTTCATGGATGCGGCAGCGACACCCTCGCAAATCACAAGAAGGACAAGCGAATGACCGAGATCTCACAGAACGACGCCACGTTCCGTCGCATCCTGACGCGCAACCTGGTGCTGCCGCTGATGATGGGGCTGCTCAGCATCGTGTTGTTCGTGGGGCTGCTGGCTTACCTGCTGAACCTGCTGAGCTGGGTGAACCACACGCACCGCGCGATCGCCAAGGGTCAGGAGTTGTCCATCCTGGCGTCCGACCAGGAGAGCAGCCTGCGCGGCTTCCTGATCAGCGGCAAGGACTCCTTCCTCGCGCCCTATTCGCTGGCGCAGGCCAAGTTCACCACCGAGATCGCCGCGGCCAAGACCATGGTGGGCGACAACCCCACGCAGGTGGACCGCCTGAACCGCATCAACGCGCTGTGGGTGAACTGGACGCAGTTCGCCACCCGCGTCACCGAGATGCGCCGCCGCGGCGAATCGGTGGAGGAGATCGTCCGCACCGAGACCGGCAAGCAGCTGTTCGATGAAATGCGCCGCGAGATGCGCGCGTTCATGGAGTCGGAGTCGCGCCTGCTGTTCACCCGCCAGGAAGACGCCGAGACCAGCACCTGGACCATCGTGGCCGGCTACATCTCGGTGCTGCTGATCGTCAGCGGCCTGCTCGCCTGGGGTGGCCGGCGCGACATCAAGAACCTGTCCAGCGAGTACGGCGATGCGCTCGCCAGCACGCTGGAGAGCGCGCGCGACAACGAGGAGCGCGCCTGGCTGCGCGGTGCCCAGGTCGAGCTGAGCGAGCTGCTCGTGGGCGAGCGCGGCATGGCCGGCATCGGCGCACGCACGCTGACCTTCCTGGCCGAACGCATCGGCGCGGTGGTGTCGTCCGCCTTCGTGCGCGGCGACGACGGCCGTCTGCAGCGCGTGGCGGTGCACGGCCTGCGCGCCGATGACGCCCCGCTGCCCGACCCCGAGAGCGGCCTGGTGGCGCAGGTGTGGCGCGACGGCAAGTCCGCGCGCCTGCCGGGCCTGGAGGCCGACTTCCTGAAGGTCGCCACCAGCCTGGGCGACGCCCGCCCCCAGGAGATCCTGCTGGTGCCTGCGCTCAACGAAGGTCGTGTCAACGGCGTGCTGGAGCTGGGTTTCCTGCAGGCACCCGACGCCCGCGCCCTGGCGCTGCTGGACCAGTTGCAGGAAACGCTGGGCTCGCTGCTGGAGGCCGCGCACTTCCGTCAGCGGCTGCAGCGCTCGGTGGAAGAAACGCGCCAGCTCAATGAAGAACTGCAGGTGCAGCAGGAAGAGCTGCGCACCGCCAACGAGGAGCTGAGCGAGCAGTCGCGCGTGCTGAGCGAATCGCAGCTGCACCTGGAAGAGCAGCGCGCCGAGCTGGAGCAGACCAACGTGCAGCTGGGCGAGCAGGCCGAGACGCTGGCGCGCCGCAATGCCGCGCTCGGCCAGGCGCAGGCCGACCTGAAGGAGCGCGCGCAGGACCTCCAGCGCGCCAGCCGCTACAAGAGCGAGTTCC